>Ga0272448_1001749_pt1 | contig 28610 bp, 18 predicted proteins | sample YNPCB0191_FD_202220 | JGI IMG/M metagenome (GOLD analysis project Ga0272448, IMG submission 202220) | Hot spring sediment microbial communities from Yellowstone National Park, WY, United States - YNP-CB-019-1 | ecosystem: Environmental > Aquatic > Thermal springs > Hot (42-90C) > Sediment... | reverse complement strand
TTCATCCCCCACGCGGCGTCGCTCCATCAGGCTTTCGCCCATTGTGAAAGATTCTCGACTGCTGCCACCCGTAGGTGTCTGGGCCGTGTCTCAGTCCCAGTGTGGCTGGCCGTCCTCTCAGACCAGCTACCCGTCCTCGCCTTGGTGGGCCATTACCCCGCCAACTAGCTGATAGGCCGCAGCCCTATCTCGAAGCGCCAGGCCTTTCGGTCCCCAGCTTTGATCTCTCGATCACATGCGGTATTAGCACCGATTTCTCGGCGTTATCCCCCACTTCGAGGTAAGTAAGCTACGTGTTACGCACCCTTTCGCCACTGAAACCACCGAATATTGCTACCCGGTGATTCCCGTCCGACTTGCATGTCTTATCCACGCCGCCAGCGTTCGTTCTGAGCCAGAATCAAACTCTCCGTAAAAAATCTCTCAGACCGTTTCCGACCTGATCGATCTCACGTTGAGTCCACCGGCCGGGCTAACCGACCGATTGTTTCTATCACTCAAAGCCCTCCAGCCAAAACCAGAGGGACGTGGGCTCTCACGCATCGCACATGTCAATTTTCAAACAACGACAACGCACCGTCGCCGACGGTGCGCCGCAACCAGCATTCAGTTGATCAGACTTCAGATTCCATCCTGAAGTCTGATGGCTAACTGCCGATTGCTCGCTGCCAGCGAACCGAGCGCCGTTCTCCAAAGAACTTTCGCGGGAAAAATACCCGCTCGTCACTCACTTGTCAAGTTCCGCAAGTGGGCGGCACAATACAGACTCCCCCCTTATCCTGCAAGAACTTTTTTTAAAATCTTTTCCGTGGACAACTCCGCTGCCCCGGCGCTAATAAGTCCGGCGCGATGAAAATCACCCGCTTCACTCGCCGTAGCTTTCTCCGCGTTTCCGCCGCCGCCGCGTTCACGGTAGTGCCGCGGCATGTGCTCGGCGGCACTGGCCACACTCCTCCGAGTGCCAAACTCAACATCGCCGGCATTGGCGTCGGCGGCATCGGCAAGAGCAATCTCAACGCGCTGAACACTGAGAACATCGTTGCGCTCTGCGACGTGGACCACGACTACGCGGCGCCGGTGTTCAAGAAGTATCCCAAGGCGCGAGTATACACCGATTACCGCCAGATGCTCGACAAGCAGAAAGACATTGACGCTGTCGTCGTTGCCACACCCGACCACACCCACGCCGTCATTTGCATGGCCGCCATCCGAGCGGGCAAACACGTCTATTGCCAGAAGCCGCTGACCCACACCGTGCACGAAGCGCGACGGCTCGCGCAGGCAGCGCGGGAAGCCAAGGTTGCAACGCAAATGGGAATTCAGGGCCATTCGATGGAAGGGACGCGATTGGTCTGCGAATGGATTTGGGCCGGTGCCATCGGCGAAATCCGGGAGGTGGATGCCTGGTGTTCTCTCTCCTATTATCCTTGGGGACACGCCCCGTGGAGTTCCCCTTGGAACGACCGACCCAAGGAAACCATGTCCGTGCCCGGCACGTTGGACTGGGATCTCTGGCTTGGGCCGGCACCATTTCGTCCCTACCATCGTGCCTATCACCCGAAAACATGGCGATGCTGGTGGGATTTTGGTTGTGGGATGATGGGTGACCGAGGAGCGCACACACTCGATCCGGTTGTTTGGGCGCTGAAACTTGGCGCACCGAAAACGATTGAAGCAACCTCTTGTGGGATGACCTCAGAAGTGCATCCTGTCTCCGCCATCGTCACCTTCCAATTTCCCGCACGCGACAACCTGCCGCCGGTCAAGTTGACCTGGTATGAAGGCACCCGGTGTCCGCGCCCGCCGGAGCTGGAGGATGGCCGCCAGATGGGCGACAAAGAAGGCGGTGTGATCTTCAAGGGATCCAAAGGCATCCTGATGTGCGGGCTTTACGGGGGCAGTCCGCGACTGGTTCCCGAAGAGCGAATGCAATCGTATCAACGTCCACCCAAAATCTTGCCGCGCGTGCCGGACAGCCACGAGCAGGATTGGGTGCGCGCCTGCAAAGGTGGCCCGCCGGCGGGAGCGAATTTCGAGTACGCCGGACCGTTGACGGAAATTTGTCTGCTCGGCAACATCGCCAAACGCGTGGATGACCGCATCGAGTGGGATGCGGCCCACCTGCGCGTGCTCAACCATCCTGCCGCGAATCAATACGTGCGAACAGAGTATCGCGCCGGCTGGAGTTTGTAGAAATCCCCGTTAGCTGTTGAGCACCCAACCGGGCCGATATTTTTTGCGGAGAAACTCGTTGGCTTCGGGAATGTTGGTGACCTTGCCGGCGGCCCCGTCGTATTCCATTTTCTTTTCCGCGCGGTAGGCGACCAGTCCCAGCAACATCGTTTCGATCATGTTCGCGCTGTACTCGAAGTCGCAGGCGGTTTTCAGCGAAGGATTGCGGCAGGCATCCAGCCATTGTTTCTGGAAGTGCGCAATGCGGGGCAGCACGTCCTCTTTTTTCCGTGGCTTGTAGTAGGTCAGGTCCGCATCATCTCCGTAGGGAAGCAACACGCGCGATTCAAAATCCGATACGATAAAGCCTTTCGTTCCCTTGAACATCGCGCCGTGGTCAATTTTTCGCAGGTCAATGTAGGGCTTGGGGTAGTGCGGCATCCGGCCTCCTTGATACCAACTGACGGTGATCGGGCCGCGCCAGTTGTTGGCGGGAAACTCGAAGTGCGATTCCAGTTCAACCGGCGTCACATCGGGATTGAATTTCTCGCCCTTGGCTTCGATGGCCGTGGGCAGTGTGGCATCAATCACATTCCAAGCAAGGTCCATGGTGTGGCTGCCCATGTCCCCGACCTGGCCGGCGCCAAAATCCCAAAACATGTTCCAGTTCAAGCAGTTCATGCCGGGGCCACCGGAAAAATAGTTGGGGTTGTACGGATGATCCGGCGACGGCCCCAACCAGAGATCGAAATGAAAACCTTCCGGTGGACTGCCCTCCGCCGGCAGATAGCCCGGACGACGAATCTGGCGATTGCCCCACGCATAGACATTCTTCAGTTCGCCGATGGCGCCGTCGTGAACCAGTTCGCGCACGCGGTTGAAGTTGGGATTTGCGTGCCGCTGCATTCCGACCTGCGTGGCGAGTTTGCCTTTTTTCTTGAGATAATTGGCGCGCACACTGCGAGCCTCTTCGACGGTGATGGCCAGCGGTTTCTCCATGTAACAGTGCAAGTCGCGGTTGAGGCACCAGTTCGCAATAAATGCATGATGATGATCCGGCGTGCAACAGACCACCGCATCCAGTTTCAGCGTCTTGCAGTCGTCGAGACATTTCCGCCAGTCCACGTAGGTCTTCGCGTTCGGGAACCGACGAAGCGCGTCCGGGAAACGCTTTTCGTTCACATCGCACAACGCGACAACGTTCTCCGCAGAAAGCGACTCATAATGCGCAAGGGCGCGTCCCCAGACGCCGATCAGCGCGATGTTGAGTTTGTTGCTGGGAGCCGAGGCGCCGAGCAGCGTGCCGCTGCGCAAAATCAGGAAACCGGCTCCCGCCGTGGCAGTGTTTCGGAGGAATTGGCGACGGTTCATACGGGTCAGCTCCTATGTTGTTTGTGCGTATTGTACCCATCTATTGGCAGGTGTCCAGCCCGGATGCGCCAGCAGTTGACGGAAATGGCAGAGGCCATATCTTACAATCAATGACGCAATGAACGATACGGACTTCCCTTCAGGGCCGTGGATCGGCTTCTATGTTTACAGCGGTTGCCACCAAGACCGGCATCGCATGGATCTGTCGCTGTCATTTGGCAACGGGCTGATCACCGGCGAGGGCAATGACGACATCGGACCGTTCGTCATCAAAGGTCGCTACGACACCAGGAGCAAAGAGTGTCATTGGACGAAAACTTACGTCGGCGCTCACGACGTGTTTTACCGTGGGGTTCGGGAAGGCAAAGGCATCTGGGGAACATGGGAGATTGGCGACTCCTCCCACGGCGGGTTTCGCATCTGGCCGTTGGCGCACGGGTCAGACCGTGACACCGGAGAAGAACAAGATCAGCTCCAACCTTGCGAAACGACCGCCGACGAGCCGGTGGCGGTGTAGCGGCAACTGGTCGCCCCGCCCCTCCCCGATCAGTTCGGTTGCACTCTGACCCACGAGAGAGCCGGTACATCGGTCCGCCGACCATCGCGGTAGAAAAGAACGCTGCGGTTGCCAATCTGACAGCCAACACGTTCGCCGGCCTCGACAAGTCTTACAGGCAACCGCTCCCCCAGTTGCATGACGGTCAGAAACAAATCCTCTGCCGCTTCCTTTTGCGGCGAGACTTCGAGGCGCCACCGACCCGATTCCACCCCGCTCCCACCGGCGTTTCCCCGACGCGCGCTCCTGCCTTCCGGTTCGTTGGCGTAGTTGACGCCGAAGACCCAGAACTCTTTGCCCGAACCGCCGACTTTTTCGAGTGCGACATTTTCCGGCTTCGGCAACAGCACATCGAGCGCCAGCCGGTCGGCGCTGGCCGAGGCGCCACGAACCTGCGGCTCGACCAGCGTGTGCAGCAACCAGAACTTCTTGAACGAAGGCTCGGCGCTGACCACGCGGTCAAACACGATGAGCACGGCGGGCGTGCGGGCATTCTGCAGGTTCAAAAACAGGAACGAGCGGACGACATTTCTGACTTTCTTGCTGTAGGCGGCCGTGATATCGCCTTGCAGGTAGGCGAAGTCGGGACCGATGGCGCGGGCGAACACCTGCCCGGTGCGATAGCCGTTTTCGGGCGCCAGAAGCACCTCCAGCGTGCGCGGTTCGCGGCGACCATTGGGCAATCGTTGACCGCCGTCGTTGCCGTAGTCGCGCCCGAATTCTTCTTTCGGGTCATACACGAGCAAGGAGTTGTGGGCGACCGTGCGCCAGAAGTAGTTGCGGCAATGTGGACTGCCATACTCGCCCGACGACCCGTGATAGAGACCCGAATCTATGGCCTGTGCGCCGCGGTAGTAGAGTTGAAACGCGCCGGCGTCCAGGTGTTGATGGTTGGCAAAGTTGTATTCATTGATTTTCATTTCCGCAATGACGGCATCCTTGTCCCAACCGGTGCGCGCGATCATCCAACCAAAAGGCGACCCGAAGTAGCGGGCAAGCGGTAGCGACTCGATGGACCGGGGTTGCAACGTGGTGTCGCGCCAGAGAAACTCGAAAAGCGACTCGGTATCCGCCACGCCGCCCTGTCGGAGAAACTGACTCAGCAACACACCATCGCGGTAGTAACTGGCCGTCAAGAGCGTGCCCACGCTTTCACCCCACGGTCCAGGTCGGCCTTCAAGTCCGGTGTCGCCCGCACGCAGTCGCTGCCCATCGGGCCGGGTCGAGTAAACCCACAGATACGGCACGAAGCGTTGCTGCGGGTTATAGATGTTCCCGCAGCCGAGTCGGTCGAAAATGAAAAGCGGAAACGTTTCCCAACCGAAGCGATACGGGCCATAGGAAGCGCCCTGGTGGTGGGCATGACCGTGATAGAACCAGTTGCGGGCGGGCAGATGCTCGCGGAAAAACCGGCCCGCAGCCAGCCGATACATTTCGGGAAATTCATCGTGAATGGCGATGCCGGCGGAAAGCATGTCGCGCAGGATCATCGCTTCCGACGCATGGCCAGTGACCGAGCCGCCACGCGTCGGCGGATACCCACATTCCTGCGTCCGGGCCAAGCGCACCAATTCCTTGATGAAGGCTTGTTTCTCCTCGGCGGACATCCATTCGTAAAGCCAGTCGTACACAATGGCACCCGTGACCATCATGCGGCCCGTGACGCGACAGGCATCTTTGCGGTCGGGCAGTTCGCAATGCCGCAGCAGCGGCAGGGTGGCCTCGATGGTCGCGCGCCCTAACGCGCGGTTTTTTGTCGCCAGAGATTGCAGCGCGTCCCATTCGACCTTGAATTGCGGCGAGCGTTTCGCCAGCGTTTGCAGCCGCTCCACCACGGGTCGCAGCACGGGGTCTTTCAGGCGGGTCGGCAATTGCGCCGCCTGCGGAGCGCGCAAATACAAGCGTGGATGTTCGCGCGGCACAACGGGCGGTGTCCCGACGTCGGTGGCGCGATCTTGCGTGGCGGCGCAACAGGCCGCGAGATTCAGTGCGACCAACGAGGCTGCCAGGCGAACCGTCCAACCCTTTCTAGGGGAAACGCAGCCGCGGGTCGGCCACGTCGAGACGATACATGATCTGGTTGTAGTCATAACGCGGAGTGGGCGCCGAATTGCCGGAAAAGGTCTCGGCGTAGGTGCCCTCAAAATAGATGAACCGCCCACCGTCTTGGTCAAAAAACGGATGATGAACAGGATTGTAAAAGCTATACCGATTGTGTGTGACGATTTTTTTTGCCCACGTCCACGGCCCGGTGATCCTATTGGCTTCGGAAAACCAAACCTCGCCCAGAAACGAGGGGGAACCGCCGTGCTGGACAGCAATGAGAATCCACTTCCGGCGAAACGCATTCCAGTGGATGGAGCCAGAGTGAAGTTTGATGGTCTTCTTCGTGTCCACATCCCTCGGCGGCCCAGGTGGGGGAAGCTCTTCGTAGTGGGATTGTTTCTTGAGGTCGGCCAGTGTGGCTTTGACGCGGGTGGTGGCAAACGCGTTGCAGAAATAAAAGTGATCGTCCACCCGCACCGTGTGGCCGCGCGGGCAACGTCGTTTGTCGTCGTGATCAAACACCACGAGTCGCTCGAACTGCTCGGTCTCATCGTTGAAGAGAACCAAGCCGTGCTCCAACATGGTGCCGAGGTCTTTCATGCGGGCATAATGCGCGACCAGCCGTTCGCGCCCTGTCTCGTCGGGCACGGTCAACAAACCGTCAATCCACACCGGCCCCGGTTCCTTCAGCGGCACCATCCTTTTGCTGAAGCCGTCGGCGTCCACAAAGTATCGGAGCTCCGGTCCGACGCTCGGGTCCACGCCAGCCAATTCCGAGGTGGCGCCGGAGGTCTGATACTGCCCGAGCGGATATTTCGGGCGATTGGTGTCGCCCCAGAACCAGTAGAGTTTGCCCCGATACGGCACGACCTGCACGGAGTCTTGACCGAGGACCTGCCCGTTCAAAAGCGGCTCACGAATCGGCGGCTTCTGACCGAGCAGTAGGGTGTCGCGGTAAATCCCCTCGCCGGTAATGCGGTAGAGCCGCTCGGCGATGTTGAGGCGTTTGAGTTTGATTTCCGCGCTACCACCCGCCTTGACCAACAACCGCACCCCGGCGTAGCCGAAACCGTCCTTGCGACACTCGTAGCCGTGGCTGCGCACGTGGAAAAAGACCTCCTGATTCATCAAGCCCGGCTCGTAAAACGCCACCAGCCCGTTGCTGTCGGTGACAAACAGCACATGATGCACGGTTTCCAATTCGACCAGTGGCACGCCGCGGCCGGTCTGTTCATCCACGACCTTGATGGCAAAGTATGGCGTGGCCGCGCCACAAATCGTGGCCGCCAGCGCCAACCCCAAACAAACATGCGTCTGCCATCGCAGCTTGACGCCCGAAGACGACCGGATCATAGTTTCATCACGTAGTGGATTTGACGCGCCACTTCCTGGAAACCGAGACTCGGATACAGTTTTTGGCCGACGCGATTCTGCTCCAGTGTCTCGATTTTTGCGTGGCTCATTCCGCGCTGGCGGAAAAGCTCCAGCGCCGCCTCAATCAATTGCCGTCCGATGCCGCGTCCTTGAAACTCCGGTTCCACCGCGAGGTTGGGGATCCAGCCGAGTTTCGTCGCCGGGTCCAGCCTCGTGGTAATGTAGCCGATCACTCGTCCCTGCTCTTCGGCAACGAGAATGCCGTCGGGCTGCGCATCGCAATCCTGGTCAATCTGCCGGCGTTTCCGCCATGCCCAGTCGGTACCGTTGAGTCGGCCAAACAGCTTCTCGATGTTGCCGTCAATGGAAACCGCGCCAAACGTCCGACCGGTAATGGCCTTCAAAACCTCACGATCCTCAGGACGATAGGGACGAATGTTCATCGTTGTTCCTTTTGCACCGCGATGCCGGCATCGGGTTGTTGCGCGCGCAAAACGACCGGCCTCGTGCGGTGGGATCTTATAGCAACTCCGCCATCGAGCGGCAAGACACTCATCGAATGACCTTCCCGCTGCGCAAGACACCCGGAGGAGCTTCCATCAATGTCCACGTCTTCAGAAGCATAAACAACTCGTCAGCATTGGTCTCGTCGTAAATGCCCTGCAACGCCAGCAGTTCCTTGTCGGCGATCTTGCGGCGCACGTTGGCCACGTGGCGTTTGTCAGCGTCAATCGTCACGATAAAAAAACGCGCGCCGGGATAATGCTGACGCAACGCCACCGCTTCCAGATCCGCTTGCTTGTAACGCTCCCGCAGACTCGTCTTGCAGGAAAGCACCACCGGACCGTGCTCCTTCGACCACAACACGACGTCATTGTAATTTCTCGGCACGGCGACAAACTCCGCCTGCCAGTAGGCCGGTAGCCGCCGGCATTCTTTCAGCGCGACCACCACCGCCCACTCCAACCAGCGACCCCGCATCGAGGCGATGGACTGCGGGGATTTGCCCTCCGCGGCGGCGCGCGCGGCAGCGGCGTCCACCGTCGTTTTCAGGAACGCGCCAACACCGTTGGTCACGCCAGGAGGCTGGACGACCGCATCGAACCACTCCGCCGATTCGTTGTAGCGGGTGAACAAGCCGAGTTCTCGCACCGGACCGGCAACCGCCAACCCCGCCAGAGAAAATAGACACCACAACCAACGCATGACCACATCCTACGCCGAGCGGCGATTTGATTCAATCGGATAACCACCCGCACTGCCGCAAGAGAGATTGCAATTGCGCTGCCGCAAGAGTATGAATACGCATCATGAAGAACCTACTGCTTTTTGCTGCTGTTGCGTTGGGCGCGCCCTGGATCCTCGCTCAAGGGGAATCCGCCTCCGACAAACTAGGCTGGCAACTCGCCATCCATTCCTACACGTTCAACAAATTCTCCATCTTCGACGCCATAGACAAGACCGCCCAGACCGGGGCGAAGTTCATGAGCGTGTCGGGAGGCGTCAACTGGCCCGTGGACGGAAAACTGAAACGACTGTTGACGCCGACGCTGACCGACGAGCAGTTTGCCCAGATTCAAGCCCGGATGAAGGCCAAGGGCATAAACCCCCGATTCGTCAACATGGGCGTCGTCAAACCGACGGCCGACGAAGCGGAAAGTCGCAAGATTTTTGAGGCAGCCAGGCGATTCGGCATTGACGTGCTGGTGGCCGAACCCGAAACACACAAGAAAATGGAAGAACTGCCCAAGGTCATGGACGTCGTCGAAAAACTGGCAAAAGAATACAACATCAAAGTCGCCATTCATAACCATCCCAAGCCCTCCTTCTACTGGAACCCCGAAATCGTGCTCGCCGCCGTGAAAGGGCGCAGCCCGTTGCTGGGCGCCTGTGCCGACACCGGCCACTGGGTGCGATCGGGACTGGACCCGGTCGAATGCCTCAGAAAACTCGAAGGCCGCATCATCACGCTGCACTTCAAAGACCTCAACGAAAAATCCCCCAAAGCTCACGACGTTCCCTGGGGCACCGGCGTCTGCAACGTCAAAGGCATGCTCAAGGAACTGAAGCGCCAAAATTTCAAAGGCGCGTTCTGTGTCGAATATGAACACAACTGGGAAAACTCGGTGCCTGAAATTGCCGAGTGTGTGAAGTTCTTCCATGCCTGTTGCGCCGAATTGGTGAAGTAGCGCAGACCGACACCACCCATCGGCAAACGGCGCAAAGCGCCGGTTCGCCAAAAAACCTTTTCGGCGGCACAGCGTTTTGCTAAACAGTCGCCATGAGCGTCTGTTTCTCACGCCGACAAGCCCTGAAACTTTCCGCTGCCACCGCCCTCGGCGCAGCATTGCCGGCGACCGCTCGGGCCGCTGCAGGCCGCCTCCGAACCACACACCGCTACAACGCCGAGTATGTCGGCGACCGGCTCCATCGCGTCGCGTTCCCGATGGGCGGCATGGGCGCGGGAATGATCTGCCTCGAAGGCACCGGAGCGTTGTCGCATTTCTCGCTACGTCACCGGCCCGAAATCTTCAACGAACCGTGCACGTTCGCCGCCGTCTGCGTCAAGGGAAAGAAAAACATCGCGCGCGTGCTCGAAGGCCCGGTGCCGGGCTGGAAACTTTTTGGGCAGCCGGGCACCGGCAACGGCGCGAACGGCACTTCGTTCGGTCTGCCCCGATTTCGCGAAGCAAGCTTCCGCGCGCGTTTCCCCTTTGGCATCGTGACGCTGCGCGACAAAGATGTGCCCCTCGCCGTCGAAATCACCGGCTGGAGTCCGTTCGAGCCGAACGACCCCGACAACGCCAGCTTGCCGGTCGCCGCGTTGGAGTGTCGGTTCACCAACAACTCTTCCGCAACCATCGAGGCGGTGTTCTCGTGGAATGCGCGCCATTTCATGGCCATCGGCAACAACCCGCGCTGGGTGCTTCGCGCTGCCGACGGCTTCATTCTCAAAGGCGGCGCGGGCAAGGACAAACCTCACGAAGAAGGCGCGTTCTCGGCGACCGTGAACGATCCGAATGTGAAGGTGAACTGCGCATGGTTTCGCGGCGGATGGTTCGACCCGCTGACGATGGCGTGGCGTGACATCGCCGCCGGCGCCTGCGTCGAGCGGCAACCGGTCCGCGAAGGCGGCGCGTCGCCGGGCGCGTCGTTGTTCGTGCCGTTCAAGCTCCGCCCGCGCGAATCGCGGACCATCGTCCTGCGGTTCGCATGGTATGTCGGCCAGACCACACTGCGCACCGGCAAAACGCCCGATGGTACGTATCGCCCGTGGTATGCGGGCCGATTCCCCGACATCAACGCGGTGACAAATTACTGGCGCGAGAACTACGATACGTTGCGCGCGAAAACGAAGCGGTTCAGCGATTGTTTTTACGATTCGACGTTGCCGCCGGAGATCATCGAGGCCGTGGCGGCAAATCTCACCATTCTGAAATCGCCAACCGTGCTGCGGCAGGCCGACGGGCGATTGTGGGCGTGGGAAGGATGTGGCGACAACGCCGGTTGTTGCGCCGGTTCCTGCACGCATGTCTGGAACTACGCGCAGGCGTTGCCGCACCTGTTCCCGTCGCTGGAACGCACGCTGCGCGAGACCGAGTTCGGCCCGTCGCAGGATGAGCGCGGCCACCAGACCTTCCGCGCCGCGTTGCCGATCCGACCAACGTCGCACGATTTCCACGCAGCCGCCGACGGCCAGCTTGGCGGCATCATGAAAGCGCATCGCGAGTGGCGGATTAGCGGCGACACGGAATGGCTGCGCAAACTCTGGCCGAAGATTCGCAAGAGCCTCGATTACTGCATCGAGACGTGGGACCCCGACAGAAAAGGTTGGCTCGAAGAACCACACCACAACACCTACGACATCGAGTTCTGGGGGCCGGACGGCATGTGCACGAGTTTTTATCTCGGCGCGTTGCGCGCGGCGGTGTTGATGGGCACGGCGCTCGGCGACGACGTCAGCGCGTATGCGACGCTGCTGGAAAAAGGCATCCGCCGGATGGAACAGGAATTGTTCAACGGCGAGTATTTCATCCAGAAGATCGAGTGGAAAAACCTGCGCGCGAAAAACCCGGTCGAAGTGAAAAGTCTGGTGGGAACCTACTCCCCCGAAGCCATTGCGTTGATGGAAAAGGAAGGCCCGAAATACCAATACGGCACGGGCTGTCTTTCCGACGGCGTGCTCGGCGCGTGGATCGCGTTGGTGTGCGGTGTCGGCGAGTTCCTCGACCCGAAGAAGGTCGCCAGCCACTTGCGCGCGGTGTATCGCTACAACCTGAAACGCGACCTGACCACCCATGCCAACCCGCAGCGCCCCGGTTACGCCTGCGGCGCGGAAGGCGGCCTGCTGTTGTGCACCTGGCCGAACGGCGGAGAACCTTCGCTGCCGTTTGTCTATTCCAACGAAGTCTGGACCGGCATCGAATATCAAGTGGCCGCGCACTTGATTTTGATGGGCATGGTGGCCGAGGGGCTTGAAATCGTGCGCGTCTGCCGCGCCCGCTACGACGGGCGCGTGCGCAACCCGTTCAACGAATACGAGTGCGGCCACTGGTATGCGCGGGCGATGTCGAGCTACGGGCTGTTGCAGGCGTTGAGCGGCGCCCGCTACGATGCCGTGGAAAAAATCCTTTACCTGCATCCTGCCATCAAAGGCGACTTCCGATGTTTTCTCTCCACCTCGACCGGCTATGGCATGGTCGGCGTGAAAAACGGCAAACCGTTCCTCGAAGTCAGGAGCGGCACCATCGAGGTACAAGGCATCAAAATCCAACCCACGGAAGGTCTGCCGCAGAACCGAACGAATCGGCCAGCCCACCTTCGTTCCTGAAGGGGGAAATGGCGGGAAATGGGGCGAGGCAAGGAGCGTGAGTGCTTGCAAGGCTGCGGTCGGATCGCGGGCCCCCGGTATAGGGCACACCTCCTTGCAGTCGCCGCAACAGGAGCACAAACTGAGACCGTGTTTCTGCACCGCTATACCAAACTCGTCGGCAAGGATGACGACACGAATTGGTCGTTGGTCAAATTTATTTGCGCAGCCAAAGGTTCTCGCCACTGAGTTGTCGCGCATCTCGGGAAGCTGACTCCCGAAGAGACTCAGCAGGCACGAGGGTTGAGAGGTAAAGTGGCGTGGTGTCACCGAACGGCACGAGCGCGGAACGGGATGTGTTGTGTCGGAGCGCGAATCGCGTGGCGAAAAGCCTGTCCTGAGCTTGCAAAGGAAGAGCGCGATGTTGGATCGGCAGATGGCGCGACTGCATGAGCAGTCGGACAAACTCGATTTGGCGCTGCGGGATCAAGCAGCCGGTGACGCCGAGCTGGTGGATCGGCGAATGGGCAACTGTTGGGGTGGACACCGGCGCGGGCATGGTGGAGAGGCGGTTTGACCAACACATTTTCTTGGTTTAGGTGCTCCTGTAGGTATCCCTTTCGCGGGACACAGCCCCTGTTGGGTCACCGGATCCATTCCACACTGATGAGTCAACTCGGTGGCCCGGCCCCGCGGCGCTTTCGTGCTTGCTAGCCGTAAGATGACTATCCTATGTTTGCACTGAGAAGAAGATGGCCCCATCCAATCGCCAACCGCTTCCACGCCTGCCGCTGCGGCACGTGGTGTTGCTGGTGGACACTTCGCGGGCCTACGGGCGAGAAATTGTGCACGGCGTGGCCAGCTACAACCGCAAACACGGACGTTGGCGAATCACCTTCAAGCCGCATGGCCTGCAAGACCCGCCGCCACCGTGGCTTTACGAAGCCCGACCCGACGGCATCCTGGCTCGCATCGGCAATGCGCGGATGGCTCGCGCCATCCTCCGGCTCGGCGTCCCCACCGTGGACCTGCGCGGCGTCATTCCCGGCACGGGATTCCCGTCGGTTGGAGTGGACAACCGGGAAGTGGCTCGTCTGGCCGTGGAGCATTTTCTGGAACGCGGCTTCCAACGGTTCGCATTTTGCGGGTTGCCGCAAGGTGTTCATCCGCACATGGACGATTTGTGTCGTCAGTTTGTTTCCCGGTTGGCGGAGGCGGGATACTCGTGCGACGTGTTTCGCGGTCGGCGCGGCCCCAGTTGGGGCGAAGCGTGGGAGAAACAACAGAGCAGGCTGAGTCAGTGGCGCGACCAACAAGACCGACTGGTGCGCTGGGTTCGCCAATTGCCCAAACCGGTGGCCATCATGGCCTGCCACGATGACCGCGCCCTGCAAGTGCTGGACGCCTGCCGTCGCGCCGGCGTGCTGGTGCCCGAAGAGGCGGCCGTGCTTTCCACCGACAATGACGAGCATCTGTGCGAACTGGCTGTTCCGCCGTTGAGCAGTATTGACGAAAATCCGGTTCGCATTGGCTACGAGGCGGCTGCGCTGCTGGATCGGATGATGAACGGCGAACCGCCACCGGCAGAGCGGATCCTGTTGCCGCCGCTCGCCGTTGTCACACGCGCTTCCACGGATCTGCTCGCGATAGACGACCCGTGCGTCGCACGCGCCCTGTCGTTTATCCGCGAACATGCCTCCGAGGGAATCAAACCGGCGGACGTTCTCGCTCACCTGCCGGTCTCGCGCGCTGCGCTGACGGCGCGTTTCAAAGCTCACGTGGGCCGAACGCTCGGTGCCGAGATTCAGCGGGTCCGGATCCGGCTTGCCCAAGAGCTGCTCAGCCGCACCGATCTTCCGATCAAACAAATCGCCGCACGCACCGGCTATCATTCGGTGGAGTATTTCACCCGTCAATTCCACCGGAGCACCGGCGAAACCCCCGGCCAGTATCGGCGCCGTTGCGCGCCGTGACCGCTACAGACACCACGGTTCCCGCATGGCGCGCGAGCAAAGACGGTTGGCCTCTGGATCGTTCACGAACTCCGCTTTGACCGGATCGAACTTCCGGTTGTGTTTCAGCCACATGCAAATGTTGGCGGCATGCACCGTGCACATTGAATGATACATGACCTCCGCATTGGCCACTGGCGGCCGTCGGGATCGGACGCAATCGAGAAAGTTTCTGGCGTGGTTCATCAGGCATTGCGTCCGCGCCACGTAATCGGCAATCACCTTCTGAATACCGGCCAACAACGATGGCGAGGAAGCTCGTGACTGGTCGTGACTGTCGCCGGAGTTGGCGATCCAACCTTCCGTGCCATCAAACCGTTGTCCCGAATACCCCGGCCAGCATTCGTGGCTGCGCACCAAAATCATTTTGACGCCGCTGGCAAAATGCGCAACCAAACCGTCTCCGTAGGGATTGTCCCCATACTCGTACTCGACGGCAGAGGTATGCGAGGCGCTGATGCCGGTCTGAACCTGAACGACCGTGTGCGCGCCCCATTCACCGATGCAGCCCGTGTGAAAATCGTAGTGTCCACGCCACTGGCCGCTCACATAGGCGGAGTTGTAGGGCCGCCACGGACACGGGCCGAGCCACGCATCCCAGTCCACCTCGTCTTTCGGCGGTTCCGGTTCCGCCGGCAGCCAGTCCCGTCGCATTACCGCGTCATCCCACGGAGCAGTTTGAGCGTAGGCCGTGTGCACCGTGCCCAGTCTTCCCGTGCGAGCCAGCTCGATGCCAAAGACACGGTTGGCCATGCTCAGCGCCGTGCCGTTTCGACCACCATTTGACCTTCGGCAATGGTCATGCACGACGGTTTTTCACAATACACATCTTTGCCCGCTCGCATCGCCATCACCGACGCCAATGCGTGCCAGCGGTCACCCGTGGCAATCAACACCGCATCCAGGTCCTCTCGCACCGCGAGAAACTCCCGAATGTCCCGATACATCGCGCAGTCCTTGTTGCCGTATTTTTCGTCCACCATCTTCTTGATCGCCTCGCGCCGAGTTTTTCTCGCATCGCAGATGGCCAGAAATTGCACATCCGATTCGGCAAGCATCCAGTTCAGAACCGTTGTGCCACGCGCTCCCAACCCGATACCGCCGAGCAAAATCCGCTCACGCGGAGACACGTTTCCGCTTCGCCCAAGCGCGCGCGCGGGAACAACAAACGGAGCTGCCAGCAAACCGCCGACGACCTTCAGCATCTCGCGCCTCGTCAGAAACGAAACGCGCTTTTGAAGACGGTTGAACTTCATGACCCTCCAAGCTTGTCGGCGTGAGGCGCAACCCGCTCCAAATTCGGCGTTATGTCAGCCTCCGTCTGTCCCAGTGCCCACGACAACCCACCGCCGAGAATCTGCGCAAAAATCTGGCTCTGCCACAGATCTTCGCGGTGCCCCACGAAGTGTAGAACACTCGTCCCCTGCCGTGCCTCCGCGCCCACGTCATCGGAAACGGAGGCCGATCGTAGCAACGGCGGTCGGCCGGCTGGTCCTTGTTCATCGCGGCGCAATCCTGAATGAGAACGACGTGGAGATCCCTCGCAAACCGAATTAGGGAAAACCATTCCTCCAGCAGGGTAAACGACTCCCCAAGGCCTCCAACCCCGGGAAATTGGGGTGAGACAACCCGGATGCGCGCCTCCTGCTGACTGCCGTGCCCCAAACAATCGGCCCCTGCTGCTTCCGGCAACAACCACAACCCCGGATGAATGCCCACGAACGCCATCCCGGCGCGCACGGCTGCATCGAGCCTGTTCCAACCGCGTTCCGTAAGTGGTGCGCTATTGTCTTTGCTTTCCGGTTTCATCAGATCAGAAGGTCTGCCGCACGAGTACGAGACCACGGCTGCATATTGCTCCAGATCACCGTCAAATACCGACCCGTCTTTCGTGCAATCCACCTCAAAGCCAAGGCGACGAGCGATACCGACAAAAATCTGTTCGCCAAGCGAAAGTGTTTTGCCCTGTCGTCGGATCACCGGATGCTCAAAGAGCACGCTACGACTGAAAAAAGAATTCGCTGCTGCGTTGCGGGTCTGCTCCCCCATGCGAGGCGCCCGCCAACAACCAGTGCCGCCAGCGATCGCAGAGCTTTGCGTCGTTTCATCGGCAGCGTGCCAGCGGGAGCTTGCACTGTTGCTGCGCCGATCACACGCGCACTATTTCTGCTGTACCGCCGCTTGCCAAGAACAATGTTTTGAACGAAACGCCATTCACCCTGTACAAGATTCAAACCATTCACCCTCTTTCCGTGCCCGTCCAGTTCCGTGTAACAGGTGTTACATTGATTTGGCAAGAGGCTTGGCCAACGCGAACATGTATTCGATTCTCGATCACCGTCCGAACAGGCGCGGCAACAGCGTGGTCATGGGCGGAATGTAGGTGATGAGCAGCACGCCCACCAGGAACACCGCCAGCATCGGCACCACCGAGCGGATGATTTCCGGCATCGGCTTGCCGAAACGATACGACGACAGGAACAGATTCATTCCGACCGGCGGCGTCAGGTAGCCGAGTTCGAGGTTCGCCAAAAAAATGATCCCCAGATGCACCGGGTCAATGCCAAACGCCTTGCCAATCGGCACAATCAACGGCACCACCACAACGATCGCCGAGTAAATATCCATCAGACAACCGACCACCAACAGGAACAGGTTCAAGAGCAACAGGAACATCCACGGCGAGTGGATTGAACCCGTCGCCCACTCGACCATCTTCTCCGGAATCTGGGCATCCACCAGATAGTTGGTAAACCCGTTGGCCACGCCGAGGATTAGCAGCACGCCGCCGATGAGCAGGCCGCATTCGGTCACCACGCGGGGAATGTCACGAACAATCCGCAGGTCCCGATAGAGAAACGTCTCCACAATAAACGCATACAGCGCCGTCAATGCCGCCGCCTCCACCGGCGTCGCGAACCCGCCGAACAACGCCCCCAGCGTAACTACCGGCAGCAGCAACTCCCATTTCGCTTCCCAGACCGCGCGCCATGCCTCGTGAGCGTCGAACGGTTTCCGTTCCGCCGTCTGTCTCGGCCCGACGCTGATCCCCCACCATGCCGTCAAACCCACCAGCAACACGCCCGGCAGGATACCGCCAAGAAACATCTGTTCGATGCTGACGGGCGCCTTCGCCTGCGTCGAGATGATGGCGTACAGAATCAGCGGCAAACACGGCGGGAACAACAATCCGAGCGATCCTGCACCGGTCAAAAGTCCCAACGCATGGCGCTCCGAATACTTCGCCGCCATCAACACCGGCATCAGCAACCCGCCCAGCGCCAAAATCGTCACGCCGCTGGCACCCGTGAACGACGTGAAAAACGCGCACACCAGCGCCGTCACTACCGCCGGCCCGCCGCGCACCGAGCCGAACCATGCATCGAACACGCGCACCAATCGCCGCGACGCGCCGCCCTCGGCCAGAAAATATCCCGCCAACGTGAACAACGGAATCGTCGGCAACGACGGGTTCACCACCAGGCTGTAGTGCGTGACCGGAATCGCTGCGATGGGCGTTTCCTCCGCCCAAAACAAAATCAGCGCCGCCCCGCCGAGCGTGCTGAACACCGGCGCGCCCAGCACTGTCGCGGCCAGCAGCGCCGTAATGGCCGGCCATTTCAACTGCGACGGCGAAACCGGCAGCCAGATCGCCAGCGCGACCAATGCAGCGGCGCACAGCAGCGCCACGCCGCGACCGCGCCACCCTTCTCCCGCGTGCCAGAGCAGCCGCACCGCCACCAGAGCGAACCCCAACGGAATGAAGAGTTGCGCCACCCACGTGGGGACACCATACGCAATTACGTTGCCCGTGACCCGTTCCGACAGCGCAAACTGCACGCCTGCCACACACAAAAACGCCGCCACGGACGCGGCGACCGAATGACTGAACACCCTTGCGGCGCTCTTCCAGCATCCGCGCAGGAACGTGGTGATGGTGGAAAGCGCGAGCAATCGGTTCTCGCGCGCTGCGATGGCACCGCCCATCATGCCGACAACCAGTGTGAGGTGCTGCACGATTGCCTGGACGCCGGAGAGTCGCAGCTTCGGCAAAAACCGCAGACCGCTCTCCAGCAATGGCAACAACATCATCGCAAACAGCGCGACGACCACGACCAGATTCTCCCCGTCGTGGACGCGCCTTCGCCAGCCGTTCGATTCGGTTGCGCCGTTCACTTTTTGCCTGCCCGGTAATCTTTGAGCAACTGCTGCACTTCATCGAACAGGTCCGCCGGCACCAGCCGCCCGCGAATCTTCGGATACACATCCTCGGCCAGTTTTTGCCACTGCGCCGCCGCTTCCGGCGTCAAGGTGTGCACGACCAACCCGCGTTTCTTCATCGCCTCGACGGATTCGTTCATCTCCTTTCGCGACTGCGCGCGAATCTCGTCACCGGTTTTGGCGGCTGCCTGACGCATCACCTGTTGGCCGGCCGCAGGGATCGCGTCCCAAAACTTCTTGCTTACCACCAAACCGCCGACCAGCGGCGCCCAGTTCATGTCGAGCATGTTCGGCGCCGGTCCGTAAAACTGCGCCGCCAACGCAAAAAACGGCGGCGCCGGCACCACATCAATCAAACCCGTCTGCAACGCGGGCAACATGTCGGAAGTTTCCAACGCGACCGGCTGGTAGCCCAGCGCCTTCAGGATGTCGAGCGCCTTCGTGTCGCCAGCCCAGGTAAACATTTTTTGTTTCTTGAAATCCTCCGGCGTCACCGCGGGGCGACGCGAGAAAAACTTTACCCAACCGGCGTCGGTCCAGAACAACACCACAAACCCTTTTTCCGCCAGACGACGGTCCAGTTTCGGTCGGAGCTTCTCGCGGACGTAATCCACCTCTTCCAGCGAGCGGAACACCAGCGGCATCGTCTGCAACGCTGTGATCGAGTCGTCAATCTCCGCCAGCCCGACGCCCGTCAACATCGCAGCCTGAAGCTGGCCAATCCGCATCCGGCGCACGGTGTCGGCCTCGCCGCCCAGCACGCCGTCGGTGTAAATCGTCAACGCCACGCCGCCGCCGGGCGCGTTGCGCCACGCCTCGGCCATCATTTTCAGGCTTTGATGCGGCGACGAATCTCTCGGCGCCAACGTCGCCAGTTTCGCTTTCAGTTGTTTGTCTGCCGCCTGCGCGCTCGCGCACAGCGCTGCCGCCAACAACATCCATCGCATCAACATGTTCACCTCGTGGGTTCGACTATTCGACAATTAATGCTTCCGTCCTGCTCAACAACCATCGCGCTCGACGTTGCATCACCAGGTTCACCAGCCGCCATTCGGGGCGCGCATCCGCATCAATGGCCAGCGCCCGGTGGAGCAGCTCCTGAAATTCCTTCTTGTTCTGTTGACGCACAGAGACATTCTCAGCCAGCGATACAAACAGCCCGGCCTGTTGTCCGCCGCAAAGTTGCAAAGCACGCTCGAAGTGTTGACAGGCGCGTTTGATTCGTTCCGCATCCGCAAGCCCCGGCCGCGCCATTTCGTAGGCAACGAGGAAACTGTGAATCGCGCCGTGGTCATAGGTTTCGTCCAGTTCCAGCGCCCGATCAATCATCGCTTCCACCAGCGGTTGATCGGCCACCACATCGGGCTTGTTTTTCGACAGCGAGATCAGCGACCCCCACGAGGCCGCTGTCCAATACAACAGCGGCACGTCCGCGCGCGTCAACTGTCGCACCGCCGCTTTCGGGTCTTTGCGCAGCGCCTGCTCAAAGCCGGGCAGGCGCGTTGAGAGGCCGCGCAGCCCGTAATCGCGTGCGCGCCGGTAGAGTCTGGCGGCTCGTTCCCGCAACGCTTTTGCAGCCGCCGCATCGCGTTCCTCCAGTTCATCGGCGTCCTGCTGGACAAAAGCGTAGCTGTATTGCGTGAATCCGCTGCTGGCAGCCAGCAACAGGCCGCGATGCTCCGGGCTTTCCGCCAGCAACGATTCCATCAGCTTCAAACTGAACGGCAACGCCGAGCGAATCAGCTCCGGGTCATCATCGGAAGAAAACGTCGTTCCAGCGCCGGCCAGCGCGTTGCCCACTTGGTTCACCGCGAACCGTTTCATCGAGCAACCGATGGTAAGAAGGGCGAGCACTCCACACAAAAGGATCGTGTTGCGCATGGCGTTTTTATGGCAGTAACCGGGCCGCTTGACAAGCGAGAATCCCGGTCTTCTACCGGCAACGCCGACAGCATGTAGTCCGCGCAACGCCCGTCACCCACCTGTTTCCGTCTTCTTCCTCCATCCAAATCCATGTAACAGGTGTAACACGGATTTGGCGAGTGCGCGGAGCGCGAAGGGGGCGCTTATGCCGTGATGCTGGTCACGGCTCGGTCAGCCTGACGGCGTCGAGGCCGAAGTAGGATTTTGTGCCCTTCGATTGGGGGTTGGCGCCGACAACTTCGACGCGGAGGACGAACGCCCCGTTCTGCGGCTCGAATACACCCAGCGGGATTGGGCCGCTCGGCGTGGGTTTTTCCGCCCAGGCGTCGAAGTCTTTGCCAGCGGGCTTACCGTTGACGGTGAATCGGAGGATGCCGTAGTCCCAGCTCTTCGTTGCATACAACGTCAGTTTGCGTTTCTCTGTCGCCGGAATGCGCAGTTCCACAAAATCGCCGGGTTGTTTGCCACGAATCCACAAGTGAGTTTCGGCGCTCCAGCCGCCGCGCAATGTCTGTGGCCCGACGGAGATGCCAGGCGTCTGGGCGACGATTGGCATGGTTTCGCACTCGATGGCGCCGGCAATGCGGAATGGTCCCGGCGGTTCGCGGAGCGGGCGCGTCGCCTCATCGGGTTGTGGCGGGCGGTTGCTCGTCGCGCCGGGGCGCGCATACCAATAGGTCGTGGCGGCGTAAGCGACCTCGCACTCGGCCCAGTGCCAGATTTCCATGTCGAAGCGAAACGATTTACGGAACGGGATGGCGTCGAGGCTGCGGGTACGGGTGACAACGGTGTAGCCGGCGCGGCCAGGGCCATCGCAACGAATCTGGTTGGCAAACGGCGTTTGAAACAGCCCCGTGTGACCCCACGAATAATTGTAGTAGTCCTCCGTGCCGGTGCCGATGTGGGACGGGAAAGTCTCCCCGTCCACGTAAATCTTTTCGTCGCCTTCGCCCCACCATTTCTGCACGGGATTGAAGACCACGAGTGAATCGCCGACGTAACTCCCCTGCCCTGTGACCGTGAGATAATTCCAGTCGGTCATTGGGCGCGTGGGAATCGGGTCTTGCTGTCGCCAACTGGCGTGGAAGTGCATCGAACGGTCATCCCATTTCCAGTCGCCGATGCGCGCAGTGAATGTGACTTTTGCGGGCGTTTTGCCGAGATTTTGCAACACCAGTTTCGCGGCCTTTTCGTACGGCATCACCCAGCGGCAGGTCATCACACCGTCCTTCGTTACGGTGCGATACCAACTGTCGAGCGGGTTCAGGCCAACGCCACTGCCGAAGAAATCGCCGACGGGACACCAGATTGTCGGTTCGCCGTCGAACTCTGCCCGCAAAACCAGTGTGCGCAAATGGGCGGCCTCGGCCCGAAATTCGAGCAGGCGCACTGCGGCGGGGCCGCGGGGAAGCGCGAGAATCGCTTCTTTGCCGGACGCGATGAACTGCTCGAGGAAAACGGCTCTACCACTCCTAAATGAGGGCGGCTGCGCGAGCCGTTGGTTGGCGACGTCGTAATGGCCCGGTGTGAAAGTCTCAATCGCAGTGCCAAGCGGATACGTGCGGTAGTTGATCTGGTAGTAGCGCGGGGCTTTGCCGGTTTCGAGTTCTTCCCAGGTAACCTTGCAGTGTCTGGCGTAAGGGATGGGCAGGTACAGCGTGTTGCCACCGCGTCCTTCCGGTGTCGCGCCGGGATGGAGCGTGAGCAAGGGGTTGCCGGCAGGCAACGCGTTGTTGTTGGCGAAATCGAACGATGGAACGGTGATGGTTGGCAATCCGGCGCCGTCAAGGTAAATGCGGATGTTGCCTTTCTTGGCGGCGTGTGTGGTGAGCCAGAACCGGACAATGGCGCCAGGGCCATCGGTATCCAGCATGACTTTCTCGATACGGTTCTGGTTGGTCTCGATGCGGATGTATTGGTTCTGGTCGCTGTTGGCGAACCAACCTTTCGGGTCGTCCGGTGTCTTTGTGCCGCGGTCGTAACTACTGGCCTGGCGGCAGGTGTAGGGCGGATCGGGCCAGCGGGCGACGGCATCGTAGTCGGTCATTTCTGTCAGCAGCGATTGCAACGTGATGACAGCGAGCGCAAAGATCACGATTCTTCTCCTGCTTTATTTTTCGAAATCGGTCTCGTTGACCCATCCCGCCTTGATCTTCTCGCCCTTCATGTAGCGTTCGTAGAAGCCGCGAAAGGCTTCGTGAGCGTGGGGATACTCGTCAAAGATGTGACCGTGACCGAGCACGCGCGGGTCCTGCTGCGCCTTGAGTTCGTTGAAGAGCTGGCGCTGGAACGGACGGTGGTCCACACGCCCGACCAGGTTGGTCACGCAGTCGGGATCAGTGCGGAGATTGTACAGCTCATCGGCCGGACGTTTGCCGAAGCACAATGCCCAATGTCGGTCCTGCGGGTCTTTACGATGCGCGTTGAGGATTTCGGTCTTTGTCGGGCTGCCGTCGGTGTCGAGGTAACCGGTTTCGGGATTGCAGGCGGGCCAGCGGGTCGGCTCGAAATTGTGGAGGTAGAGCATGTCGTTTTTGACGATGCCGCGAACGGGGTAACCCTCGTCGCGCGGGCGACCAATGTCATTACGTTCGCGTCCGATGAGGACATGGTCGCGGCGCGTTTTCTTGCCGGTGAAAATGTCCATCAAACTGCGTCCGGCGGGCGGCGCCATGCCGGTCTCGGCCCATTTCAGGCCGGCGACCTCGATGAACGTCGGCGCGAAGTCAATGAAGCTGACGTAGTCGTCGGCCACGCGACCCGGATTGCGGATACCGCGTTTCCACATGGCCGCAAGCGGGAGATGGTTGGAGATTTCGTAGCTATGACCCTTGGCACGCGGAAACGGCATCCCGTTGTCGCCGGTGACGAGAATGAGCGTGTTATCGAGCTGGCCGCGTTTTTCCAGTGCCGCGAGCATCCGACCGAGGTGACGGTCAAAATGCTCGACCTCGAAGGCGTAATCGAGAATGTCGTTGCGGACGACCTCGTTGTCGGGCCAGTAGCCCGGCACGCGCTCCACGTCGCCGAGTTGTTTGCCGCCCTTGGCGGTGCCGGAGCCGTACTCGTAGTCGCGATGCGGTTCGGTGCTGCCGTACCAGAAACACCACGGCTGGCCCGGCGGGACGGCGTCGAGGAAATCTTCGAAGTTGGCGGCGTAATCGTTCGGGTTGATGCACGTGGTGGGCGGTTTGGCGGTGCGTTTGTTGAAGGGGCGACCGCACATCTGGCGCGGCTTGCCCGTGGCGTCGTTGGCGACGCCCGGCGCCCAGCCTTTGGCGGTCATGCCGACGAAATAGCCGTGTTCGCTCAACGCTTCGGCGTAGGTTTTGAATTCGACCGGGAAATACGGGATGTGATTGGCAGCGGCTTTCAGTTGCCACGGGTTGTGTCCCGTCAAGATCGCGGCGCGAGATGGCGCGCACTTGGCGTTGGGCGTGTAGGCGCGCGTGAAGAGGATGCCATCTTTGGCCACGCGATCAAAGGCCGGCGTCTTCACCCACCGGCAACCGTAGGCACTGGCATGTCCGTACGACCAGTCGTCGGCCAATGCGAACAGGATGTTAGGGCGCATCGGCGCGGCGGTCACTACGGCGGCACCGGCCAGCAAAATAATGATCCACTTCACAGCTAGTTTCAGGCGCGCGCCCGTTTCCGGCGACCGAGGAAGTACAGCGCCAGCAACCCGGTTCCGACCAACATGCCCGTGCCCGGCTCCGGCACCACGGTCAACATCACATCGTTCCCGTTTTCATTCAACCACAAGTAACCGGATTTGCCGCTGCCGGCGATATTGGGGAAGTTGGTGCCGCCGTAGTCGCCGTACTCATCCAGTGTGGAGAAGCCGTAGCCACCCAGCGCGCTCATCAACACGTAGTTGCCCACCTCAAGGTCTCCACTAACAATGAAGTGGAACCAGTTGGTGTTCATCGCGCTGAAGCTGAGTGAATTGGAGATGACAATCTTGTCGCTGTTACTGGGCGACTGCAGTTCGTAGATCAGAAGCACATTGCCGGAGCCTTCACCGAGGTCGAGATTGCCGGTGATGGTCAGTGTTCCGATGGAATCACCAGGGCTGATGGTGCCGCCGCCCAGTCCAACGTTGTTGCCGAGGTTCACGTCGCCCACCACGGTGCCAGCGCCTCGGAGTTCCTGATGCGGCCACAGGGTCAATCCATACACTGACGAACCCGGCGGGGCGTATGCCTGAGCGTCCAGCACTGCGCCGTTTCTGACCTCGAACCGAACCGTGTTGGTCATAACCGCACTGGACGCCAGGGCCAGCGTGCCGCCTTGAATGACGGTCGCGCCGGTGTAGGTGTTCGTGCCGCTCAAGGTCAGCGTGCCATCACCGAGTTTGGTGAGGCCGCCGCTGGTGTTCGCGCCGACCGTGGAGGTGAGGGTGGTGTCGGGCTGGCCGCCGCCCGTCAAGGTGACGGTGGGGGCGCTGGAGTAACCAGTGCCGCGACTGGTGACGAGGATGCCGGTCACACTGCCGCTACTGGCGTCGAACAACGCCACGGCGGTCGCGCCGGTGCCGTTGCCGCCGCTGATGCCGACGTAGGGCGCGCCGAGGTAGCCGGTCAGCGGCGCACCGAAATTGACACTGGAAACGCCGTTGCCCGGCGGGGCAAGGAGGTTCTGAACGATTTCGACATTCTTGCCATCGGTGTCAATATAAGCTCCCCCGCCATACACGTAAGCGGCACCGAGACGGTTACCGCCGCCCAAGAGCACAACGCCATCGGCGCCGGCGCGCAGTGTGCCGCCGTCGAAGTTGATAATATGCATGCCACCGCCGGTGGCGCGGCGGTTGATTTCTCCTACCTGCAATGTGCCGCCGAGCAGGTTCACAATGTTCGTGCCCAGCTCGTACTGCATGTACAGGGTGCTGTCCACGATCAGCGTACCGCCGGCAATCGTAAGTTGATTGTTATTGGTTCGAACGCCGCCCATTCGGAACTGGCCCACCTGAACAGTGCCGGCGGTCTGGTAGTAAACACCAGTAGAAGCCGCGCCGCCGTTGTTGCTGCCCATCAAAAGACCGATGTTGGTGCTGGCATTGTCAATGAAGGTGCCACCCAAGACATACATCAGTCCCATCCCGCCGAAGGGAACTCTCACCCAGTTGGTGGCCGTCACCGTTCCGCCACTGAGTTGATAATAACCGTATCCGCCGGCAGTTTGACCCGCTCGGATTTCACCATAACTGACGATGTCACCGCCGGTTTGATAGACAGCGCCGACGCTGCCGACGCCGTTCCCCATCAAGAATCCGTTGGCGCCATGGGTAAGAGTGACGTTACCGCCGGTCATGTAAAACGTGCCCGTGCTGCCGGCGCCGATACCCACCTGAATCCAGTTCGGACCGAAGTAAGACGCATCGTTCGTGACGACCAATATGCCCATCGCGCCCGAAGTCGTGCCGACCTGGAGTTGTCCTGTGGTGCTCAGCGTCGCGGAACCTTGCAACACCAACGCGCCCGCAGCCCCGCTCAGGTTCCCAACGTAAATGGTGCCGGTGCTGTTGACCGTGGCATCCTGATAGACCAACGCCCCTTGCCGAACCGTGGTGGCGCCAAATACGCTGAACGCTGTGTTGCTGAACACCAACATACCGGGGCCGAACTTCGTCAACGCTTGCGCCCCTTGGATTGTCCCATCGAGCACCAACGCGGCGGCCGGGTTGACGATGTCATAATTGGCGGCGCTGATGTTGGTGATGGTCATGCCGCTGGTTTCGCCGGCGCCGGTGTAGCGGAGAACGCCGCCACCGAAAGCCAGCGTACCGCTGCCGAGGGCGCTGAGCGCGCCGACGCTGAGCGTGCCGGCGTTGATCCGTGTGCCACCCGTGTAGGTGTTGACGTTGGTCAATTCGAGCATCCCCGTGCCGAGTTTCAGCAGGGCGCCGTTGCCGCTGATGACGCCGTTGACGGCGAAGTCGGGATTCAACGAGCCGGTGTTGTTGGTGGTAATGTTGAAGGTGTTGGTGCCCGGATCGAGGATCATGTTGCCGTTCCAACTGCTGAGCGCGCCGCCGACGGTCACAAGGTTGGTGCCGACGATCATCACCATGGTCTTGTCCGCCGCCATCGTGATCGGACTGTCGAACTGCAACACCGACGCGTTGGTAATCACCTTGGCGCCGGCGCCGAGCGCGTCGGCATTGTTGATGGAGAGCACGCCACCGTTGATCAGCACAGGGCCGGTGAACGTGTTGGCGCCGGTCAGGAAGAGCACGTTGGTGCCGGTCTTGATCAAACCGACAGGGCCGTCAAGGTTGGCGCTGACGGTGCCACCCTGCCCTTGGTAATCGAGCACGGTCGAATTGAGCGTGCCGTTCTGCGTGAGGCCGCCGGTGAAGAGAACAAAGTTCGTCGTGGTCTGCGTGCCGCCGCCGAGGTCGAGGACGCCGCCGTTGACCACGATGAAGTTGTCGGTCGGGATCGGGTCGTCACCGGAAGCGAGTTGGAGGAAGCCGGCGTTGACAGTCAAGCCGCCATGGAACTGCTGCGGGTTGTCATTGAACGTCAACGTGCCCGCGCCGCTCTTGGTGAAGCCGCCCTCGCCGGCGATGATCGTGTCAAGGATGAGCGTGGCGGCGGAATCAACCACGTCGAAGGTGGCGCCGCCAATGTTGGTGATGCTGCGGGCGGTGGTATCGCCGGCGCCGGTGTAGCGGAGGGCGCCGCCGTTGAGGATGAGCAGCCCGTTGGTCGGGATGTTGCCGTCCACATCGGCAAGGCTGGCCACGCTGAGTGTGCCGTTGTTGAGCCGCGTCGTGCCCTCGTAGGTGTTGGTGGCGGTGAGCACCACGGTGATGGGCTGGCCGCCGCCGATGATGACGTTGCTGCTGCCGCCGATGACGGCGTTGTAGGTGAGCGTGCCGACGCCGCCGCCGAACCGGTAGGTGTCGTCATACGGCGTGTAGAGGCCGCCGTAGTTGACATTGCCGACGGCGCCGAGGAAGGCGTTGGTGAACGCGAGGCCGGTGGCGTCGCTGAAGTCAATGTTCTCATTCGGGTTCAGCTCGGTGAGCGCCACGGCGCCTTCGACGAAGTGCGTGACCTGCGTGGAGAGGAATGCCTGAACACCGGCGAAACCGAGGCCGACGGTGGCATTGGTGAACACGGTGACCTGCGAAGCGATGTTGCCGCTGGCAAACGCAAGAACGCCTTCGCGGATGAAGCTGCCGCCGGTGTGTGGCGCGTCGTTGCTGAGAACCAGCACGCCGTTGCCGAATTTGTTGAGATAGGCAGGGCCGCCGAGCTGCTGGAGGACCTGTGCGATGAACACGTTGGTGCCCGCGCCGACGACGAAGTTGACGCCGTTGGTGATGTAGGCATTATCAATGCGCCCCAAGTAGTTGTTGGCCAAAGCACCCGTGATGTAGCCCGCGCTGAGCGTGCCGCGGTCGAAGAGGATGGTGGCGAAGGAGTTGGAGCCGGTATCTGTCGGGAACGACGGCAAGGAGACATTGGCGCCGGGACCGAGGTAGATGTGGGCTATGGCACCGGTGCGCTGACCCAACTGCGTAAAGGCGGTTGCAGTGAATACGCCGTTGGAGATGACCAGATAGTTCAGCGAGTTGGTCGGAACACCAACGTAGAGATTGGTGGTCAAAACGACGCCGCCAGACTGGAAGAAGTAGTTGGTGTTGTTGATGACGCCGGCATCTCGCCGCCCGACTTCAAGGGTGCCGGCCCAGAGGAAGCCATTGGTCATGTTGAAGATGCCGAGGCCGCCGGTGCCTAAGCCAAGAACCAGCCGCTGCGCATTGCTGAGGGTGCCGCCGTAGAGATTATACACGCCGATATTGCCGGAAGCATTCCCCAACATGACTCCGAAGTCGCCGTCGAGCACGACAAGCCCGGCGGTCTGATTGACCGTGCCGGTGGTGCCAGCCGTATCGCCGATACGGAGCCGTCCCACATCGAGGACGCCGGAGATATTCATCACGGAATTGCTCCGGACATACCAGGCATCCATGACATTGTTGGTGCCGGTCCATGTCACGGAGCCGGTGATGTTGAGGACGCCTTCGTTGATGAAACTGTAGCCCGCGCCTGCCACGGCGTTGGTGATGACGACGTTGCCGGCCAGCGTCAGCGTGCCGGCACCGTAT
>Ga0272448_1001747_pt1 | contig 28629 bp, 26 predicted proteins | sample YNPCB0191_FD_202220 | JGI IMG/M metagenome (GOLD analysis project Ga0272448, IMG submission 202220) | Hot spring sediment microbial communities from Yellowstone National Park, WY, United States - YNP-CB-019-1 | ecosystem: Environmental > Aquatic > Thermal springs > Hot (42-90C) > Sediment... | reverse complement strand
CCCAGCGTAAGCAGCGGTTCGCAAATCTCGCGGCCCGACTGGGTCAGCAGCACCACCTCCAGGCCGAAGCGGCGGAGGCGGTGCTGGAGCAGTTCGGCCAGGGTGGCGGAACCGCTCAGGGCGTAGACGAAGATGCGCCGCGCCCCGCAAATGAGGCGCACCGCCTCGTCAAAGGCGTCGCGGGACACGGTTTGCAGGGCGTCGGTGAGGTATTCCATCTCCATGGCCACGACCTGCTCCAGGATGTGCGATTCGGGGCTGATCTCGGCCAGTTTCTTGCGCAGGCGCGCCGCGTGCGAAACTCTGCGCCGGAACAGGTCTTGCAAGCAGGCACGAAGTTCGGGGAAGCCGGCGAAGCCCAGGGTGTGGGCGAATCGGACAATGGTTGCTTCGCTCAACCCCAGGCGGTCGGCCAACTCGGCGGCCGACAGGAAAGCGGCCTCGTCGGAGTTGCGGAGGATGTAGTCCGCGATGCGGCGTTCGCTCTTGGTGAGCGAATCAAAATGTGCGCGCACCAGTTCGCTGAACTCGTTGCACTCGTTCTCGCTCACAGTAACCTCCTTGCGGACGGCGTGTGCCTGACGGGTGTCCGCTTGATGCAAAACTATACTACAAAATCGGCGGTTTTGCCAGTCCACTTGCAGGGAAGGGGCGGTTCCCAAGACAGTCGGCGTCCGCCATCGTGGGGGACGAAGCCTAGGGCAAACTCTGCGGTGGCAGGGTGGCCCAATGGGATGGCTTGCACAGAGTCGTCGGCACAAGATGACACCGAGGCCGCAGGGGGTTAGGGGCCTAAGTTTAAAATCTCGTGCAAAATGAAATTCCACTTGCATTTTTGGAGATTCTGATGTATAATCTTTCATGACGAGAGGCTGATAACGTGTGCATTGCCTCCCGCTGCGAGGTCGCAGATGGAAGAAGGGCTCAACGGCTTCCGGCAGCGGCTGGAAGACCGCTTCCCAAGCCTCACCAAGAGTCAGCAGCGCATCGCCAATTACCTGCTCGCCAACTACGACGAGGCTGCGTTCTTGGCTGCGGCCGACCTGGTAGAGCGGCTTCAGGTCAGCGAGGCCACGCTGGGGCGATTTGCCCGAGCCGTCGGGTTCAGCGGGTTCCCCGAACTGCGGCGCTGCCTCCAGGAACTGTTCCGTCAGAAGACAACGCCCGCCAGCCGACTCCAGCGCAAACTCCACGAACTTGCGGACGGCGAAGGTTCCACGCTCACCAAAGTCCTGGAAATGGAAGTCCAGTACCTAAACGAAGCGGCCCACAGCATAAGCGCGGCCGATTTTGACCGCGCGGTGGAGATTCTCCTGGGCGGCGAGCGAATCTTCGTATTCGCCAGTGGCCCCTCGGCCGTCCTCGCCGATTTGGCTGAGTTGCGGTTCAGGCGGCTGGGCATCCTGACCCTGGCCATGACCGAGTCGGGGCGCCATCTGCTGGAGAAGTTGCAGTTGCTCCAACCTGGGGATGTGGTGCTGGCGGCCGGCTTCCAGTATGTGCGGCACGAATTGGTCGCGGTGCTGGACCATGCCCGCGCCGTAGGGTGCCGGGCGGTGCTGCTCACCGACACGCTGGGGCCAGCACTTCGCCACAAGGCGGATGTCGTGCTCGCGGCGCGCAGGGGGCCCGTCTCCACCTTCCATTCGCTGACCGTGCCGATGTCCGTACTCAACGCGTTGATCCTGGCCGTGGCGATGGCCAGGCCCGACGAGAGCATCGCCGCGCTCAACCGCCTTGAGCAGTTGCGCGCGACCTATAACATGGACGTGCCGGTGAAACTCACGTGGGATGACCATAAGCCTGGGGCGGGCTCCTAGAACCGCTGTGTGTGGACCGCTTGCCGCCGGGCTTGGGTTCGGCGTCTCGGAGGGACTGCCGTATCGGATCTGACCGTCGGGGGAGGGGACATGAGTGTTCCTGAGGTTCTTCAGCCGCCGTTGTCGCTTCGGGTGCTGGCCGCTTACCGAAGGTTCATCCGCTGGCTGACCAGCGCAAGGGTGCTCCTGGCCTTGATCCTGCTGGTCATGATGGTGTACCTCATCCTGATTCCGCTCTACCGCATGGTGGAAACGACGCTCACGTACCAGGAGCGCGACGTCCTGGCCGTTCCCGATGCGGTGCCGGGCGAGTTGACAACCTATCACTGGGTGCGAATGCTGGCCAGTCGCATCAGCAAGGTCTTCCTGTATGCGCCGCTCCAGCATTCGCTTGTGGTCGCCACCGGCGCGACGCTCCTGGCCATGCTCATCGGGTCCATCCTGGCGTGGCTGGTCATCCGCACCGACATGCCCGGGCGCAATCTCATCAACAACCTGGCTACCATTCCGTACATCATGCCCTCATGGACCATCGCCATGGCCTGGAAGGTGCTGTTCAACACGCGCGTCGCGGGCGGCACCCCCGGCCTGTTGGAGTACCTCATCGGCCGGCCCGTGCCCACCTGGCTGGCATACGGCCCTATCCCCATCATCGTCAGCAGCGCGCTGCACTACTACACGTTTTTCTTCCTGTTCGTGTCGGCGGCGCTGATGTCCATTGACTCCAACCTGGAGGAGGCGGCGGAACTCATGGGTTCCAGCCGGGGGCGGATTCTCAGGCGCATCACCTTCCCGCTGGTACTGCCGGCCCTGCTGTCGGGGTTCATCATGACGTTCTCCAAGGTCATGGGCACCTTCGGAGGCCCCAACGTGCTGGGCACGCCCGTGCGCTATTACGTCATCGCCACCATGATCCGCTCCAATGTCGCCATTGGCGAGTTCGCGGATGCGTTCGTGCTGGCCATCGTGCTCATCCTGTTCACCATCGTAACCATCTACATCAACCAGCGGCTGATCGGCACGCGCAAGAGTTACGAGACCATCGGAGGGCGCGGGTTTGTGGCCCACGTGGCGAGGCTGCGCCGATGGCGTGGGGTTCTGGCCGCCGCCGTGATCATCTTCCAGGTCCTGGTAATCGCGTTGCCGCTCGGTTTGCTCGCCTACGACACATTCATGCTGCGCTCCGGCGATTTCAGCCTTTCCAACTTCACCCTGCACTACTGGATTGGCAAGAGCGATATCAACATCGCCAACGGCGCACCGGGTGTCCTGCGCAATCCCAAAATCTACTCCAGCGCCTGGAACTCCATCCGTCTGTCGCTGGCTACCGCCTTCTTCACGGCGCTGCTGGGAGTGATCCTCGGCTACGCCATTGTGAAGGGGCGCGGCACCCGCCTTTCCAAACTCGTGGAGCAAATCTCCTTCGTCCCGTATGTGATCCCGGGGATTGCCTTTGGGGCGGTGTATATCTCCATGTTCTCCAAGCGGGTGGGGCCGATTCCACCGCTCTACGGCACATTTGCGCTCCTTGTGGTGGTGTCTGTGGCGAAACACATCCCCTACTCGGCGAGAAGCGGCGTGTCGGCCATGCTTCAGGTGGGGCGAGAACTGGAGGAGGCCGGGCAGATCGCCGGTGCCAACCTCTGGGAGCGGTTCAAGCGCATCATCTTCCCGCTCACGAGCGCAGGGTTTGTCTCCGGATTCCTGCTGACGTTCATCACGACGATGCGGGAACTGTCTCTGATCATCCTGCTGGTAACGCCGGCCACGCAAGTCCTGGCGAGCCAGACGATGCGCTACACCGAGAACGGCGACGACCAGATGGCCAACGCCGTGATCCTCATCCTCATCACACTGGTGCTGATCGGGAACTTCTTGATCGGGCGCTTCAGGGGCGGCAGCCTCAAGAAGGGCCTCGGAATGTAGATAGGGGGGAATCATGGGTACAACCATCACCATCAAGAACCTGACCAAGCGTTTTGGCGATGTGGTCGCGGTCAACAATGTGAGCCTGACCGTGGAGGCGGGGACCTTCCTGACCCTTCTCGGCCCGTCGGGCTGCGGCAAGACCACGCTCCTGCGATGTGTGGCGGGCCTGGAAGACCCGGACGAGGGCGAAATCTACATCGGCGACAAACTCGTGTATTCGCGTGCTCGGGGTATCTCGGTGCCGGCGGGCCAGCGAGATGTGGGGCTGGTGTTCCAGAACTATGCCCTCTGGCCCCACATGACGGTCTACAAGAACATGAGTTTTGCCCTGGAGATTCGCAAACTGCCCAAATCCGAGATTGACAAGCGCGTCAAGGAGTCGCTGGCCGAAGTCAAAATGCTGGGGTACGAGAATCGCTACCCCCGCGAGATGAGCGGTGGACAGCAGCAACGCATCGCCCTGGCGCGCATGTTGGCCTATCGCCCCAAGGTATTCCTGATGGACGAGCCGCTATCCAACCTGGACGCGCGCCTGCGAATGGACATGCGGGCCGAACTGAAGCGGCTGCACCATGTGGCCGGCGCGACGACCATCTACGTTACCCACGATCAGGTGGAGGCGCTCACGATGTCCAGCCTCATCGCCGTCATGAAAGATGGCGTCCTCCAGCAGGTGGACACTCCCGACCGTGTGTACCGCTGCCCGTCGAACCTGTTCGTGGCCGACTTTATCGGCAACCCGAAGGTAAATCTCCTGGAAGGGGTGGTGGACGGCCAGGGACACGTGGATTTGGGCGAGTTCAAGGTGCCTGTGAGCGTGTGCGGGGTGCAGGGGAAGGTGGTGCTGGCCGTCCGGCCCGAAGACATCGCGGTCTATACGGAGCCGACGATGGGCGCGGTGGAATCCTCGGTCTACTCGGTGCTGCCATCGGGTGCCGATTCCACCATCGTGGCGCGCGTGGGTGAGCGGGAAATCACCATCCGCGTGCCCGGCATCAGTTCCCTCAAGATGGACGACCGCGTGTGGCTGGGGTTTGACCCGCGGACGATCAATCTGTACGACGGAAATAGCGGCAACTTGATAGCAGTTCGCGAAGCGTAGCCGCGCTTCAAGCCCGTCGCGCCCCCTGTTCGGGGAGCGGTAGTTGACGCAATGAAAGGAGGGGAGAACGAGCAGCGACACATATCTGATTGGTGAAGCGGTTTCGGCCCACTATTGCATTGCCAGGAGGGAGAAATGAAGACACTGGTGAGGATTCTGTCAATCTGCGTGTTGGTTACCCTGATCGCGGGGTGCGCCGCGCCGGCTGCGACGCCAACCCCCAAGCCGGCGCCTACCACCGCGCCGCCACAGCCGACCCAGCCCCCAACTCCAACGCCGGAGCCGACGCTGACTCCCAATGAGCAGTGGATGAAGGCGGCGGAACTGGGGAAGTTTGCCCCCGCCAAGCAGGACTGGGCTGCCATTGAGGCTGCGGCGAAGAAGGAAGGCAAGGTCATCGTCTATGCCAACTCTTCCCGCATTGAGAAGGCCGCGGCCATGTTCATGGAGAAGTACCCCGAAATCACCGTGGAAGGGTACGACCTGGGTGGCGACGACGCGATCATCAAAGTCCGCGAGGAGCAGAAGGCTGGCGCCTATGTCGGCGACGTTTGGTACTCGGGTGGCGGCCCCGATATCATCGGCGATTTCCTCCCGAAGGGCTATCTCGTCCCGTTCGTCCCCGATGACCTGCTGGACGTGATCCCGCCCGAGGCCCGCAATCCTCTGGTCGTGGCCCGCTACGGCGTGCGCGTCCTGGGCTACAACACCGAACTCAACCCCAACGGCTGCCCCATCACCAACTGGTGGCAGTTGACCGAGCCCGAGTGGAAGGGCAAGGTTTTCATTGAGGATCCGTTGACCGATGCTTCCACTATGGGCATCCTGACCACCATCGCGGCCCACGCCGAGGAGTTGGCCGCAGCCTACCGGGAGCGCTATGGCAAGGATCCTGTCCTGGACCCCGACACGCCCGACGCAGGGTGGCTCTGGGTGAAGAAGTTCGCGCAGAATTCGCCCGTGCCCGAACCCGGCGGCGATGAGGTCGTCCAGGCCTTCGCCACGCCCGGCATGAAAGAGGCCGGCGTAGGGTTCACTTCCTACTCCAAATATCGCGACACCCAGAAGGGTAAACTGGTCTTTGACGCCTGCAAGGGTGTCAAGCCGGTCATGGGCGTGCAGACGCAGGCTTACCTGGCGGTGATCAACCGCGCGCCGCATCCGAACGCCGCCAAGTTGTTCATCCGCTTCGTGCTCAACGAGGGGTTTGAGCCGTGGAACGTCGTTGGCGACTACTCGGCCCGCACCGACGTGCCTGCGCCCAAGGGCGCGATCCCGCGCAATGAACTCAGCGTGTGGACCCAGGATAATGCCTACGTTTACGCCAACATCGCCAAGATGCGCGACTTCTGGGCGATGAACCTGCTCAAGTAAGCGCGCGGTTCTGCGTGGACAAGCAAGAGCGTGCCGGGGGCGCAGACCTCCGCGCCCCCGGAGCGCCCAGGTGTGGCCCCGCGCTTCGGCGTGTGGGCAAGTGGCGAGACATTCTCCGCGCCCTCGCGGAACGTTCTGGAGACCGAAATGGCGCAGACCCGGATTCAGGCTGTCGTCTTTGACATGGGCGGCACGCTGGAAGATATCTACTACGACTCCGCCAGCCACCAAGAGGCAACGCGGGAACTTCAGCGCCTTCTGAGCCAGCGGGGCCTTGAGCCAGGGCTGGATCTCGGAACTTTGCAGCGCACCGTCGTGTCGGGGATGGAAGCATACCAGGCGTGGCGCGAGGCGACGGAAATAGAACTCTCGCCCGAACGCGTGTGGACAGAGTACGTCTTTCCCAACAGGGGGCTGCCCAGGGATTGCCTGGAGGCGGCCGCGGAAGACCTTACGTTCTTTTACGAAACGCATTATCAGGTGCGCCGGCTGCGCGCGGAGGCGCCCGATGTGCTGCGCGCCCTGCGCGAGCGGGGGTTTCGGCTGGGCATCATCTCCAATATCATCAGCCGCACCCTGGTCCCGCGCCAACTGGAGGCCTACGGGATTGCGCACCTGTTCGGTCCTGTGGTTACCAGCGCCTGCTTCGGCTGGCGCAAGCCCAATGTGCGAATCTTCCTGGAAGCGGCGCGGCTGCTGGGCCTTCCACCGGCGGCGTGCGCCTACGTCGGCGACACGCTGTCTCGCGACGTTATCGGCGCGCGTCGGGCGGGGTACGGGCTTGCCATTCAAATCCATTCGTTTCTGACGGACAAAGCAGATCGCGGCAAGGTAGAGGCTGCGCCTGACGCCGTTGTCCGCGACCTGACGGAGGTCATTCCTCTGGTACTCTCACGCTCGGAGACCGTTGATGGCGATACGGGGCATATTCTTTGACGCAGCGGGGGTGCTCTACCACCGCCCGCAATCCACGAACCGATACGTGATGGACTTGCTCAAGCGGCAGGGAATCGCGCCGAAACTGGACGATGCCCGGCGCGCCCGCCTGAAGGCGCTGCGCGCGGCAGCCAACAGCGGCCGCATGACGCCAGACCAATACTGGGACGCCGTTCTGATCGCCTACGGCGTCGGCGATCCGTCCGTCCGCGGAGCACTCGTGGCCGAGATTGACGCCCATTCGGACAGCGTGGCAGCGATGCCCGGGGCGCGAGAAGCCCTGGCCGCCCTCAAGCAGCGGGGGTTCACCCTGGGCATTATCACCGACTCCGTCCACCCTGTAGAACGGAAGCGCCGATGGCTGGACATGCTCGGGCTTTCCGAGTTCGTGGATGTCCTGATCTGTTCCACCGCAGTCGGGACGTACAAGCCTGACCCGGCCATCTACGCGAGCGCGCTGCAAATGGCGCATCTGTCGCCCGAGGAATCGGTTTTCGTAGGACATGCAGCGGACGAACTGGAGGGCGCGCGCAGGGTTGGCATGACGACCGTCGCCGTGAATCCTGACCCGGACGCCACAGCCGACCATTATGCGCCCACCCTTCTTGACATGCTGAATCTACCACTCTTCAAGGACACCCTTTACAGTCGGGAGGCAAGCATGGTACGCGACATAGAAGTCATCTTCATTGATGTGGGGGCCACTCTGCGCGTGCTGGTGGAGGACGAAGCCTATCAGGCCGAGGCCAGGCGACAGATCGCGGCCCTGGTCGGCACGCAGGAGTCGCCGGAGTCCTTCTGCGCCGAACTGGACAGGAGGTACAAGGTGTACCGCAAGTGGGCCTTTGAGACTCTCAATGAGGCTTCGGAGCGCGAATTGTGGACGCGCTGGCTCCTGCCCGATTACCCGGCCGAGAAGATCGCCCCGCTTGCCGGCGAACTTACGTTCCTGTACCGCAAAACGATGGGCCGCCGCTTTGCGCAGCCCGATGCCAAAGACGTGGTGCTGGAACTGACGCGCAGAGGCTACAGGCTCGGCATCATCAGCAACACCATCACCGAGCGTGAAATCCCCGAGTGGCTGGAGGAAGATGGCCTGAAGCCTTACTTCCCCACCGTGGTGCTCTCGTCCATCTTCGGGAGGCGGAAACCGGGCCCGGAAATCTACCTGGAGGGCGCCCGCCAGGCCGGAGTCGCGCCGGAGAAGGCGGCCTACGTTGGCGACAACCCCTCCCGCGATGTCCAGGGGGCGCGCGAGGCCGGCTTCGGCATGGTCATTTTGCTGTTGGATCCGGCAGAGGCCGACGAGCCTATCAGCGACGGAAACAAGCCGGACTACGTCATCCGTCGGTTGAGCGATCTGCTGGACATCTTCCCGCCGCGGCAGCCAGTCCAGACTAACCCGTGATGCGGCGGGAGACGCAGGGAGGAGTGCATGGCGGCAGAGCATGCAGGGCGTGGAGGCAAGGCGCTGGCCGAAGCGGTCAGGGAACTCTATCGCGAGGGGCAAACGGATTACTCGCTGGAGCCTGTTGTGCTTGTGGACGAGCGCGGCGAGGCCCTTGGCCGCGTCCAGGATGGCGATGCTGTGGTGTTCTGCTGTCGCCGCGGCGAGCGCGAGATTCAGCTGACCGAAGCGTTCGTGGATCCGACGCTGACGCATTTTCCGCGGCGCGAATTCCAAAACCTGACTTTTGTCATCCTCACCCTGTACCACGAGAAGTTCAAGGACTTGCCCGTGGCCTTCGCGCCCACTCAGGTCGCGGATACGCTGGGCGAAGTCGTCAGTCGCGCCGGAATGCGCCAGTTGCGTGTGGCCGAGTCCGAGAAGTTCGCCCATGTAACCTTCTTTTTCAACGGGGGCAACAGTCAGCCCTTCGCGGGCGAGGAGGATGTGCGAGTCCCTTCCCCGAAGGGCATCCTCTTTGACCAGGCGCCTGAACTCAGCCTGCCCCAAGTGGCAGCACAGGTCGTGCAGGGCATTGGACGCGGATATGACCTGATCGTGGCCAATTTCGCCAACGGCGACGTCATCGGGCACACGCAGAGCCGCCAGGCCAAGATCGCTTGCGCCGAGGCCGTGGACCACGCGCTCGGAGATGTGGTGAACGCGGCCCTTGCCGCCGACTACGTTACGTTCGTTACGGCGGACCACGGCAACCTGGAGGAGATGACGAACCCTGACGGCACGCCCCATGTGGCGCACACGGCCAATCCGGTTCCCTTCGTCCTGATAGACCCGCGTGGGCCTTCGGATGCGGCGGTGCGTGATGGCAGGCTGTCGGATGTCGCGCCCACGGTGTTGCGCGCCCTGGGGCTTGCACAGCCCGACGCGATGCAGGGCAATGGGCTTGCTCCGAATTGGCCCTGGGGCGAGCGGCGCCGCGTTCTGCTGCTGATCCTGGACGGTTGGGGCGTGGGCAAGCAGGATGAGACCAACCCGATCTTCCTGGCGCACACGCCCGCGTGGGACCGCCTGCTCTCCCAGCTTCCGCATTCGGCGTTGCAGGCGGCAGGCGACGCGGTGGGCCTGAAGCCGGGCAAGCCGGGTAACTCCGAGGCCGGGCACATGAACATTGGCGCGGGGCGGGTCATTCTCCAGGACGACGTGCGGCTGGACATGGCAATGAAGGACGGCTCGTTCTACACGAACGAGACCCTGTGCAGGGTGATCCGCCAGACGCGAGACCGCGGCGCGAGCCTGCACTTGCTGGGCCTGCTGACGGAGAAAAGTTCCCATGGCTCCATTGACTACCCCCTGGCGCTCCTGCGCATGGCCAAGGCCGCCGGCCTGGACAGGGTCTATCTGCACATCATTTTTGACGGGCGAAGCACCGAGCCCGGCAGTGCTCCCGCCCTCCTGGAGAAACTGGAAAGCCGGGTGCGGGAAATCGGCGTGGGCCGCATCGTTACCGGCGTGGGCAGAGGCATTGCGCTGGACCGCGACGGGAACTACGCCAAGACCCGAAAGGCCTACGACGCCCTCGTATTCGGCGCGGGGCGAAAACATCCCTTTGCATAGGCACGGCGAACGTGGATGCCAAGTTTCTGCAGCGGCTGGTACAACCGGCCGAAACGAAAATCGCGATGGTCATCATGGACGGGCTGGGCGGGCTGCCGCCCGAGCCGGGCGGCCAGACGGAACTGGAGACCGCCCGCACGCCCAACCTTGACGCGCTGGCCGCGCGGTCGGCGCTGGGGCTGACCATTCCGGTTGCGCCGGGAATTACGCCAGGGAGCGGCCCCGGACACCTGGCGATTTTCGGATATGACCCCATAGAGTATGAGGTCGGGCGTGGGGTGCTGGAGGCGCTGGGCACAGGGTTTGACCTCAGGCCCGACGACGTGGCGGCCCGGGGCAACTTCTGCACCATAGACGATGCCGGTATGCTCACCGACCGTCGCGCGGGCCGCATTGCCACCGAGGCGAGCCGCGAACTCGCGGCCCTGCTGCGGACGATCCGACTGGACGGCGTGGCGTTCTTCGTGGAGCCGGTCAAGGAGCACCGTTTCGCGTTTGTGATGCGGGGCGAAGGGCTTGGCGATGCCCTGACCGACACGGATCCGCAAAAGACCGGCGTGCCGCCCTTGCCGGTGCGCGCGCTGCGCCCCGATTCGGAGAGGGGTGCGTGGGCGGCCAACTACTTCGTCCAGGAGGCGCGCCGCTTGCTTGCCGGCAAGCATCCTGCCAATATGGTCCTCCTGCGGGGGTTCGCGCGCTATCCGTCTATCCCGACGTATCGGGATCGGTTTGGGCTACGGGCGGCGGCGATCGCTGTCAACGGCATGTACCGCGGCGTGGCCAGGCTCGTCGGCATGACGGTGCTGGATGTCGGCGGCTACTCCGTGGCAGATGAGTTCTCGGCGCTGGAGCGGCATTGGCAGGACTACGATTTCTTCTACTTGCATGTGAAGCAGACGGACACAGCCGGCGAAAGCGGTGATTTCTGGGGCAAGGTGCGCGTGATGGAGGAGGTGGACGCGCAGATCCCTCGGCTTATGGCTCTCGGGCCCGATGTCGTCATCGTGAGCGGCGATCACTCATCGCCTGCCGTTCTGCGCTCGCACAGTTGGCATCCGGTGCCGACCCTGCTGTACGCCAGAACCGTACGGCCGGACGGGATCGCAGAATTCGGCGAGCGGGCCTGCGCGCGTGGCAGCCTCGGCGTGCTGCCCGCCAGGGACATCATGGCGATTGCCCTGGCCAGCGCAGGTCGCGTCGCCAAATACGGCGCCTGAACCCGTAGCCGCGCAGATCCTGCCCCAAGGAGAGGAGAGTATGCCAGGTTCGGCTCTGTTGCATGATCCAGCGGCGTTTTCGGAGCGCCTCTACGAGGTGATGCGGCGCATCCATCCGGGCGTGGAGGACATGGAACTCTACGAGTTCCGGTACGCCCTGGACAACCTTGTCCCGCCCCAAGGATGGGCCTCGGTGGCCCTGGAGCCGATGGAGACGATTGAGCAGCGCGTGAACACGGCGGGGTTCTACGAATCCATCCAGATCAAGCCTCGGGTTGATGACCGAATCGTCCTGGACCCGAACATCGTGCGCCTGGCCCAGATGCTGTTTGTCGGGCTGGTTACCGGAGCCTATCCCGAGGCATGGGTAGGGGTGCATTTCTACTTTGACATCCGCGGGTTCTATTTCCTTCACCGGACGACCTACTTCACCGACCGCATCGTGGCGCATCTGGGCGGCGCGCCGTTCCGGCAGTTCCGGCAGCGCCAGGCGGAATTGGAGCGCCGCCAAGACCTGGGTTACAAGGAGTTCCGCGAGGCCAACGCCGAGGTGGACCAGTTCTTCCTAGAAAGCGTCCGGCGGCTCATCGCGGCCAAGGGGACCCCGATTGTGCTGGCTATCGCAGGGCCGACGGCGGCGGGTAAGACCGAAATCGTGGCGCGGCTGCGCGAATTTCTGCAGCAGGATGGGCGGAAGACGACCTCCATTGAGATGGACAACTTCCTGACCGATCGGGACTACCGAGAGGCCAAAGGGATTTTCACCCTGGGCAAGCAGGCCATCCACCTGGGGCTCCTCTGCCGCAGCCTGGAGGACATCACCCGAGGCAAGCGAATCGCCATCCCTCGCTACGACTTTGTGTTCGCTACGTCCAGCCACGACCTGGACGGAAACCTGAAGCCCGGCTGCCGCCCGATAGAGATTGACCCTGCGGACATCATCTTCATAGAGGGCAACTTCCCGTTTCTCATTGAGGAGGTCGCGCACCTCATCGGCCTGAAGGTGGTGTACCTCACCGACGACGCCGTGCGACTGAAACGCAAGTGGAAGCGCGATATTGACTATCGCAAGAAGTACGAGCCGTCGTATTTCCGCAACCGCTTCTTCAAGGAGCAGTTCCTGATGGCCGAGAAATGCTATCGGCCACAGATGGAGGTCTGCGACATGGTCGTGGACACCACCGGCGCCGCCATCTGGGTTACGCCCGAGGTCGCGGAGATTCTGGGCTCGCCGCTCGCGTAGCGTCGAAGGTCGGAGAGTGGCACCCATTTGGCGCGCGTCGTCAGGCCACGACGAACCCCACGCCCAGGATTCCCGGCCCGCCGTGCGTAACGACGACTTGCCGCACGCCCCAGGGCCGGGTCGTACCAGCGGGCGTTGTAAAAGTACAGGGCTATTGTAGCCTCTTCGCGCTGGCCTGTAAAGCGGTAGGGGGTGGGCGGCCTACAGACTTTGCAAAACTCGTATGACGAGTGCAGCCGCGGGCAGAATGATCGCCAACACCCCAAATACGGTGTATAGCCATCCAAACGCTCGAAGTTGCGAGTCTCGCAATCGATCCTGTGCGGGCTTGCCAAGAGCCGAGTTAATGATGTTGACCCAGCCTAGTGAGCGCGTATGCTCGAGTGACTCGGGATCTATCGCACCTCCTTTGAGGAGGTACAGCCCGTGCCAGATTGATGCGAGACCCAACACGGAACCCAGTAGTAGCCATGCTTCAAGGGGCAGACCTCGGCGTGTCGGCATCAGTATGGCTCCACCCTCATTCCGGCGCCCAAGTCAACGGCTAGTGAGAGAAGTCCTGCCGATGTGGAGATAGCCGGCCATGGGAGCATAGTCCCAATGTCCAGAACCAGCGACAAACCGGACCTGGTACCGGATGCTACCTCTCGTGCATGCTTCATCCCCATTGTAGTGCCGATCAGTTTACTCCCGATGTCGAACTCTGCTGCGATGCTGGAAACTCTCGCTGTCTGCGAGAGGCCGGCTGTGACCACACCAGCGATATCTCCAATTATGTCGTTCCAGTCGACCTTTGACATGTCATAGCAGACACGGTATCGGTATGGCTGGTCTCTGACGAATATCTCCCCGCCGACTATGTAACCAGTACCTTTGTACGATCGGGCCCACCCATTCGCATCAAACGGGTGCTCACGGTAGCCCGGCTTGTTTCGGGCTATGCCTATGCCACCCTCGTATTCAACGAACACGTAGTCCTCAGAGTATCCTACTGGATGAGGCTTAGGAAAGTCAAGCAACTCTTGGAAGCCTGCGATGTGGTCGCCGAACTGCGCCGCGCGAAGTACAGCGAGCCATCCCCACATTCCCGCGAGCTTGCCGCCGGGCATGAACTCCTTGAGCACCTCGTCCCAGGTCCTCACGCCGAAGTAGGCCATTATCTCCTCTTCGGTGAACTTCCCCGTCGGATCCGTATACCGCAGCGGGTTGTTGGTAACGTACGCGTAGCGGTTCAGCACCTGGGGGTTGCCCGGGTCGGGGACGAGGGTGTCGGGCTGCACGAACCGCCCCAGCGCCGGGTCGTACCAGCGGGCGTTGTAAAAGTACAGACCTATTGTAGCCTCTTCGCGCTGGCCTGTAAAGCGGTAGGTCGTGGGCGTGGTGCCGTCGGTGTAGTAACCGCAAATAGCGCGAACCCACGCGAATGAAAAACAGACTCCGAGGGTCTTGTAAGGGATTGCTTCGGTGCTTCGCCGTTGCCATGATGTGGAAACCTGCCCTACGCTCCATGGGGTTCATGCTACCGCTCACCGGTCTGGCCAGTTCCCACTGAAATGTGTGCGTGTCAGCAACCTCAACCTCTGGTTTTGCGCCTGCGAGGTTTGTAAGGTACAATGATTACACCGGTTACCTGGCGCGCTGCGATTCTGTCGCGCCCTGTATGGGGATATTCATGGGGCCACAGGTCTTCCTGCTCTTCTTTCTTAATGGCTTGGCATTCTTTGCCTCCGGTCTTGCTCTCGCGCTGGAGAACCGCAGGGCTAGTCTTATCCTGCCGTCCACAGTCCTGAATCTTCTGGCGGCGTATGCTATCACAGGCAGCGTGGCCAATTTCCTGCAGATGGGAATGTCTCTTGGCGGCGTACTGCTACCTGAGGCCTGGCTGCTGAACCTGAGCGTGGTGAAACTGTTCCTGATCGGTCTGGGACCGGCTTTCCTGCTGCTCTTCGGCACGAACATGATGCTCGCGGCCACGCGCGACGCCAGGGTCCGCTACATCGCCATAAGCATACTTCCCGCATGGCTGTTGCTCATTCTGCTCGGTGTCCCCCTCTCCAGTGGAGTGAGCCTGGACTGGGTTTTGTCCTCGGAGACGCTGACTCGTCGCGTGCTGTATTTCCCCGCGCTGCTTGTGTCGGCGCTGGGCATGTTGTTGCTCTCGCGCATGTTCAGGCGGGCAGGCCTCGCGCACATCGCGTCGGCCGGCCTCTGGGCGAGCGCGGCATTTGGCCTAAAGGCCGTCCTGTCAGGGGCGATCGGCCTTCCGGCACCGGCGGCGTCCACGGAAGCAGTGGCTTGGGCCTATGGAGTGCTGGTGCAGGGGGGGCGCACGTTTGCCACGGTGGGAGTCGCCTGGTCCGTGATCAATCTGGTTCGCGCTCTTGACCGAGAGCGAAGGCGGCAGTTGGACGTCGCGATTGAAGGGCATCTGCAGGCGCAGAAAGAGGCGCGAGAGGCCGTTGAGCGATGGGGTAGGGGTCTGGGGCATGTGATGGATGCTGTGTCTTCCGCAATCAGTAGCCCGATGAGTCTGGCCGAAATTGCCAGCATTGCCTTGCGTGAGGTTCTGGCCCTCACCCATTTTGAGGCGGGAGAGGTGTTCTTCTCGGGCGAGGATGGCAAGGCTCTGACTTTTGTTACGCAGATGGGTATGCCGGAGGCAGTGGAGGGCTGCCCGCGGGCTGTTGAAGCGGGCCAGGGAGCAATAGAAGGCATCGCCAATGAGGCGGATGTCGTGGTTGTGGCCAACGTGCAGGAGGATCCTGTGCTGGCCGGTAAGCCGTGCTGGCAGGCGGGTTTTCGCGTAATCGTGCGCGTGCCCCTGAAGCACAGGGGCAACGTGCTTGGGACGATGAACTTGTTCAGCCGAAGCGAGCGAGCGCCCGAGGCTGATGAGATCAGTGTGTTGGCGGCGGTGGGTCAGCAGATTGGCGTTGCCATTGAGAACGCGCGTCTGTACAGCAAGGTGCAGCACCTGGCCGTTCTGGAAGAACGGTCGCGCTTGAGCCGGGAACTGCACGACGGGCTGGCGCAGGTGCTGGGGTATCTGCATCTGCAGGGGAGGGTGCTGGAACAACGGCTGGCTGCGGGCGAGGTAACGGGCGCCCAGGCAGTGGCCGCCGAGATGCGTGAGACGGCCGGGCGGGCGTATGACGATGTGCGCGAGGCTATCCTAGGGCTTCGGAGCACGCTGACGCCAGGGGTGGGGCTGGTGCCGGCGGTGAAGGAATACCTTCGCCGATTCGGGGAGCAGAGCGGGCTCACGGTAAATCTCATGGTTTCGGAGCACGCGCGCGTGGCGTTTGCGCCCACAGTGGAGGTGCAGTTACTCCGCATTATCCAGGAGGCGCTCACGAATGCCCGAAAGCACTCGGGCGCGCGTAGGGTGTGGGTGCGGTTTGAGCGTGATGCGCACAGCGACCTCATCATCGTTGAGGACGACGGGCGCGGATTTGACCCGGCGGAGGCAACCAGGGGCGCTGGCCTGCATTTTGGGCTTCAGACCATGGTCGAGCGAGCGCAGAGCGTGGGAGGCGTGCTGCGCATTCAGAGCGAACCGGGTGCCGGCACGCTCGTGATTGTGGAATTGCCCCGAGAGGATTAGGGAGGGATAGCCTTATGGCAAGGACACGCGTGCTTCTGGTAGATGATCACGTGCTGTTTCGGAAGGGCCTGGCCGCGATCATTGCCGGTCATCCGGATCTGGAGGTTGTTGGGGAGGCGGGCAACGGCCTTGAGGCTCAGGAGAAGGCGCGTCAGACCGCGCCCGATGTGATACTGATGGACATTCACATGCCGGAGTGCGACGGGCTTCAGGCAGTCGCTGCCATCAAGCGCGAGATGCCACAGGTCAAGATCGTGATGCTGACCGTCTCCGAGGAAGAAGACGATCTATTCACGGCGATCAAGAACGGGGCAGAAGGATACTTGCTGAAAAACCTGAGCCCTGATGACCTTTTCAGAACGCTGGAAGTGGTTTGCCGCGATGAGGTGGCGCTGTCGCCGGCGATGATGGCGCGGGTTCTGCAGGAGTTCCGGAGGCAGGGAGCTCCGCAGTCGGCCCAGGAGGAATTGACTCCGCGAGAACTGGAAGTGCTGCAATACGTGGCGAGGGGCGCGACCAACAAGGAAATCGCCGAGGCCCTGTTCATCACCGAGAACACGGTCAAGATTCATCTACGCAACATTCTGGGTAAACTCCACTTGCAGAATCGTATCCAGGCCGCGACCTACGCGCTGCAGAAGGGCCTGATCAGCGATCCGAAACAGCCGTCCTAGCCCGACAGGAGTAGCCCGTTCGGGTGATACCACTGCCGGCATACCCCCCATGAGGGTTATCCAAAAGATAACCCTTTTGAGCCCCTCAAATCACCCTCTTGCATATAGCGTAAAGTCACTCTGCCCTGGTATACTGGTATTGTGAATCATGGAACGATCCAGGGTGGCGACGACGCCAAAAGTCGCATTGTCATCCTCTCGTCGCGGTCTCTGTTCAGCGAGGGGGTGCGCCAACTGTTGTGCCGAGCGCAGGGGCTGGATGTTGTTGCCGTTGATGCGACCCCTGCCGCGGTCCAGCACATCGGCGAACTCAAGCCCGACATTGTGATCCTGGACAGCGCTGACCCCAAGTGCGACCCTACCCCCATCCTGACGCAAATCCTTCACGCAAAGGTGGATGCCACCCTAGTAGGTCTGAACCTGGCGGACAATGTCGCGTGCACACTCTGCGTGCATCACCGCATCGTGCGGGACGTCAGCGACCTTCTGGATATCGTGGAGTCTGTATCATCTGCAGGTCGCGTGTGAAGACAATGACAGGGAGGTGAGCGATAAGAATAACAGTACGGAGGCTGTTGAGCACGGAATCGGAGTTTTCACAGGAAATTGAGGAGGAAGCCTTATGAGTGAAGAGACCGGATTGATCAATCGGAAGTTCAGCAGACGAACGTTCCTGAAGGCCACAGGGGCCCTCGGCGCGGCTGTGGCGCTCACCGGCGCGAAGGACACGCTTTTGCAGCAGAGCGTCGCGAAGGCTGCTGTCGCTGCTCCGGCGGAGGAGAAGTTGATCCCGACGTTCTGCGCCATGTGCGGGCCCAGCGCCGGCTGCGGCATCCTTGCCAAGGTCGTGAATGGCAAGTTTGTCGGCATTGAGCCGATGCCAGAGTGCCCCCTGAACAACGGCAAGAACTGCCCGAAGGCGCATGCGGCTCCGCAGTGGGTCTACTCGCCGGAGCGCCTGAAGTACCCCATGAAGCGCGTCGGCAAGAAGGGCGAAGGCAAGTTTCAGCGCATCACCTGGGACGAGGCGATCAAACTCATCGCCGACAAACTGCTGGAACTGAAGGCGAAGTACGGGCCTGAGAGTTTGGGGACGGTATCACCGGCGCGGCGGTCGTACTCGGAGTACATCTATCGTTTCCTGATGACGCACGGCAGCCCCAACTATGGCCACAGCGGCATCTGCGCCGTGCAGAGGATGTTCGTTCTCTCGTACACCGTGGGCGGCGTCCCGTCCGCTGACTGGGCCAACGCGGACCTCATCCTGCTGTGGGGAAAACAGCCAATCTACTCAGGATCCGCTAAGGGCGGCGTGGCCAGTTTTCTGGCCGCGAAAGAGCGGGGTGCGAAGGTCATTGCCATCAAGCCCACGATGGAGTCTGACGTCGCCAAGTCTGACATGTGGGTTCCGCTTCGCCCCGGCACCGATGCAGCATTGGGCCTGGCGATGATCAACGTGATTATCAACGAGAAACTGTACGATGCGAAGTTCGTGGAAGAGTGGTGCTACGGGTTTGACCAACTGAAGCAGCACATTCAACAGTATCCTCCAGAGTGGGCGGAGCCGATCACGGGAGTGCCGGCGGAGCAGATCAAGACCGTAGCGCGCATGTACGCCACCACGCCGAAGGCCGCGATTGATGTCAGCAATGGTCCAGAGCATGCCCGCGCTGCAAATGATGCGATTCGTTGCATTGGGATTCTAATGGCAATCACGGGTCATCTGGACAAGAAGGGCTGCAATGTTTGGGGAGCCGGAAGCACAATGCCATCGCCCAGAGGCGTGCACCTGTTTGAGCGGTACACCCAGGAATGGGTGGACAAACTGCTGGGATACGAGTTGCCACCCCAGTTCCAGCCATTCATTGAGGGTACGTCTTGCTCGCTGTACCGACTCTGGAACAGTGTCTTGGGCGGGGAAAAGTACCCGGTCCGGGCCATCATTGCTCCTGGCAGCCAGTCCGTGGCCAGCACGCGCGGCACGAAGCGCATCCTGGAGGCGCTGGAGAAGTTGGAGTTCTTCGTCATTGTGGACGTTACCCGCACCTCAGACATGCCTTGGGCCGATGTGGTGGTGCCCGTGTGCACCATGTACGAGACCGACCATCCGTTTGAGGTCTCGGGCAACTGGATCATGGCGCGCAACAAGGTGATTGAGCCCCTTGGCGACTACAAGTCGGACTACGAGTTCTGGCTTGACCTCGGAACCGCCTGCGGATACGGCGCGGACTGGTGGAATGGGGACATCAAGGCGCACATGGACTGGCGGCTGGAGCCGCTGGGCATGACCTACGAGGAATTGAGGACGAAGTATCCGAGAGGGCGCACGTACGAGCCGAAACCGCCGGAGTACGAGCAGTATGCCAAGAGGTTCGCGGCCAAGAGCACCCGCATTGACAAGGGGCCGTACCTGCCCCAGGGCAAGGTGGCGCTCTACAACACGCTGTTTGAGGCTGCCGGGTTCACGCCCATGCCCGTGTGGCGCGAACTCCCCGAGGGCCCCACGGCGACGCCGGAACTCCTGGAGAAGTATCCTCTGCTGCTGTCCGATTACCACACGTCTCGGACGTACAATGCTGCCTGGCTGCGCCACGTGCCATACCTGCGCGAAATAGAGCCCTACCCATACCTCCAGATACACCCGGACACGGCCAAGTCGCTCGGGATTAAGGACGGCGACTGGGTGAAGGTGGAAAGCCCACATGGCTGGATCAAGATGAAAGCACAGTACTATCCGGGAATCCGGCCAGATGTTGTCTTTGCCCTGCATGGCTGGTGGCAGGGGTGTCAAGAACTCGGCTTTGAAGACTTCCCGCTCGGGGATGGTGGGGCGAACACCAATAACATGTACACCACCGATCCGCAGAAGATGTACGACCCGATCATCACGGCCATGACCAGCCAGACGCTGGTCCGTGTCACGAAACTCTAGGTGCGGGAATGAAGGAGTGATGACAATGGCGAAGCAATACGGTTTTTGGATTGAGATAGACAGGTGCGTGGAGTGCTACGCCTGCGAGGTTGCCTGCAAGGCCGAGCACAATGTGGATCTGGGCATCAAGTGGCGGCGGGTTACGAATGTCTGGAGCGGGTCGTTCCCCAACGTAACGTTCAAGACTATCTCGCTGTCGTGCATGCACTGCGAGAAGCCCGCGTGCGAGGCCGTCTGCCCCACCGGGGCCATCAAGAAGCAGCCGGGTACCGGTATAGTTACCGTAGATCAGACCAAGTGCATTGGCTGCCATTACTGCTTCTTCGCGTGCCCGTTCGGCGTGCCGCAGTACGGCAAGGATGGCACCATGCAGAAGTGCAACATGTGCGCGGAGCGCCTGGCCAAGGGCCAGGAGCCGAAGTGCGTTAGCACATGCCCGGGGAACGCGCTGCACTTCGGCACGATGGAAGAACTGTCCAAGTTGGCGCAGGAGAAAGTGGCCAAGAAATTGGCCGCCTCCACAAACCCGTCGGTGATCATCTCCAAGTAGGCGCGGTTTGACGACACGGGGCCGGATGCCGGAGCGCTTCGTTCCCTGGGGCCTCCGGCACGGCCCCATACGGGGGTGATGATATGACGATACAAGACACATGGGGCTGGCTGGTCGCCATCTACCTGTTCTTGGGTGGGTTGGGCGCAGGTGCCTTCGTCGTGGCAGCGGTGATCTCGCTGGCTACCGGCGAGCGATTCAAGTCAACCGTTCGTTTTGGGGCATGGGCGAGCGCCATTGCCATCGCCGTAGGGACGCTGTGCCTCCTGCTTGATGTGGGGAAGCCGCTCCGCGCGCTGGTGCTGTTTCGCAGTTTTGTGAACTTCGGCTCATGGATGACAAGAGGCGCCTGGTTGCTGTTCGGCGCAATCCTGTTTGACGGGCTGTTTGCGCTGTTCTGGACGGAGCCGGTGCTGAATTGGGTCGGCGGGCGGTGGAAGTTTGTAGCGGAGCAGCGCAAGGTGTTCCGCGTCATCCTAGCCGTGCTAGGCATCTTTGTTAACCTCGGCGTAGCGATGTACACCGGCGTGCTGCTGGGGGTGCTGCAGTTCCGCCCCTTCTGGCATACCTGGTGGCTACCGGCGCTGTTCACGGCGTCGGCGCTGGACACGGGTGTGGGACTGGTAACGGGATATGCGACGCTGCGCGAGCGCGCCGAAGGTCCGCGAACGCTGCGGAATATCCTGGAGGGATGCATCATCGTCCTGATCCTGATAGAAGCGGCGGTGCTTTACCTGTATCTCAGCCACATGCTGAAAGCCTCGCCGGACGCGATTCGCTCGGCCGAGTTGCTGACGAGCGGGGCGCTGCGAGTCCCGTTCTGGTTTGTGGTGGTAGGATTGGGGTTGGGCGTGCCGCTGATCGTGTGCGCGACACAACTGGGTGGTCTTTTGAAGCAGCGGGCTGCGCTCGTAGTTCCGCTCATCGGGCTGATATCCTGCCTCATCGGCGGATGGACGCTGCGCTACCTGGTGCTGTCGGCGGGGTTGCCACAGATGCTCGCCAGCCCGGCCCTGGAGCAGATTCTGCAAGGCGTAAAGTTCATACCCTAGGAGATGGTGAGGAACCTGATGACGGAACCGTTGAGCAAGTCACAAGTGCTGGAGATTCTGCAGAGCCGTGCTTCTACGTACAGTTTCCTTTCGGCGGTGTACCGCGAGGAACTGACATCCGCCATGCTTTCCGAACTGGTGCAGCAGATGGCGGGGGAGGCCGAGGGCGAGTCCGAGAGCGAGGGCTACCGCATACTCCGCCAGTACGCTGCGTCGGTTGATCCACAGGACTTGGGGAGGGAAACGACAGACCTGGCAGCGGAATACGCCGCGCTGTTTCTGAACATGAGCGAGAACCCTGTGTTCCCCTTTGAGTCCGTGTACACGAGCCCGGAGCGGCTGCTGATGCAAGAGGCGTGGGACCAGGTTGTGGGGGAGTACCGGCAGGAGGGGCTGGACCGCGTCGGAGAGTTCCGCGAGCCCGAGGACCACGTGGCGATTGAACTGGAGTTCATGGGCTATCTGTGCCAGAAGGCTGCGGATGCAGTGAAGGCGGGCGACACGGCCACTGCGAAGAAGTATCTCGCGAAGCAGCAGGAGTTTCTGCAGAAGCACCTGCTGGTCTGGGTGCCCCAACTGTGCAAGGATATCCAGCACGTTACTAGAACGGGCTTCTACAAAGGCATCGCGCTGATCACCGACGAGTACCTGTCCATGGAGAACGAGACGGTCGCCGAACTGATGGGCGCGTTGTAAGTCCAGGGTTTTGGGTGCGGGGGCTGCGCCTGGATGTGTGCGAAGCAGGCGCAGCCCCACGGGAGTCAATTCTGTGAGGAGGAAACGAACATGCCACATTTGGGGCCGTTGGAACTGGGCATCATCCTTGTCATCGTGATCATGGTCTTCGGAGTGGGGAAGTTGCCGGAGGTGGGTTCGGCGGTGGGCAAGGCCATCCGCGACTTTCGGCGCGCTTCCGCAGGGGTTGAAGAAGAACTGAAACGAGACGTGAAGGAAGAACTGCCTAAGGGGTCGGCGTAAAGGAGCGATCATGGGACTGGTGGGGCTTCCTGAACTGATGGAGATTCTGAGCCGCCTGGAAGGTCAGGCGGTGCAGGTGCAGGCGGGGCAGTGCACGCGCGCGAGACACCGCAAGTCCACATGTACGCGCTGCGCCGATGCTTGCCCCACGGGGGCGATCTCGTGGGAGGACGGGCTGGTCGTGGATGCGGAGAAGTGCACGAGGTGTGGAGCGTGCGCGGCCGTCTGCCCGACCGGTGCGCTGGCAGCAGCATCGCCGTCGGACGGCGACCTCATGACCCGCGTGCGAGAGATGGCGTCGGAGAAGGGGCAGGTGGTTTTTGCCTGCCCGAGGTGCATAGAGGGAAACGGAGACGCGACCGGCCTGGTTACTGTAGCGTGCCTGGCGCGGCTGCACGAGGCCATTCTCGTGGGAGCCGCGGCGTTTGGCGCGCGAGCGGTGGTGCTGGTGGATGGGGCGTGCAGGGAATGTCCGCAGGGGAAGGCCCGCGATGTCGCTGTGGCGAGTGTCGGCCGGGCCAATCGCCTGCTGGGCGCTTTCGGCTCGGCGACACGGGTAACGATGCAGGGGACCGTGCCACCCGAAGTGCTGGCGGCGCTAGCGCAGAGCACATTGGGCGACGGGTTGTCGCGCCGGGGGTTCTTCTCGCTGCTGGCGCGGGAGACCGTGCGCCTGGGCGCGGTTACGGTGGATACGGTATTGTCCAGCCGGGGGCAGGCCGAGAAGCAGGAGCCGAAGAAAGGCGAGTTGCCGGTGGCATTGCCTGCGAAGCGGGCCTTGTTGCTGGCCGCGCTCAAGCGACTGGGCACGCCGCCGACAGCCAGGCTTGACGTGGAAGGCTGGGCGACGTTCGCGCATACGGAGGCGTGCACGGGGTGCCAGATGTGCGCGTTTTTCTGCCCGACGGGAGCACTGGCCAAGGCTGAGGATCAAGGCAAGGTTGGCGTGGCCTTTCGGGCTTCGGCGTGCACGGCGTGTGGGCTATGCGTGGATGCCTGTTACCAGAATGCTGTGGAACTGGCTGCGGGAGCCGACGTCCGCAAAATTCTTGACGACGTGGTAGAGTACGACTGGATGCGCGGTGCGGATGAGGCGCCATGGCAGCGGTCCGCGACCGACAAGATTGCCAAGAGCATTTTGGAGTCGCTAGAACTCTGACGGGGACTCTGACAAGTGCATACGTAGGTTCTCCGAGCCGCCGAGCCTAAAGCCTGCGCAATGGCTCAGGTGGCCGTACTTCGGGGCCGTCCCCGGAGGACGCCGGTAGTTTCGGTGTCGTGGGTGAGCGCGGAAACGCAATCGCCTCCTCGTGTTTGGAAAGGAGAGCGGGGCAGCATACGCCAGAGTATGGGTCTGTGCGTAGTCGCCGGTCTTCTTTGCGAGGGGGCCGGCGATTTTGTTTGGTGAGAACGATGGCCAGAGAGTATGACGGATTCGCGAAGATGATCGGGTACAAGGAGGCCTTGGAGCGAACGCTCCAGGCCATTCGGCCGCTTGGCGCGGAGGCTGTGCCCCTGCTGCAGTTGGTGGGGCGAGTGGCGGCCGAAGACGTATTCGCCACGGTGGACTCGCCGTCCGTGGATGCGTCATTCAAGGATGGGTATGCGGTGCGCTCGGCAGATGTCTCGGGAGCGAGGCCCGAGTGCCCGGTGCGACTTCGCCTCATCGGAAGTGTGCCGGCAGGGGGTAGGTTTGAGGGGGCAGTTACCCCCGGGACTGCAGTTCGGGTGCTGAGTGGTGCGCGGATTCCGGAGGGAGCAGAAGCCGTACTGGCGGATGAATTCGCCTCGGACGACGGGCATGTCGTGGTGGCGGTGAACGACGCGGAGCCAGGCCGGAACATTTTGCGCAAGGGCTGCGATGTGCGAGCAGGGGATCTGTTGGTGGCAGCCGGCACCGTGCTAAAGCCGGCGCAAGTGGGCCTACTGGCCGCCGCGGGGGTTTGTGAGGCGCGTGTGGTCCGGCGCCCGCGCGTAGTCATCATCGCCACGGGCGACGAGGTAGTGGCACCCGGCAGCAGCCTTCGGGAGGGGCAGTTGTTTGCCAGCAATCTGGCTACCCTGGCGAGTTGGTGCGTGTACTACGGCATGGAGACGACGGTGGATGTGGTCAAAGACGATCCAAGAGCCATTCGGCATCTGCTGCTGGAGGCGATTCAGTCTGGAGATGCGGTGCTCACAAGCGGTGGTGCCTGGACCGGGGAGCGCGACTTCGTCGTGGCCTTGCTTCAGCAGTTGGGCTGGCGGGAGATGTATCACCGGGTGAGGATGGGGCCCGGGAAGGCAGTGGGGTTTGGGCTGCTTGGGGGGAAGCCGATATTCTGCTTGCCGGGTGGCCCGCCATCCAACCAGATGGCGTTTGTGCAGTTGGCGCTGCCCGGGCTGATGAGGCTCGGGGGGCGACGCGAGGCAGGGCTGCCCCAGGTGAGTGTTACGCTGGCTGAAGGCGTGGAGGCTCAGGAGGACTGGACACAGTTCGTTGAGGGGCGGCTGGAGCACACCGATGGAGAGGCCTTGTTCCACCCGTTCCGCATGGGAAGCCGGCTGCGCCCAATGGCGCAATCGGACGGTATCCTGCAGATAGCCGAGGGTGTAAGTGCCATTCCTGCGGGGAGCCGCGTGCGAATCCAGGTTATGCCCTGCGCATAGTACATTTCAACAGAGGAGAGGAAGATGGTTCCAATCATTTCCGTGGTGGGCAAGTCAGGAGCGGGCAAGACGACGTTTCTGGAGAAACTGGTTCGGGAACTCAAGCGGCGGGGGATACGGGTGGCGGTGATCAAACACGACACCCATGGGTTTGACATTGACAAGCCTGGCAAGGACACCTGGCGCATGGCGCAAGCCGGGAGCGACGCGGTGGTCATCTCCTCGCCGTTCAAGATGGCGCTGGTCAAGACGGTAGATCATGACATGACGCCCGACGAGATTGCGGTCTATCTGCACGGCGACGTGGATCTCATCTTGACGGAAGGGTACAAACGGGGCGACAAGCCGAAGATAGAGATTTCGCGGTCGGAAGTGAGCCGAGAACTGCTCTGCACTGAGGACGAGTTGGTGGCGCTGGTTACCGATCAGCATTTCAACATGGCGGTGCCCCAGTTCGGACTGGAGGATGTGGAGGGGGTGGCCAGTCTGCTGGAGCGGGATATCTTGCGTCGGTAGGAGGTTGGAGATGCGAGAGCCGATCAGTGGGATTGTGCTGGCAGGGGGCAAGAGCAGACGGATGGGCCAAGATAAGACCCAGATACGTCTGGAGTCGGGGCTGAGCCTTCTGGAACAGGCTGCGGCGCGGATGACGGAGGTGGTGGACGAGGTCATCATCGTAACCGCTGGCTCGCTTGGGAATGTGCCCAACGTTCGCTGGGCAAGCGATGTGTACCAAGGGGCTGGGCCGCTGGGTGGCATCTACGCGGGGCTCCTCGCTTGTACCTGGAGCCATGCGCTGGTCGTCGCCTGCGACATGCCGTTTCTCAATGTTGACCTGCTTCGGTACATGGCCGGGGTGCCCCGGGATTACGATGTGTTGCTACCCTGCCTTGCCCGTGGCGTGGAACCACTGCATGCGATCTATAGCAAAGCCTGTCTGGAGCCTGCACGGGATCTCCTTGAGGCAGGGGAGTACTGTATTCTGGATCTCTACGAGCGAGTCAGGGTACGATACGTGTCTCCGGAGGAAATCGCTTTGTACGACCCGGATGGGCGTTCGTTCTTCAACATCAACACCCCGGATCAACTACGGCAGGCACGGAACATGAGTCGCCGGATTCTTGAGCGAAGGGAGGAACACGTCGGTGCCCGATTTGGCCGCTAAACTTGTGGGGGCTGTTGTGAACGTGGAACACCCTACTGTGATTGCCCTTGAAGGGCTGACGGTAACCTACGCCACGGGCGAGGTGGCACTGCGCGATGTCAACCTGCGAGTGCAGGAGGGCGAATTCGTGCTGATTACCGGCGTATCGGGGTGTGGGAAGACGACCTTGGCGCGCTGTCTGAATGGATTGATCCCCCATCTTGTCTCCGCGCGTGTGGAGGGGAGGATAGAAGTCGCCGGCCTGAATCCTCTTGAGTGCGAGGTGCGGGAGATGGCGGCGCATGTGGGCATGGTCTTCCAGGTGCCTGAAACGCAGTTGTTCAACCTCACTGTAGAAGAGGAGGTCGCCTTCGGCTGTCGGAATCTCGGGCTACCGCCCGACGCGGCGGCGCGGCGTACCGATTTCGCCCTCGCCGCGGTGGGCATAGAGGGGCTGCGCAGGCGTGCGCTGCACCAGTTATCGGGCGGGGAGAAGCAGTTGACCGCCATCGCCTCGGTGCTGGCGATGCAACCGCGGATCATGATTCTGGACGAACCCCTGTCTAATTTGGATGCGCGCAGCGTGCAGCGGGTGATGAATGTGTTGACCCATCTGAACAGGGCCATGGGGATGACGTTGATCGTGATTGAGCATCGGACGCACCAGGTGTCGGAGTTTGTGGATCGCGTGGTTGTGATGGACAGGGGGAGATTAGTCCTGGACGGCAACCCGCAAATTCTGCGGGAGCAGGCGCCTGTCCTGACGAGTCTGGGTGTGCGGGTGCCCGGAGCGTGCGAGGGATGCTCTGCGCCTTTTCGGCCGAGCGCCACAGAGAGCGGCGAAGTCGTTGTCTCGGTGCATGATGTCCGTTTCGCCTATCGGACCCGTTCGGTGCTTGATGGAGTTTCTCTGGACGTGCGACGGGGCGAGTTTCTTGCGTTGGTGGGCGACAGCGGGGCGGGGAAGACCACGCTCGCACACCTCATCGCCGGAGTTCTGAAACCCGCGAGCGGAGTGATTCGTGTCAACGGTCATGCTCACGGCGAGCACAGGGTCGGGCTGCTCCTGCAGAACCCTGCTGAGCAGTTATTCTGCGACAAGGTGGAGGAGGAAGTCCGCTTCGGCCCCGAGAACTTTGGCTGGCAGCAGGATGGCCTGATTGAAGAGGTGCTTGAGCGCACGAACTTGCAAGGGCTGAGGGATAGAGAGGTGCATACCCTGAGCCGAGGACAGCAGCAGCGACTGTCTTTGGCAAGCGTGTTGGCTCTGAAGCCCGAGGTTCTGATTCTGGATGAGCCGACGCTGGGGCAAGACTGGGGCAGTCTCACGCGGTTTATGGATTTCGTGAAGGATTTGCAGGCTAAGGGCACCACGGTGATTCTCATCACGCACGATCACGATATTGCCGCGAGGTATGCAGATCGTATAGTGTGCCTGCGCGAGGGTCGCCTGGTGGCACAATAGGGGGTCTCATGAAATACCGTACACAAGAACTGGTTTACATTGCAGTTTTCGGTACGATCTGGGGTGTGGTGGAGATGACGCTGGGGTCGTACCTGCATGTGCTGAATGTCCCGCAGGCTGGGACGGTGCTTGCGGCGGTGGGGATGGCGATCCTGGTAGTCGGTCGGACGTTTGTGCCAAAGCGGGGCGCCACGTTGCTCATGGGGATCGTGGCGATGTTCATCAAGATGCTCTCGCTAGGTGGTATCGTCATCAACCCAATGCTGGGCATCTTCATGGAATCGCTGCTCGCGGAAGTTGGGTTTGGACGAGGCGCGCCCACGCGGTGGCGGGCCGTGCTAGCCGCTGCGCTGGGTGTATCGTGGATCATTGTGCACCCGTTCATCACGCAGGGCATCGCCGCAGGGTGGGGCATCGTGCGGGTGTACACGTGGTTGGTGGAGACAGGCGCGCGGTTGTTTGGGATTCCCACGCGAGCGGCATGGCTGACCTTTGCGTTGCTGTTCATCACCAAGCCGATCGCGGGTGCAATCGGGGGTTGGATCGGCTGGGAGATGACCATGGCGGTGCGGAAACGGCTGGGCAGAAGCCCGCTGCAACCGGAGTCTATGATCTCGAGAGGAGGGGAACAAAAGCGATGAAAAGGACGTTGGTAGTAGTTCTGCTTGCAGTCGTGATGCTAGCCGGCTGTGGAGCCCGGGAGGGAGCAGGCGGCACTTCGGGCTGGAGTATTACGGTAACTTCGGCGGCTGGCACAAAGACGCTGACAATGGCAGATCTCAAAGCATTGCCGCAGACGGAGGTGGAGTTCGGTAGTCTCCCTCTTGAGTGTTTACGGATAACAGGTTATAATGGGGGCATCCTTTGAGCCAGGAGGTCAGGATGCCGGGATTTGCGCATGTGGGTGATTTCTGTCCAAACGAAGCCTGTGCTGACTA
>Ga0272448_1001746_pt1 | contig 28633 bp, 21 predicted proteins | sample YNPCB0191_FD_202220 | JGI IMG/M metagenome (GOLD analysis project Ga0272448, IMG submission 202220) | Hot spring sediment microbial communities from Yellowstone National Park, WY, United States - YNP-CB-019-1 | ecosystem: Environmental > Aquatic > Thermal springs > Hot (42-90C) > Sediment... | reverse complement strand
GTTGTTTTTCCATGAGTTCCTGAAACAACAATGGGTTTTCTTTTGAATAACACATTATATTTTAGCCATTCAGGCAAACTGTAATAAGTCATAGATTTGTTTAAGATAGTTTCAACTTCCTCATTTTTTCTGCTTAAAACATTGCCTATGATTACATAATCGGGATTCCATTCAAGATTCGTAGAACGATATCCTTCATAAATAGGGACATTTAATTTCTTTGCTAATATAGATGTTGGAGGGTATAAAGGATTATCGCTTCCACGGACTTCATGACCTAATTGTTTTGCAATATAAGCCCCCCCAATCATAGCAGTACCGCCAATACCTGAAAAATGAATTTTTGCCATTTATACGAATACCTCAAAATAAACTTTGATAGTTTTGGGTATTAGTATAATTCAGTGGGTAAAAATATTACCATTAGAGAAGGGAATAAATTATTTGATTTGCAAATTTTATTTTGTTAGATTAGAGGTTAAATTTGCAGGGCGGGGTTTTAATCCTAAAATACGGCGTGACATTTCAAGACATTCAGGACAGTATGTATGTGTAATTGGGTCATGAATCTTTGTTGTGTGAATCCATTCATTTGTTTCACGATTCAATATCTTTTTGCAAACACAGCATTGAGTAACCATAGTAGACTTCCTTGTCTTTGTATATTCAATTGTTCCTTCTATATAATGTATCGGCACTTAATATAAAAACTTTAACAATTTTTGGTAAATTATTGGTATTATTGTTTGGATTTGGAGTTTTCTAATGGATAAAAATCAATTTTTAGATTTTGATATAAAGAAAGAAGGGGATATTTTTGAATTACTTATTAACCTTGCCCGTTATTTAAGAAGTCCGGAAGGATGTCCCTGGGATAGGAAACAAACCTCTCTGGACTTTGCAAAATATGCTAAGGAAGAATGCGAAGAATTCATCGAAGCATTGGAAAAAGGAAGTATTGATGAAATAAATGAAGAATTCGGGGACGCATTATTTATATTACTTGCATCTGCTGTTGCGGGAGAAGCAGAAGGTAAAATGAATCTTTCAGAGGCTTTACAATGTGCCCATAGGAAAATGATACGGCGACATGAGCATGTTTTTGGAGATAAAAAGGCAGTTACCGAAGAAGAAGCATGGAAGTCATGGCATAAAGTAAAAGAGGCTGAAAAGAAGAAAAAAACTACCTAATTACTTTTTAAGTTCGGGCAAACTTGCGGCTGCGATAGATTGTCCTACTCTTCTATTCTTTTCATCCGGCAATTGGACATTAATCTTTTCGTTTATTTCAGGAAATTCTGTTTTTAAAACTTTAAGACATTCTTCTAACATGATAGGACCACCACTGCCCGATGTGCATCGTCCTAAAATTAGCACATGCTTTATATCATAGAAATCACTGTAATGGGCAAGGGTATATCCTAAATAAACTCCCATAGTTTTCCAAATTTTAATAACTTCAGGATTTCCTTTCTCCAATTCATTTTGAATCAGTTTCAATTTTTCGGCATCTGTTATATTACCGGGAATTTTTATACCTGCCTTAGGAGCAAGCCGAAATACACATTGTTGGGAGAAATAATTGGCACCTACTCCCCTATCACCAGACCATTCTTCTATGGGAGCATAAGGACTATAATCCACAGGAGCAAAAGCAAGTTCATTTAACCAATCAGTTATATTTCCCGCTGGTGTAACATATCCACCCGCTTCACTGGAACCCATTGCAATACCTAAAACTGCATTATCTCCTATAGACATAGACCCTGCCAAAGCCGTAACCTCACCATCGTTAACAACAACCAGTGGAACACCTAATTCTTTTGACATACGATTAAATAATTCATGCACCTCGTCAAAACGCTCTTTAGGAACTCCTCTAAATAATGAGGCTATCATGGCACGATTATTAACATATACCCCCGCAGCACTACCTCCTACTGCATCTAAACGCGGCATTTTTGATGCGGCTGTTTTTATAGCAGTCATGATTTCGTTATAATGATAATTCGGGTCTGTTTGCTTGCGAGGTTCCCATATTGTTTCCTCGCTATATACTACTTCCCCATCTATGACAGCCGATGCTTTACGGTCAGAAGCACCTAAATCGAAACCTACTCGGCAACCCTCTATATGCCTGCCCAAACGCTGCGATGTTTCATTAGCCGGCGGAACTTCTTCTTCTGTTTTGCATGGAACTATTGTAAATGGATTTTCATAAACATCTTCTCCCATAAATTTATAGTCAAAGGCTCTTGCTCCCCGGACTGAATAGGTTTCCTCTAAATAACGAATCAATGGTTGCGGAGCATAAATATATACTCTCCATCCACCTTTTTGCCATAGTAAAAACTTTAAAATTCTTTCTATATAATAAAATCCTGACTCAAACAAAGGGTGTTCTTCTGAAAATATTTTTGTTTCAAAACGGGATATGGAACGATTTAACCTTTCTAAAGCAATAATAACTTTTGTTGCATCTTTTGTTTCATTTACCTTCTTCCTAAATTGGTCATTGGCTAATTTGGGGGGTATATAATTCGGGTCCATAGGAGGCATTAATTTCGGTTTTACTAACATCCAATCTAAATCCATATATCTTCTCCTATATAACGATTATTTTTATAGTTTATCATTCTTTTTTGCACACAAAAGAGCGGCACCTAATGCTACGGCATCGTCTCCTAATTTTCCTATTTCTATTGATACTTTTTTTCTTAAAAATGGCATAGCATGCTCTTTAACAGCTCGTTGAATTTCCTCTTGGTATATTTTTCCTAATGCTTCTATCAGACCTCCACCTAATATAACTAATTCTGGACTCATTACATTTATGAGATTTGATATAGCCACACCGGTTAAATAAGCCGCTTTCCTTACAATATCCTCTACTTTTTTTTCACCATGGTCTATGGCATCTGCAATAATACTACTTCTTATTTTTGCAATATCAGTTCCTACTTTTTCGGCAAGATATGTTGATTCGCCACGAAGAATTAGTGCAGCGATTTCTCGTGTTATTGCGATTCTTGATGCTAACGCTTCTAAACATCCTCTTTTACCACAGCCACATAGAGGACCATCTATCTGTAGTGTCATATGCCCTACTTCTCCAGCACCACCACTGGCTCCATGGACAATCTTGCGGTTTACAATAAGCCCTCCGCCAATACCTGTGCCCGGAAAAACACCTACAACATGTTTTGCTTCTTTATTTTTTCCTAATAGCCATTCTGCATAAGTTCCTAAATTTACATCGTTATCTAAAACAACGGGAACTGCAAAATGTTTTGAAAGAATATCTACAACAGGAAAATTTTCCCAGCCAAGATTTGGAGTATTTATAACAATTCCATTTTTTGGGTCTACAGGTCCGGGTGCTCCAATACCAATCCCTATGATTTTTGGATTTCCTGCTTGTTCAAGGGATTCTTCTATGGTTTGAATAATTTTATCCTCGGGTTTTGTATCTTTTACCCAACCTTTCGTTTTTTTACGACATCTTGAAATAATTTCTAATTTATTGTTCACAACAATAGATAGGATTTTTGTTCCCCCAACATCAACACCTATAATAAATTCATTCGATTTCATAGTTTTTCCTTTAGAAATATTTTGATTTTTTATAATATGGGTCGTATTAATTATACAAATTGTGAACAATAAAAAAACTATTTTGCTCTTACGGATTCCGTTAATTTCATCCCATATTCAAATACCCCTTTGTTCTGCTCATGAACCTTTTTAGGCAAATTTGAAAATATGGCATTTTGCCAGCATTCATAGGAAATATTTAGGTAACTGCTCAAAGCACCTAAAAGACATATATTAAAGTTTTTTTGGTTTACTGGCAGGTATTTTTCTTCATTGAGGAGCGACAAATCTCTACTTCCTCCAACAATCAAAGAAATATCTATCACAATTCCATCCGATTTTAAGCGATATAAATTATTTTCCAGCTCATCAGGATGCATAACAATAAGGAAGTCAGCTTCACCATCAGGTACCATAGGACTATAAACTTTTTTACCAAAACGAACATCGCTGGATACAGAACCCCCTCTCTGACTCATTCCATGAATTTCACTTTTTCGGACATCATAACCAGCAAGGAAAGCTGCGTTTGCTAAAATATTTGATGATAATATAACTCCCGTTCCACCAATACCTGCGCAAATAATATTAGTTACTTCCTGTTGCAACATTCGTCTTTTCTCCTGCTATCTGTTGTGTTTCATTTTTCTGTTGTTTTTTTCTCAATAAAGCACATGTTTTTCTTACTACAATAAGATTGGTTCTGTTATTATTAAGTGCTTCTTCTAATGCTTTTTCGAGGATAGATACACGGTCAGTAACAACAACATTTTCTACCCCGATAGCCTTCGCCAGTTCCTCTATTTTCACCTGGTTTGTTGGTTCATGATTTAATTTTTTACCCGTCCCCGGATGTTCTTGCATGCCTGTCATTGCAGTTGTACTATTATCAAGAACAATAACGACATGTCCCGTGGGTGGTGGATTGTATACCATTTCTACAATTCCGGGCAAACCACTATGGATAAATGTACTATCTCCTATGACACTGACCACCTTTTTTGCTTCTTCCGTAGGCAGAGAATGTCTCAAACCAAGACCTACTGTAATACTCGCACCCATACAAACGCAGGAATCCATAGCCTGGAAAGGAGGTAGGACACTTAAAGTATAACAACCTATATCTCCTGTAACAATACAATTCATTTTACTTAATAAAGTAAAAGTTGCTCTATGAGGACAACCATCACATAGTCTCGGAGGTCTTCCCCGTTTTATTAGGGGTTCAGGAGAGGTGTCCCCTTTCAAAATGCGACGAACTCTATTTACATTTAGTTCTCCGAAACGATACATCTCCGGTTTCTCTTCAACGGAGATACCATAATATCGGCAATTTTCAACTAAGAACGGGTCTCCTTCTTCAATAACTATGCATCTTTTATGCCTTTGGACAAAGCTACGAACCTTATCTTCGGGAAATGGATAACACATTCCTATCTTCAAAACAGAAGCATTCGGTTCGGCTTCCAAAACATGGAGATAGGAAACACCTGAAGTTATGATTCCTAATTCTTCTGATTTAATCTCTTCCCTATTAAGTTCACAGGTTTCATTCCACTTCTTAATTTTTGATAACTTTTCTCTTAATCTTCTATGTGCAGGTCTTGCATAACCAGGAATCATCACCCGACCTGGTTTGTCCGGATTATATTTAATGGGTAATACAGGACTGTATTCTCTTTCTTTATATTCAACAATAGACATCGAATGACAAACTCTTGTCGTTGGTCTAAGAATAACAGGCAATTTCCATTCCTTAGAAAGTCGAATTGCCTCAAAAAAGAAATCATAACATTCTTGACTGTCGCAGGGTTCTAACATCATTACACCTGCAGAACGCGCATAATTTCGATTGTCTTGCTCGTTCTGACTGGAATGCATATCAGGGTCATCTGCGGAAATAATCACAAGGGCGCCTTCCACACCTGTATAAGCCACCGTAAACAAAGGGTCTGAGGCAACATTTAATCCAACATGTTTCATTGTTACCAAAGCATTTCCACCTGCAAAAGCCACACCTATACCCACTTCAAGAGCCACTTTTTCATTCGGGCACCATTGTGCCTTACCACCATACTCCGAAAAATATTCCAAAATCTCAGTAGATGGAGTTCCAGGATACCCGGTGCCTAATGTAATTCCATTATGTAATGCTGCCAACGCAATCGCTTCATTTCCAAACATCAATCTTTTCATCCAATAACTCCTAAAACAAAAAATAAACATAGAAAACTATAAAATGGCTAATATAATATACAAAATTATTTTTAATTATCAAAAATTAATAATACTAATATTGCTAATTTCAGGATTTTTTAGTAGATAAAATTTTTATTAATCTTTTATTTAACTACAAGATTTTTTGTTGCTCTATACAAATAAATGGGAAGATAACGAATAAGTTGTAATGGTTGGGGATAAACTCTAAGTAATCGGTAAATACGATTGGGATTCATGAAAAAAACCCAATTGGCTTTGCGTTGATAATTGAAAAGAACTTCATCTGGTAAATCTGTTAAGTTGATTTTAGCCCCTGCAAAATCAATGTTCATATAATTAAAATTATTTAACTTTTCCGGGCGATTAATTTTAAGCCATTCAAAAAGAGGTGTTCCAGGAAATGGAATAACTGTAAAAAAACTTGCAGTGTGTAACATGGAATTTGATGCAATATCTATTGTCATTTGTAATTCTTCTTCCGTTTCCGTAGGAAACCCCATCATACAAAATCCATTGGCATAAACCCCTCTTTTAACCATCATTTCTATACCATCTAAAAATTTAGGAATATCAAGGTTTTTACAGGTAAATTTCTGCATTCGTGGGGAACCTGTCTCTAAAGCAAAAGAGCACATATAGGTACCCATAGAACATAGTGCTTCTGCCTCCTCTTCATTCACCAAATCTCCTCGAATTGCATTCGGGAATGAAAATTTTAATTTTAAATTTTTACTTTTTACCAAATCTGAAAATTGAAATACTCTTTTTCGGTTAAAGTTAAAATTATCATCAAGAAACTCAAATTCCGTAACTCCATATTTATTTTTTAACCAATTAATTTCTTCTAATATTCTTTCGGGAGAGCTAAATCTTATTTTCTTCCCGAAAATTGAATGACACCACATACATTGATAAGGACAACCTCGGCTTGTTACTAAAGATAAATATCGTCGAGGTGGAATAGGAGTCATAGATTGTAATTTCCAATAATCCTCAACATTTATCAAATCATACGCAGGAAAAGGGAGATTATCTAAATCTTGTTCAATTGGTAATGGTCCTGGATTTTCTATTGGCTCTCCTGAACTATCTCTCCAAATCAAACCAGATATATTGGCAAGGGCATTTTTGTTGGGATAACTTTCAACAACCTGTTTTAATGCTACTTCACCTTCCCCTGGGACAACAATATCTAATCCATTACATTCATTTAATGCTTGTTTTCGGACAGAAGAGGCATGGGGACCACCTAAAACCACCCAGGACGAAGGCAATACTTCTTTTATTTTTGACACAATTTCCGGAATTAGAGCAGCAAAAACAGTGGAAGAAGATAAACCAACTATTTCTGGTGCAAATTCATATATTGTTTTTACTAAATCTTCTGGACTATCGTTTTTTACTTTTTGATTAATTAATTTTATCTCTATATCTTTTATCTGTTGTCGTAAATAGCCAGCAAGATACATAATACCCATTGGCGGAGTTGCCAGCGGGTACATCGGCTTCCTCAAACCAAGATTTATTAATATAACCTTCATGTAACCTTATCTTTAACTAATCTTTATTATTTTATAAAATTATAACTAAATTTTCCTTTGAAATACATATATTGATTTGTTAATCCAATCAATATTCAAATAAGAGAAAATTAACAACTTTTTAAATAACAAATTTTTACTAATTTATAATCCAAGTAATCCCTTCAATACCCTCTGGATATAAATAGGTAAATAAGATAAAAGATGAAGTGGTTTTGGATATACTCTTAAAATTCTATATATTCGGTCAGGCTTCAAAAAGAACTTTAGATTTGCCTTCCTTTGGTAACTAAAAAATAATTTATCCGGTAAATCAGTTAAGTTAATTTTAATACTTCCATATTCGGCATTCATGTAATTCAAATTTTTTATTTTCTCGGGCTTATTTTGTTTTAACCATTCAAAGAGTTGTGTTCCAGGAAAAGGAATAACTGTAAAAAAACTTGCGGTATGTAACATGGAATTTGTTGCAGTATCTATAGTCATCTGTAATTCTTCTTCAGTTTCTGTAGGAAACCCCATCATGCAAAATCCGTTGGTATAAACATTTTTTTTTGCCATTATTTCTACTGCTTTAAGAAATTTAGGAATATTAAGATTTTTTTGTGTAAGTTTTTGTAAACGCGGTGAAGCAGTTTCCAAAGAAAAAGAACTCATATAAGTACCAGCAGAACACAATGCCTCTGCTACTTCTTCGTCTATCAAATCTGTTCTAATTGCATTAGGAAATGTTAATTTTAACTTAAGATTTTTCCTTCTTACTAATTCAGCAAAATGAATTACTCTTGACCGATTAAAATTAAAATTATCATCAAGAAACTCAAATTCATTTACTTGATACTTTTTTTGATACCATTCAATTTCTTCTATTAGTCTTTTGGGGGAATAAAAACGAAAACATTTTCCAAATATTCTATGGCACCACATACACTTATAAGGACACCCTCTGCTACTTACAACAGAAACATATTTTCTTGGGGGTAAAGGTGTCATTGATTGAAGTTTCCAATATTTAGATATATCTATTAAATCATAGGCTGGAAAAGGTAAAGTGTCTAAATTATCTATTACTTTTAACTCACCCGGATTTTCTATGAGTTCCCCATTTTTATCTCTCCAAATAATCCCAGAAATGTATTTTAACGAATTTTTATTAGGATATACTTCGACAATATTTCTGAATGAAATTTCACCCTCTCCTGGAACTACTATATCTAAATTTGGACTTTCAATTAATGCCTGTAACCTAACAGATGAAGCATGAGGACCACCTAATACAAGCCATGTACTAGGCAGTACTTCTTTAATCCTTGATGATAATGAGGATATTAAATATGCAAATATTGTTGAAGATGATAAACCTATAATTTCAGGTTTAATCTCATGAATAACCTTTATTAGTTGTTCAACAGAAAAGTTTTCAATCTTTAAATCAATTATTCTTATTTTTAAATGATTACCAATCTCTTTCCTTAAATATGCAGAAAGATAAAGTATCCCCATTGGCGGGCTAACAACCCAATATAAAGGCTTAATATATCCTAAATTTATAAGAACTATATTCATAAAAAATAATTTTATAATATTATATATTATTTGATAGACCTCAGAACATAGGTAACACCTGATCTAGTGTATATATACGAAACCTATTAATTTACCAAGGAGGTGCTATCTATGAACCAATACATACAGCAACAACTCACGAACCCAAACTCAATATGATTATAGAATATCAGAAAATAATAAATCAAGAAAAGGACACTTTAAGATAGTTAAAGATAAGACCGCTTTCTATCAAATTTCTCGCAAGACTTTTTATAAATATCCGAAGCGATTTTATAGTAGCCACCAGAATTTAGAAAATCTATTACTTCTCCCATTGCCATTATGATTAAAGACTTCTATAGGAAAACCAAATTCCTTTCTTTTGCACATCGAGAAAAAAACGAAAAGAATTGACAGCACACTTAAAGTTCCTAAGATTTTGTATGTCTATAGGTGGCTTAACTCCCTACGAAAAGTGGCTATGAAAAAAAGCAACAAACCTTTTACTATAGAACAACTCCCTAATATAAAATATATCCAACTAACTCCTAAAAAAACTGAGGAATGCAATATCCGTTAACTAAATTTTATATATCGGTTACCTATGTCCTATCAGTGATCATATTATTTTTTCTAAATTTTAATGAAAAATAAATAACTACATCTCCAAAAGGGAATAAATTTCTTTTTATTATCTTAAAATTAGTATATTTATTTTCATATGTTTCTAACAATGGTTGTATAAATTGCTTTAAAAGAGGTTTTTTGTTGAATGCAATTTGAATATATTTCTTTCCTTCATTTTCATTTCCTTTAAGGTAGTTACTAAACCCTTTAAGTAAATATACATCAGCGAAATTAGGATATTTCCTAATCATATAATCACATATTTTGTCTGCCACAAAATACTGATTATCCTTTACCATTTCTCCCAGAACAAACAAATTAATCCATGAAGTTAATGGCCAGGTAGGTATATATTTTTTAAGTATCTCTATATTTTGTAGATTTTCGTTCTCATTATTTGAATATATAGAAAATTCTTTTAACAAATACTCATAATTTATCTCCGGATTTAAAAGTTCTTTTGTATTTGCAACAGCATTCCCTTCCCGTTGTTTTTTAATTTGAGCCGCATATAAATTGTAGTGTCCTGGGAATACTTTCCAATACACATCATACCCTTCCAAAGTAAGTGCTTTCGTTATTTTGTCTACGGGGTCTCCATGATAAATAAATTGCAGGGTGAAAGGCTCTATCATAAGCCATACCCGATTTTTTTCATTATTCTGTATCTCTTTTTTTATATCGTTAACGGCACCATACAAAGAGTAGAAACTTTTATAATTTAAATCTCTCCTGCTCATGTAAATCTTACCTATATCCCAAAATGTAATTATTCTTTGTCCAAAAATAGTATCGTTTAGACCTGCATTTTGTTCAATAAAATTAATAGCACTTTTATAGTCGGTTCTGTTTTTGAATGAAACTAAACTAACAGCCTCATAAGAGTAAGAAAATAAAACTGCAAGTATCAAAAATATTTTTACTAATTTTAATTTTATTCCTAATAAAGATATTGAACTCAATATGTATAAAAATGGCAAAGCATAAAAAAAATACAAAGGATGAAATAGGTTTTTCCGAGTTCCCCATGCGAGAATAAAGAAAATAAGTATCGGAAGATTAGGTGAATATATTAAAAACAGTTTTTCATTCTCTACTTTTTCTCTCCTGAAGTTTATGTATAGAACATAAATAAGCCAAAAAGTAAACACAAGAAAAAAAAGAATAGCAATAAAATAGTCCGCAATTGAAATATAACTTAATAGTTTTTTCCATATTGGTCCAATACTCTCTAATGAATTTGTTTTCCACTCTGGCAATAATTCGCCACACAATCCTATTGAATCACTACAAAAAAATGAGATAACAAATTTAAAAATACTCGGTTGTTTTTCTTTTGTATTATCCATTAGATTGAAAAGGAAAGGGGATAAACTAAAAAACCAAACTACCCAAATAACACCGGAAACAGTACACTGGACTGACCAAATTACTATCTTCTTAAAGTCGATTTTCTTTATAAATAAAAAGATAATTAGAACTTGAAAAGCAGGAACTAATATGTAAGTAGCGTGAAACCATGGTAATAAAATATTTGCTATAGTTCCAATCATTAACCACATCATAAGTTTTTTTTTTGAAAACATAAAATTCATCAAAGCAAAAAAGGACAGGAGAGAAAGAAACTGCAAAAACGCATAACACTTTAGTTCTTGGTGAAACCAAATATTAAAAGGTGAGAGTGCAAAAATTAAACAAGATAAAAATGCCACTTTTCTTTCTGCAATAGTTTTAGCAAAAAAGTAAGTCAATAGGATAGAAAAAACACCAACGGTAATAGGGAGTAACCTCCAAACCCACTCATAATTAATAAACATACGAATCCAATAATATAAAATTATTGCGGAGGCAGGAGATACACCGTAATCTGGAGAGTTGATATATAAAAGAGACAAAAAATCTTTTATGTTACAAGTCTTAACATTACCAATAACAACATACTCATCAAACCAGATGGATTGAGCATTTATTTGATAAAGCCTAAGAAAGAAAGCAACAAAAACAAGTATAGATATATAGATTATATCTAATTTGATTATTATCCATTCTTTACTGTTATTAATATGCTTATTATTGCAACTCATGATGAATTATTTTTGAATATGTAAAAAGTAGAGGTTTGTTTATTATGTGAAAACCCTCTCGTTCCATTCGTTATAAATATTGTATCGTTTGATAATTCTCCTTTCTCATTCTTATTTCTTCCCATAAATCACTATACATTTTTCTAAATATTATACTTTATATTATACTTTCTTCAAAAAGGCTCTTCATTTCTTCATCAGCCTCTGAATATTTCTTGTTCAGGAATAAACAAAGCCCATATAAAAATTTTATATGATAAAACTCAGGATTTTTCTTATACAGTTCTTTCGTTATGTTTTCAGCAACTTCAATTTCCCCATTTTTTATCATAGAACCCAAGACCAAGATTGAATTATATGAGTAAAGTGGAGGCCAGATTGCAAAATACCGCTTCAATATTTCTGATTTCCGCAGGTTTTCTTTTTCATCTTTTGTAGACAAATTAAACTCTAATAATAATTTTTCATAATCTAACAGTTGAAATGAAGGGATTTGAATTGATTGAGGAACATAGTCTTGCTGTTTTTCTAACTTTACAATATATAAATTAAATGCTTCTGGAAAATGCTTTATATTAACTTTTATTCCTTTATGTGATAAATTCTCTACTAACATATAAGTAGGGTCTACATGAAAAAACCAGGTTATAAAAGTAGTTTCTATAAAGACCCAAACTGCTGGATTATTATCTGATATTGCAGTGTCTGTAAATTTGTTTATCGTATGGTCAACGACTGCCTGTAATGAAAAAATAGGAGTTAAATGATAGTCATTCCTCTTTTTGTATATTTTCCATGTTTCAAAAACATTAGCACCAACCTGTAAATCTAATACTTCATCTCCTATTTTTACATTTTCGTCTAAATAAGTCACTGCTTTTTGATAATCCGGTCTACAAACAAAATTGATAACTCCCAAACATTGGGTAATAAATAATAGAACAAGGGATATGCCAATAACCCATCTCCATTTTACATTTCTTAACGAAAAAATGAATACGGATATTATCAAATAAATGAAGGCATATATATAATAAAAGTATAAAGGTAAAAATATAGATTGATTTGTAATAATTCTCAAGAGGAGGAAAAAAATTGCCGGGCCAAAAAACAGATATAACAAAAAAATTATTGCATTATACTTATCCTCTATTTGTTCTTTCTTCCTATTTTTTAAGAGATAAAACAATAACCCCAAAAAACTAAGAATAATTAAGAGTAATAAAATATAATCAAAAACAAACCAATTATGAATTAAAAATTGCCAAAAACGATTACTGATAATATCCAAGGAATTGGTTTTCCATGAAGGAAGTAATTCATTCGATATTCCAACACTATCGTTTCGAATAATGTGGTTATTATAAAGGGCAAGGATAATTTTTCTATTTCTAAAGTAGATAAATTATAGGCAGGAGGTTTCACCAAAAGTATAAAAAAAATAAAAGGGAAACCAGATAAAGAATTTAAACTTATCCATAAAAATTTTTGTTTTTTGTTTAATTTATAAATTAAAAGAAGGGGAAATTGGATAAACAGCACAAAAATATATAATGCATGAAACCAGGGAAGTAGTAAGTTAGTAAAGAAAGCCAAAATCAACCAATAAGATTTTTTCGTTCTTATAATGTAATTATAAAAAGCCAACCAGGAAAGTAGCGATAAGAACAATAAAAAGGCGTAGTTTTTTAACTCCTGATGTATATGAATATGGAATGGGGAAAGAGCCATCAATAAAGAAGCAAGTAATCCTGTATTTTTCCCCATCAATAACCTCCCGAAAATATAGATGATGATAATAGATAAACCACCAAAGAATATAGGCAAAATCCTCCAAACCCAAGGATTTTGTGGAAATAACTTAACCCAAAAGTAATAGAAAACAAGTCCCCCAGGAGATATGCCATACTCAGGCACATTGACAAATAGAAGTTTAATATTAGTCCATAAGTCTGCAATCTGGATATTAGCTAAGCCTACATATTCTTCGTGCCACAATGATTGTTCTGAAAGACGATATAATCTTAAAAATATTGCAATAAAAATGACAATTAGTAATAAAAACCACTCTTTTTTAAAAACAGATCGGAGTTTCAATAAAGAGACCATTCTTTTGTTTATTATTATATCTGGAAAAGATATATTCTATATTTTCCTTCTATTTTAATTGAGCAAGGATTTTTGCTAATCGTCTTTCGGATTGAATTGCAGAACGAACGGTATGATAATTAATTTTCCATGCGTGTGCCATGTAGTCCCACAGAAGATTATTGTTTTCATCAAATAATGGAAACCATTCCCCAACAGCATGATTAATAACATAATCCATGACAAAACGATGAACATTTTCATAGGCATCGAAATATTTTTCTTCACCAAATAAGAGATACGCATCCAACATAGCCACAAGTGTTTCCGCTTGTTGCCAGAATTCTTTATTTCTTTCGCGTGCGGGACCATCGTTAGGACCTTCGCAATATACCCCACCCTTTTCCCAATCAATTCCGTACTTTAAACAATGGTCAAACATCTTCTTCATTCTTTCTTTATAAGGCTCCACATCCTCACCCAGAATGTTCAATGTATGATTTAACAACCAGCAAAATTCCACATTATGACCGAAACTTGTATTATTTAACGGTCTCCCTTCCGGGTCATCTGCATCTCTATCAGACCCCCAAACATTCTTAAAAATAATAGCCCGCAAAGGTTTCCAGTCAAAACTAAATTGCGCCATACCAGTTCCATATTCAGGATGAACCATTTTATCATAAATCAATTTAATTACATTTAGAGTATCCTGTTTATGTTTTAGCGACCCTGTTGCTTCATACAAATTTGTAAATGCTTCCATTAAATGCATGTGAACATCAAATGATTTTCTATCTCCACCATAAACACCCGGCTTTTTAGGAGTCCAATCCCTTTCAAAAAATTCCCCAAATCCTCCGTGGGCAATATCTACAGCCTGAGCCTTAATTGTTCTCCATGTTTCCTCTGCGAGTTCAAGGGCTTCTTCATCTCCCGAAGCCATGGCATACTCACTCAAGCAATAAATACCAAACGATTGCCCATACATAATTTTGCTCTGGTCAATTGGAGTGCCATCTTTTTCTGTTATCCAAATCCATCCTCTGTATTGATTATCCCAAAAATGTCTCTTTAAAAATTCCACTCCTTGTTGTGCTATTTTTAAATACTTTCCATCTCCTAAATTTGCTCGATGAGCTGACGAATAAGTATAAATCATCCTTGTCTGACAGATTAGTGTTTTTTTCGTTTCACCTGTAGGTCTTCCTTCACGGTCTAAATAGGTTAAAAATCCACCATATTCCTCGTCAACGCCATGTGTTTCCCAGAAAGGAAGTAATTCATTAAATAAATGGTTTTGCACTTCTTTTAATAGTTTTTCTACGCGTTCTTTTGTAACCATAGTTATGTATCCTTATGTTAATACTCAATATTTTTCCGTTAGATTTTATTATATTATGAATGTTTAATATAAATCACTTCATTAATTAGGTTCAGGTAGTTTAACCTATTATAAGAAATGAAGAACAAATATTATTTCTACTTGCAATATTTTTATAAAAATTGTTATAATATTTATTCCAATTTAATAGTTTTTGATTTTACGGTGTTCCCGTAGCTCAATTGGATAGAGCGCTTGGCTACGGACCAAGAGGCTGGGGGTTCAACTCCCTCCGGGAACGCCATTTTTCTTTTTAAACATTTTTGGTAAATTCTTGACAATAGTATTAAAATAGTATATAATTGTTAATCACACAATATAATGTAAACCAAAACACTAAATATGGTATTATATAAGTAATACTTAGTGGAGTAGTTTATGAATCATCAACGAATTAAATCTGAAATTCCTACATGTTCTTTTTGTGGTAAGAAACATAATGAAGTATCCAAACTTATAGCAGGTCCTGATGTTAACATCTGTGATGAATGTGTTCGTCTTTGTGCGGATATAATCCGCGATGACCAAAATCGTAAAAAACATAGACGAACAATTAAAGTTCCTACCCCTCGTGAGATAAAAGAATTTTTAGACCAATATGTAATTGGGCAGGAACAATCCAAACGAATTCTTTCGGTAGCCGTTCATAATCACTACAAAAGGATAGCATACGGTGGAGAGATACAAGGCGTAGAAATCCAAAAATCGAATGTCTTACTCATTGGACCCTCTGGAAGTGGCAAAACACTACTTGCCGAGACATTAGCCCGCATGTTAGATGTTCCCTTTGCTATTGTAGATGCAACAACATTAACGGAAGCAGGCTATGTAGGTGATGATGTAGAAAATATCATACTAAAACTTCTACAAAATGCAGAATTTGATATTGCTCGTGCAGAAACGGGAATTGTTTATATTGATGAGATAGATAAAATAGCCCGTAAGAGTGATAGTCCTTCTATAACCCGTGATGTTTCAGGTGAAGGGGTGCAACAAGCACTTCTAAAAATTTTAGAGGGGACTATGTCCAATGTTCCGCCTCAAGGTGGCAGAAAACATCCTCAACAGGAATGCATACAGGTGGATACTCGAAATATTCTATTTATTTGTGGTGGTGCCTTTAATGGGTTAGAAAGAATTATTCAAAAACGAGTGGGCAAAAATATCATAGGTTTTAAGGCAGACATCAAATCGAAAAAAGAATATAGTATTGGTGAATTGCTCGCTATGGTCAAACCTGAAGATTTGATTTCATTCGGTATGATTCCGGAATTTGTTGGTAGAATTCCTATTGTAGCGACTCTTCACGAGCTCAATGTTAACGATTTAAAGAAAATCCTTGTAGAACCCCGAAATGCCATTACCAAACAATATGAGAAATTATTTGAACTTGAAAATGTAAAACTTCGTTTTCCGGAGGAAACTATTGAGGCAATTGCAGAATATGCATTAAAGAAAGAAACCGGCGCCAGAGGATTAAGAAGCATTTTAGAAGAAATTATGTTAGATGTGATGTTCGAATTGCCATCACGAAAAGATATACGCGAATGTATCATCACGCCCGGTGTAATTACAAAGTCTGAAGAACCACTTTTTGTATACGAACAAGATATTCGAACCAAAACAGAAACCAAAAATCGCAATTCCGCCTCAGCGTAAAAATTTATAGCATTTTCCTGTATAATATTCTTTTTCTAATAGCAACTATTTCTTTATGTTATTCTATTTAAACAAATCTTAAACTCTGTTTATTCTGGATTTATGTATGGGAACAAAAAATAAAATGAAAAAAAACTCTACAGAGAACTTACCTCAACCTCAGGAACTTCCTGTCCTCCCTTTAACAGATATGGTAATATTTCCCAAAAATACAGTTCCTCTCTTAGTATCGAAGGATACATCTATACATGCTGTTCAGGAATCTATGCAAACTTCAGAAATGATTCTTTTGGCTTATCAGAAATATTCCCAATCGGAAACAAAAGAACCCTCATATTTAGAAATTGGCACTATTGCTCAAATACAACAAGCCCTTATTTTACCGGACAATACAATTAAAATTGTTATTGACACTCAATCCCGTGCCAAAATTTTAAACTGGCTTCAAGAAAAACCTTTCCTTAAAGCAAGAGTTCAACCTTTTTCTTTAGAAACGCTTCACCCTTCTAATAAACGGCAAAGTAAATCATTTAATATTTATAAATCTATATTGATAAAAGAATTTGAGATTTATGCAACAGATAATCCTCAAATACCTACAGAAATCTTAAAATTAATTCAACAATGTTCCGATTTTGAAGAGATTATAGATATTGTTTGCACCTATCTTACTATTTCTCCTAATGATAAACAAGATTTGATAAAGCTAACTCATATAAAGGATATTTTTTCTAAATTAATATATATTCTTCGGCGAGAAAATGCTACTCAAGCAAAAGTGAAGAAGATGTTCTCTGAACTAAAATCCAGTCATGGGGAAGACACAAAAACATGGGTTTTTGATGCCACAGAGGATTCTCCCTTAGATATAGAAAGTATTTCTGATTATCCATCAGATATAGATGAGTTAAAACGACTTGTAAAAAAATCACATTTACCTCCTCATGCACTGGAAAAAGCCACTGCTGAAATTAAACATATGGAAAAAGTCCAATCTTATAGTCCTGAATATTCCACCATTATGGAATATATAGAATGGCTATGCAGTCTCCCTTGGAATAAAAGGACAAAAGATAGAATGGATTTGAACCGAGCAAAAAAAATTTTAGACCGAGACCATTACGGATTGGACAAAGTCAAAGAACGGATATTGGATTTTCTCGCCATTCGTATACTTAGTAATAACCTTACTAAAGGTCCTGTGTTATGTCTTGTAGGTCCTCCAGGCGTTGGGAAAACATCTTTAGGGAAATCTATCGCTTCTGCATTAAACCGCAAATTTATTCGTATGTCATTGGGAGGCATCCGTGATGAAGCTGAAATTCGCGGTCATATTCGAACTTATGTAGCATCAATGCCCGGAAAAATTATCCAGAATATTAGAACAGTCAAAGTAAAAAACCCGGTTTTTGTTCTTGATGAAATAGACAAAATTGGAACGGATTTCCGTGGAGATCCATCATCTGCTTTATTAGAAGTTTTGGACCCTGAACAAAACAAATATTTCACAGACCACTATTTAAATACAGAATTTGATTTATCTGAAGTCTTCTTTATAGCCACAGCCAACGATGAATATAATATCCCCCATCCCCTATTTGACCGTATGGAAATTATTCGTATACCTGGTTACACTCTAATGGAAAAGTATGAAATTGCCCGAAAACATCTAATACCGAGACAAATAAAATTAAGCGGGCTAAAAAAGAATCCTATTTCATTCAAACCGGAAGCCATCAAATACCTAATTACAAAGTATACTGAAGAAGCAGGTGTTCGCGAATTGGAGAGACAAATTTCAGGAATTATTAGAAAAGTTGCTCGATGGATAGTAACGAAAGAGAAAGACTATCCTATTGTCATAACAAAAAATGAAGTGGAAAATATTTTAGGTCCACCCATTTATTCGCGTGTTCAGATGACAAAAAATCTTTCTCCGGGAATGGCTGTAGGTATGGCATGGACACCCTACGGAGGTACCATTCAAATAATTGAAACAAGTATTATGGAAGGAAAAGGAAACCTCCTTTGCACGGGTCAATTAGGTTCTGTTATGACGGAGTCCGCTCAGGCAGCATTGACTTTTATTCGTGCAAATTCATCAAAATTAAATATACCCGCAAATTTTTATAAAGATATGGATATACATATTCATGCACCGGAGGCTTCCATACCTAAAGATGGACCTTCTGCTGGAATTACAATTGCTGTTTCTTTACTATCTGCATTATTAAAATGTCCTATACCAGAAGGATTTGCAATGACAGGTGAAATTACTCTAACAGGCAGGATACTACCTGTAGGGGGTATTCGTGAAAAACTTCTTTCGGCTTATATGGCTGGAATAAGACATATCATTCTTCCCCAAGAGAATGAAAAAGATTTAAAAGAAATTTCACAAGAAATAAAGGAACAATTACATTTTCATTTTGTTGAAAATATAATACAGGTTTTCGATATTGTTTTTCCCATGCAGAAAGATAATAAATAGGAAAATCCCTACTATTGTTTAATTACTCCTTTTTATGGATATAAAGTAAAAAATTGTTATAATTTATTACTCTTTCATTTTTCCGAACCTAACAAATCTTAAGGAGGTCTTTTTTATATGTCAAACGGAATGTATAATCATAGTGAAATTGAAAAGAAATGGCAAAAATATTGGTTAGATAATAAAACATTTAAATCTGTTATTGACCATTCAAAACCTAAATATTATGTTTTAGATATGTTCCCTTATCCGAGTGGTGATGGTCTACATGTTGGTCATCCCGAAGGATATACAGCCACAGATATAATAGCACGATATAAAAGGATGAAAGGATTTAATGTATTACATCCTATGGGCTGGGATGCTTTTGGATTGCCTGCGGAAAGACATGCCGTTCGCACAGGTGAACATCCCGCAGTTGTAACGAAAAAGAACTGTGATACTTTTCGTAGACAAATTCAATCACTCGGACTTTCCTACGATTGGGACCGTGAAATCAACACTACCGACCCTTCTTATTACAAATGGACACAATGGATATTTACCGTCTTATTTGAACGGGGACTTGCTTACGAAACCGAAGCCCCTGTTAACTGGTGTCCTGCATTGGGAACTGTATTAGCCAACGAAGAAGTTAAAGATGGTAAATATGTTGAAACAGGAGACCCCGTAGAAAAAAGAATGATGCGGCAATGGATGTTAAGAATTACCGCTTATGCCGAAAGGTTATTAGAAGACTTGAATGAGTTAGATTGGCCACCGGGAATAATAGCCATGCAGAGGGAATGGATTGGAAAAAGTGAGGGAGCAGATGTAGATTTCGGTATAGATGGGACATCCATGAAATTTACAGTTTTTACAACACGCCCCGATACTCTTTTTGGTGCTACTTATTGCGTCCTGGCTCCCGAACATCCTTTCGTATTACAAATAACCAAGCCTGAATACATGGATAATGTACAACAGTATATTGAACAAACTACAAGAAAAAGTGCTCAGGAACGCATGAAAGATGAAAAGGAAAAAACGGGAGTTTTTACAGGAGCTTACGCTATTAATCCCGTAAACAATGCAAAAATTCCTATCTGGATTGCTGATTATGTTTTAGCCGAATATGGTTATGGTGCCATTATGGCTGTTCCCGCTCATGATACCCGTGACTATGAATTTGCCAAGAAATATGACCTTCCTATTATTGAGGTAGTTTCTGGTGGAGATATTACCCAAGAAGCGTACACCGGCGATGGAATATTAGTTAATTCGCCAATAATTAATGGGCTTACTGTACCTGAAGCAAAAAAGAAAATTACAAAATGGTTAGAGGAAAAAGGTTTAGGTAAAGCCACAGTAAATTATAAACTTCGTGATTGGCTTTTCTCCAGACAAAGATATTGGGGGGAACCTTTCCCCATTATTCGTTTATCCGATGGGACAATCAAAGTAGTTCCATTAAAAGATTTGCCTGTCCTTTTACCTGATTTGGACAATTATAAACCAACTGAAACGGGAGAACCTCCCCTTGCCCGTGCTAAGGAATGGGTACAAACTGTAGACACGGAAACAGGACAACCAGCAACAAGAGAAACAAATACTATGCCTCAATGGGCAGGTTCCTGCTGGTATTTTCTGAGATTTGTTGACCCTCAAAATGATAAAGAAGCCTGGTCTAAAGAAGCAGAACAATATTGGATGCCTGTTGACCTTTATATCGGTGGAGCAGAACATGCCGTTTTACATCTTCTATACTCAAGGTTTTGGCATAAAGTCTTATATGATGCAGGCTATGTTTCTACTAAAGAACCATTCAAAAAACTGTTCAATCAAGGAATGATTCTCGCTTATTCTTATCAGGATAAAAATGGGAAATATTACTATCCTTATCAGGTTGAACAAAAAGATGGACAATGGTTTGTTAAAGGGACAGATATTCCTGTTGAAACAAAAATCGAAAAGATGAGTAAGTCTCGTTACAATGTGGTCAATCCTGATGAAGTTATTGAAAAATATGGGGCAGATGCTATGCGTATGTATGAAATGTTTATGGGTCCGTTGGATAGAGATAAACCATGGACAGATGAGGGTATTCAAGGTGTTTACAGATTTCTACGAAGAATATGGTCTCTTTTTATTGATGAAAATGGAGCCATTTCCTCACGATTTGTCTCTTCAGGTGGTGATCCATCTATAGAAAAGGAACTTCATAAAACGATAAAATCGGTCTCTGAAGATATTGAAAATTTACAGTTTAATACGGCTATCGCTAAAATGATGGAATTTGTTAATTCCGCAAATAAAACAGACAAGATAGATAAACATATTGGTGAAAAATTTATACTCATTTTATCTCCATTTGCTCCTCATATTGCTGAAGAGATATGGCAAAGGTTAGGACATAATCAAACATTAGCATACGAACCCTGGCCTGAATATGATAAAGACCTTATCAAAGAAGACACAATTGAAATACCTATTCAGGTAAACGGCAAATTAAGAGGGAAAATTACTATATCTGTGAATTCAAGTGATAAGGAAATTCTGGAACAAGCCCGTAAAGAAGAAAAAATACTTCCTCACCTTTCAGGTAAACAAATTATTAAAGAAATATATGTTCCTGGAAAATTAATAAACTTTGTCGTTAAAGGATAGTTTTAAGGAAAATATTAGCGTGTCATTTCCTTTTAGAAAACAACCGTCTATTGTTATAACTACTTTCCTTGTTTTTTTTCTGTCTACTTTTCTTTTTTTTGGAGAAAAGATACCCTGTTCAGATATATATAATGTAAAAGAACTGGGAGCCAAAGGTGATGGCAACACAGATGATACAGAAATTATTCAAAAAGCATTAAATATCGCCGGTGAAAAACAAGGAGGAATAGTATTCCTTCCTATAGGTTCTTACCTTATAAAAGGAAATTTAATTGTTCCTGAAAATGTAACGCTTGAGGGAATATGGCGTGCTCCTTTTCGGGGAGAACCGACTAAAGCAGGAAGTGTTTTACTTGCAGTTTCTGGTAAAGGGGAAGAAGATGGAACTCCCTTTATTCGGGTTAATACAAGTTCAACATTGAAAGGATTTGCTGTTTTTTATCCTGAACAAACAAAAACAGACCCACCTATCCCCTATCCATGGACAATTCAATCTAACGGTCCTGCTGATGATGTTTCTCTTATAGATTTAACGCTTATTAATCCCTATAAAGCCATAGATTTTGGAACATTCCCCACAGGCAGACACAAAATAAAAAATATACATGCATATCCATTATATCGTGGTCTTTATATCAACCAGTGTTATGATGTCGGTAGAATTGAAGATATTCACTTTTGGCCCTTCTGGGATTTAAATCCCAATAGTCCCCTCTGGAAATTTACGCAAAGGGAAGGAATTGCTTTTATCATAGGAAAGACTGATGGTGAAATGGGTTATAACCTTTTTAGTATCTTTTATTCCATTGGCATGCAATTTATTGCAGGTCCTATATATGATGAAAATAAAAATGTGACCAAAAATTTACCTGGTAGTGGAACATACACCCATTGCTATATGGATGTTACTCCCTGTGCTGTAAAAGTGGATAGTGCAATGGAAAATGCAGGTATTACTTTTTTAAATTCATCTTTTATGGCAAAGGTGGTAGTAAGTCCTTCCAATCGAGGTCCTGTAAAATTTGTTGGATGCGGTTTCTGGGGAACGAAGAATTCCGATTATCAAGTTTTTACGGAAGGACAGGGAAGTTTTACCCTTAATGCCTGTCATTTCAGTGGTTGGGACCGTGTTTCAAAAGGTTTTCCATGTATTAATGCCAATAATAGGTATTTAATCATATCAAATTGTGAGTTTATAGGGTCATCCATAGAAAAACCTATTATTTATTTAGGACCTCGTGTTCGTTCTGGAATTATAACTTCCAATATAAGTCATGGTAATTTTGAAATTGCAAACAATGCTTTGAAATCTGCTCAAATTGTTATTAAAGATAACTTAAAAACTCCTACAACGAACTTTGTTTCAGATTGGATATTGTTAGGACCTTTTCCAGACACATTAAAAGATACAGAATTTTCTCATGAAAGTTTGCGAAAAGACTTTTTAATAGATTTAGGAGGAGAAGACAAGATAGAAAAATTATCAGATAAAGATATAAACGAACTTAAAAAGATATATAACAATATAAAAATCGTTCCCTATAACTCTATAAAAACGAAATTAACAAAGGTTAAACTTCACGAAATATTTGGAATGGAACCCGGCATTGTTTATGCATTCACTTATATTTATTCAAAGGAAAAACAAAATGCCCTGTTTGAATTAGGTATGAATGATGGTGGAAAAGTTTTCCTAAATGGAAAAGAAGTATATTCAAGATTTTCTAAAGATGGGGCAACCTGTGAACCGGGCACAGATGCTTTTACATCAGAATTGAAGAAAGGATATAATACCCTCCTCCTTAAGATTGTGAATTTAGGAGGAAATTGGGAATTTATGTTAGAAATATATCCCGATGTAGAAGAAGATATATCTATCACAACACAAATAAAAACAAATAAATAAAAACATAAAAATACTAAAACTATGTTGTTTAATTCTATTCATTTTGCTATATTTTTTCCTATTGTAGTTACTTTATATTTTTTAATACCTCATAAATATCGTTGGGTATTACTACTTATTGCCAGTTATTACTTCTATATGGCATGGATACCTATTTATGTTTTGCTTTTACTTACTTCAACGATTGTTGATTATATTAGCGGGTTATTGTTGGAAAAAACAGAGGTTGAATATAAACGAAAATTAATTTTATGTTGTAGTCTTTTAATAAATTTAGGGATACTTTTTACCTTTAAATATTACAATTTTCTTATGGATAGTGTTGAAAAACTATCTATTTATCTAAATATACCTATAAACATTCATTACTCTTCCCTGTTATTACCTATTGGTATCTCATTTTATACATTCCAAACATTAGCATATACAATTGATGTTTATCGTCGGAAAATAAAACCTGAAAGGCATTTTGGAATTTTTGCTCTTTATGTTACCTTTTTTCCACAGTTAGTGGCTGGTCCTATTGAAAGAGCGGACACATTAATCCCACAACTTAAGCAATTTCATAATTTTGATATAAAACGGGTTAGTGATGGACTGAAATTAATGGCGTGGGGACTTTTCAAAAAAGTTGTTGTTGCAGACCGATTAGGGATGATGTCTGCTTATGTCTTTGCTAATCCACAATCTCATGAAGGTATGGGGCTTCTTTTTGCAATGGTTTTTTCCAGTTGGCAGATATACTGTGATTTTTCAGGCTATTCTGACATCGCCGTAGGTTCTGCAAAAGTATTAGGAATTAACTTAATACAAAATTTCGAGCGACCTTATTTTTCCCGTTCCTTTCCTGAATTATGGAGAAGGTGGCATATTTCACTGATGAATTGGTTCCGAGATTATGTCTTTTATCCTTTGGGAGGCAGTCGTTATGGTGTCTTGAATACATGTAGAAACTTAATTATTGTTTTTACTTTAAGTGGTGTATGGCATGGGGCAAACTGGACCTATATATTCTGGGGTTTTTTAATGGGATTATGCCTTGTTATATCCCTCTTGACCCGTGATATACGAAAAATTATTATTGAAAAAATCGGTTTGACTCATTTTCCGAAAGTTCATCAGGGTATACAAATGTTAATAACTTACTCTATTTTCTTATTTTTTGGGGTTCCGTTCCGTGCTGAAAAGATAGGCGATGTGTTTTACATCTGGTCGCATCTTCTAACAGGTTGGTCGAATCCTACTCGTGGATTGGATTTTGATGATTTTGTCGTTAGTTTAGGTATGCCGACAGAGCAAGAGTTTCATGTAGCAATAATTTCTTTATTATTTTTGATAACTGTGGAGGCGTTTCAATCATACGGTATTTCCTTACGAGAAAAACTTGAACAACGAAATATAGCAATAAGATGGGCTTGCTACTATATTTTTCTTTTCTTAATTGCATTTTATGGTGTCTGGAATAGTTCACCTTTTATTTATTTTCAATTTTAAGGGATATTTATGAATAGATTTAAATATAAAGAATTGCTACCTATTATCCTTTTAATTCCTTTCTTTTTATTCTTTATCTCCGTGAATGTTTTAATTGACCCATCGGGTCTTCTAAGAAAAAGCCAGGAAAAGCAAATTGCTCAATGGCTTAATGAAGGTTATGGTGTAATAAATGCCATTAATGTAGACTACCGAAAAATCGTTAAAGAACGAATTTCATCATTAGAAGCAAAGCCGGATATTATAGTAATGGGTTCAAGCCGTGCAATGATTATTGACTCATCTTTTTTCCCAAATCGGCATCTTTTGAACTGTAGTCTTCCTTCCGCAAATTTAGAGGATATTATCGCAAATTATCAGGTATTCTACGAAGCCAATAAACTTCCCAAAAAACTTATTCTATGCCCTGACCTGCATTATTTTAATGCTTATGCGAAAAGCAACTTTCATCTTTTTCAAGAATTCGATAATGCCATGAAACGCATGGAGATAGTTCAACATACTACATTAAAAGATTTTATTATAAAATGGATAGACCCCCGATATTTCCAGATACTTTCCCCGGGATATTTTCAAGAATCTATACGTTTTTTTCCTGCATGGGTAGTAGGCAAGATTCCCCGTCCAAAACCCATAGAACATTATGAAACAGAAGAAAAAGTTATCCGACCTGATGGCAGTATTATTTACGAGTCCAGCCGACGACAAAGAACACAACAAGAAATTGAATTAAAAGCGGAACGGTATGCATTCAAACATCCCGAAGGATTAATTAATTACAGGGAATTAGACCCGATTCGAAAACAAATTTTTGAAGAGTTTCTGAAAATGGTAAAAAAAGATGGCGTTGAAATTGAAATAATTCTCATTCCTATTCATCCACGCTCGTATGAAATTCTTTCTAAAAATAAAATCTATAAAATTATCATCGATGTAGAAAAATACATGGAGGGGGTATTTAATTCTCTTGATATACCTGTTTATGGTAGTTTTGATGCAATGAAATGTGGTTGTAATTCCACGGAATTTTATGACGCTGTTCACGCAAAACCCGAAGCAATTAAAAGAATACTATTTACACACAAATAAATTTTTCTTTCCTTTTTTATATTTGCAGATTTGGGGCTAAACGAATTTATTTTAAAGTTTCATTTAAAATTTTTAGCAATTCCTCATGAATATAACCGTTTGTTGCAATAATCCCATTATTTTTTGAGAACAAATGAACAGGTGTTCCATCTATTTGGGTTATCTTCCCTTTTGCTTCTTCTAAAATCAATTTGCCGGCTAAAAAATCCCACGGTTGCAATGAAGCATGGATATAAGCATCTGCAACACCCATAGCAACCTGTATCAATGCCAATATTGCAGAGCCAATACAACGAACTTGCCCAAAATAGAGAATTGGATTTATGAAAAAAGGAAGTCTTTCTTTTCTTGATGATTTTCTACCAAAATCCAATTGAACGCAAGATTCATTTAAATTTTTCTTAATAGACACTTCTATTCTTTGCCCATTACACCAAGCACCTTTCCCCTTTTCCGCGATGAAAACATCTCCCGTAATAGGCACCAAAACACCGGAACTAACCAATTCTCCATTATTTGCGAAAGCAATGGCTACTACGAATGCGGGGAAATAACTTCTTACAAAATTGGCCGTCCCATCAATAGGGTCGATAATCCATACGCGTCCCTTATAATCTTCTTCATATTGGGAAAAGCCTGCTTCTTCGCCAATAATAAGGTCTTCAGGGAAGAAACTTTTTATCTTCTTTATAAAAGAACTTTGAACAAAAAGGTCTACTTCTGTCAAAAAGTCTGTCGCATCTTTTTTTGTAGAGATAGTTAATTCCTCTTTTCTTTTATAACTATCAACGATATATGGTAATATTTCGACAAAAAACTCTTTTATAACTTCTATTTCTGTTTTCTTCATATTCCAACTTTCTTGCCTAATTATACATTAAATCCGAAAGTAAATAGGAACTACTTACAAATCAACCATTATCTATATAGAAAAAGAGATTGATTTTTTTTACTTACTTGTTTATATGAAAAAGCATTTTAATCAGGTATATATCCTTCGGGTGTTTTTGTAAGTATTGCCCAGGAGGCTTTATCTACCCATTCATATAATTTTTCTATTGTTAAACTTAATGTATACCATACTGGAACGAATTCCAATGTTATTTGCCCATGTAGGTTATAACGAAATTGGGAATAATCCCATATATTTAAACCAAAGATTTTATGAAACAAAATACCTGAAATATATTCCACAATAAAAATACCTAACATATAAATAAATGCTCTAACAGGAAAAGGGATACCCTTTGCTTTCATGGGATTTCTTAACCATGGTGTTATAATACCTATCAAGCCATAATCGAATATCATCCATAGGGAAGTATGTCCCCTCAAATTCACATTATCATGAAAAATAAAATCAACAGTACTTGACATAAACACTTCTAATACTAATCCAAATAAGGCAAAAATAATAAAGCGTACAAGAGGTCTATAGTAATTCATAATAATACCTTATTATTAGATATTCATTTACAAGGTGATTAAAGGATAAACAAAGAAAGTTCGGACAGAACTTTTTAAAACATCTATATACATTAAAATTGGTCTTTTTAGATTGTTCGGTTTTGTAGACTACATTCATTAAGGGAATGTTTCATTTTTTTCGTATTATAGGTAAATCGAAACCAAAAATACTTCCTTTGCCAGGCTGGCTTTTAACGAAAACCTTTCCCCCATGACTTTCTATTACCTGTCGCACAATATACAAACCCAAACCCGAACCTGTTGCATCAACCCCTTCTACTTTTTGTTGTTTTAAGCGAACAAATTCCTTAAATAGTTTTGGGATATCTTCTTGTGATATTCCAATGCCATTATCCTCAACTTCAATTCGAACATACGATGAATGCATATATGCACGAACAATTATTTTGCCATTCTGGGGTGTATATTTAATAGCATTCGTTAGAAAATTCAGAATAGCCTCTTGAATTAATCGCTGAATACCTGAAACAAATATCTTTTTTTCAGGTAGTTCTACTTTTATCTCATGATTTTTGCTTGCTATTAAATCTTGATTTTCCTTAATAACCTTTTCAATAAGACTATTTAACTCGAACTCTTTTGCCTCTCTTAATAAATCTGCATTTTCCATTACAGAAAGATTTTCTAAATCGTGTAGGAAAGATACTAATTCGTCAATTCTCGTTAATGAGCGTTGAACCCAACCTTTCTGTGTTTCGTTTAATTCACCTCCATATCCATAAAGCAAATTTTGCAAGTGCATGGCTATTGCGGAAATAGGGGCTCTTAAATTAT
>Ga0272448_1001745_pt1 | contig 28635 bp, 24 predicted proteins | sample YNPCB0191_FD_202220 | JGI IMG/M metagenome (GOLD analysis project Ga0272448, IMG submission 202220) | Hot spring sediment microbial communities from Yellowstone National Park, WY, United States - YNP-CB-019-1 | ecosystem: Environmental > Aquatic > Thermal springs > Hot (42-90C) > Sediment... | reverse complement strand
TAATTCTATGAAATCCTCCTTCTGGTAATAAAAACTTTTTACTCACAAGATAAAGTCGTCCTACACCTAAAAAACCCGGTGTCTGTGCTCCACCACCAACAGAACCAGCAAGAGTTGTAAATGTCATACCAATAGGTGTCATTCCGGTAAAACCTCTATTAACAACCATCACACCATTCGCCTCCGGCATAACAGCAATTATGCATTCAAAACATCCACAGGAAGTTGTTGGTGCTTCCATTATTGCATAATTACAGAATCTATCAATTGATTTATTTGATTTCATAAACACAAATTCATTTACACCTTTCCATTCACCTTTTATAGAATCTAATAATTCACCTTTTGGTATTGGTTGATTCATACCTCTTGGATTTATTTCATATGCTGCTTTTCCATCAAGCCAGTTATATGCACCACAAAGACCCAATTTTTCAGGTGTAATTACACACACATGATTTGGAGCATAACTCTGACAAAGAGTACAAGAATAAAAAGTATCAACTTTTTCATCTGTCAAATCAGCAAGTCGTGTATCTCTTTCATTAAATGCTATTATTGCTTCTTTTAATCTTTTATTTACTTCATTTTCATCAGTAATTATTGTTATCTGAACTTTATCTACTAATGAAGGAAATTCTTCTAAAAATTTTGCATGAAGTATCTCACCAAAATGTCTCAAACGGAATCCTTTATTGAATGCTTCCTTGCTTATTCTTATCCAGTTCATATTTCTCTGTCCCATATGAAAAATTCCCATAGCAAAATTCAAGTAATGATGAATCTGTCGTTCAAGCACAGGCTCAAAATCAATCTGCATTTTTCTACCGGCAACTTCAACTATTATTCCAAGAGGCATAGCAAATGGTAATTTTTCTGGTTTTTGAAAATCAATATCAGAACCAATTATTTCAATTTTTCCATCCTGAACTTCATCCATTTCTCTTTTCCTTAAATATTCAAAAGAAGTTGAATATTTACTTCCAAACTCAACATATGTTTGTTCTTTCCTTACTCTTTCACCTTCAAATGCAGGAGAAAAAGAAACAGGTATTGGTATTTTTGATATTTTTACTTTCACTCCTCTAACTTCTATACATCTTGGAACTATTTTTGTTTTATCCAATTCTCTAACTACATGTTCATATGTACAAATTCCTGTTGGTAATATTTCAGGTATATTTGTATCTGCAATAATTGGAAAACCCATATTTATTGCACCTGCACCGGTAGCATACTTAATATCATCTACTTCACCTAATGTTAATCCAAAAGCAAAAATTCTATTTTTACAATAGAGTAAAGCATCTTTTGCCTTACCAGGTTTTATTCCACCAAATGTCATTGCACCACGTATTGCCCAGTTTAATGGATAAATACCTGTAACTGTATCTCTACCATAAGGAACAATGTAATTGTCCCAGTTCATTTCTACTTTTTCTTCTTTTAACTGATCTATTATACTTTTTCCATTAACTGATGAACCAACAAACAGTAAAATACTTCTTTCCTGAAATCCTCTTACTATTTCTACTGCTGTTTTATTGTCAGGAGCTGCTCCAAGTATAGCAACAAATCCAGGAAGACGTCCATCAACAAGCTGTATCCCAAGTGACCTTAAAATTGTATCACTGAAAAATCCTTCACAGTCCTGCTGGGGTTCCTGATTATATAAATATCTAATACCGGTAATTATTTCTTCAGCAAGTAATGTTGCTATACCACTATCAAGAGCATCTCCTAAATATGGAAGGTATATTTTATCATCAGGAACATTATGAAGTAATGATTTTGCTTCATTTAATGGAACCCATACATCTTTTAATGTTTTTACTTCAAAACCCATTAAAGCATTTGCCATAGGAAAATAAAATGCTGTATCAGGAAATTCAATTTTCTGTGACTCACCTTTTTCCTGAATTGCTTTAATAAGTAAATCCTGAGCTTCTTTTACTAATTTATTAGCACCAATTATTGCTTGTGTAGCAATTATTTTTGACATAAACCATTCATCTCCTTTATTATTTTTTTAAATATCTAAATGCTGATTCCTTTTTTGAAAGTTCTTCATATTTTGGGTCAAGTTTTATTGCTTTATTTAAATAAGTTAAAACAGTTGCTTTGCTCTTTTTATTTTTTGCACAAGTATAAGCAAGTTGATAAAGAATTTCAGGATTATCCGGAGAAAATTCAAGTGCTTTTTTTAAATAATTAGTTGCTTTTGTATATTGTTTAATAAATATATTATTTATACCTAATTTATAAAAATTGTTAAAATTTTCTGGTTCTAATTCAACCAATTTTTCATATTCAATAATTGCATCTATGTACTGGGTTGTTTTTTCATAAAGGGATGCTAATAATTTATGTGTTTCAATATCATCCGGATTAAATTCAAGAGATTTTTGCAGATATTCAATAGCAATAAGATTATCTTGTTTCCCTATATAACATAAACCAATTTTCTTGTGGATATCTTTATTATTATATGAAGAAATTTTAGATAGTTTTAAGAATTGATTAATGGCATCATCAAATTTATTGCTTTTATAATAAATATTACCTAATTCAAATATTGCCATATCAAAATCAGGTTTATTAGCAATTGCTTTTATATAAGAATCTATTGAATTCTGGATATCTCCTTTGTTATTATAGGTTTTTGCTAAATAATAATAAACTTCTGGATCTTTCTGATCAAGGTTAATTTCCTTCTGGAGTTCAGTTAGTGCTGACTCAAACATTCCTTTCTCATAATACGATAATCCAAGTCCTTTATGAACTTTTTGGAATTTTGGTTTAAATGTAATAACATTTTTATAATTGGAAATTGCTAAATCATAATTTTTGTTCAATCTGGCTTGCTCTGCGTTTTTAAACCAGTTTTTTGTTAATATATCAATAGATATAAAAAATAAAATTACAAGAATTATAGGTATTCCAATAAATAAAAGTATTTTTTTTGTCTTTGTTTTTTTAACTTGTTTTGTATCTTTTTTTTCATCTGACGCTTTAGAAGGACCTGATGCTTCAGGAGTTTTTGTTAGAGGAGTTTGAGTTGGTTTTTTAAATCCCGAAGGTAATTCATCAGGTGGTAATACTACTGTTTTTTCTGAATCTTTCATCTTTATTGTTTTTTCAACTAAATCATCATTTTTTTCTTTCATCATTATTCCCCCTATTTTCTATAACCTGTCTGTTTTCTATTACCAAAAAAATTTTAGATACTTTTTAGTTTAAATTCTTATTTAATTATACAAAACATAAAATATCCTTGTCAAGAAAATTTTATTTTTTAAAAAAATTTTATAAAATAATAAAACTATGGAAAACACAATTGTAGCAATATCAACTGGTTTAAATAGTGAAAGTGGTATAGGTATAGTCAGAATGAGTGGAAATGATGCTGTTAAAATAGCAGATAAAATTTTTATATCTAAGGATGGTAAAAAAGTATATGAATATAATTCACATACAATCCATTATGGCTGGATTAAAGAAAATAATAAAATAATTGATGAAGTATTGCTTCTTTTAATGTTTGCACCAAAAACATATACTAAAGAAGATGTTGTGGAAATTTCTGCTCATGGTGGCATAACTGTGTTGAAAAAAATCTTAGAGTTATGCATTAAAAATGGAGCACAACTTGCCCAACCAGGAGAATTTACAAAAAGAGCATTTTTAAATGGACGTATTGACCTAATTCAAGCAGAAGCAGTATGTGATATTATAAGAGCAAAAACAGAACAGTCACTTGAGTTCTCACTGCAACAATTAAAAGGTAATTTATCAAATAAATTAAATAATATAAAAAATAAATTGCTTGATTTAATTGCTCATTTAGAACTTAATCTTGACTATCCTGATGATGAAAATATTGAAATAATTTCTTCAGAAAAATTACATACTGGAATAAAATCATTAATTTATGATATAAATAATCTTGTAAATACTGCATATAAAGGAAAAATTTATAGAGAAGGTGTAAACATCAGTATTATTGGAAAACCAAATGTTGGAAAGTCAAGTTTATTAAACTATTTGCTTGCTCAAGAAAGAGCAATAGTAACAGATATTCCAGGAACAACAAGAGATATTATTTCAGAAACATTTAATTTAAAAGGAATACCAGTAACTATTATGGATACAGCAGGTATAAGAATACATTATTCTGATTTTATAGAAAAAATTGCTGCTGATAGAACAAAACAAGTATTTGAAAAATCACAAATAATTATTTTCATAATTGATCTGTCTACAGGAATAAACGATGAAGATATTAATATTATTGATTTTATAAAAGGAAGTTCTAAAAAAATATTAGTAGTTCTAAATAAACTTGATTTAATATCTAACAAAGAAAATATAGATAAAATAAAATCAAAAATATCATTATTTTTAAATAAAAACATAACTGAATTTGTAATAACAAGTATTATTAAACTTCAAGGACTTGAAGAATTAACTGATAAACTTTACCAACTTATATTGAAAAATGTATTAATTTCTCAAGACCAGCAGGAAGATGTTGTAATAACAAATTTCAGACATGAACAGAATTTGTTAAAATGTATTCAAAATCTTGAAATTGCTCTTGATATGGTTATAAAAAAACAACCATTAGAAATAATTTCTATTTCAATGCATTCTGCATTAAATGCTCTTGATGAAATTATAGGTAAAACAACTCCGGATGAAATTTTAAACAGAATATTTTCTCAATTCTGTGTGGGAAAATGAAAAAAAATTTAGGACAGATTTTTCTTATTGATAAAAACATAGCAAAAAAAATTGTTATGTCTTTAGATTTGCAACTACAGGATACAGTAATAGAAATAGGTCCTGGGAATGGAGTTTTAACAGAATATATTTTAAAAAATAAAATTGAAAAACTAATAGGTATAGAACTTGATAGAGGGCTTGTTGAAAAACTAAAAGAAAAGTTCCCGAATAAATATTTTCAAAATTTTGAAATAATAAATAATGATTTTTTAAAAATTAACACAAATGACTTCAATCAAAATATAAAATTCATTGGTAATATTCCATATAGAATTACATCAAGAATTTTAAAGAAAATATTTGAATTTAAAAACTGGCAATTATGTGTTTTAATGGTTCAAAAAGAAGTTGGTGAAAGAATTTTATCAGAACCAGGAAACAAAAAATATGGTGTGTTAACTCTCCTGGTTCAATTTTATGCTGATGTAGAGAAAATTATTAATAAAATATCGCCGGAATGCTTTTATCCTAAACCAAATGTTTATTCTACGGTAATAAAACTAATCAGAAAACCCATTTTATATTCTGTTGATTTTACAAAAAATTTATTTAATTTAATAAACAATGCTTTTTCTAAAAGAAGAAAAACAATTTTAAATTCACTTTCAACTGGTTTAAATATAGGGAAAAATATACTTGTTGAATATTTAAAAAAATCAAATATAAATCCAGAAATTAGACCGGAATGTATATCTCTTAAACAATATATATTACTGTGCAGTATTTTAAAAAATAATTCCTTAAAATAATATTTTAAAAATTATTGAATATTTCTAATGTTTTAAAAATTCATTCTCATATTTACGTCGTTGAGCAATTGCAGTAATTTCATCTTTTAATTGTTGGTTTTGTGATAAATAACTCAAAAAATCACTTTTTAAATAAACATAAATTTCTGCTGGTTCAAGAGATTTTACTGTAGCTGATGTCAGTTCATCTAATATTAACGACATTTCACCAAAAAAATCTCCTGATTTTAAAATAGCAATTTCTTTTTTACCAAATAACCATTTTTTCTTGTAAACCAGACAACTGCCAGACCGTATAACATACAAAGCAACACCCGGTTTTTTTTCTTTTAATATAACTTCTCCTTTAGCATATTTATATTTAGAAAAAGATGAGATAATCTTGTCAATATTTTCAAAACTAGCTTTAGAAAAAAAATCTATTTTTCTTAGTGTTACTAAAAGCCATTTTATTTCTTCCTGTGTTAACTTAACATCCAATTTTTCCATTTTTCTTCACCCCTAACTTAAAAATTAAATTTTTGGTTATTTATATTTATTATATTTTATTTTTTATAATAAGTCAAAAAAATAAATTTGCAGATAATAAAAAATTTATATATAATTATATTCACTATTCCCAAAGTAATATATAAATCGGGTAAAAGTTTCAGACATAAATAAGTGTCATTTTAAGATACTTGTTAGTTTTTTTACATAGTTTATATATTTCCACAAAAATAAAAAAGTTAAAAAAGGAGAAAATTCCATATGATTAAAAACAACTTAAAAGAAAATAAATCTGAAAAACTGCAACAACTCATAAAAAAAATTATTGAAAAATGTAATGAATTTGAATTGTTAAAAGGATGGATAGTCATATCAAAAATCGGAAATAAACAAAAAACTAAAGTATACCCATTACCTGTCTGGAAACCACAATCCTGTGATTATATTTTTAAAAAGACAGTAAATTTACCTGAAAAATTTATGGGTATGTCACTTGCAGGTTCACAAATAGATATAAGGATTATGTTTGTACCAGGAGGAAAAATTTATATAAACAATAAACTTCGTGATGAACAAAAATATTGGTTTGATTCAAACCTTACATTAACAGATTCTTTTAATCCACTGAAACAGAAAAAATTCAATATTTCTATTCTAACACCAAAACAACAAACAGTTTCTTTCTGGGGTATGTCAAAACTGTTTATTAAAGAATTAAATAAAATAGTTTTAGAAATAGAAATTTTCTTACATACATTAAATATCTTATCATTCATGGTAAGAACCAATCAAATAGATAAAAAAATTTATGAAAATCTAATTATAGAAATTTCAAGCCAGTTTGATTGGACCGCAATAGAATCAGAAGATATATTAAAAATATTTGAATCAATAAATAAAGTTAAGGAACTTTTTATTCCATTTAACAAAAAAATAAAAGAATATTCATTTCATTTTATAGGTCATGCTCATATTGATATGAACTGGTTATGGAATTGGCCTCATACTCTTGATACATGTCAGAGAACTTTTAATACTGTAGATAAGTTAATGGATAAATACCCTGATTTTAAATTCTCACAGAGTCAGGCTGTTGTATATGAAGAAATGGAAAAACATTTTCCAGAAGTATTTGCTAAAATCAAAAAAAGAGTACAACAGGGAAAATGGGATATAACTGCATCCACATGGGTTGAAGGCGATATAAATATGGCATCAGGAGAAAGTTTGGTAAGACAGACTTTATATGCAAAACAGTACATACGTGAAAAATTTAATAAAGAAATAGAAATATGCTGGTGTCCAGATACTTTTGGTCATCCTGTGACTTATCCTCAAATATTGAAAAAATCCGGAATAAAATATTATTATTGTCATCGCTGTGGAAAAAAAGAAAAACCTGTATTCTGGTGGGAATCACCTGATGGTTCTCGTGTTCTTGTTTTTAATGATGGAACAAGTTATAATGGAGTGATAGCACCTTCTATCATTAATCAGATGATAGAATTTTCCAATAAAACCAAACTAAAATCTTATCCTTTAATTTTTGGAGTAGGTGACCACGGTGGTGGACCAACTATCAGAGATTTAGATACAGGTTTAGAACTTGATAAAGTTAACCATTTTCCAAGAATAAAATTTGATAAATCAACAGGATTTTATAAATCTATAGAAAATAAAACATTACCTGTTATAAAAGATGAATTAAACTATATTTTTGAAGGATGTTATACTACTCATTCTGATATAAAATCAATTAATCGTAAAAGTGAAAATATGTTATACAATACTGAGATATTGGCTACCCTTGCTAATTTATGGGATTTACTTCCACAAAATAAATATCCTGGTGAACAAATAAAAAAAGCATGGAAAAATACTTGTTTTAACCAGTTTCATGATATACTTGATGGTTCTGGAATACATGAAACATATCCACATTCACATAAATTGTTTAAAGAAAATATATCAATCTGTGACAGTATAATAGAAAATTCAATAAAATCATTAAATAAAAAAATTAAATATTCTTCTGAAGGAATACCTGTATGTATAATAAATACTTTAGGATGGAACAGAAAAGATATAACAGAAATCAAATTAAAAAATCCTAACAACGGTTATCTTACTGATAATACAGGTAAAAAAATTCCTTTTATAAAAAAAGATAATAAAATAGTATTTGTAGCATCTGTTCCTTCTTTAGGTTATACAACATATTACTGGAAAAAACAGGAAAAAAATTTTACTAATACAGAAAATAAACCTAAAATTGAAGATAATCCTAATTTTATTAAAATAGAGACAAAACTTTTTAATATAGTTATTGATAAAATTACTGGTTGTATAAGTAGTTTATATGATAAACGTTATAATAAAGAATTTATACCTGAACAACAACAGGCAAATATATTTGAACTACATTATGAAAAGCCACACGGTATGTCTGCCTGGTATATCGGGCAAATTAAAAAAATTCAGAACCTCATTACTCCTCAGCAGGTAAAAGTAATTGAAACAAATTCAATATATACCTGTATACATATAAATCATAAATTTAACAAATCTGAAATATCCCAGGATATTATAATATATTCTGATATTCCTAAAATTGATTTTAAAACAAAAGTTAACTGGCAGGAAAAGGGTGGTTATAAAATAGATGCACCTATGTTAAAAGTAGCATTTCCTACAACAATAATATCTGATAAAGCAAGTTTTGAAATACCTTTCGGTACAATTCAAAGACCAACAAATGGTGCTGAAGTACCTGCATTAAAATGGGTTGATTTATCAGATACAAATTTTGGAGTAAGTTTACTTAATGATTGCAAATATGGTCATTCAATTAAAGGAAATACTATAAAACTAACTTTAATACGAAGTTCATATGAACCAGATCCAATACCTGATATAGGAAAACATCAGTTTACTTATTCTATTTATCCACATAAAGGTAATTGGAAAACCGCTGATACAATATTACGATCTTATGAACTAAATATACCATTAAAAACATTTGTAGGTAATAATTTAAATAATGGAATTTTACCTGATACTCATTGTTTTGTCAGTATTGATAAAAAAAACGTGATAATTGCAGCATTAAAAAAACATGAATACAGTAAAGGAATTATCTTACGAGTATATGAATCTGAAGGCAAAAATACAACAGTCAAAATAAAAGTAAATTTTGGTAAAAAAATTTTTAAAGTTAAAGAAATAGATCTGCAAGAAATAAAAGATTTTTCTAATTCAGAATTAATAAAAAATAAAACTTTTAAAATAAACTTAAAGAAAAACGAAATTAAAACATTTCTAATTTATTGATTTAAAAAAATATTTTTAATTTGACAAAAAATATGCTATAATATATATAATATAAATATTTAAAAATTTTTTATTGTTTTATTATCTTATGAACACACGAGAAAGATTTTATAAAGTCATGCACTGGCAAAAACCAGACCGTGTTCCTAATATGGACTTTGGTTATTGGGAACAAACAATTACACAATGGCATAAACAAGGACTTCCTGAAAATTTAAAAAATGATATAGATATAGAACATTATTTTGGTTTAGAAGGAACTGAAAGTATTCCTAATGTTCCAGTAATCAATGGACTTTTCCCTGCTTTTGAACAAAAAATTTTAGAGGATAAAGGAAACCATCAAATTGTTCGTGATGCAGAAGGAAATATTGTAGAAATTTCTAAAAGTGCTGTTTCTATACCAAAATATATACGTTATGGTATTGAAACACGTAAAGACTGGGAAATATATAAAAATGAACATCTTGATTATACAAATCCAGAACGGATAGGTCCTGTTAAAAAAATTGTTGAAGAAGCACATAAAAATGGATTGCCGGTTAGATTTCCGGCTGGCTCACTTTATGGTTGGTTACGTAACTGGATGGGAGTAGAAAATCTCTCAATTACAATAATGACTGAAAGAAACTGGGTTGAAGAAATGATGGAACATTTAACTGAAATGACTTTATATCTTATTGAAAAAGCATTACAGGATGTTGAAATAGATATGGCATGGTGGTGGGAAGATATGTGTTACAATCATGGTCCTTTAATTTCACCAAAGATTTTTGAAGAATTAATGGTACCACGATATAAAAGAATTACAAAGGAATTAAAAAAACATAATATAGATATAAATATTCTTGATTGTGATGGAAACATTCATCAATTAGTTCAAGGATGGTTAGAATCAGGAATTAATTGTATGTTTCCTATAGAAGTTGCTCATACAGATATATTTTTCTTAAGGGAAAAATATGGTAAGGATATACTTTTATTTGGTGGTGTAAATAAATTAGAATTAGCAAAAAATAAAGATGCAATTTGTCGTGAAATAGAACGTCTTGCTCCACTTATTAAAAATGGTGGATATATTCCTACAGTAGACCACAGAGTACCTCCTGATGTATCTCTTGAAAATTATATTTTCTATTTAGAAAAGAAAAAAGAAATTTTAAAACTAACTTAAAACTATTAAATAACCAGTTATACTTAAAACAAAATTTGACTTATAAACTATAAAATTTATATAATATTTTATTATGGAAGAAAATACAGATAAAATTCAACCAAGAAATATTGAAGATGAAATGCATACCTCTTACCTTGATTATGCAATGAGTGTAATTGTTGGTAGGGCACTTCCCGATGTAAGAGATGGATTAAAACCAGTCCATAGAAGAATCCTATTTACAATGAAAGAGATGGGTCTGAAACATAACCAACCATATAAAAAAAGTGCAAGAGTTGTAGGAGATGTCCTTGGAAAATATCATCCACATGGAGATACTGCTGTATATGAATCAATGGTAAGAATGGCACAAGATTTTTCTCTAAGATACACATTGATAGATGGCCAGGGAAATTTTGGTTCTATTGATGGTGACCCACCTGCTGCTATGCGTTATACAGAGGTTAGATTAAACAAAATTGCAGAAGAAATTCTTGAAGATATAGATAAAAATACTGTTGATTTTATCCCAAATTATGATGGTTCTCTTACAGAACCGGTTGTTTTACCTGCAAAATTACCAAATTTATTAATAAATGGTTCAAATGGTATTGCTGTTGGTATGGCAACAAATATACCAACACATAATTTGGGTGAAATTATAGATGGAATAATATCAGTAATAAATAATAATGATATAACAACTCAAGAACTTATAAAAATAATTAAAGGACCAGATTTCCCAACAGGTGCTTATATCTGTGGAAGAGAAGGTATAAAAAATTATTTTGAAACAGGCAAAGGTTCTATCACTATTCGTGCAAAAGCAGAAATTGAAGATATAAAAGGTGGTAAACAGGCAATAATAATAACAGAACTGCCTTATCAGGTAAATAAAGCACAACTTATTGAAACAATAGCAAATTTAGTTAAAAATAAACAAATAGAAGATATATCTGATATTAGAGATGAATCAGACCGTGATGGAATAAGAATTGTTATAGAAATAAAACGTGATGGAAATGCAAATGTTGTTTTGAATCAATTATTCAAACACACACAATTACAGACATCTTTTGGAGTAATAATGCTTGCATTGGTTGATGGACAACCAAAAATCCTCTCTATGAAAAATATGTTAAATGAATATTTAAAACATAGAAGAGGAATTATTATTCGCAGAACAAAATTTGAACTGGAAAAAGCAGAAAAAAGAGCACATATATTAGAGGGATTAAAAATTGCTATTGATAATTTAAATAAGATAATAAAAATAATACGTGAATCAAAAGATACTGAAACTGCTTGTAAAAATTTAATGGATGAATTTAAATTCACAAAAATTCAAGCACAGGCAATACTTGATATGAAACTGCATCAACTGACAGGACTTGAAAGGAAAAAACTTGAGGAAGAATATCTTGAATTAATAAAAACAATAGAAAAATTAAAATCAGTTTTATCTGATCCAAAAAAAGTAGACAGAATAATTTGTGATGAATTAGAAGAAATAAAGAAAAATTATAATGATACAAGAAAAACAAAAATTATAGGTGCTATCCAAGAAATGGATTTTGAGGATTTAGTTCAAAAAGAAGATGTTGTTGTAACTTTTTCCCATGCCGGTTATATAAAACGTCTTCCTTTAAGTACATATAGAAGTCAGAAACGCGGTGGTAAAGGAATGATAGGCGTTACAACTCGTGAAGAAGATTTTATTAAAGATCTCTTTATTACAAACACACATTCTTATATGTTATTTTTTACAAATAAAGGTAAAGTATTCAGTATAAGAGTAGCAGAAATACCTGAAGGTTCAAGAATTTCAAAAGGTAAAGCAGTAATAAATTTAATACAGTTGTCAGGACAGGATGAAAAAATAACAGCAGCAATATCAATAAAATCATTTGAAGAAGAAAAAGGTTCATATTTATTAATGTGTACAAGAAATGGAACAATTAAAAAAACATTACTTGAAAAATATTCTGATATTCGTAAAACAGGAATAATTGGAATAAAATTAGAAAAAGATAATATCTTAACTGATGTAAAACATATCACAGATGAAAATTCACAAATAATAATAGGAACAAGAAAAGGAATTGCAATAAGATTTAAACAACAGGATATAAAACCTCAAGGGAGAGCAACCAAGGGAGTTCGTGGAATAAAACTATCAAAAGATGACTATGTAATTGGTATGGAAGTTGTTTCAAAAGAAGATAAATTACTCACAGTAACAGAAAATGGATTTGGTAAAAGAACAGAAATTGATAAATATCGTTTACAGAAAAGAGGTGGTAAAGGTGTTATTAATATAAAAACAAGTCAAAGAAATGGAGATGTAATTGGTTTAACAAAAGCAAATAAAGAAGATGAACTTATTTTTATAACAGTAAAAGGTATAATGATCCGTATGAAAGCAGATGAAATTCGTCTTACAGGTAGGAATGCTATAGGAGTAAGATTGGTGAAACTTAATCCTGACGATAAAATTGCTGATGTTTCACATATTATAACTGATGAAGAACAAGAAAAAACAGCAGAAGTTCAAACCACTTGAACATACTGCTGATATAGGAATTTCAGTCCGTGGAAAAACATTAGAAGAATTATTTGAAAATGCAAGTTATGGTATGTTTTCAATTTTAGTGGAGAATTTAAACGAAGTTCTTCCTTTAAAAAAATTAAATGTATCTATTCAGGGAATTGATAAAGAATCACTCCTTATTAACTATCTCAATGAACTTTTATATATTTACAGCACAAAAAAAATTGTTTTTTCAAAATTTAAAATAAAGATAAACAAAAATAAATTAAAAAGTATAATTTTTGGAGAAAAATTTAATTCTAAAAAACATATAATTTACAATGAAATAAAAGCAGCAACATATCACAATTTAAAAATAAAACAGTATAACAATATGTTTTCAACACAAATAATTTTTGATGTTTAAATAAACTGTCCAATCTTTTAGGAAGTTATTATAATATCTACTGTTTAATCAAGATCTTTTAAGAGTGGAAAATTGAGATCTGAGTCCATACTTTATTGCATCTGGAATTTTATTTATAATATCTGTGGGTAAAACACATAATTCTGTCATTTCCTTTACTGCAATATCAGCTGCAAGACCATGAATATAAGTTGCCAATATACAACTATTTATTAATACATCCTCTTTTTGAATTCTGCAATCCACAAAAGTTTTATAAGAACTAACTTTATTGATTTTTTTAAATTTCAACATCTGGGCTAAAAAACCACCTATTATACCTGTTAAAACATCTCCAGAACCACCTTTTGCCATACCGGGATTCCCTGTAGGATTTATATATGTCCTGTAACCATCTGTAACAATTGTTTTAAATCCTTTCAAAACAACAATTACATTGTTTTCCTTTGCAAATTTTTCTGATATTTTTTCTCTGTTTTCATTAATTTCATTTACAGAAAATCCTGTAAGTCGTGAAAATTCACCACAGTGTGGTGTTATAATAATTTTATTTTTTTTAAATTCAGGTATAATAAATTTTCTGTTTGTTGAAATATTATTTAAAGCATCAGCATCTAAAATAAACGGAATATCAAAATTCGCTTTTAATAGTTTAATAATCAAGTTTTTTGTTCTTGTGTTTATACCAATTCCTGGTCCAATAACAATAACATTAATTTTTCTTTTTATTATGTAATCTTTTATGGTCTCATAAGATTTTATATCCAGTGTTAAATCTTTTGTTGAACATAAAATTAGTGTTATTGCTTCCGGTGGTAAACGTGGGATAATTCTATCTGATAGTCCTTCAGGAAAACCTAAAGTCACAAGTCCAGGACCAACCCTCAAACAACCAAAAGTGGTTAAAATACTTGCACCGGTAAAATTCTTTGAACCTGAAAGTATCAATACATGACCGTAATCATTTTTATTTGTATTTTTATTTCTTGGTCCGGGGAAAATTTTAAAAAAATCAATATTTGTTAATTTTTTAATTTTCATTTGGCTATATCAATATAAAAAGAAACTAATTAACTGTCTGTAAATTTAGTATATTTTAAATAAACTTTACTTCTTCAAAACACTTTTAGTATTCTGATAAATCGCTACTGCAACAGCATAATTTTTAGTATGTGATAAAGAAATTTTAATTTTTTCTCCTAAATGTTTGTTTTCTCCTGAAATTTTTATTGCTGGCTTACCTGTTTTATCATTTATTACTGTTATATTCTTTAATGATATTTTTTTATTATTGAGTGCTTTCCAAACAGCCTCTTTACATGCAAATCTTACAGCAAAATGTTGTGTTGAATACTTTTTTTTACTGCAGTAAAAAATTTCATCTTTTGAAAAAATACGATTAATGAATTTTTTATTTCTTATTAGTTTTTTAATTCTATTTGTCTCAATTATATCAATTCCTATTTCCATCTGCTAAATTAGTTATACGATTTAATTCCTGTTGGAGTTCAAAACATTTATGTTCAATACTATCATCTTTATTTACATACACTGGTTTACCATAAACAACTCTACAGTCATTAAAAGGAAAAGGGACCAAATATCTATCCCAGTTATTCAATATCTTTTTGTTTTTTGCTGAACTTGTAAGTGGAATAATTACTTTTTGTGTTTTTTGTGCAAGATAAATAACCCCCGGTTTAACCTTAAAAGCAGGACCGGCAGGACCATCAACTGCAAATGCAACATCATATCCCTGTTTTAATGCTTTTATCAATTCCAAGGTTGATTTAACAGCACCTTTTTTCCCGGTAGAACCTCTGACTAAAATATAACCGAATTTTGATAATATCTTTGTTTGTAAATCACCATCTCTTGAATAACTTGTCATAATACAAATTTTTTTAAATCTATGTAAAAAAACTAATAAAAACTGTCTGCCATGCCAGAAAGCATAAATAATATTTTTATTTTTAATTTTTTCCTGCTGTAATATTTCATAATTTATTTTTTTTATTCTTGAACTAAAACCCACAAAATTAATAATAAAAAATGCAATAAAAGAAATGATATAATTAAAAAACATTCTTATGTTCTTTTCTTTATTTTAGTGTACCATTTAAAAAACCCAGCATAACAAAAACAAGGTATTAAGTTATTATTTGTATCCAAACTTATACCAATTTTATTACCAGAAAGAACATCAATAATTTTTTTTAATAGGTCAGTATTTGTTATTTTTTGTGCAGGTAAAATACTGTAATTTTCTTTTTCTGCTTCAGTATTTATAATTCTGTAAATAAAATTTATTCCCACCTGACATGCTTCAAGACCTATTGATTTAACAATGTAAGAATGAATTTTCTCACCGGAGTTATCCAAATTTCTTATTTCTTCATCTATCCTATCTCCAATACTGAGTAAAAAAAATGTCATTGATATAATGTTCTTATTGTCTGAAAGTTTAAAATCACCAAAATCTAATGTTTCTTCAATTTTAAAATTGAATTTTTCTTTTATTTGTCCTTCATTAAATGTATCAAATATACAAGATGGAAATATATAGTTAGATGAGTTTTTTATTTCTTTCTCTATAAGTTGGTTAAGTTCTTCTGTTATTTCTTTTAATTCAGGATATAATATTTTAAAATTTTTTATTATTTCTCTTTTTCTTAAATCTACTTTAAATTTTTTGATTTTCATCTTTTATGGCCTGGTAGTTTTCCAATCATAAACTATTGCAGTAGCAATAAAAATTGTTGAATATGTGCCACTTATACAACCAACAAATAAAGCAAGTGAAAAACCACGTAAAACTTCTCCTCCAAATAATAAAAGTGCCAAAAGCACAAATTCAACTGTTAAGGAAGTAATAATTGTTCTGGAAAGAGTTTGATTTATACTTTTATTTATAATTTCATAAAGTGATTGCTTTTTCATTAAAGTAAAATTTTCTCTTATTCTATCATATATTACAATTGTATCATTTATTGAATAACCAGCCAGAGTTAATAGTGCAGCAATAACTTCAAGAGTTATTTCATAGTTTAATACAGACAATACACCAATAGCAACCAATACATCGTGAACAAGTGCTATTACTCCACTAACACCCCATACACCAGATTTAAACCTAAAAGCAACATATATAATTATTCCAAGGAAAGAAAAAACTATTGATAATAATGCTTGTTTTGTTAAATATTTTCCTATCACAGGACCAACATATTCTATTTTGTCTATATTAAATTTCACATTCAATTGTGATATTATATTTTTTACCTGAGAAGCGATTTCTTCTTTCTGAGTGCCTTTTATTCTTATTACAACAATATTTTGATTGACAAAATCCTGTAAACTGTATTCTTTTATATCTGATAAAGAAATTAATTTTCTTAATTCAGAAAGTTGAATTTTCTGTTCAAATGATACCTGCAATACAAGTCCTCCTCTAAAATCAACCCCTAAGTTAAGTCCTTTATGAATAATAATAGAAATAAAAGTAATTCCTATTAAAATTCCAGATAAAATAAAAGCATAATGTCTTATTTTTAAAAAATCAATATTAGGTTCTTTGAAAAAAATTTTCATATATCTATTGCTGTTATGTATTTTTTATTAAATAAATATTCATAAATTGTTTTTGTAACAAATATTGCAGTAAACATACTTATAAGTATACCTATATTTAAAGTTACAGCAAAACCTTTAATAGGACCTGTTCCAAACTGAAATAAAAATATACCGGCAATAAATGTAGTTAAATTTGAATCAATTATTGTTAACATTGCTCTGCTATATCCAAAATCAGTAGCAACACGAGATGTTTTACCTAATTTTAACTCTTCTCTTATCCTTTCAAGAATTAATACATTTGCATCAATAGCCATTGCTAAAGATAAAACAGTTCCAGCAAGTCCGGGTAAAGTAAGTGTCCATTTAAATAATACTAAAAATGCTAAAAGAATTATTAAATTTAATATTAAAGCAACAACAGAAATAACTCCTGATTTCTTATAATAAATTACCATAAATAATATTACCAGTAAAAATCCAATAATTGATGCTAACCCACCTTTACGAATTGAATCAGAACCGAGCGTAGGACCGACTGTTCTTTCTTCAATTGGTTTTACTGGTGCAGGTAATGCACCTGCCCTCAATATTGTTGCTAAAAATTTTGCTTCTTTTTCACTGAAATTTCCTTCTATAATTGCCTTACCATCAGGAATTTTTGTTCTTATAACCGGTGCTGATTGAACCACATCATCCAAAACTATTGCAAGATGTTTATCAATATTTGCTGCTGTTACTTTTGAAAAAATTTTAGCACCTTCACGATTAAAAGTGAGAGAAACATATGGCATACCAAACTCTCCACCCAATTGCATTTTTGCAGCAGTTAAATATGCACCTGTTATTTCCGGGGTTGATTTAACTATATATAAACTTTCTTCTCTTCCTGACATCAGAACATATCCTGTCGGAACAAGAGAAAGTATTTCTTTATCTTTTTTTGCATCTTCTACTGTTAAATTTTTATTTCTTATTTTTTCACTTATTTCTGATATTTTTTCTGGTGGTGCCAATAATCTGAATTCAAGTAATGCTGTTTTTCCTATAAGTTGTTTTGCATATTCCGGATCCTCTACACCCGGCAGTTGAACTGAAATCCATTTTTCACCCTGTCTGGTTATAAGTGGTTCACTTACACCAAATTGGTCAACACGATTCCTAATTATCTCTATTGCTCTATCAACTGCATCTTCCATATTTACTCCCTGTTGAAGTTTTGTATCATCTATTTCTAAAACCAGATACATTCCACCTTTCAAGTCAAGCCCAAGATTAATAATTCTATTTAAGATTTTATCTCTTGCTTTCTCTTTTTTAGAACGTTCCTGAGGACTTAAACTATACCATACAAATGATGGATAAAGTAAATATAAAGAAATTGCAATTATAATTAAAATAAATGTTATTTTATAATTTAATGTCTTCATTTATTACAATAATGCTTTAACCAAACACAATGAATAATTTGTATATTTAAAATTGCTTATAGTGTTTTTGTTATTAACTCTATTACTGCTGTTTTTGCTAACTGTAATTTTGTATTATCATCAACTTTAAGTTCAATTATATCCGGTTTAATATTTATTATTGTACCATAAATACCACCAGAAGTCAATATGTAATCACCTTTTTTTAAATTATTTAACATTTCTTTATGTTTTTTTTCTCTTTTCTGCTGTGGTAAAATCAATAAAAAATAAAAAATAACAAAAATTAAAATTATAGGCATAAAACTAACCAGAGGATTTGACTGTGTTATTTGTTGAGTTTCCTGTGCATATAATAGATTGATAATATACATTTTATTTTATTCCTCCTTTTGAAAAATCTTTAAAATTGTTTTTGAAATATTTATCTTTACAATAGGATTTGTTTCCTTTATAAAAACATTTTTCAATTTATTTAAATGTGAAAGTTTACCTAATTCTGATAATGCATTTAATGATAATATCTTTGCATCAAAATCAGTTGAATCAAGGGCATCAAATAAAAAATAGTCATAAGAATAATCATTCAATTGCATTAAAAAAATACTGGCAGAAAGTTTAACTAAACCATTTTCATCTTTTAGTAACTGTTTTATCTGTGGTATAAATTTTGAATCTTTAAATAAACCAATTGCTTTACAGGCATTAATTCTTACTATTGGACTTTTATCTAACAGTAATTCTCTTATTGCAGGAACATAATTTATATCTCCTATTTTCGCCAAAGCAAGACAGGATGCTGCTCTTATATCTTTATCAGGATCTTTTAATAACTGATAAAGTTTATAACTTGCAGTTGAAATTTTTAATTCACCAATAACTTCAGATGCTTTTAATTTAATATATCTATCATTTGAGTTAAGACCATCTAAAAAAATCTTCATTGGTTCTTCTTCATATCCTAATTTATATAGAGAAATTAATATTTCATCTGTAACTCTACCAGAATCATTTTTATCTGAAATAATTTTTTTCAAAATATTTATATATTCTTTATTTTTTGTTTCAGCAATTACCTTTGCTGCTTTTATACGGAGTATTTCTTTTTTTAATGCCATTACTCTTTCTTTTGGTTTTGCATCAATTGAAAAATTTGGTTTTTCCTGCAAAATTTTAATTACAAAAGGAACTTCTGTGTTATCTCCAAATTTAATTAAAGCATTTATAATTTCTAATTTTATTTCTTCATCCTGCTCTGTTTTTAAAATACTCTTTAATTTAGATAAATATAATATATCTTTTAATTCACCAATTGCTTTTATTGTTTCTATTTTAATATTTCTATCTTTTGAACTTAAACAGTCAAAAATAAACTTTTGAATTTCCTGTTTTAATTCTTGTTCTTTTTTTATATTGTTTGAAAAAATACATTGGAAGAAAAAACAAGATATAAATATAAACAAAATAATTTTAAAATTTTTCATTTTTGTTTTTACTATTATATTTTTCAAAAAAATTTTTTTTCTCTTCTAAAAAATTCCCTTTTTTTATTGCTTCCTTTATTTTATTTGTTATACCTATTATAAAAAAAATATTATGAAAAGTCAATAATCGTAATGCAAGAATTTCACCGGCATGAAATAAATGATGAATATATGCTCTGGTATAATTTCTACATGTAAAACAATTACACTCAATATCCAGTGGTGCAAAATCATTTTTGTATATAGAATTTTTTATATTCACTTTTCCATAAGAGGTAAATGCCTGACCATTCCTGCCGTTTCTTGTTGGAATTATACAATCAAACATATCTATACCTTTCTCAACACAATACCATATATCCTCGGGTAATCCTACACCCATCACATATCTTGGTTTATTCTCAGGTAATAAACAGGTGTTTTTCTCTATGATTTCATACATTATCTGTTTTGGTTCACCAACAGATAAACCACCGAAAGCATAACCATCAAAATTTAGTTGTAATGTTTTTTCCAAACTATATTTTCTTAAATCATCGTATGTAGAACCTTGTATAATACCAAATAATTGATTTTTTGAATTCAATTCATTGAACCTTAATTTACATCTCTTTGCCCACTTTAATGTTAACTCTGTTGAAGTTTTAACATATTCATAAATGGATGGATAAGAAACACATTCATCTAAACAAACAATAATATCTGCACCTAATAAATTCTGAATTTCAATTATTTTTTCCGGTGAAAAAAAATGTAAAGAACCATCAATATGTGATTGAAATTCCACCCCATCTTCTGTAATCTTTCTGAGTTTAGTTAAACTATATAATTGGTAACCACCGGAATCAGTTATAATACTTTTTGTCCATCCACAAAATTTATGTAACCCACCTGCTTTAACTATTGTTTCTATACCTGGTCTTAAATATAAATGATATGTATTTGTAATAAATATATCTACACCTATCTGAATTAAATCTAAATTAGATAATGTCTTTACAGTTGATTGTGTTGCTACAGGCATAAAAACAGGTGTTTGTATTTCACCATGTTGTGTATATATCCTACCAATTCTTGCATCTGTAAATTTACATTTACTATCAATCTTAAATTTTTTATCCATATTTTATTAGTAATCACTTCAACATTACAAAATAGTCAGGTGGATACTCCCTGAAACCCCCAAAAATTTGTTGTTCGTTTCTCGTGATTCGTTATAAAACCATAATTTCCTCCTACTATTTTGTTTATATTTTATTTTGAAAATCAAAAAAATACTTCTGCGTCAAAATAGTCTTACTTATGAAATATACTATATTATAATAAAAATTAATATATTTGTTAAGACAGATATTATTTTACCATAAAAGATTTACAAAAGTTTAATTATTTTAATATAATATTATTAAACAGAGATTTTAAGTTGCTTTGTAATTTTATGAAATATATTTATTTTCTATATATTTTTATAATTAGTGTCAATTTTATATTTGCCAGTTCTTCCAACACAGAAAAAATTATTGACGATATAATGTATGGAACACCGGAAATAAAAATATCCTCAATTAAAAGTATAAATAAATTAGAATCTAAACAGGCACTTAAAATTTTTTCTAATTTAATTTCAGATCCTGATGTTTTAATTCGTAAAACAACTGTTGAACAGGCAAAATATTTTCCTGTTGAACAAATTCTGCCATTAATTCTACCTCTCTTTGCTGACTCAGAAGAAGTTATAAAACCACTTGAAGAATATATTGAATTAAATAAAAATAAAGAATATGTTTTTGATTTTATAGTCCAAAATATCTATTCTAATACAAACCCAAAAATTCAACAGGAATTAATATCTTTATTAAAGTTTTTCCCAACTGAAAAAGTTTTTCCTGTAATAGAAAAAATTTATACAAAAAATGATTTTATTCGCTATTCAATAGCAAAATTATTATCTAATTATAATGATGAAAAAACACTTGCAATATTAAACAAATATTTAAATGATGAAATTCCAGAAATTCAGGTAGAAGCCGCAAAATCTATTATTTCAAGAAAAGAATATCCATTAATTGTATTTATTTTACCATTGCTTGATAATAAATTTATTTTTAAAGAAATAAATGATTTATTACTTACAATTGAAGATAAAGAAAGTTATGAATATTTTTTTATTGCTTTGAATCAGTATCATTCTGAAAATATAAAAATTTTATGTATAAACCAATTAGGAAAATCAAAAAATATAAATTATCTTATGGTACTATTAGAACTTCTTAAAAATAGAAAAAATAATAAAATAAAAACCTGTATTATCTCTTCTATAGAACAATTTTGTTTTCCTGAAGCCGAAAATGTATTTATACAATATATTTATGACCAGAATTCTGTCGTTAGAGATATTTCTATTTCAATGCTTATAAAGATAAAATCAATAAAATCAATTCCTCATCTTGTAAATATTTATTCAAAAGTAAATAAAACAAAAAGAGATGAAATAGAAAAACATATCATATCTAATAACGTTCGGGAATACATTTATTTTTTTCTTAATGAACTGGCAACAGATTCTCTCATAAAAAAATTACTTATAATTAAAACACTAATGCATTATGACAGTGAAATCGTCTATTCATGTATAGAAAAAGAAATAAATACTTCAAAAGACAATTCAGTTTTAGAAACTATAATTGAATCATTACCAAATATTAAAAATCCTGATAAAAAAATTTATTTTATTTCAGTATTATTATCTAAATTATATCATAACCATCAAATTCTAATTCAACTTTTAAATAAAATAGATGAAATAGTAAAACAGCAACAGCCGGCGGATAGTTGTATCTGTCTTATAGAACCAATAATTAAGTGTATGAGTCATAAAAATATTATTATAAAGAATTTATCTTACGAAATTTTCCAAAAATTAGTTAGTGAAAAAACTGTTGTTTATGTATATCCATTAATTAAAAAAGAAAAAATACAAATACAGATAATGTTATTGAATGTTATTATTCAATATCCAAAAAAAGAATTTTTGGATTTCGCTGATGAATTATTTTACAATACAAAAAATATTGAACTTAAAATATTAATATGTCAGTATATTGGAAAACTTAAATTAGTTCCAATGCATAAAATTTTACTGGATGGATTAAAACATTATGATCCTAAAATAATTACTGCTGTACTGGACTCTATTGAAGAAACTATTACATATCCAGAATTAGAGAATATTCTGTTTCTATTAAAACATAAAGATATTAACATAAAATTAAAAACTGTCAAAATTTTCTCCAGATTAGTTACTCAGGCAGAATTCAAATATGTTGAACAACTTCTCAATAATGATAATCCAGAACTGCAAATAGAAGCATTGAAAATCCTTAAAAAATTAAAATTACAAAAAACAGTTTCTTTATGTTATCCATTGCTGAATTCACAAAATGAGGATGTCCAAATTCAAGCAATAGATACAATAATAAATATCAGTAATAAATACCAGATTGATATAGAAAAATTAACTAATATTATTAAAAAAGACATATCAATAAATGTACGTGCTAAAGCATTAGAATCTTTATCTGAAATGGGATTTAGAGAACCAGAAATTATGAACCTGTATTTCAAATGTCTGGAATCAGATGAATCTGAACTATCTAAATCAGCACAGAAGTGTTTAGAAAAAATTCTATTACCAACAGATAATGAATATTTTATAAAAGGACTTGTTTCAGAAAAAAGTAATGTTCGCTCTTTTTTTATAAATCTAATAATAAAATTGCAGCCTAAAAATAAAGAAATTAAAGATAAATTAAAAATGATGTTATTGATTTCTAAAGATAAAGAAATTAAAGATATACTTAAAGCATTAACCAGTATAATTGACAAAAATGATATAGACCTACTCAAAGAAATTTATAATATGGAAAATGTAATTTTTAAATGCTGGGTTATAAAAGAAATTGAAAAATTTGATACGGTTCAAATAGAGGAATTATTACTTAAAGTTTTAAAAGAATCTGAAAGTATAATTAGAAAAACTGGACTTGAAACAGCAAAGAAATTTTTATCTTCAAATAAAATATACAAAGCAGTAGTATATATTTCTGAAAATGATCCTGAATTTGATATACAGCAACAGGCAAGAAAAATACTCGGAAAACCAGAAAAAAATTTACTCGAATCACTGCAGGAAAAAATATTAAAAAAAGAAAGATAAATCTTTTATATGGAGGCAAAAAAATGGATAAAAAAAATAGAAGGAGAAAAATTGTTCTGATTCACAGTTTACAACTACGGTATACATTTAGTTTATTGATTCCATTTTTCATTATATTTTTATTTATAGAATTACAAATGTTTTTTATAATAAAATATTTATTACCAAAAGTTGAATTTCTTGCAACAAAAAATTTAATATTAGAAAGTATGGTTCTTATCATCATAGAAGTATTCATCCTGCTATTTATTGCAGCAATATTAAATATATACTATTTACATAAAATTGCAGGACCTATAAACAGAATAATTAATGAGATAAAAAATATGCTTGAGACAAAAAATTACCATTTAATAAAAATTAGAAAAAAAGATGAACTGAAATCATTAATTGATGAATTTAATAAAATAATTTCAAAATTAATAGAATCCAAATGAATTTTAAAAAAATATTTGTTTTTATATTTGTTTTATTTACCTTTACAATAACTATTGCTAAACTAAAAAAAATTATAACTTTATCCATACCCAATATGATATATATACCAGAAGGTGAATTTGTAATGGGTACAAATGATGGATTTGTATATGAAGCACCTGAACAAAAAATTTATTTAAAAGCATTTTTCATAGACAGAACAGAAGTTACAAATCGTCAGTATAAACGTTTTGTGGACGCAACAAAATATCCTCCACCCAAACACTGGAAGAATAACACTTATCCTAAAAACATGGATAACTATCCTGTTGTAAATGTTTCTTTAGAAGATGCTCTCGCTTACTGTAAATGGGCAGGCAAACGACTTCCAACAGAACAGGAATGGGAAAAAGCTGCAAGAGCAGGAGATAAACGAACTTTCCCCTGGGGGAACGAATGGGAAATAAACATTACAAATAAAAGTATATTTTTAGGAATAGGTAAAATTAAACCTGTTGGAAACTATCAATCAGATAAAAGTATATATGACGTGTATGATTTGGCAGGAAATGTTAGAGAATGGACACAATCTAAATTTTTACCTTATCCAGGATACACCGGTGATATGAAATATTTTAAAGAAGAACTCTATGTTGTTCGTGGTGGTTCATATAAACTGCCAAAACTTTTCTGTAGAACTTACAGAAGAGATGCATTTAAAAAAGATACTAAATTACCTGATTTAGGCTTTAGATGTGCAATTGACAAATAGAATCATTTGTTGTATAATAATTTAAATGAAAATACTTTTTATTGGAGATATTATTGGTGAACCTGGTAGAAAAACTGTTAAGGAATTATTGCCACAGATAATACAGGAAAACCAAATTGAATTTACAATTGCAAATGGAGAAAATTTAGCAGGTGGTAAAGGTATAACAGACACAGTTGCACAGGAAATTTTTGATAGTGGTGTGGAAGCTATTACATTAGGAAATCATACTTGGGAAAGAAAAGAAGTAGAAAAAATAATAAATGACAATAGAATAATAAGACCAGCAAATTTCCCCAGCGGTGTGCCGGGTAAAGGTTGGGGAATATTTTCTATTAATAATGAAGTTAAAATATGTGTTATAAATTTAATTGGAAGAGTATATATGCAACTTGCTGATTGTCCTTTTAGAACAGTAGATGGTATTTTAGAAATTATAAATAAAATAACAAATAAAATTATTGTTGATTTCCATTCTGAAATAACTTCAGAAAAACAAGCAATGGGATGGTATTTAAACACAAAGGTATCTGCTGTAATTGGAACACACACACATGTGCAAACAGCAGATGAGAGAATCCTTCCTCCCGGAAAAACAGCATATATTAGTGACTGCGGTATGGTTGGTCCTTGTAATGGAGTTATAGGTATGGATAGAGAAATAATAATAAAAAAATATCTAACCGGATTACCCATAAAATTCAATGTAGCAAAAGGTCAGTGTATTTTTAATGCTTGTATTATTGATATTGATAAAACAACAGGTAATGCTATTAAAATAACAAGAATAACAAACACAAATGTTAAACAATATTAAAATATATACAGTAACAGAAATAACACAATTAATAAAAAATACATTAGAAAATGAATTTGTAAATATTTGGTTAACAGGTGAAATTTCTAATTTTAAAATATATTCTTCAGGTCATATTTATTTTTCTTTAAAAGATGAAAATTCACAAATTAATGCTGTAATATTTTATGATTCAGCAAAACAAATAAAATTTAAACTTGAAGATGGTCTGAAAGTAACAGTCCATGGAAGATTATCAGTATATGCAAAAAGAGGAGAATATAAAATTATTGTTGAATATATTGAACCAATAGGTATAGGTGCACTTCAGATTGCATTTGAACAATTAAAACAAAAATTATTAAAAGAAGGTTTATTTGACCAGTCACACAAAAAAACAATTCCTCTGTTACCACAAAAAATTGGGGTTATAACTTCACCTGATGGTGCAGCAATAAGAGATATTTTAAGTGTGTTAAAAAGAAGATTTGCAAATGTTGAAGTATTAATTTATCCTGTAAGAGTACAAGGTGATGAAGCAAAATATGATATAGTCCAGGCAATTGAATACTTAAATAAACATCATTTAGAACTTGATGTTCTGCTTGTTGGTCGTGGTGGTGGTTCATTGGAAGATTTATGGCCATTCAATGAAGAAATTGTTGCCCGTGCTATATATAATTCAAAAATACCTGTTATTTCATGTGTTGGACATGAAGTTGATTATACAATATCTGATTTTGTGGCTGATTTACGAGCGCCAACACCTTCAGCAGCAGCAGAAATTGTAGTAAAAAATAAACAAGAATTTATAGATAAATTAAATAATTATACAAAACAATTAAATAACTATTTAAATTTTTTAATAGAAAATTTTGCTAATAGATTAAATGCTATTAAATCATCAAGAATTTTTACTTATCCTTTTTCTTTTATAGAAGAAAAAACACAAGAGGTAGATGATTTAAACAATGATATCCTGAATTATATTAAATATATTTTTGAAATTAAAACACGAGATTTAAAAATATTGAATGAAAAACTCAATGTTTTATCCCCCCTTGCAATTTTGTCAAGAGGTTATTCAATAACTTATAAACTGCCTTTAAAAACAATTGTAAAAGACATAAAACATATTAATATTGATGAAACAGTTATGGTTAAAATATCAAATGGTGAGTTTACATCAAAAATAACAGATATAAGAAAAACCAACAAGGTTGATTTTAATTAGTAAATTGATAATAATTGAGGTAAAAAAATGAAAAAAGAATTAAAATTTGAAACAGCATTAGAACGACTTCAAGAAATAGTGAATAAACTTGAAACAGGAGAAATTGATCTTGATGAATCAATTAAATTATTTGAGGAAGGTATTTCATTAGTTAAATTTTGTTCTAATAAATTAGATGAAGTAAAACACAAGGTAGAAATCTTAATAAAAAAAGAAGGAGAAATAATTAAAACACCATTTGAAGAAAAAAAATCAAATGAATCTATGAATAAAACAGATAAAAATGAAACTGAAGAATTATTTTGAAAAAATAAAAAAAATAATTGATATTAACCTAAAAAAATATTTAAAAGAAGAAAAAAACACTGCAAAACTAATTTATAACGCAATGAATTATTCTCTTTTCCCCGGAGGAAAAAGAATAAGACCTATCCTTACCATAGCAACAGCTAAAATGTGTAATCTTAAATATAATATGGTTTTACCAACCGCATGTGCTATTGAGTTAATACATACTTATTCTTTAATTCATGATGATTTACCTGCAATGGATAACGATGATTACAGAAGAGGTAAACTAACTATTCACCGTAAATTTAATGAATGCATAGCAATATTAACCGGAGATGCTTTACTCACTAAAGCTTTTGGTTTACTTACTAAAAATTGTGAAATAAAAGGTATAAAAAAAGAAAATGTGTTAAAAAACATAAAACTTATTTCTGATAATGCAGGATTAAAAGGAATGGTTGCGGGGCAGGCATTAGATAGTTTGTATTCCTGTATTAAAAAAGTTAAAAATATAAAATATTACAGAAAATTTCTAAAAAAAATCCACTTAAATAAAACAGCAAATTTAATTAAAACAAGTATTTTATCCGCTGGAATACTTGCTGACCTGAATAAAACATCATTATCTAAATTAGAAAAATATGGGAAAAATATAGGACTTGCTTTTCAAATAATGGATGATATTTTTGATAAGGATAAAACAGGTTTAACTTATCCTAAAATATATGGAGAAAAAATGTCTCTTAAAATTGCACAAAAATTAGTAGATGATGCAAAAAAAAGTCTTTATATATTTGGTAAAAAAGCAAATATTTTAAAGCAAATTGCTGATTATATTATTACAAGAAAACTAAACTAATGATTTAACTACTCATATAAAGTAAAAAATTATCTAAATAAGTTCTATTTTAATGAGAATCCCGGCCTTCTAATTTTAACAGTTGTTAAATTATCAT
>Ga0272448_1001744_pt1 | contig 28636 bp, 17 predicted proteins | sample YNPCB0191_FD_202220 | JGI IMG/M metagenome (GOLD analysis project Ga0272448, IMG submission 202220) | Hot spring sediment microbial communities from Yellowstone National Park, WY, United States - YNP-CB-019-1 | ecosystem: Environmental > Aquatic > Thermal springs > Hot (42-90C) > Sediment... | reverse complement strand
ACTCAATGCTTTTTAAGGTCTTTTGTGTTTGATATTCCTTATATGCATAAAGCCCTCCCTTAGGTAAGAAAAGACCACCACAATCAGGGCAGCGGTAGATGACAAGTTGAGGAGGTAAGTTGGGGTCTTTAAATTCAACCAAAAGGGCTTTGTCGTGCGGGCATTGTAGATTGCCTGAATAAGTCTGAGCCGGGGATGGAGAATCTAATTGCAGGGCCACCTTAATAGGCACGCGATAGAGTTCATTTCTATCAAACCAAAACCCGCCACAAGCAGGACACTGTTCAATTCCAAAACCCTGACCAAAATTATCAATCACCTCAATGGTATTTAAATCTGCTCGACAATTTGGACATTGCATATAGCCTGCTTACTGACTACTGACTACTGCTTATTGCTTGCGGTAGTCGGTCAGCAGTAGTCAGTTAGCGAATCCAGGCCTGGGAGGAATTGAACCCCCGATTGCGGCTTTGGAGGCCGCCGGTTTACCGCTAACCTACAGGCCTATGGTTTGCTTACTTCTTACTGACTACTGACTACTGCTTATTGCTTGTCAATAGTCATGCTATTTCGTCTCTCTATGCTCTGTTCTTTTTCTACACCATTTACAATATTTTTTCAATCTCAGAGGCTCTTTTGTTGTGCGAATATTTTTTTCTGTGTGATAATTAATCCGGCTGCATTCAGAGCATTTTAGATTGATTATTGGGCGTGATTGTTTAGCCACAAGCGCTCCTTTCAATCGCTAATTTTTTCTCTTTGCTCTTTAATCTTTAATCTTTAATTTATCTTGGAGCCGAGAACGAGAATCGAACTCGTGTCCCATCATTACCAATGATGTGCTTTACCACTAAGCTATCTCGGCATTTGGGCAGGGTAGGATTCGAACCTACGAAGGCATACGCCAGCAGTTTTACAGACTGCCCCGTTTGGCCGCTTCGGTACCTGCCCTCAGCCGGCGGTCGGATTTGAACCGACGACACCCAGTTTACAAAACTGGTGCTCTAACCACTGAGCTACGCCGGCATGTTTTAAACACACCCTTATCTTAACAAATCCCATTTTCGTTTTCAACATTTCACTCTATTTTAAGAATTAAAACTCTTGTTAAGATTCTCTAAGCGAGGCAAGCAGGTTTTTAATGTCTTCATTGTCCGGTTCAAGATTTAGGGCTTTTTTAATAGCATCCTCTGCTTTTTTCCGCTCCCCTATCTTCTGATAGGCCAAACCTAAATTAAGCCATCTCTTGGCAATTTTGTCATCAATTTTCACAGCGTTTTCAAAATATAAAGACGACTCCTTAAATCTGCCCAAACTATACAAAACCATTCCCAGATTATTTTGATAAAAGCCATTGTCAGGATCTAATTTAACCGCCATTTTTAATGCTTCTTTAGCATCTTGGAAATTTTCCAATTTGGTATAGATAATGCCGAGACGCCCATAAATTAATGGGTTTTCAGAATCGCGCGCCACTGCCTTAACATAATATTTTTCTGCCTCTCTATATTTTTTCTCTTTAAAAAGCCGTTCACCCTCGCTTAAAAAATCTATGTCGGACAATTTACTTTCACTATGCATCTCTTGTCGCCCTAAAGCAGGAGCGGTTTTAGGCCATTTTGAAAGTAGAATGGCAAAAATGACTGCTAAACATACAATGATTATTATTTCGTACACATTCCTCCTCGCCCCGCCGAGCGGGGCTCGTCGTCAAAATCAAAAATCAAAAATAAAAGATAAAAAATACTTAAATCTTAAATCATTAATCTTTTATCTTTCATCTTTTCTCTTTGCTCTTTAATCTTTACTCTTTTATCTTTGCTCTTTGCTCTTTAATCTTTTCTCTATCCTCGTTCCATCTTCCAATTCAACTAAAACCGACTGTCTCAATACATTTTGCGCCACCACTTTACCTTTCCCCTTCTCTGTCTCAATCTCCTGACCAATTTTTGGCAATCCCTTTCTCATTTTTTCATACATTTTTATCTCATAAGCCAGGCAGCACATTAACTTACCACAGGCACCTGAAATCTTGTTACTACCCACGCCCGCTAAATCTTGCTCTTTGGCCATCTCTAAGGTTATACTTCCCACATCATCCAAGAATGTCACACAACAAAGCGACCGTCCACAAGGCCCCAACCCCCCGAGCAATTTGGACGCATCTCTTGGACCCAATTGTTGAAGCCGGATACTTTTATGGAAATGGGCGACCAACTCGCGTAATAACTCTCTAAAGTCAACCCTATCTTCGGCAACAAAATAAAAGGTCAATTTCTTTTTATCCAAAGAATAATTTGCCTCGAGCAACCTCATAGGCAGCCGGAGTTCAGCGACTTTTTGTGCGCAAAAAGCCAAGGCCTCTTTTTCTTCCTTTTTCAATTGAGCCAGTTTTTCCTCATCAGCCTCCGTCAATCTTCTGATTGCTACCTCCTCTTCTTTTTTGCCTCCTCTTTTTACCTCGATTATTGTGCCCAATTCAAGTCCGCTATCTGTATCTACCACCACCTTCTCTCCCACTTTAAAATCTAAAGAGGTGCAAAATTGATGGACTTTGAAAGTTGACTTAAATTTAACTGAAACAGTATTCATAGACTTAGGGCCAAATTTTCTAATAATAATTTTTGATTAACATTGGTCAAAAGCAAGTTCTCGGTTTCTTGAAGTTTCTCCAAAAGCAGAACTATTTGCTCAACCTCAAAATTAGCAGAAAGTTGAGCAATTTTTTCTAAGGTCGGCGAGGGAAAAACTGATAGCAAAGAGGGATTGATTTTAAAATACAACACATCCTTTAAAATACTCATCCAAAAGAATAAATCCTCGGGCTTCAGGTTTTTAGTATACTCCATTTTTTCTTTGAGTGAAAGGCCAAAAAAGCCGACAAGGTCGTTTAGATTTTGCTCCCATTTTTGTTCAAAGAGCGGGTCTTTTAAAAGACGGCCCACCTGGCCATGGCTTAAATGAGCCAAAAAAGGACTAAAACCTGCTTTTTCTATCTCCTTTGGCGGGACGGGCTGGAAGGAAAGGCGAAGGCAGCGGGATAAGATTGTCGGAAGCAAACTTTCTCTTTGGGAAACCAAAATGATGACAGCGTATTCTGGCGGTTCTTCAAGGGTTTTAAGCAGGGCATTTTGGGCGTCTAAGGTTAAACGGGAGGCTTCTTCAAAAACGACTACCTTTTTATTAGAAAGGGCAGGCAAAAAGGATAACTGCCTTTCCACTTGCCTAACAACCTCTATAGACAGTTGACTATCTTTATTTTCAATCAACAAAAAATCAGGATGATGGGCCAAGCGGTCAACATTTTCCTCAGAGAGCAAGGCCTGGGCAAAAAATTTAGCCAAAGTGAATTTACCCAAAGAAGCCGGACCCAGAAAAAGGTAAGCGTGGAAGACACTATTGTTTTTGATTTGATTTTCCAAAAATTGAACAAGCCTTTTGTTCCCAATAAGGGGCCACATTATTACTCCCTTCGCCTTGCTCAGCGGGGTCGGTCAAAGGTAAAAGGCAAAACGAAAAACGAAAAAACTGTAATAGGTTAAAAGTCTAAGGGTTTGGAAGCTGGTATGGTCTCTGGTTTTGGTTTTCGGTCTAAGCATCAAAACCCTAACCTCCTCACTACTAACCATAACGAATTCTCTATCAACCTTTTGCCTTTTGCCTTGTGGTTTTTACTTTTTACTTTTGCCTTTTTACTTTATTATATCCTTTCTTGACATTTTTATTATAATGCTTTACTATAAAATTAGCCAAACCGGGTCGAGGTTTTGCTCCCTCAAATTTAATTCTAATTGGAATAAGATGGCTTTTTCTGACCAAAAATTAGTTTGCCAAGATTGCGGAAAAGAATTTGTCTTTTCGGCTTCTGACCAAGAATTCTTTGAGAAAAAAGGATTCCAGCCACCCAAAAGATGCCCAGATTGCCGGAAAGCAAAAAAACAGTCAAGGGAAACAAAAAGAGAGTGGGAAATCGTCTGCTCAAAATGCGGCGAAAAAGGGACAGTGCCCTTTCAACCACGAAACCCTGAAGGCTTGCTTTGCGAAAAGTGTTTCAGAGAATCGCGCGGCTAATGCCCTATTTTTTTTAAGCAGTCAGCGCAAATTTTAACCTTAATCTCTTTTCCCGAGTCTGGTAAAAAAATAGATTTATTAAACAAATTAGGAAAGAAGTTTCTCTTGCTTTTTTTATGCGAATGAGAAACCCAAGACCCAACTGCTTTTGTTTTTCCACAAAAATAACACTGCTTCATCGCAACCTCCGGTTGCCCCTCGCCAATAAACGAATTGAACAAATAACGAATCCAGCGTATATTAGTTATTGGTTATTAGTTTTATTTGTTATTAGCGAGGCGTATGTTTATTCTATCTCTTTTATCTGATCCAATCAAGACCTTAGGGTTTTTAATTGGGCTTTTAATTGCCATCACTGTCCATGAGTTTATGCACGCCTATACGGCAAATCTTCTCGGTGACCCAACGGCCAAATGGCAAGGAAGATTGAGTTTAAATCCGATGAGGCATCTGGACCCATTTGGAACATTGTTTTTATTGATAGTTGGATTTGGTTGGGGCAAACCAGTGCCTGTTAATCCTAATAATTTTGAAAATCCCCGTCTCGGAGAACTTTTGACTTCTTTGGCCGGACCTTTTTCTAATATAATTACTGCTTTTATTTTTTCCTTACCTTTAAGATTTTTCCCAAATGCCGCTTTTGCTCCATTTTTTAACCTTATTATCTATATCAACCTTGTCCTTTGCGTCTTTAATCTCCTCCCCATTCCTCCTCTTGACGGCTCGAAAATTCTCTGGGTAATTTTCCCCAAAATTGATATCGCTGCCTTTGAGCAGATAGGAATTTATATTCTATTCGGCATTTTATTTTTGTCTTATTTGACTGGTTATTCTATTTTGGGAAGTATTATCTCTCCCGCGATTTCGTTTTTGGCAAAGATAATTGGTGTAGGAACTACTTCATTTTAATAAAAAGGCAGACATTAGCCGAGTCTGCCTTCGCTGGCCATAATGGTAAAGGGTTGGTCTGTTTTCTCGCGGATAATGAGCCTGACGGAGCATCCATTAAATTCTACTAAAATACTCACTGAATCCTCATCTTCAATGGCATGATGGAATATTTCCCGAGTTATTTTTCCCTCCAGCCAGAGACGGCCGGCGGTATCGGAATCAATAAGGATGCGGTCGATCCTTTGTCCGTTATCCTGATACTCCTTGAGCATTGCCTGGATTGCAGGAGAAATGGGCTGCGGGGGGCATTCATGATAGTCAATGACCCAATGAGTGACAAATTGCCCTGGAGGTAGGATTTTGCCACGATGCGGATCATCCATGCAGTCCAAGTAGTCCCACCCGACATGCATCGTACTATACCAATGTCCAAAGAGATTAAGATTTGTACATGGGCGGTCGTCTACTTGACCATCAGTGAATTTAAAGTGCTTACCTTCCATCAGTTCACCTCCTTAATCTCAAGAGACAGAAATGGAAAGGCGCAGTTTGAACCGGCATAGCGCCTATTTTTCAAACTTTAAAAAAAATACTGCTTTAGAGAATTTATTAATTCTAAACTTATCGGCTCGGAAATTGCGACTAATATATATGTTGTTAATCAATCTCACTTGGTCGGGGTGCCGGGAGTCGAACCCGGGTCACAGGACCCCCAGCCCTGCATAATAGCCGTTATACTACACCCCGCGATTTAATTATACCAAAATAAATTTCTACAAAGAATAAGCCGGGCTAACACCGGCTCTTTCCATTTACATTTTTATATTATCTTCTTTAATCACCCAACACCCATGATGAAATTCTTCGCTAAATCTTTTAATTCATCACAACTTCTCTAACTCTAAATGCTGATGATATCCACAGAATACAATATGATATACTATTATTGCTCTACCATGGCCATTAATCCGCCTACGCTTGCCACTCGCCTTTAGTACTATCCGTACGCGGCTCGTGGCGCGCTATTCGGCGGATTGCACGCAACAACGTTGACCCTAATTAGTTCTATTGGGAGCTTGCTGTCCTCCCGTCATGTGTGGCGAGGGGCGAAGCACCCACCTTTATACTTTTTTGTCAACGATTGAGCGGGCTATGGTAGGGCCTAATATGGAAAACATTATTCCAAAAACAGTCTCCATCCAAACAAAAGCCAAAAGTTTAGACCGGACCATTGTTTCGTTTTGCGAACCACCTCTTTATTTCTTGTTTGAAATTAAAGGCCCCGGACCCTCTTTTGACACCTTAACCCATAAAATCATCCAAAGTGTTAAAGAAGGTGGGGACAATTTTGAGGAATCTCTGAAAAAAACGAATGAAATGTTGGCTGATATTGCCAAAGGCGGGCAAACGGATTGGGTAGGAAATTTATCAGCAATTATTGTCCAGATTCGCGACCATAAATTAAATTTGACATCCTTGGGCGACGCCTCTTGTTTTTTAATCCGCAATCGGAATATTACTGAAATAACCGCCGAGCAACCTAAAAAAACCGAACCACTACAAACCTTTGCTCATATTTTAAGCGGAGAATTGAAAGAAAATGACAGACTAATCATTGGCAATCAGGAGTTTTTTGAGAACCTTCCCATCGGGCAGTTAAACCAACTCTTGCATATCCATACTGGACCGGACGGAAGTCTAAAAATTCAAGAAGCCGCTACTTCTGTCGTCCGCCGCCTACAAAAGCAAAGGGCGAAATCCCCTCATGCTTTTCTTGTAGAATTTAAAAAAGGGTCTGAATCGCCACAAACTGCCTGCGAAACCTTTTATATAGACCACAAACCTTCACCCCAATTGGCAAAAAGGTTCAGTCGTTGGTTTGAGCGCCCGATGTGGCATTGGAAACTGCCTCCTTTTGTCTCCAAAAACAAACAGAAAATATTAATCGGCCTCTCAATTTTGATTATTTTAGCCCTTATTTTTGAAATAACAAGCATTATCAACAAACGGCGCGGAGCAGCACTGACCCAAGGCCAAAGAAAGATTATTATGCAAGCAGAGGACAAAAACAGGGAAGCAGGGGAAGCGTTGAAAAAAGGAGAAAAGGAAACAGCCAAGAAACTCTACCAAGAAGCCTTAAACCTGATTGGGCCAATTAAAAATAAAGAAACAGACTCCTTGGCGGCCAAAATTAATCTCCAATTGGATAAATTAAATGAAGTCTTTCGAGTCACCCCCAAGGAAGTGCTTGATTTTACTGTTTTTAAAAATGCTTCAGTTTCTCAAATCTTTGTCATCGGGCAGGATATTTATTCCGTGGACACAAAAACGAATCAAATATATCAAAATAGAAAAAACCCAAACTTCTTACCGCAAAACTCAGGTCATTTTGTGGCAGGAGCCTTTCAAGCCCAGGACAATTTATTGCTTTTATACCAAGATGCAGAAGGTCTGTATGAATACAAAATAGACGATAATACATTGGAAAAGGCCAAAATCGTCTTTGATGAAAAATGGCAGAAAGCCACTATTTTAGGAAGTTATTTCAACAATGTCTACTTATTAAACCCTGAAGAAGGACAGATTTTTAAATATCAGAAACTAACCACTGGCTACTCCAAGGGGTTGTCTTATGTTGACCAGGAAAAAGTGAATCTAAAAAATGCCATTTCAATGAGCGTAGACGGATATATCTGGGTGCTAAAAAAAGACGGGACTGTTTTGAAATTAATGGGGGGCCGACCCCTTACGGATTTTTCGCTCAAAGGTATTCCAGAAACCCTAAAATTACAAAATCCGGTTAAAATATTTACAACCGTTGATACACCCACATTGTTTATCTTAGATGGCAATCGGGTTTTAGAATTTGATAAATCAGGTAATTATTTAAAGACATTTGTTTTGAATCTTAAAGACATCAAAGACCTCTGGGTTGAGTTTAAAGCAAAAAAAATCTACGTGCTTTCTGGCACCAAGGTTTACGAAATTAAAATCTAATAATAATTAAGGATAAGAGTAAAGATAAAAAATTACAAAATAAGCAATGATGCTTGCTACTAAAAATCCAGCAAATAGTTGTTTCTTTGTGTGTTTTAAAAGATAAAGACGAGACCAGGCAACAATAGGCAGCAAAAATAATATTGGCCAAAAAGAGAAACCAAATAGAGCCAAGATGGTTAAGCAAAAAACAGTTGTCAGTGCCATATGGATGCTGATTTTTCCATAGAGATTTACCACAAACAAGGCCAGGGCAAGAAAAAGCAAGACAATCAAAATGGCAAAAAGGGGCTGGGGTTTTTGGAACGAATTTAATAGCAGGGTCTCTAAAAGTAAAATAATGAGCGCACAAGCCAGCACAAAGGAACGGTTTTTTAACACTTCTTTATTGGCCAAAATATCATCAATCGCCTTGCCCTTTTGAATAAAGTAGTAAACAAATCCAAAGGGCAAAAGTCCATTGACCGCCAAAGCAAAGATAGTAAAAAGCATTAAATTAGTTTGACCAAGATGGCTTTTTTCTATCCCAAGCAAAACCAAAACTAAAGCAAGAAAAATGGGATTTAAAATCAGGGAAATAATCTCTGCAATTTTTTTAAGCATCACATTCTCTCCGGCGATTTAATGCCTAATAAATTTAGGGTATTTTTTAAAACAACCTGGGTGGCTTGGATTAAAGAACATCGGGCAGATGTTAAATCAGGGTTTTTTTCGTCTAAAACTTTGCATTTTTCGTAGAAATTATGAAATGAATTGGCTAAATCATAGGCATAAAAGGGCAATCTTTGAACTTGGTAATCAGAAGCAGTTTCTTTGACCAGGTCAGGGAATTTGATAAGGTGTTTGATGAGAGAAATTTCGGCAGGGTGGACTAATAGTTTGTAATTTGGAATTTTGGATTTAGGATTTGTCTTGGATTTTGATATTGTGGTTTTGAATTTCCGCAAGATGCTACTGCATCTTGCGTACGCATATTGGATATAATAAACCGGATTTTGTTCTGACTTCTCTTTGGCCTTTTCAATATCAAAATCTAAATGGCTGTCAATAGATTTGGTTAAAAAGAAGAAACGTACCGCATCCAAACCCGCCTCATCAATTAATTCATCCAAAGTAACATACAAACCGCGCCGTTTGGACATCCTCGCTCTCTCGCCTTTCTGAATAATATGAGCGAATTGATGAAGAATGATTTTTAATTTATCCTCAAAACCAAACACGCGGGCTATTGCTAAAATGCGGGACACATCGCCGTGATGGTCGGCGCCCCAAATGTCAATCATAATATCACTTCGAGAAGCCTTGTCCAGGTGATAAGCAGCGTCTGCCGCAAAATAGGTAAATTCGCCGCTTTGTTTTTTAAGCACCCTATCTTTATCATCACCAAACTTAGACGAAGAAAACCAAACTGCGCCGTCTTTTTCATAAACCAATCCCCTCTTTTTTAATTGCGTTATAACTTTTTCAACCAAACTATTTTTGATTAAAGAACTTTCTAAAACCCAAGAGTTAAACTCAATCTCGGCTTTTTTGACTGTTTTTTTAATGTCGGACAATATAATCTTTGCTGCCCTCTGGCCAACCGTCTGGAGACTGCCCCCTTTTATTTTTTGGGCTAATTTTTTAATATACTCTCCCTGGTAAAGTTTTTGGTCTTGAATTTGCATTTTTGTTTTTTTATCTTTAATCTTTGCTCTTATAATTGAAGCACCCAAAGTTTCAATCTGGCCTCCCCTATCATTGACATAGTACTCACGCTTTGTCTTGTAGCCCGCTTTTTCTAAAACATTCGCCAACACATCACCAAAAAATCCGCCCCTACCATTTCCCACGGTCAATGGGCCTGTTGGATTGGCTGAGATAAATTCAATCAACACCTTTTTGCCCTTGCCTATTTTTGAAGAACCGAACTGCTCGCCTTGCTCTAAAATCTCACCCACCCTTTCTGCCAACCACTCGTCTTTTAAGTAAAAATTGATAAAGCCTGGCGGAGCAACCTCAATCTTTTCTAAAAAATCTGTCTCGGGCAGTTTTTTAACAATTTCTTGGGCAATCCCCAAAGGAGGTTTTTTCTTTTGGCCTGCTAAGACAAAGGCTAAATTGGTTGAATAATCCCCCAGGCTTTCTTCTTTAGGAATTTCAACAACAATCTTCTCTTCCGGAGCAACCCTTTTTAATAATTGAATAATCTTATCCTTAACCACTTCCTCACTCCCTTGCCCGCCACCGCTACCTGCCCGCATCGCCTTGCGAAGCATGGCAGGCGGGCCTGCCCGCATCGCTACGCTCAAGCGTTGCAGGCGGGTCACTTCTTCACTCTTACAAATCTCCTCTTCCCAACTTGAATAATAGGATTTTCTTTAATCGGAATACTCGCATTGATATCTTTAATTTTTACTCTTTTATTTTTAATTTGCACCCCCACTCCTCCCTGCTCTACCAACCTCTTTGCTTCTGATTTAGAAGAAGCCAACCTGGTCTCAACCAATATGTCAATAATTTTACTGCTTTTTACAAATGCCACAGGTATTTTGCTGGGAATCTGACTTTCTTTAAAAATCTGATTAAATTCCTTCTCTGCCTCTTGCGCTTCTTTCTGGCCGCGATAAATCTGAACAATTTCAAAGGCTAAACGGGCTTTTCGGTCGCGCGGGCTTTTAATCGCTCTTACTTTATCCAAAGAAACGTCTGTGCAAAGTAAAAAATATGGCTCAATCAATTCGTCAGGTATTGACATTATCTTTCCATACATTGTGAGGGGTTGCTCTGATATCCCAATATAATTTCCTAAACTTTTTGACATCTTCTTTTTACCGTCTGTGCCGACCAAAATTTTCATTGTCATCACATCCTGGGGCGGCAGTCCCATTTTTTTCATCAGACGCCGACCGGCCAGCATATTAAACTTCTGGTCTGTTCCACCAATTTCTATATCGGCTCTTAACATAACAGAATCATAGGCCTGCAGGACCGGATAATCTATCTCATAAGAGACAATTTCTGCGCCTTGTTTCAGCCTATCGGAAAAATCATCCCTTTCTAAAATCCGCTGTATAGTAAAATAACTTTTGATTTTCAAAAAGTCAGCCAAACTCATTTTTTTATACCATTCTGAATTTCTTCTGATTTCTGTTTCCTTAATATCTAAAATTTTACCTGCTTGGGCAAGATAAGTTTTGGCGTTTTGGTCTATTTCTCTTGGGGTCAAAATGGGTCTGGTCTTATTCACTCCGGACGGATCGCCAATTGTGGCTGTAAAATCACCAATTAAAAAAATTATCTTGTGTCCTAATTTTTGAAACTCTGCCAACTTTCTTAACAAAACCGCAATGCCTAAATGGATATCCGGCGCAGTCGGATCCACGCCAAACTTAAATCTTAATTTTTTCCCTGATTTTAATTTTTCTATTAAACTATCTTTTTCAATAATTTCTTCTACGCCCCGGCTCAAAATCTCCTCTAAATTGCCCATTTTTTCTCCTTTGCACTTTATTTATGCGCGTGGAAGGCATCTGAGTGAAGAAACCGCTTATTTACATTCTAATCCTTTTTTAGTATCATATCAACTGATGTTAAAAAGAGCGTTAAATTTTTGGAGAAGGTTTTTCCAAAATTATTTCACCCTTTTTTTGCATTGCTTTAGACCGAGAAAATATGGCCTAAAACCCATTTTCTTGTTTTGTGGCCAAACCCTCCTTATTATCTTTATCCTATTCTTTATTTTGGTCGTTTATTATTCCAAAGATCTTCCCACGCCGAGCAAAATCCAAAGAAGAACCTCAATAGAATCAACTAAAATTTTAGACCGAAACGGCAATCTTTTATATGCTGTCCACGGAGAAGAAAACCGAATAATCCTAAAAAGCGATGAAATACCTGATACGGTTAAAAAGGCGACCATTGCTGTGGAAGACAAAAATTTTTATAAACATTTTGGTTTAGATTTTAAAGGAATAGCCCGAGCAGCAATCTACAATATTACCCACCGGGGCAAAAAAATCCAGGGCGGCTCAACCTTAACCCAGCAGTTTGTTAAAAATGCCCTACTCTCGCCAAAGAGAACTCTTTCTCGGAAAATCAAAGAAGCAATTTTGTCTATTGAACTGGAAATCATCTATTCAAAAGATGAAATTCTGACGATGTATTTAAATGAAATTCCCTATGGCTCAAATGCCTACGGAATAGAAGCGGCCGCAAATACCTTCTTTAATAAAAAAGCCAAAGACTTGGATTTAGCTCAGGCTGCCTTGCTTGCGGCTCTGCCCAAAGCGCCAACTTATTATTCTCCTTATGGCACGCACACAGATGAGTTGCAGGCGCGGAAGGACTATGTTTTGGATAGAATGGAAACCTTAGGATTTATTAAACCCGAGGAAGCAGAAGCAGCCAAAAATGAAAAGTTAACCTTTGTGCCGCGACGCGAATCCATCCAGGCCCCCCACTTTGTTATGTATGTAAGGGAAATTTTGGCTGATAAATACGGCGAGAAGATGCTTGAAAGCGGCGGCTTAAAGGTGACCACAACACTAGACCTTGAAAAGCAAAAAATAGCCCAGGAAACCATTGATAAATGGGGACCGATTAATCTAAAAAAGGCAAATGCAAAAAATGCTGCTCTTGTTGCTTTAGACCCAAAGACCGGTCAAATATTGGCAATGGTCGGCTCAAGGGATTATTTTAATACAGAAATTGACGGTAATGTAAATGTCGCACTGGCCAAAAGACAACCCGGCTCGTCTTTCAAACCCATTGTTTATGCAACAGGGTTTGAAAAAGAATGGGCGCCGGCTTCTGTTTTATTTGACCTCAAGACTGATTTTGGTGGCGGCTATTCTCCTGATAACTACGATGGCAAGACAAGAGGACCGGTAACCATTCGCACTGCCTTGGCAAATTCTTTGAATATCCCGGCAGTTAAAATGTTGGCTTTGGTTGGCTTAGATAATGCGTTGGCAAAAGCCAAAGAGTTTGGAATTACAACCTTTACCCGACCAAAAAGCGATTACGGCCTTTCCCTTGTTTTGGGCGGTGGTGAGGTAAAGTTGCTGGAACTTGCTTCTGCCTACGGCGTGTTTGCCAATAACGGGCTTAAAAATGACACAGTGGCAATCCTAAAGGTTGAAGACCAAAAAGGAAACATCTTAGAAGAATGGAAGCCGTCTAAGAACAAAAAAGAGGTAATTGCAAAAGAAATCGCCTACGAAATATCATCTATCTTATCTGATAATGCTGCCCGAGCAGCAGTTTTTGGCACAAGAAGTCCTTTATATATCCCTGGCCGGACAGTTGCGGCCAAAACCGGAACCACTGATGCCTTTCGGGATGCCTGGACACTGGGTTATACTCCTTCTTTGGTTGCTGGTGTTTGGGTGGGCAATAATGACAATACCTCAATGTCTGGCTCAAGAGGAGCCGGAGCAATGGCTGCCGCTCCCATTTTCCATGATTTTATGGTTAAGGCGCTGGGGAACAGCCCAAATGAAGAGTTTTCTCGTCCAGACACCATAGAGGAGGTTGTTGTAGATGCCTTAACAGGAAAACTACCTATTCCTGGCGCACCAACAAGAAAAGATATCTTTGCCCCTTGGCAAATTCCAAAAGAACGGGCCTTCTCAAAAGGTACAGTAAAAATTGATAAACTGTGCGGTGATAAATTGGCTACTGACCAAACCCCCGAGGAATACATTGAGGAGCGGGTCTATCGAGTCATTCATTCAGAAATGCCTGATAATCCTAATTGGGAAGCGCCAGTCAGAGCCTGGGCAGTGGCTAATGGGTACACTGAAAGTCCTCCTACAGAATATTGTAATCTCCATACGCCTTCTAATCAACCGGCTATCTCAATAACCAATCCATCAAACAACGCCATTGTATCTGGTTCAATTAATATTTCGGCCTCTGTCTCTGCTCCCACTGGCGCAGAGCGAGTGGAGTTTTATATTGATGATATTTTAGCCGGCACAGACATAGATGCACCCTACTCTATCACCTATGATACTAATAATCTGTCGGAAGGAAACCATACTATTTCAGCAATAATTTATGATAAGGTAGGATTTAAAGCAAAATCCTCAATTACAGTCACGGTAACAAGAGACAAGCAATCCCCTACAGCCCCAACCAATCTAACAGGTAGCCGTAGCGGAAGCGCAGTCACCCTTTTTTGGAATGCCTCCACTGATAACGTCGGAGTCGCTGGTTATAATATCTATCGCTCTTCTGATGGAATTAACTTTAGCAAAATAAATACCTCTTTGATTGCCAACACATCCTATACTGACTCTGCTGCTCCTTTGAATGCCTACTATATGGTCACCGCGGTGGATACAAGCGGGAACGAAAGCACAAAAAGTAATAAAATAGGACCAATATAGAAAACTCAAATTTACTTTTTCCTTTTACCTTTTATTTCGGTTTCACGAAAATCATCTTTCCGGCAACGGTCTGGTAAATTCTCTCCACCTGACAGTCTATCTCTTCACCCACAAATCTCTCACCACCCTCAACCACTATCATTGTTCCATCAGGCAAATAACCCACTCCTTGATTTTTCTCTTTTCCCGGTGCAATAATTTTTACTTTCAAATTTTCACCAGGCAAAACAATAGGTCTTAGGGCATTTGCCAGTTCATTAATATTTAAAACATGTACGCCTTGAATCTCGGCCACCCGATTTAAGTTATAGTCACAAGTCAAAAGTTTAGCCCCCCTTGCTTTAGCCAGTCTAATCAATTTTTTGTCAATTTCCCTCTCTCTAAAATCAGTTTCTATAATCTCCGTTTCTATTTGAGGATTTTTGGTCAATCGCGAAAGAACCTCCAACCCCCTTCTGCCCCGGCTCCGTTTTAGATCATCCTGGCTATCTGAAACCCTCTGCAATTCATCAAGAACAAAACGAGGCACAATTAATTTGCCTAAAATAAAACCCGTTTTGGTCAATTCTTCTATGCGACCATCAATAAATACCGAGGTATCAACTACAATTTCTGGAGGCTTGAACATAAATTTTTCTTGTTTTTTGAAGGCTAAAGCAAATAAATTCTCAAAAAAATTAGACCATGAGCGTGTCTGACTTAAGAAATAATCAATAACAGTAGCAGCAACCACTATCTGAATCACGATAGGTGTCCAGCGACCCCAAAGACCAGGCAGCCGGCTAAACGGACTCCCCAACAAATTGCCCAATACCAAACCTAATAAAAGACCAACTAATCCGATGAACACAAAAAAGGGTGGAAATTTTAAGATTCGCCGGGCAATGCTAAGAAAAATAACCCCGATGACCAAAAAGATGATGAATAAATTAACGTCGGACAAATAAAATGAATTCATCGTCGCTCCTTTCTCCCATTAGACCCATTCGACTCATTTGACTCATTTGACCAATTCGATCCATTTGACCCATCACTCTTTTACCGCCAATTTTAATGCTTTATCTAATGTTCTTACTTCTGGTCCGATCACATTATCAAATCCCAACGCCTTGGCCTCTTTGACTCTTTTGTTTAGTTGACCTACTGTTCTTAATTCGCCCGAAAGCCCCACCTCGCCAATCAAAACTGTCTTTGGCCTAATCTGCTTATTGTTAAAAATAGAAAAAATGCTAGCGCATAAAGCCAAATCAGCCGCCCGATCCTCAATCTTCATTCCGCCAACAATATTTACATAAACATCGTACATAGAGAGAGGAAGTCCTATTCTCTTTTGCAGGACTGCCAGAAGCAGGTCTAATCTTTTAAAATCAAAGCCAGAAACTACCCGTTTTGGATAGCCATAGGGAGTTTTAGAAATGAGTGTTTGTATTTCAACCAAAAAGGCGCGAGTGCCGGACAATATAGATGTAACTGCTGAACCTGGCGTCTCCATTCTTTCTTCTAAAAATGCCCGGGAAGGAGTTTTAACCTCAGAAAGTCCTCTATCCTGCATCTGAAAAACGCCTACTTCTTCAATTGCCCCAAATCTATTTTTCACTCCGTGCAAAATTCTTAAATCCTGAAACCTTTCGCCTTCTAAATACAAGACCACATCAACCAAATGCTCTAAAGTCTTAGGACCAGCCACCGCACCTTCTTTGGTCACATGGCCTACTAAAAAGATGGGGATGTTGCTGGTCTTGGCTAAATCCTTTAATTTTAGGGCGCATTCTCTAACTTGAACAAGACTACCAGGTGTTGAGGGGTAATTTTCATCATACATTGTTTGAATAGAATCAATGATGATAAGTGATGGAGTGAACCCGCCTATCTTTTCCACCCCGCCCGACTCGCTTCGTGATTCGAAGCGGGCGGGTCGCCTTTGGGTATTATCCATACGCGGCTCGTGGTGTGCATTTTGGCGGGCAAGAGAGGGAAAAAGTGAAGAAGTAAATTGAATAATGGAGTCAATGTTCGTTTCAGGCAGAAGATAGATATTGTCAGAATCAATATTTAGTCTATCGGCCCGCATTTTAAGTTGCTGCGTTGATTCCTCGCCAGAGACATACAAAACCATATTATTTTTACTTTTTGCGATGGAGGCAGCAATTTGTAAAAGTAAGGTGCTTTTCCCAATTCCCGGCTCTCCTCCCAGTAATATCAAAGCGCCCAAAACAATCCCGCCGCCCAAAACCCTATCAAACTCTGAAATTCCGGTGGAAATTCTCTGCTCTTTTGTGATTTTAATATCTTTCAGTTTTTCTGGTTTTATCTCGCTCTTTGCTCTTTGCCCTTCGCCCTTTGGGCTGCGCGGTACTTCCACCTGTCGCATCGTATTCCACTCGCCGCAAACAAAACATCTTCCCGACCATTTTAGAGACTCCGCTCCGCAATTTGTGCAAACAAAAATTGTATCGTCTTTCATGGTAAATCCCATTGGACTAATGGGGCTAATGAGACTATATCATTCGTGCCTTAAGGCATCAAGTGGTGACAGTCGAGAGGCCCTGAAGGCAGGATAAAAACCGGCTGCCCAAGCAACTGCAACAGAAAAAAAGATGACTGTTATGGCAAACTTGAGCGGGGTAACAAAAGGATTTAAGACCTCTGCTTCTCCGCTTTTTTGCATCAAAAGATGTATTAGCCCATTAAAGCCTTGACCTACCAAATACCCAAAACTGACCCCAAAAATTCCTCCAAAAAGGCCGAAAAGCATTGATTCAAAGACAAAAATCCTTCTGATGTCGCGGTTTGAAATCCCCAATGCCTTCATAATGCCAATTTCCCGCGTTCTTTCAAGCAAGGAAATAGTCATTGTATTAACAATACCAAAAGAGGCGACAAAAAAGCCTATTGCCCCAATAGCGCCCAAAACAATCTGAATAATTAAAAATACCTTATCAACCTGATCAATCAATTCAGAAGCAGAAGACGCCCCAAAACCCATCTCCTCAATCTTGGTTTTGGTTTCTTTTATTTTCTTTCTGTCTTTCACCTTTACATTCAAAGATGTATAACCTCCCTGAGTAGCCCTGTCTAAAACTGAAATCGGAACATAAATTTCTGGCGTAGCCTTTTCGCCCGATATCCCAACCACATTTAGTTTTAAATTAATCGGAGGTTTCTCTTCAGAAACCACCAGTTCTAACCCAAGTTGCGAATTTAAAACCTTGTCTTGGTCATTTATGGCAAAAGCCTTTAAGGCGCTTTTAGAAACAATCGCCTCGGAGGCATTATCTTCAGAAAAAGTCCTACCCTCTGCCATCTCTACCTGCTCAAACTTAAGATTAGAAGGGACAAGCCCGGTTACTGATACAGCCGTTGTTGTCCCCATTAAAGTACCCGAACCAACAAGATTGATTAAAGGAGAGACCATTTCAACATTCTCTATCTTTTTTATCTTCTCCACCGCGTCTTTATCCAATTTTGCTGTTTGGGAACTGGTTGAGACATTAATTGTCTGCAAGGCTGTAAAATCGGCCAAGCGAGAAGCAGTAATTTTTTGTAAACCAATACCCAGGGAGACCAAGAGAATAATGGCTGAAATACCTATCACTATTCCTAAAACTGTCAAAAAGGAGCGAGAACGGGCAAAACGAAAATGCTTATAGGCCAATTTAATCACATCTTTAATCCTCATATGATTTCTTATCTTAGAGGCGATAAAATAAGACAAGGCAGTTGGCCTTTCGGATGCTGGCTGAAATTTCATTTTCTCTGGAACAATATCCTCTTTTTCTATCTTTCCATCTTTCATATATAAAATACGGTCGGCTACAGAAAAATAGGCAGGGTTATGGGTCACCAATAAAATTGTTCTTTTATATTTTCTATTCAACTCTGAGAGAAGCGAGATAACCTCCCAGCCCGATTTTTCATCCAGGTTCCCGGTTGGCTCATCAACCAATAAAATCCAAGGGTTTGAGACCAAGGCCCGGGCAATAGCCACTCTCTGCTGCTCGCCTCCGGAAAGTTCAAAAGGATAATAATACATTCTTTCTTTAAGACCCACCGCAGTTAATATCTCCACCGCTCGTCTTTCTCGCTCTCTCTTAGGCAATCCAGAAAAAGTTAAGGGCAAGGCTACATTATCCAAGACAGAAAGAGAAGGGATGAGATTAAAATTCTGAAAAACCATCCCTATGCTGCTACGGCGATGTTTTACCAAATCTAAGCCTTTTAAATTTTTTAAATTCTCTCCCCTAATCAATACTTCTCCGCTATCATAATCATCTAATCTAGCCAACATATTAAGTAAAGTGGATTTGCCACAACCAGACGGACCGTAAATAATTAAAAATTCGCCCGGATATAAAGAAAAATTAACCCCTTGCAAAGCCTTTATGTAAGACTTTCCCACCTTAAAACCTTTGACCAAATTTCTTACTTCAATAACCGGGGTTTTCATGGATTCTTTTCCTCTGTCTCTTTTATCTCTTTTACATCTTCTTCAATCTGCTTTAATTCCTTCTCAACCACAATCAGGGACTGGAAGAATTCAAAGAGAGCAAAGCCCCCCAATATTACAAAACACCCAAAGAGAAAGATAAAAAAGTCCAAAAAAAACATTTTACCTAACTTGGCTTCAGGAATCAAAAGATTAATTAAGACACCTGATGCTATAATTGCAAGCCCGGCCAAAAGACCAATAATCAAAAATCCAAAGGCAATAAGTTTAAGTAATGTGTTTTTCATTTACATGCTCAACCACTTGCGCAAAGAACTAAAGGTTCTTTGCAGTATCTCTAAGATTAATTGCAAGGTGGTTTTTTCTTCAGGCGGAGAGGGTGTGGTAAGGGTCTGTTCGGAAGAAACGGCTCGGGCGCCTGCTTCTGTGCTTGAGGAAACCTTGAATTTGTATGTTGTGCCTGGCTTTAAATCTTCTAAAACGAGGGCATGTGACTGATTAAAACCTTCCTCTTTGACCATTTGGCCTTCAATTTCTACTTGACCCATTGCCAGTTTGTCGGTCTGAAAAGAAATTAAAACAGACGCCTTATCGCCACCAATCCCTAAATTTTTGGTCTTAATATCAGTTAAAAGCGGAGCCGTTGGGTCAAGTCCAGCCGGTCTTAAGGAAACACTTCCTGGCACCCCCTTAACGCGATAGTAATAGGTCTTGCTGGTCTCCAACTCTCTATCTAAATACCAATTCTTATCTGAAACAGTAGTCAGTTGAGAAAAGTTTTGGCCGTCAGTAGAACGCTCTAAAACAAACGGAGATTGATTGACTACCAAAACCAGGGCCTGATATTTTTTAATCTCAGGACTTGAAACATCAAAAACCATCACTGAAGGCGTAATCTGCTCTGGGGCTTTCAAAAGACCTAACTTATCTAAAATGGACGGAGAAGCCATTGCTTTTTTGAACCATTCAAATGCCTTCTGCAAGGTCTTTAGGATAATATCTAAAACAGATTCTTTTTTGGCTCCGGTCATTGTTGTAAAGGTCATATCTTGTGATTCCACTTGATTGCCATAAATATCCTTAGATAAAACTGCGAAATGGTAAGTGGTTGAAGGTTTAAGGTTCTCTAATATCACCGAATGGGCAGTATTCAATTTGACATCAAGACCTTCCTGATTAGCCTTAGCGCCACCCAACCCATAAAATACCTGCGAGGTAGCCGGTTTGTCTGTCTTCCAAGTAATTAAGGCAGAGGTCTTTTCATCTTTTGTAACAATCTTTGAAGGGATGGCTTTAATATCAGATATGGTCGGCTTTAATGTCTCCTTTGCAACCAAATTTATCTCTGCTCTCTCGCTGTTTTGAGAGTTACCTGCATTGTCTATGGCCTTAACTTGATATGAATAAGATTTTGTTTGAAGTTTCTCGTCTACATAGAAATTGTCTGTTGTCGTTGCAATCTTCTGACCATCTCGGAAAATCTCGTATTCCTTTAACCCAGACAACTCATCAGTAGAAGATACAAAGTCAACCAAGGTTTGATAGGCGCCATTGAGGCGATTAGAAACATCAAAGGCCTTCAGGTTTGAGGGCCTACTTGGTGCAGTCCTGTCAGCGCCAGCAGAAACAGTATAAATTTGCGAAACATTGCCTACTTCATCCGTTGCTTTGGCCCAGAAGGTGTATTTGCCATCGGTATAGTTGGCGAAGGAATATTGCCAGGTGGAAAAATTAGTCCCTGTATTATTAACCGAAACCCAAGTTTTACCAGAATCAACAGAAAGTTCAACCTTAGAAATTGGGGAATGGCCCAAATCCTGACTTGTTCCTTTAATATCATAAGTGGCAGTGTTGAACCATTCGTTGGGTGCCGGGTTTGTTATTTTCACTGATGGAATTTCTTTATCAACGAAAATTGTAATACCGCTACCGGGCGTCTCACTTGCTCCTAAACTGTCAGTCGCCTTAGATTTAATGGTATATGCCGAAGAAGCAGAAACCTCCCAGTCATAACTCCAGGTTGAAAAGTCAGTTCCTGTATTGGTAGCGTCAGCCCAATTTACAATAACCGTCCCATCTTCTTTAACAATTTGGATTTTAACGCTGGCCACAACGCCGCCTTCCGTATCAGAAGCAGTACCTTGAAGTTGAACGATTCCTGCCCCAACTGTGGTGCCGGTCTTTGGCGAAGTGATAGAAGATGAAGGAATGTCATTGCTTACAGAAATATTGCCCGAAGTTACGGCTTTGCCCTGAGAGTCAGTCGCAGTGATTGTAATTGTCTCAGAAGCAGAACTTAAGGCTTTAACATAGATAGTTGCAACACCGCTTGATAGGGTGTAAGTGGTTGTTTCAGTGGTATATGCAGAGGAGGTATAGAACTTGACAGCGCTGGAGGAAGAAGTCATTGTCACCGTAGTGTTAGAAGATGAAGTTGAGGTATTGTTGTAATAATCTTTGGCAGTTAGGGTTTCTGACCAGCCAACCCCGGCTATTTGGGGCGAGTGGGTGGTTATGGTGTAATTAGCAGTTAAATACCAATTCGTATTGTTGCCCGAATCTTTACCATGAGCAACAACAATCAAATCACCCAGGTTGTTTGAATCTTGAACATCTAAATAGTCAGCAGCAGCCAGCGTGGTGTAGGATAACTTAAAAGCCGTTCCGGTTGATGAACTTCGAAGTTTTATATTATTATTGGCATCACCGTCTGTCCCTTGCCAGTTGATTGTAGAAATTGTGTTGGTTGTACCATCTTTAAAGGTCAATTTTGAACCAGCCGTTGTATCAGTAAATGTACCATTAACTGTCAAGGCATCGGCAAAACTGACGTCATCAGTAGATGAATTAGTCACTGAGAGATTATTAAAAGCCTGACCCCCGGTTGTAACAGTTTGCTGAGCAGCACCATCCAAAGTCACTGTACCCGTGCCAGCCATAAATGTCCCAGAATTAGTCCAGTTGCCAGCGACGGTCATATTTTTGTTGGCAGTGTCAAAGGTGCCGGCTGAATTGACAAAGTTGCCATCAATATCCAAATTATTGGTAGAAAGTTGTAAAGTACCAGCGCCAGAATGAGTAAGATTGTAAAATGCCTTGCCCGAACCAGTACCACCAGAATTAAGAGTTTGACTACCACTTCCTGCCGCAAATGTAACAGTACCGCTTCCTGGATTAAATGTTCCCGCATTAGTCCAGTTGCCATATATGGTGAGATTTTGGTCGTTGGTCGAAAGAGTGCCAGCAGCGATGTCAAGGTGACCATTGATGGTAATGGCCGCAGGGAGGGTAAAGGTGCCGCCTGAACCGTTGATTTTAAGGTTATAATAAGTCTTGTTTAGAATAGATCTGGAGCCCGAAGTAGCAGTATACTCCACTGTGCCAGAATCACTATCAAAATTGGTGATGGTCTTTGTAGCATTATCACCTGTTAATTGAAAAGTGCCATTGTTGCTTAAGGTAGCGATGGTAAAATTAGAAGAAGCAGCATTCCAAATACTAGAGTCGGCCGAGATATTTAAGGTGTCAATGGTTACGCCAGCTAAAGTGGCAGTCGCGCCTGTTTGGGTAATCTCTGTAGAGGCAGCAACGCTCACATTGCCTAAATCCTGTGAGTTACCTTGAAGGTTTTGGGCAACAGCCCCATCAAATGTCCAAGTACCTGTTCCTTTAGTCACCGAGCCTGCTGATTCTATAGTAACATTGCCCGCAGTATAAACATTGGGATTGTTGGTAGATAGTTTTAGCTCGCCGTCAGTGATAGTCAGTGCCCCATTAACATCCAGATTGCCAGAGATAACAATATCATCATTAGCTGTACCATTTGTGCCAGTATTGTTTAGAGTGAGATTGTAAAAAGGTTGATTGTTTGTTGTGATTGTTTGTTGGGTATTGCCATTGAAGGTGACGGTGCTTGTAGCGGGATTTTGGGTGACAGAACCTGAGCCACTTGAAAGCGTCCAATTCCCAGAATTGGTAACAGAAGCACTCTGGAGATTGAGCGTATAATTGCCACCATTATTGCTGATATAAAGACCGCCACTACCAATATCCACTGCGGAACTACCAAAGTTGATTGTCCCCCCGCCAGAAGCATACCCCCCAATCTGAATTTCGGTTGCAGTGACATTATTATTTTGGGTATTAAAAATCGTATCCGTAACCGAATCATTGACCCGAAACGACAAACCACCCGAAACTGTGATAGGGCCGCCAAAATTGAAAACCCTCCCTGTGCCTTCTGCGAACATTTTTAAGTAGGAAAGAGTGCCGTAATTACCGCCTGCTACAGTGACGGTTCCTTCTGAAGCGGGGTAGTAAATAATTTGAGATAAATTGATGGTCGCCCCGTTATTGACCAATGGCGTCCCGCTACTTTTCTTCATTGTTAGGATATAATCAGACCCGCTAACTGTCCCCGTACCGAAGGTTACGGTATCAGCAATGGCGACGTGGGAGAGCAATGTAGTGGTTTTGCCCTCTGCTGCCATTGTAAGATTGTAAAAATTGGGCGTCCAGGCATCACCCGTACCTTTTAAACTACCCGTTCCTGTTAAATCAACAGTGGATGTGCCATAAATGAATGTCCCTGCTGACGAATCCCAATTACCCGTAGCAGTTATGGTGCTGCTTGAAGAAGTAGCGTCTAAGGTCCCACTTATTGTTATGTTCGTAGCAGTAATGTTGTAATCAGTTGTGCCTGGTCTTATGTCTAAAACTGCCCCTGAGTCAATGGTTAGGTTGCCTGTTAAGGCGTTGCTGTCTGCGAGATTTCCAGTCAAATCGTATGTTTCGGCGCCCGAAAGTTGTAAAGAATTATATGTCGTAGTTGCCACATTAACATTGCCTGTTGTGTTTGTGGCTGTATATTTTACTGTGGAGGTGCCAGGAATGAGGGTCCCATTATTAGTGAAAACAGTTGAAGCAGAGCCAGTACCTGCTATTTCAAGAGTATAACCGCCTGCACCAAGATCTAAAGTATCAGCAGAGCCTGCAGTACCATTAATGGTTAGGGTGGATACTTTCATTCCATTTCCGCTGACTGTCTTGAGAGTTAACTTATTATTGGCCGGCGGATTGGTGGTATCGGTCTTATTGATTGTAACCAACCCCAAGTTTTGCTTTGTGGTATTCAAATCCTCAAATGTGGCAGCGTTGGTGCCATCAAAAACCACTGTTGAGGTGCCATTATCTTGTTTAGTCCATGCTCCACCGCTATTAATAGAAACATCACCAGCCAAAGTCACATTAGGATCATAAGTAGCTAAATTTAGTTCGCCGTCAGTAATAGTCAGTGTCCCATTAACATCCAGATTGCCTGAAATAACAATATCATCATTAGCTGTACCATTTGTGCCAGTATTGTTTAGAGTGAGATTGTAAAAAGGTTGATTGTTTGTTGTGATTGTTTGCTGGGTGTTACCGTCAAAGTTTACTGTACCTGTACCAGCCGTAAATGTCCCAGAATTAGACCAGTTGCCAGCAACATTAATAGTTCCAGAGGTAACAGATAGGGTGCAAGAAGGATCAATAGTGACTGTACCACCAACCGTAAGAGTGTATGCGCCTACATCAAGGGTCGCCTCTCCCACCCCATAAGGAACATGAATCGCAAGATTTCCGCTTATATTCGTTGCTCCTGTAATACTATAGGGTGCATAATCATGAGTCAACTCTAAGTTGTTGTATGTATCAGCAGGTAGGTCAAGATATATTGATGCATATAAATAAAGAGTTGAAGCATTGGTTATCCAGTCAGCCATACCAGCATCTCTTAGATAACCATAAGCGTCATAAATATAGACAGTTGCAGAGGCAACAAAAGTACTACTGGCGCTGGATATTGTAAGACCGCCCATACCATCAATGCCAAAAGACATTGTGCCACTTCCTCCTGTCAGACTGCCCCCAGAAAGTGTTACAGTGCCATAAACAGTAAGGTCTGATGAGCCTGTACTCAGAGTCCCTGACACAACATTAAGATCCTGCGCCACATTAAGTGCGCCTGATAACGCAAAAGTTGCCTTATTGGCATTGGTGTCATTTATAGTAAGATAATAATAATCTGTCTCGCCAAAGTCCTTTAGAGTAAGTGTTTCAGCAATATTTCTTCCATAGTAAACAACAGTACCCGAATCAATATCTAAGTTATTCACATTTGTCAAGGTTTCATTACCTTTCAGTTTAAATGTTCCACCATTAGAGACAGCAGTGGCTGTTCTAAAACTAAAATTATATCCAGCCAAATCATATGTTGAGCCATAACCAATATTCAAAGAGCTCATCTTTATATTTGAACCCTGGGTCCTGGTAGAACTATTGGCAATGCTTACCGCTCCCAAATCTTGCAGTGTTGCGGTAGAATCTGTTAATGTGCCTGTGCCATTAAATATCCAAGTACCTGTTCCTTTAGTCACCGAGCCTGCTGTTCCTATAGTGACATTACCCGCAGTATAAACATTGGGATTGTTGGTAGATAGTTTTAGTTCGCCGTCAGTGATAGTCAGTGCCCCATTCACGACCAGATTGCCTGAGATAATAATGTCATCATAGGTAGTCTGAGTATTGTTAATGGTCAGATTGTAGAAAGACTGGCCACCAGTGGTCACGGTCTGATTAGCAGACGAACTATTTAATGTTACCGTGGAAGTATTAGCGGTAAAAGTGCCGTCAGTGTTAATAGTAAAATTACCCGCAACATTAATTGCCGAAGCTCCCGCGGTTATAGCGCCATTACCGTTTGCGCTAGCATATCCGCCGATATTTAAATCGCTTGAACAGGTAAGAGTTTGGTTATTAGTATTTAATGTTGCGGTATAACCAGCTGTAGCATGGTCTACATTTAATGTGGTGCAGGTTGTTGTTCCGGTATCTAATTTGAAAGAAAAATTTGCATTCCCTACAGGTACCAGGGTTAATTTAGAATAAGTGGTTGCTGCCACCAATACATCTGTGCCAGAGCCGCGATAAATGTACTGATCCATTCCTGTAATATCCCCACTATTAGAAATGGGCGCAATGGTTGTGCTTGTAGAATATAACCACAGAGAGTATGAGTTTGCTCCATCAGTAAGACTGGCGCCTGAATTAACTGTTAAAATGTTCCTAACCTGAAGTGCAGATAAAGCAGTTACTGTAACATTGGCATTAATCGTAAAATTATAAAATCCCTGACCAGTGCTAAAAGCGGTCTCCTTAACCGTAGCTCCACCTGTATTGGTAAACACAATTGTGCTTGTGTCGCCTCCCGGATAGCTAGTGCCAAACTTGGCACCGCTGGCTGAACTGTCAAAATTACCACTCAAAGTCACTGTTGAGGAGCCAACGTTCATTGTTCCGTTAGCATTAATCGTCAAGTCACCGGCAGTAACCGCATAGTTATTAGTCGTCAAGGTTCCTGAAATAGAAATATCGCCATCACCAATATTGATTGGGCCCGCCAGCGTCACGGTATGGGTAGAACTAATAACAACATCGTCACCGCTACCTGGTACCCTCCCAGCGCCACAATCAGCATCATTCCAAGTAGCTTCATCACTCCAAGAACCACTTTGAACGGAAGTGCAAGTAATGCCTGATTCCGCCAAAGTCGGTTTATAGGGAGCACCGAACATTCCATAAACAAGAGCCCCAAATAAAACAAAAGTGTAGAGACTAAGCGCACCCCAGTGAATTTTAGAGGCATGCGGGTTTAGATGCCAGTTGTAATACCACTTTACCCGCATCCGGAGGTAATTGTGTATGGCGCCAAATTGAGGAATTGTTGTCCTGGTGGAATTTTGGATGGCAATCAGTTTTTCGTCAATCTCCCTTAATTTCTCCATATATTCCATCCCCTCTTTGGACAACTTATTAATTTTTTCCTTATCTTTTGACAATAAAAAGTGAGGATTATTATGCCTCTTGTAATTTTTGAGAAATTTCTTAAAGCCCCTGAATAGAAACATCTTTCCCCTCTGCTTTAAATATATGTAAAATCAGATATCGTGTCAAGTTATTATTTAGATTTCTTCATATCTATTATTTTCAGTTGCAATTTTCTCTGAGAGTTCCATTCATCAACCCCCAGTTGAAAAGCAATATCAATAAAATCATCTTCCTCAATTTTTAAATCTTTTTTGCTTCCGTCAAAATATATTCCGTCAAAACCACCTATTTTCATCTTAAGATGCTGCGCCTGTCTGCCGACAGTTTTTACGCTTTCTATTTTTACTTTTTCGGCACAAAAAACAGGTTTTTCATTGCCATAGCCGGTAGGCTCGAACTTCTCTAATGCTTCCCAAAAATCCCAATTTATAGAACTAATATCTATTTTGGCATCAATATCCAAAACAGGAGTAATATCCTCAGAGGTCAACTTTTTTTCAGCCAACTCTACCAACTCTTTTGTAAGTTCATCTATCTTTTCCGTTAAAACAGAAAAGCCAGCCGCTTTCTTATGTCCTCCAAATTGAAGCAGGTGATGGCTAACAAGCTCTAATGCTTCCGTCATATGAAAAGCATCTATAGACCTTCCTGAACCCTTTGACTTTTCCTTCCCAATTTGCAAAACAAATGCGGGGCGGGAGTATTCATTAACTAATCTGCCTGCAATCAGCCCAATTATTCCAGAAGGCCAGTCTTCCTTGCCAAGCATAATTAACTTTTTCTTCAATAACCCCTTTTCTTCAACTTCCCTTTTTGCCTCGCTGACGGCCCTTTCCAATACTCTTTGCCTCTCTTGATTATGCTTGTCTAAAATTACTGCCAATTCTTCGGCCTTCTGAGCAAGGGGGGTTGTCAAAAGATAAAAAGAGGCATTGGCATGGTCCATTCTACCCGGCGCGTTTAAGCGGGGCCCTAAAATAAAGGAACTCGTATAGACATCTATGCTGCCCGGCCTGACTTGGGAGACTTGGTACAGCTTTTGCAATCCTATATTTTTGGTTTTATTCAAGACAATCAAGCCAAATTTGGCAAACAGACGATTTTCATCTATTAATGGCGCGACATCACAAATTGTACCCAGGGCAACCAAATCCGCTAACCACTTCAATTGTTGACTGTTGGTTGTTGATTGTTGATTGTTGGCTGTTGGCTGTTGGCTGTTGGCAATAGCCTGGGCCAATTTAAATACCACTCCTACTCCGGCTAATTCCTTAAATGGGTAGGGACAACCTTTCTGATTTGGGTTTAAAATTGCCTTGGCTTTTGGAAGAGTTTTCGGGACCTTATGGTGGTCGCAAACAATCACATCCATTTTTAGCCTATTGGCTAATTCTATCTCCTTTGCCGAAGAAATTCCTGTATCAACAGTGACAATCAAATCTATTTTCTCTTTCAAAAACTCGTTGATGGCTCCTGGGTTGAGTCCATAACTTTCTGCTCTATCTGGAATATAAACAGAGGGCAAAAGCCCCAACTTTTTTAAAACAAAATAAAGCAAGGCGCAAGAAGTAACGCCATCAACATCAAAATGACCAAAAATAACCACTCTTTCTTTATGATTAATTGCCTTTTTGAGTCGTCTTACCGCCTCTTGCATTCCTTTCATCAAAAATGGGTCATACAAGTCTCTTTCCCAATCAGGGTTTACAAATTTCTCTATTTCTTTCTCGGAAGTGATACCTCGGTTATACAAAAGTTGCAGAATCACTGGATGAAATTCGGGAAACTCCTCAATAAATTTTTTTGGGGCTGGTTTTGCCAAGCGCCATTTCTTAACCATTTACTTAATCCTTAATTTACTTATAGTAGACTCTTCCCTCTATGCGAAGGTCCATATACTCTTTTATTTCATCCTTTTTTGCCTGATAAACTTTGGCCATATTTTCTAATTGATGGTCCAAATCTCCTTGAGTATCAAATATTGCCTTAA
>Ga0272448_1001743_pt1 | contig 28643 bp, 27 predicted proteins | sample YNPCB0191_FD_202220 | JGI IMG/M metagenome (GOLD analysis project Ga0272448, IMG submission 202220) | Hot spring sediment microbial communities from Yellowstone National Park, WY, United States - YNP-CB-019-1 | ecosystem: Environmental > Aquatic > Thermal springs > Hot (42-90C) > Sediment... | reverse complement strand
GGAGGAAACCTTACGCTCTAGGGACATGCGCTTTAAAGTCTCGGAACGATATCTCAACGGAGCCACTAAAGAATACTACAGCACACACCAACTAATCAACCTAAAAACTACTTTTCCATCTACTGTAAGACGGCTGAACGCTTACCATTCTTTGCGAAAAACTTTAACGTAAAGTATTTTTGGGGAGAATCGGTTGATAGTCCATACCTTAAGAAACTTGACCAAGGAATCTATGAAGTCGTTAATGTTGACACGTCTTTAGTTGAGAGTACTGAAGGGAAACTGCTGGTCCTATATGTTGGCGAAGAAGAATATTATATTGAATATTTCTTCCTATCCGTATCGCAGACCGAATCCCTTGACATCCTATTAGTCTATGGCGGGAAGTTTATTGAAGATCTTGATCCAGCATTTCTCCGTCACTTCAACGTCATCTATTTTTCAGGCTTGAATTACAGAAACCTACAAACCTTCACATCTATGCTTAAAGATTACCTTGACTCAGGCGGCGGGATAATACTAGACTCCCTAGAACCAAGCGAACCGCCAACGTTATTTCCAGTAAGCAAATTATCAACAATGAAAGCATCATTCAATCTGACGGCGTCACGTGACAATGAGATTGTTAACAGCATAAACTTGAAGGCTTTCTCTAATTACGCAGCATACGTTCAGGTAATATTCGCTCAAGAGTTAAGAGAAGGCGCAGAGAACCTTCTCAATGACGGAGATTACGCCGTAATTGCCAGATGGAATTATGGCCATAGTAAGGTAATATGGTCCGGATTGAACCTTCCATATTTGGCGATGTTGCAAGGCAATATTGAAGCGTCAAAAATGTTGGTGCAAATGCTTAACTATGCATCCACGCCTAAAAAGATAGGTGGAGCAAAGGTTACATTTGACCTTAAAAATGAAAGGGTGATAACTAACGTTAAAAACGCAACAGTAGAGACTGGCATCTGGGTGAAGGTAAGCTATGATTCTAGATGGGTGGCAAGGGTAAACGGTGAGGAGCTGAGGATAGCAAAGGCTGGACCCGGGACTATGCTTGTTTTTCCCATGTGCAATGGCGACTACACGCTTGAACTGGTATACGGAAAGTCTATTCTTGAGCAGATTGGAGAAGCAGCTACCCTTACTGGGCTCATAGCAATACCAGTATCGCTTCTACTCTCAGCATGGAAGATTCCAAAAGGATGGACAAAGACAAAACATTCGGGAGCGGCTATTAGCCAAAAAATTAGGCGGCAATGGTCTCCAGATAAACATTGATAATTCTCTAAAGACCAAATTTGTGAATATCAGATTCTATGGTTTTCATTCGGTACAGGATAGAAAGATTCATGGAAAGATCATTCCTAATTAAGATTCCTTTATTTTTAGTCTTTAGGGATTCCATTAAACATGATATCAGCTGGGGGAATTGAAGATGGAGAGAGGATAGTACATATGTAGATCAAAGAGCTGCACATATAACCCAGCGCGGGTGTGTTGTCTAATTAAAACGATGACAAAAACAGCAATCTTTTCTTCTCTTTCAAAATGTGACCATTCTATTTTCCCTTGTGTAATAAGGCTAGAAGTACAACCTTCTTATGATCGTTCTAGAATTGAAACGAGTTCTTCAAGCAACCATTTCTAACAACGTCAAGAAGAATTCCAATTTCTGCATAAATTTTTTACTTCAGATAGAGCCTTAAATAGGAATTACCTGAGTCTGCTGAGCAATGATGTTTTGACGTTATCCCAGCTTCGCTTGGTCATTAGAAAGTCTTGCATTCGAGCAGTATACTGCCTTTTATATAGATCAATGTTTTCCACGTATTCGGCTATCTTTGCAGATGATTCGCCCAGCGACCTTGCTAGAATGACCTCTTTGTCATTATAATCTTGTCGATCAAAATATTCGGGAAGAGTTACTTTTGCAATAGGAACACCCATTAAGCCCGCTTCAATTGAAACATAGCCTAATTCCTCATCGAGACATCTCTCTACATAGAGATCCGAAGATGACATAAGTTTTAAAAACTCCTCTCTGGGCATAGACGGCAATATCTTTATGGTCGAATCATCTGTTGATTTAAAATGGTTCAAAAATGAATAGTCCATATCGATAGGGTTAATTATGATGAATTCGATTTTCCTGTGTGAGAGTCTTATCAATTTTTTGGCTAGTGATACTAATTCTTTCATTCCCAATATGCGTGGCGTACTAACAAAAGAGGTGTAAGTTACAATCCTAACTGCGCCATTTGAGATATGGGAACTTTTTAGGGCGGAATATAATTGAAGGTCATCTGGAAGGATAAATTGTGGTAGAATCACATAATCACTTGGTATTCCGTTTCTTTCATGAGCTGTTCTAGAGTGGAAAATAAAGAAGTCAAAGATCTTGGAGAAGTTGAATGCTTTCCAATACGAGAGTAGTGAAAGTCGTCCCACCATTCCCCCTATGCTATGTTGCTTGATAGCCTCTAAGAACTCATCCCAGACAAACCCGTGAACAAATAAACCTTTTTTCGATTCTATGAATAATGGATTTAACCATAGATTGGATCCCATATATATTACAACATCAAAACTTTGAAGGTTCTTTGCGGCCTTTATATCTTCATATAATCTGCGGGAAGCATTCCCTTGTATCTTCACAAGGTCAACTTCATAGCCTTCCAGTTTGAGACCCTTGTAAAGCCTCAATGCTGCTCTTCTAGGCCCAGTTGATATTAAAGCTGGCATAACTATTGCTATATTCATTGCAGCATCTCAAATCCTGGAATATACACAATTAGATCCAAGTCTCTTGGTGTATTTAAACCCATAATCTGCTAGAAACTCCTTTACCAATTTATTCATTCCAGACACTGTACATTCAATCACTACAAATCTGGTTTTCAGCAGAGTGCTTACCGCGCCCCTGAGAACATTGAGTTCAGCGCCTTCGACGTCTATTTTTAGAACATCCAAAGAGTCTTCGCTTACTAGAATATCGTCCAATTTTACAGCTTTTACCCAAATATATCTGCTTCTAAGCTTAGCAACACTATGACGGCCATGATATTCGGAAATATAAAGCTTGACTTTATTTTCAGTATCATATATGGCGTTATTACAGGTTATTGCTTTCAGATTGTTTAATCTCAGATTTGAGCAAAGCATATAGTAGTTTCGTGGGTCAGGCTCAAACGCGTAAACCTTACTTTTTGCAGATAATCTGACAGCAAAGCCTCCTATATTTGCGCCTATGTTGACAAATATGCCACCACACTTTACGTTATGCTCTATGAAGCTTAGTGTTTCTGCTTCGTAACACATTGATGAATGATAAAGATCCTCAGCACATTCAACACGAAAAAGGTTGTTACCAAATTTTAGGATTATAGGTTTTTTGTTCAACACCTTAATTAGAAGTTCTTTATTCAGCAGTAAATGGCATTCAGAAAGTAATAATCTTAAAATTTCTAAATCCTGTTTAGAAATGTTTATTCCATATAGAACCTTGTAATCGAGCCCTAAAACAACGTCTAAGAGATGTGGATCCCGCAGACATTTTATGTTGTGTAAAACATTAAAGATCCTTCTCTTTGACTTCAAAATCATAGCTAGATAAAAGAGGTTTATTGCTGATCACCTTTAGATTTTCATCTTTTTGACACCACTGATGTAAGGGCAGGAAACTTCAATTTCTATAAGCGGCGAATGAATTTAGACTTTCCATAAAGATAACCCAGCAGATACGGTAACGAGAACAATACTACATACATAATATCATATGGATTTAGAAGAGCATTTCCGATCTCTTTCTTCGACAGTAATAACTTCCTGCCAAGTATTGAACGAGTTAACCCTCCCCAGTACACTCTTTTCATCATCCATTTATAGTTAAGCCTCTCATCTTTGATTCTATGATACACTATTGCTCTAGGCGTATAGTAAACCTTGTATCCATGCTTTCTAACTCGAGCGCAAATCTCTGTTTCTTCACCGCTCAATAATATGGAACCTCTTCTTCCTACCCTTGTGCTGAACAGTCCATCATCTTTGATTTTTTCTTTGTCGGCGGCAAAGTTTGCTCCTACAATCATCTCTTCGTCTCTGAGGAAACGAGGCTCACTACCCAGGTCTAAAGTTGACAGTGAAAATTTTGCATACTCAGACCTGAAAAGCAGGGGAGGCTTTCTGTGCCATAATGGCAGAATTTTTCCACCCACAATAGCTATATCATCATAAAGGTTAAATGGAATAACAATCTCCTTCAGCCAGTCTTTCTCCACTATGCAATCGGGGTCAGTGAACGCTACTATGGGATATTCGGCTGCTTTTACACCTTCATTTCTGGCATACGACAAACCTTTTGGAGGAACATGAATATAGCGAACGTTTTCAGGCAAGCTCTGTGAATATCTCTTAATTTTGCCGTCCTTTGAGCTATCAATGATTAATAATTCGCAGGGTACCTCGGTTTGTTTTAAAATGCTCCGAACACATGATCTGACCATCTCAACATCGTTGTTATAAGTGCAAATGACCACGGAGGCGCCTGTCATCATCTTTTCCATCTCACATACTCTGATATACCTTGATGTAATCATCTATTACCACGTCCCAGGAGGCATGCTCCCTAACAAACTCGTATGCGTTCTCAATCAGGGATGAACGTAATTTCTGGTCCTTGATAACGGAGATAATGGTCTCAGCAAGATGCTTACTGTCTTTTGGCACAAAAAGCGCATTGCCCTCACCGCCTATAGCATCAAGGCTCCACTCGTCTCTAACACATATAATTGGTTTCTTTGCTGCAGCGCATTCAAGCAAAGTGTAACCCGCTGCTTTGCCAGCATAAAAAGCCAATGCACCAGAAAATACATTAGGAACGTCGGCGTAAGCTATCTTTCCTAGAAAGTTAAACTTCTCAGATAGCCCTCTCTCTTCCACCAGAGACTCTAATCTTCTTCTCTCGACGCCATCTCCGGCGATCACGAAATCGACATCAATCTGCTCGAGGACTAGCTGGGCGGACTCTATGAGCAGATTCACCTCTTTAACAGGGTCAAGTCTTCCTAAATAAAGAACGTACCGACTATTGGGTTCACAATGACCTTCAAACCGTTTTAAGTCGATTGCTAATCTAATTCTCTCAATCCTTCGCGGGCGGAACCTTTTGAGATATCTGACAGCCTCATCTGTAGGCGCGACCACAGCATTTGCCTGCTTTATAACCATATTAAAGAGGCTTGAATTTAGAAGGATCCTAAAAACTTTGATTGAAGGATTTCCAGAGAAGGCCTTACCCACGTTGTGAATGGTTAATACATAGGGCTTCTTCATGAGCTTCGCAATTAGGGAGGCAACAACCGTAATGAAATACTCATTACCGTGAATGTGAATTACGCCTTCTTCTTTTGAGAGCTTCCTGAAAAAGTCTGGATGTGGAAAAGGATTAAATAATTCTGGAAGAATGCCTCCGAATTCTGGGGGGTTGATTCCGAAGAATTCGTTAATTTCCACCCTTTCGTCAATCCATCTTCCATCGGGCGTGGATGGAATACAAATCTTGCCCCTCTCAATACTTCCGACAGTATAGATCTTTGTTTCAACACCTCTTTTAGATAAGGCTTTTGCCAGTTCCCTAACATGAACACCTATACCTGCTTCCGTTATTCCCGGAGCCACATGCACAACTCTCAAAGTCTCCCACTCTGCCTAAGCCAGTATTTTTTCCCATTTAACTTCCATCTCATGACTGATATGAGCATTTTTATTGGGTCTCTTATGATGTTGACCTTTGAGTTTCCCTTGTAGGTGTATGTTACGGGGATGAAGCCGATTCTGAAGCCTTTACGTGAGGCCTTTATGAGTATCTCGCTGTCTATCTCGAACCCGTTTGAGGTTAAAGGCTGGATGGCTTCTATCACCCTTCTCCTGAAGGCCTTGAAGCCGCTCTGAAGGTCTTCGAAGTTTCCGCCGAACATTCTTATGATTATTATGCCGTATATGCGGCTTAGATATGCCCTGACCGCCTTTGTGTTTCCGTTTTTTCTGTTGATCCATATCTTTCTCGAGCCGACGACAATGTCGTTTCCGTTTATGGTGTTCAGCAGCTCAGGTATCTTTTCAGGCGGATACTCCAAGTCCGAATCGATGAGGACTATGTATTCGCCTTTTGCCGCCTCGAAGCATTTTCTGATGCCGAACCCTTTTCCCATCCTTTTTGGAAATTGCAGCGTCTTAACGTTGCTGTGGCTTTCGGCCAGTTTATCCATGATTTCAGGGGTCTTGTCTGTGCTGCCGTCTTGTTCCAAGATGATTTCAAAATGTTTTCCGTAGCCTTTCATAACCTCAAGAACCTTGTTGAAGCAGACCTCTATGCGCTTCTCTTCGTTGTAGGCAGGCATAATCACAGAAACAACAGGTTTTTCATTTTTGCTGTTCATTCCTTTTTGAACCTCCTTTTAGAAATGTAGTACACTGTCGCCGCCACCGCAGGAACAAAGATCAACGGGGTTGGCCAAGGCAGCTCAGGGATTACTTCGTGATTTACGCAGTAGTTGTTTTTATTTGGAGCTCTATCTCTTAGAGAACCCAATGGCTGAAACGTTGCAGCCACGATACCTATCGTGTTTTGGCAATTGCCAGGGTAGCCTATGTCTGAAAGCCTTGCAGTTAAGTAGATAGAATTGCCAACAATGTCGACACTAATAGATGACTTATAGCTCCATACACCTGCAACCCACTCGTAAAGACCTGATGAACCTCCACCCATAAGATAAAAGTCTGCTCCCTTGTAGGGTTGACGCGTTGAGCCGCCAGCTTTTGTATCAAGAAAAACGCAATAAGAACGAGTGTCTGACGGCTCAGGGGTAGTACTACATTCAATAATAAACCTGAAATGTGTGCCGTTATTTGTTAAGTAAACACTTAGAATGTCAACCGACGCTGGCAAAGCATCTTTTTTAGGATCCGTTCCGATTAATATTGGAGTTATGAAAGCATAGGCTAGACTAGTTGAGGATTGTGCCAGCAAAAGAAGAGCTGAAAAAAGGGCAATTGTTTTTAAAGCACTGTTCAACTTTGAATTTCCTCCAAGTTTTTAACAGCATCTCTGTCGCTTCTCGTCTTAGTCTCCTGAAGCATTGAAACAAACGCTGATGCTGTAATGCTTGTCCTTGGTAGAACCGTGACCTTAGAGTCCTTGCTTTGAACAAGATCCTTTTTGGCTTGTTTTAGGATGTAAAATATGCTGACTGAACCTAAAGCCAAAGCTGAAGACAACAGGATTTTCCAAAATCCAAGGTTATATGGCAGAATATTGTCCAAAAACACGGTTAACCTAGAATCATAATAGGAAATTTCAGCTAACAAAAGAGAAATAAGCGACATAATTGGCAGGAAAACAGCGGTTATGTTTCCTACAGGTACATGATGTGTGCTTTCCAGAATATTTTTCTCGCTGATCTCAACCTCTGTTCGTTGTTCCCTTATTGCTGAACGTTGAGATTCATGCAACGCAGTGGGAACTTTCTGTTCAATCTGCACTTGCGGTTGCCATTCACCAATAACCTTTTCATAAACCATTTTTGCGTATGGTTCGCGCTTGAACAGTTCAGCGAGTTTTTCTCTAGGCTTTTCTTTAAACAGCTGCTTTATGAGTTGCCTGTTTTCTTCAGGAATCGTGTTCCAGTTTTCATACACTGCACGCCAGTCAGCCATGGTTTACAGCTCCTTAAGTTCGTTTATTGCGTCTTCAGCAGTGAACGGTTCTTTCTTGGGTTTTTTGGAATTTTGCGGTTCCTTTTCACCCAAGTTCAATTCATCTTTTTGAGGCTCTATGTGCGGTTCCTTATCCTTCGGCTCCTCATTTTTTTCGCTAGCCCGGAGTAACGAGGAAAATCTTTTCCATTCATCCAGGATGTTTTTGGGCTGACCTTGTTCGGGAAGTTTGGTTTCTTGAACCTTGATTTTGCTTTTCAGTTCATCTCTTATTTTGGACGCAATCACCTTTTCGATGTATTCTTTTTCAGAAAACTGTTCTTGTTCGGGTTTCTCTTTCTCTAAGGGCCTTTCCGCCGGTGCCTGTTGAGCTTGGACTTGTTCTGGAGTTTCATGAGCAACTGTTTCTTTTGATGAAGGCTTTCTCGGTTTTAGGTTCTCGTCCAAGTAGCCTTTTCTAACTAGGCTGTTCAATACGGTTTCAACTTCAGATGTATCCATCAGAAGCCTTAGGCAAATTTCTTCAATTGCACTGCACCTTAGGGCGGTTTTGAACACTTTGGCTTCTAAAGGCGTCAAATCCTCAGTTTTATAGTCATCTGCAACTCGAGACTTGGCTTCATCAAACCTTCTTATGCGTTCCTCAAGACTTGAAAATATCCTTTCAGTAAGTCTCTCCGGCTCAGCCGCTTTGTCAGGAGCTAGAATCCCGAACACGGGTTCCACTGCCTGTGGAACAGGCGGCAGTCTCTCTTCGGGTAAAGGTGTTTCCTTACCTTTAGGTTGACCAAGTCGGAACTTTCGCCACTCGTGGTAGTCTTTTTCCCAAATGAACTCGTGTCTTCCTAGTTTACCAACTATCTTAGCGGCGTTGTGGTCGTAGTCCTCGATAAGAGATGGGTTAATGTTTCCAAGGACCAAGTGAACGTTAGTGAATATTTCGGGTATAAGCTTCCGAGTGCTTGATAAGATAACCTGGATGTTTGCATGTCTTCCCCTTGTGACTGTGCTTACAACCTCGTATTTGTCGGCCTCCTCGATTATTAGAAGAAGGGGAGTCTCCCATGTGACCTGCGTAATGCGTTTCAGAAACTCGCTTACTATGATCTTTTCAACGTTACTGTCCACTATGTTAAAACGGATTGAAAGATTACCGGCAGTTTGCTTTACTGCGCCCAGCATTTCCTTGACTGTTCGGTCGATGTCTGACCAAACGTTGAATGTCATAATGGTTTTGAACATGTCGCTGTCGACTTGCGGAATAGTTTTGTCATAACTGACCTCATAAGTGTTGAACAAGTATTCTCCGTGAGGGTCAATGACGACGATTCTTTTTTTACCTTGAATCTGCGGAATAACGTAGTTCCCAATCATGTAGGTTTTGCCATATCTTGTTGGGGCGTAAAAATACAGATGACCAACATTTGGATCAAGAACCTCGAAAGGAACCTCAACTTCTGCCTCGACTTTAGGCTTTGAAACTCTTGTCGGCGGAGTTTCAGTGGCGACTGGCGGTTGAATTGCTGTTGAAGGCTGTTCAACTAATGCTTGAGGCTGAAAGCTGACTTCAGGTTCTTTTGGTTTAGGTTCAACTTGCTCCCTCTCAAGAGAAGTAATGATCTGAGAGCCTGACAAGACCCTTCGGTTTATCCTCGCATTCGGGCCAATCTTTACGGTCTTTTCAGTTGAAACTGCTTCAACAACAGCGTTCTCTTCCAACGTGATATCTTTAAGCGAGTCAATAACGCCTCTTACTACACAATCTCGCCTTATGGTAATTGGTCCTTCAGAAAGAACATGGCCCTCAACAATCGTGGACTGCCCTATGTCGACGTTGCCAAAAGCCTTAACACTACCATAGATATGGCATTTTTTGCCTATTTTCAAGTTTCCCTGTATAACTAAATGGTTGTTGATTTCTGTTCCATCCGGTATACTCGCGTCCCCAGTTATCCTGATTACCTCACCTGCAACTTTCACTCGCGCTTCTTCTCTTGCCTTTTCAAGTAATGGCGTGTCAACATCAGGCTTTTCTTCATAAGTCGTTTGGTCAGGAATTTCTTTAGGCCCCTTATCCTTTCGCCTGAAGAATTCAATTGCGGCGGGCGTAAACGGAGCTCCAAGAAGGACGAATGGCAGTATAGTTAATGGATTCACAGAATTAGCCTCCCGTTCCCGTTTTTGTTGAATCCATTAGAGCCGTTGTGTCCGTTTTTGCCGTTTTTTCCATTGCCATTTCCGTTGCCGTTATGTTGCGTGTGGTTCCACTTGTGGTTTCCATTTCTCGTTAAGATTAAATCAATGAACGCTTTAGTGCAACAGAACGCCATTAGCAGGAACGCAAAGGTAAGTGCTGGAAGCAACCACAATAAATGTCTTCTGTTGTCAAGGTAAATTCCAGAACCTATTTCGAAGAAAGGAGCAAAGTTGCCAACTGTACTGTAAGTGAATACCGATAAAGTCAAGAAATAATATCCTCTCATAGCTAACGAAGTAAAGGTTTCTTCATGAAGTATGTAAGAAGTCACTCCTACTCCCCAAGCCAACAAAACAAGCATGGGCATAAAATAGATACATAAAAGAAGGGTGAGCTCCATCTTCTCATACAAACTTAAGTGCGGCGCCACGATTACGTTCTTAAGATGTTTCATGGCACATTGCATGTGACCCTTAGCCCATCTGTACCTTTGGTTCCAGTAAGCCCTCCAAGACGTCACAGCTTCCTCGTAGGCTTCTGCATCGTTTACATACCTTATTTGGTAACCCTTTAGCACAAGCCTTACTGTGAGGTCTGTGTCTTCGGTCAGCATGTTCTTGTCCCATCCGCCAACCTTGTCAAGTGCTTCTCTTCTGAATCCGCCCACTGTTCCTCCATATTGGGGGACAAGCACAAGTTCATCTCTGGCTTCCTGGTCTACTCTATAGCCTCCAATTCTTTCCAAAGTTACTATTTTCGAAACAATCGAGTCGTCTTCGTTCATGACTACAACTCTGCCCTGCACTGCGCCAACTTCAGGGTCAACAAAAGGCGCAACAAGCTTCTCAATGATGTCTAGCTGCGGATAATAGTCAGCATCAAAAGTCAGAACTATCTCGCCAGTTGAGAACTTAATTCCATCGTTCAGAGCAGCTGGCTTTCCACCTCCACCGTTCGCTCTGTGTACCGCTTTAATGAAGCTAAATTTCGTTGCATAATCGTCTGCAATTTTGCCAGTGGCATCGGTTGACCCGTCATCAATCATAATCACCTCAAGCTTGTCTTTGGGATAGGTCAATTCCGTCATTCTTTGGAGAAGATTTCCGATCACAAACTCTTCGTTATGTGCAGGTATTAGAACGCTTACCTTTGGCGTGTAAACGCCTGCGACCCTGTGAAATGACTTTACGAACGAGTGCGATTTGCCAAAAAGCGTAAAATAAGTAAAAATTACGTGTCTAAACATGTACGCAACCATAGCCAGCACAAGTAAGGCAGTTATAATCGTCAGAATCATTGTTGCGCCTCCCTTTTCAACCACGACATTCCAAGTGCCCACGTTGAAACAACCCAAACGAAATCTACGGTAGGAGCCAAAACAAAATGGACAAACTGAAAAGCAGGTAAACCGAAATTGTAGGCTACTGCAATAACAGCTGCAAGCCGACTGAGATTCCATGTAAAACCAATGGATGCAGCCAAAATGAACCACGCAAGTTTTGTTTTCAAGTCGCCTTTCAACAGCCCAACTGTTAAGGCAGATATGAACGAGAAAATGAGGAGAGTTATGAGTCCCGAGCATTCAAGCCAAATCTGAAATCCAACCACGGTTCCATCAAGTAACCTAACATACATTAAGTACAGAGGACTCACGTAGTAGGTTTTGATGCCGGAGAGTTCGAGAATTGCTGTTGCAGTTCTGGCAGTCAAGTCCCAAGCTGAGCCTGAAGCTAAAAACAGGGCTATGATTGATGCTAGGCAAACCATTACAATTGCGTGACGAAGCATTGGTTTCTCTTTCTTGAGAGACGTGTACATTTTTCTTTACTTGCTCCACACATGGATTTTCAATATGGTGTTTTGGGACTGTATTTTCAAGTTAATAGTAGAACCTAGTCTTCAATATCAAGGTTTTTTAGAGACCGTCGTCAGCTTTCCGTATACTTCTTATTATACAAGTGTTAACATGTGTATACTGAATTAAAAATTAACATAAAAATGTATAAAAAATTGTTTTTGGAATTTTCGAAAAATAAGCTATAAAAACAAGGAAAAAGACAATGAAATGGTATATGATTTTTCCGCTCCTAAGTATGTGGTAATAAGCACAATCATTCATGCTTAATCTAAGATGCACTCATAACAGCAGAAAGAGGCTTGATTATTAATGTTTTTATATGAGAATTTTTATATGAAAAATAATCGTTAACAAATATAATTGAAAAATAATATTATTCAAAATCAATAGGCAGAGATTCATCATGATGATCCAGCGAGTTCCAACTGGGATTCCAAAGTTCGATGATCTGATCGAAGGTGGGTTCCCAAACAACAGCATGATACTTCTCGTGGGATATCCTGGTGCTGGTAAGACGACGTTTTCCGCCCAGTTCCTCTATAATGGAGCAGTGAAAAATCGAGCTAGAGGAGTCTACGTTTGCTTTGCTGAAACAAAGGATACTTTTCTGCGCAACATGTTAAGGTTCGGTTGGGACTTTGAACATCTAGAAAAAGAGGGCCGAATCGCCATACTTGACTTGTCAGTTACTCGTGAAACTGGGCTTCAGAAAAATCTTGACCTAATAATGGAGACCATGACGTCAATGAACGCCAGTAGACTGGTTATTGATTCCTTCACTGCAATCAGCATGGGATTCAAAGAATCAATTGACGTTCGCGTAATGGTTCATCTATTATACAAATTTCTTAAAAAAGCAAACTGTATTTCCATTCTGATAATGGATCAGCCTTGGGGCACATTCTCAATGGGAGAGGGAATCTCAGAATTTCTTGCTGACGGAATAATTTATTTGGAGACGTACTTTGACGAAAATGACGTGTTGTGTAGAAGGCTTAAGATACTCAAGATGCGTGGAACAAACCATACTAAACTGCCTTATCCTTATGATATAGATACAAATGGTTTCTCCATCATCAAAGTTAAACCCTCTATACCAAAAGTTAAAGAACAAAAACAAATGGCAAAAGCAAAGAAAACAAAAACTCTTGGAAAAAGACAACCGTAAACCAAATGATAATATGCTTGCACCTTGATCTCTGATGGCATTATCAATTTTTCATGTCTGTTTAACAAGTATTTTTTGTTAATACTATGGGTTTGGACTATAGGTTCTAATAACGAATTCATTCTCAATATTTAACATAAACATTTAAAAAATTACATTATTTTTTATATTGTTTCTTCATAATTGTTTTAATAATTAGTTTCATCTAATAATTCATGTCTTTTGAAAGACAAGACAAAACAATAATACGAATATCGACTCACGGACAAACATTACTTTTTAATGAACTGCCCAAATCTTTACCATTTTCGTTCAATGAATATTATCGATGTCGCCACTGCAATTACCTTATTCCAAAAAAAGGAGCATTGATCTCCGGTTACGACTCGGAACATTCTCTTCAGCATATCCACTGCACAAATTGTGGAAAAATTGTCACGTGGTCTCCAGGAAGCAACAAAATTAGGAGCATGGCTGAAGGCTTTTTTCTAATGGTAACAGGCGGAGCAATGGCCTTTCTGCTTTATCCATTCTTAAATGTATACGGCCTACAAGTTGGCTTTACCACCTTATTATTTGGCATCATCAAAGCTCTATTTCTCTAGAAGATTTTTAAAAGACATATGATTAATTTAAGAATTTTTCGAAAATACACTATTTTTAAATGTGTATGCACTGAATATACTGATTGGTAATAGCATATGCCGAAGACTGAAGTTGACTCGAGAGCTGAGCTTCTTTGTACACGTGTCACGCAGGTAATAAAAGAAGCTGTGATCCACGAATCTCAAGTGGAGGGTTTAACGCCCTCAGAATGGCTGCGCAACCTCATCGTAAAAGAACTTAAAGAAAGAGGAGCTCTTCCAAGAGTCTACAGATTCCCAAGCTTGGAAAAATCTAATTTAGAATAAAAAACATGGCACAAATTATTTGAGAAAGATCAAAAATCTAGAAAACTGAAATAATGCGTACAATAAATTTTAAAAGGTAAACTTTGAATAAAAAAGAAAAAAGTTTTTGAAAAAACAGAAAAATATTGGCGTTTGACTAGAAGAGCATTATTTTATTTGTATTGTACGTAGACCTCGGATGGTAAAGGCTTTTTATTTGTGAATAATTCGCCTTCAACGCGTCTAAAGTATCCTATAACATCCTTTCCTTTAGTTGTCAACGTGAAAACACTTGCGTCATCAATAATCTTCTCTTGGAGGAGATCTTGACTTATTAGAAAATCGATGTATCTTCTAAGCCTTGTCCAAGACAAATTTGCACGGTACATAATATGCGTAGGCTTCTTTTTGCCTTCTGCAACTGCTTTTAGAATATCGATGTAAATTTCCATTTGTGACCTTCTGGTCATTTTTTATTCGCCGAAGTCTATTCGGCAATGTTTATTAATAAGCTTTATGAACCATCAGTTTTTCCAGTATTAACCATCAATATGATTCTGAGTGTATGAACCCATAGTTTGGAGTTAATATTTACTCTTTCAAGGTTTCAAGTATTCTGATAACCTCATCAATTGGGCGATCAATCTTAACTTTTAAATACACCAATGTATCCGGTTCGCCTGAAGATGAATCATCTTTTTTCTTCGAATAGGATGATTCCATATCTGTCTTTTTGGTTTTGCTTGCTTCCTTGTAGATTAATTGAAGGTTGTCGCATATTTTCTCCAGTTTTTCGATTAATGCATCTAGGTTTTTCTCGTGCTCCATCAGCGTGGTTATCAGCAGGTCGAGGTAGCTCGATCTTCCTCTTTCTTCAGAACTCATTGTGCAACCTTCTTTGTCTTTCTATCAGGAATCTAACTTTCCGTCGGATTTAAACCATTTGTGAACATATGGGCTTAATGATCAATTGCGTTGAAAACTTTGTAAGTAACATACTTATTGAAGGTTACAATTTTACATCTCTATGAGACGACTGTACTTATCGTCTATTTTTGAAAATTTTTTTGTCCTAGGTGCTCCCTCAAAGGACAAGGCAAAAATAGGCAACTCCAACTAGTTGTTTTGTTTGCGCTATGTTTCAGAACAGCAACATTAAGTCTCTAGACTTTTTTTGGGCAACACCCCCGCTATAAAAAATATTGATGTAATAGTGTTAAGCGGAATGTTAGAACCACGAAGATCCTTAAGCATTCTTCCTGTCCTCAACAGTCCAAGTCTTCCCTTTCGCCACATGTAATCAGATCTTGTTTCACTTATGTTTCGGCAACGGCCTCAGCATAAAACTATTGTAAGAGGACGCTTAGTCATTGTTATTTTTAAACAGAATGCATATGTGTTTTTAGTTGAAACGAATCTCACATTCCTATACTTTCCAATCTATTTCGCCTGTTTTCTGCTTGAAACAGACCCTTGAAAGGCTTGCGATAATCATTAAAAACCAAAGCGGCGAATAGATAAGGAAGAAAACCAGAAATTCTAGGGGATTAAATGGGTTACCCATCTTTCTGGATAGAAAATAGAAAAAGGCAGAGTATGCGCTAAATCCTCCTATTATGAAAGTAAGGTTTCGGAAAATGGCTAACGAAGCGGACGTTAAGGCGGCTGGAGCAAGAAGTAATGTCGCCTGTGTGGAAAGTAGCAAAAGCGAAAAATAAAACGCTTTGACAAAAATCTCATCAGGCATAAACAGTGTAAGCAAGAAAAAGGGTAGAAATGGAAAAATGAAAAATAACGCAGGTAAAAGGACGCTTGGATGAGACTTAGCCATTCTTACGAGGTCTCTGAAATACTCTTTAAACCACAATGCGCTTCCAAAAGCCCACCTTTTCCTCTGCTTAAACCAGCTGCTCCAAGAAGAAGGTGCCTTAGTGTAGACACAGATGTTTTTTACAAATTTGTATCGAACCCCATTTAAGAATGACCTTGTCCCAATGTCAAGATCCTCCATGATAACCTTTCTGAACCCACCTAAAATCTTGAAGGTTTCCCGTTTAATAGCAAAGGCGGCTCCATTCAATCCCAAGCACCGACTAAGTTTCTTGGAAAAAAGCCAGTTAGTAAAATTAAAGCCCAAGTAATCGTAGCTTACAATTTTTGCGACGAAAGAGTCGCGAATTATGTCCTTCTTAATTTCAACTACTTCAGAATCCTTTATTTCTCTGCTTATGACTTCAAAAATGTTTTCCGAATTACTGCCCAGATTAGTATCAGCATCAAGAAAAAATAAAATGTCGCCTTTTGCATCTTCAACAACCTCGTTAAGCACATTAGCTTTTCCTTTTCTTTCCCCATTTAACACAAAACGAGCTTTGTTCGAATATTTGTTTGCCAAAATTAAGCTCCTTTCCGTCGGTTCATCAACCACAACCACAATTTCCTTATTTTCATACTTATTTTCTATTAGCTTGTCAAGCAATGTCTCCAGAAGATCTGATTCTTGGTAGACTGGAATGATTATACTAAACTGACATGGCATACCAGCTTACAACCCCTAACATCACTCTATTTACAGATTGTTATTGAACTTTTACTGTGTCTAAGTAGTTATTTGAGTTTTTTATCTTTATTTATAACCATAAATTTCTTACTGACTGGCGTCGACTTAGAACCAGCAACAAAAAAATCTTTAGTGTCTGAACAACTGTCATTTCCTATTGTTGTGAAGCCAACAAAGTGAAATATGCTCAGGTTCAAGTTCAAAACTAAGGGGCTCTTCTTTTTCGCAAACATCCATTTTATATGGACACCTTGGATGAAACCTACATCCCATTGGGGGATTAACTAGATTTGGGGGCTCTCCTGGCGGAATGTCTCTAAGAATTTTTCTGTTTTCTGCATCAGGATCGGGTATTGCTTTCAAAAGAGCCTCAGTGTAGGGATGCTGGGGATTATGAATAACTTCGAACATTTTTCCGGACTCTACTATTTTTCCAGCATACATAATGAATAATCTTTCTGAGAAATATTTCGTTGTTGTCAAGTCGTGAGTAATATAAATGAAACTTATACCTAAGGTTTCTTGAAGTTCTTTCAAAAGAGTTAAAATTTCGATCCTAACGGACGCATCCAACATTGAAACTGGTTCGTCGGCAATTACGAGTTCAGGGTTAAGTGTAAGAGCTCTCGCTATTGCGACTCTTTGTAGTTGTCCTCCGCTTAACATATGAGGGTACTTTTGCGCAAAATCTTCAATTGGTGTCAATCTTACTTTTTCGAGAACCTCGCAAATTCTTTTTTGTCTCTCATTCGAATTTCCAAATTTATGTATAAGTAGGGGCTCTTCAAGGATTCTGTATATTGTGAAAAATGACGGTAGCGCTCCATAGGGGTCTTGTTCGATGATTGATGTTACTCTCCGATACCACATCAGTTCCTTTGTATTAACATAGGTTATGTCTTTCCCTTTAACCATGATTTGGCCTTCAGTGGGTTTATAAAGTCTTAATAATGTTTTGCCAAGAGTGGTTTTTCCGCTTCCCGATTCGCCAACAAGTGAAATTGCTTCTCCTTTTCCTAGTGAGAAGCTTACGTTATCGACCGCTCTGACGTAAATAGGACTGGAAAAAATCCCTTTCCTCATCTCGAAATATTTTTTAAGTCCGCTGACCCTAAGTAGTTCTTCGTTCATATTCGTTCTGCTTCCTTATGTTCTTCAAACAACCAGCATTTTACTAAATGCTCTGATCCAAGGTCAGAAAGTGGAGGGCTTTCTTTAGTACATTTGTCAAAAGCTAAAGTGCAACGTGGATGGAATTTACATCCTGATGGCGGATTAATTAGGCTTGGTGGTGATCCAACGATGAATTCGGGTTTTTTATCTATTCTGAGGGTTGGTACGCTTGCCATAAGCTTTTGAGAATAAGGGTGGGCTGCCTTTTTGTAAAAAATATCAGCAGATGCAATTTCTTGGATTTCACCAGCGTACATGACAGCAATTTTGTCAGCCAATTCGCTGCTTAACGCTATGTCATGCGTTATGAAAAAGTAACTTAATCCCATTTCCTTTTTCAGTCTTTTAAGGAGGTTCATGATATTTGCTTGTGTTATAACGTCTAAAGCTGATGTGGGTTCATCAAGAATAAGAATCGAAGGATTCGTAACTAGAGCCATAGCTATGACTACTCTTTGTTTCATTCCGCCACTAAGCTCAAACGGGTATCTTTCAACAAAAGATTCGTGAATACCAACAATAGATAAGGCTTCTTTAGCCTTTTCTAAGGCTTTATGCTTTTTCATTTTTTCATGTATTAATAAAGGTTCCGCAACCTGGTAACCCACTTTAAGCACGGGATTTAGAGAGTTCATTGCTCCTTGAAAAACCATTGAAATTTTCTTCCATCTAATTTCTTCTCGGAACTCTTTTTCACTAAGCGTCATTGTGTCTTGGCCATTGACGAAAATTTGACCAGAATATTTTTCTATGTTCCTTGGCAGTAATCTAATGATAGCTTTCGCGAGTGAACTTTTTCCACATCCAGACTCGCCTACCAATGCTAATGATTCGCTTTTTTGCAGACTAAATGTAACATCGTTAACTGCTTTTACCACGCCCTTTCTAGTTGAATAATGTAAAACTAGGTTTTTACATTCAAGGATGTTCTCTGCCAAGGTTTTCACCAGTTGCCTAGACCTCTCTAAGTTTTGGATTTACAATTTTGTCCAGCGCAAAGCCAAGGAAAGAAAAGGCAAGAGCTGTTAGAATCAGCATAAATGCTGGTTCAAGAACCCAATAATAATAGCCTTTGTATAAGGCTCCTGCATTAAAGCTTTCGTTTATGACTTTCCCCCATGAGGGCAGGTTTGGAATTCCAAGTCCTAAGATTGCTAACGCAGCTTCGAGGAAGACGTAAGATGGCACAGAAGCTATGAGTGTCGGAATTACCGGTGGCAATATTTTTGGTATAATATAAAGGAAAACTATTCTTTTTGAGCTAGCGCCGTATGCTTTTGCTGCCTCTATGTATGGGTATTCTTTTATTTGCATGACAAGCGCTCTTGTGCTTTTTATTCCTCCTCCAAAAATGCTTAGTGCTATTACGACTAAGATAAGAACAAGCAAGTCCAACTTGTAAAATGTTGACACCATAATCAGGATAGGTAGAAAAGGAAGAATCATGTATATTTCAGTAATTCTTTGTATGACAGAATCGATTTTTCCTCCGTAATACCCGCTAATTGTAGCTAACAGCAATTCAAGAAAGGTTATTGTAACTGAGGCTGTTAACCCGAAGGCGAGAGCGATAGGTGTTCCCCATAACAGCGCTATCGTTAAGTCTCTTCTTTGGTTATCTGTTCCTGCCATGCCGTAGACTCTACCATATACGATTAGTTTTACATCGATGTCAGAGTCTTTCCCAAAGAGTGTACCATCAATGTATAGCCTGTACGTTCCTTTAAGAGGCTTTGCTGTAGCTGAGCTATTCATCGACGAGTCTTCAACAGCAAATAATGAATATTCAATTGGCAGAGGAACAGAAGGACTTTTTCCAAGGACATCATTTAGGTATAGGCTAAGCGCATTAGCGGCTTGTTGATTAACAGACAAATATAGTTTGTCTTCTTGGCTTCTTGGAATATATGTTAGAAGTCTAATTTCCGTTCCGCTGGGTTTAACCCAATAGATATTTAATAGCGGAGCACTTCCATTGTATTTCGCTGAAAAAAAGATATTTATTTCGCTTGGAAAGCCGTCATACGAAAAATCAAATGTAAAAGAAATTCGAGCAAGCTTCATATCAGTTTGAGGGATTGGAGTAACAATTTTTACCGTTCCTCCTAATTCTGGCTGAGTTGAGTCTCTTTTTATTGTTTCAGGTAGATTTTGTCCAAGATACTTCAGCCAGTACGGTTGAGCATTTCTGGGATTCTCAAGCCAAACGCCGCCTTCACCTCTCCACAATCTTACGGTTTCATCATACGGTAAGGCTACAATGGCGTATACTGATATTGCCAATAACAGTATTAGGAAAAGGGCTCCGAAAATGCCTGACTTATATGTCAATAGCTCCTTTATTGTACTTTTTAATGTGAATTCATATCCTTCTGACGTCATTTATATCAGCTAGTCCTCCCCATTTTTATTCGCGGATCAATAAATCCATAAATTATATCCAAAAGTAACACGGTTGCTCCTAGCAAATAAGCGTAGATTATCGTTACTCCGATTATTACGGGCGTATCTGTAGCGCTAATCGCAGCATACGTAAGCAGTCCTAATCCTCGCCAATTGAATACAGTTTCAGTAATCATTGCTCCGCTCCAAGAGTTCACTAAGCCAAGAGCAAGTGAAGTAACAATTGGTGGAAGAGAAGGTCGAAGAATGTATTTTGTCTCAATTTGCCTAGGTGGCACACCTTTAGCACGAGCTGCTTCTACGTAATCCTCAGTTGAAAATATTAAAAAAAAGGTTCTATTGCTATAAGCTCCTAGAAAAAAGGCTGATATTATCCATGAGGCCAGCGGAAGAATCATGTGTTTAAGTACACTAAGAGCATAATCCAGCTGAGTGGTAGGAGGAGGAACATCTATATAGCCACCGTATGGTAGAACATTAAAATACGCAGCGAAAATTATTATCAGAAAAATTCCATAGAACCATCCAGGTATAACTGATGTAGGAGCTCCAGCAATAAACAACTTATCAAGAAAACTTCCGTGGTGTCTTGAAAGATAGAGGCCTATGAATAAGCTTAGGAAAAAGTTGATCAACGTTGCAGTAGTAAAAAGCATGATGGTTTGTGGAACTCTTTCCAGTATGATGTTTTTTACCATTCTAGATCCACTATCACTTGTCAAAAAAAGTGCTCTCCCTAGATCCAGCGTCAACCCGTTTTTAAGATAAATAAAGCTTCTTATAATAAATGGCTGATCAAGCCCAATTCGTTTAAATTCTACCATAATAGTTTCGTTAATCAGTTTGTCCCGAAGTTCTTGAGGATAGTTTTTGAACGCAGGGTCATTTTGAAATCGCGTTGTGACACTTAAGATGATCTCGCTTTTCATGATCTCGTCAACATAACCACCCATATTGGCGATAAGTATCGTTAAATAAGCTGCAATAATGATGACAATTAAAATCGTAATCGCTCTCTTTGCAACGAACTTGACTAAGTCTTTCGCTGCCATCTGGGAAACCTTCTTGCCTTCTTTTTAATTTCTTCTATATAAACATTGAGAAATCTTTCTGGAATTTAATAGTAATTGAATTTAAATCTATACACTGTTAAAGTCTTTTTTTAAAAAAAGAAGGGATGTAGAGAGGTTACCTCTACTTTTTAATTATGGCGTACACTGCTATGAGCAATGCTACTACTGCAATTACGATTGCAGCATACATTGTTGTTTGCGTAGCATTGACAGCTCCTTCAAGCGAAGTAATGCGGGTAGACAGAGAGGATTCAAGAGAGGATACACTCGCGCTTAGGTCTGCTCTTGTCTGTGACAGCAATGTCTGGAAGTAGCTCAATTCAGGAATCACTATAAATGGTGTTCTCGCAATTCCAGGAACACCTACGTCTTTGCTTAATGCTATTGTGACAAGAGTGTAGGTTCCAGGAAGCAATGCTGCAGTTTCTGTACCTGTTAAGCTAACTGTCCATTTTCCTGCAGCTGTAGCTGTTGCAGAGCCTGAAGCTTTAGTTACACCTGTTGAATCAATTATTACGTATTTTACGAAGTCAATTCTGTCGTTCGAATATGCCGTTCCTTGACTTGTCAAAGACAGAACGAATTGAGCTTCCAAGCCTGGAACAACGTTTGTTGGAACTTGAACCGAAGATTCTGGGATAGGTGGTGAAGCCAAATATGACCATCTGTCTGCCTTGTAAGTGTAGTCTCTAAACGCGCCAATTACAGCAACGTGACCTGTAAAGTCAACAGTGTCCAAGTAAAATGGCCCATTTGCCACCCAGAAGTGATTGTGTTGTTCATACCAGTCTTGAAGTTTGGTATATCTTTCAGTGACTTCTTCAGCAGTAACATAATCATCAGCGAATTTTTCAAAGGGTACATAGCCAGTAGCTAGCGCTTCCGTCAGCATGTTGTGTAATATAGATATGCTTGGTCCACCAATGTAGCTCATCCATTCAACGCCAGTGCTAGATGCTTTATCAGCTGAGAATGCCAGCAGTCCTTTTTCTTCAGCTAACATGCCTATTGCTTTTACGTGCCATGGCATGCTTGGCCAGAATTGACCGAGACCCCATGTTGGCGAGTCGATCTGAGTCAGCGTAACGGCTCTTGTGAAGATGAACTCTGCCTCTAAAGCTTGATAGTCAAGGTATACTTCGATGACGAAAGGATTCGTGGAAACTATCTTCCATCCTTTGAATAATGTTTTGAAGAGTTCAAAGTTAGGTGCAGACGAGGCATCGTAAAATACACTATTTGGATCATTTCTTTCAAAGTCAAGTGCCCATGTGAGAACCCAGTCTGCAAGAGTCATCACAGAACCATCATGGTACTTTACTTTTCCTAAGATATCGCCATAGTTTACAGTGACCTTTGCCAGTGCAGTAAGACCTGATGGTGCAGTGACTACTTGCTGGTTAGCAGAATCCCATTCATACCAAGCATCAGTCGGGACCGGAATACTGTCAACGAAATTGAGAGTTAACCAGGGGCTACTAGCAATAATTTGTGTACCTTTAAGAACATCTACAGTGACGCTCTCAACTCTGTTTGCCATTGGCAATCCAGTATATGGATTGTTAATGTATTCGCTGTCGACTGTTGGAAGTATTAAGTTTGCATCCATAGCCCAGTTGGTTCCAGCAATCCAGTTCCACGGATCAACAAGTACCTCTCGAGCAGCAGCTTTAACGGTTCCCCCTGTTGTACCAGCATATCTTATTGTTCTTGAGCTTATTGCGTTTGCAAACAATCCGCTTGCAAGATCAGATGCAACCTGAATTTCGTTTCTGTATACGTATGGAATCACTTGGTCAACAACAAAGATTCTTGCAGAATCCTTCAAAGATAGCTCAGCTGCTTGCGCCATTAAAGCTTGTCTTTCCTCAAAAGTGCTCCAGTCAGAGTCAGATAGTCTATAGGCTACTTCTTGGAATATTGGGTCTGGTTTATATCCCAGCCACAATGGACCTGTGCCTGCGCCACGTGGTGTATAGAAGAAGGCAAAGTTGCTTGAAGAGTCTCTATCAACAGCTGTTGTTATCCAACCTCCAGTGTAAATTGAGAAGGCTCCTTGAGAGAGAGGTACCGAAACTGCCCTCCAAATTGGTGAAGCTTCGCGGCTTGTTCTATATGACCGTTCCACCGTGAATCCGAGAAGTTCAAGCTGATCGCCGACATAGTTTCCTATTTTTGTTCTCGCGGGATCGTCCACTCTAATTATCATTTTTATTGTTACTGGATTGCCATTGTATGTCCATTTTCCTTCACTGTAAACTGCGCCTAACTCAACCATTCTTTCGAAAATAATGCGTTTAGCCTCATCAAAATTATAGCTATATTTCGCTTCCAGAGTCATGAGGATATCTGCTAGTTTTCCATATTCTGGAAATGCAGATGTTAGACAGAACAATTTTGGTTTAGCCATGCCTCGTAGCAGTTCCTCAGCAATGTAATTTCTGTCAATAAGTATGTTCATTGCTTCTCTAATCTTAGGGTCACAGAAAGGATTAAGTCTGCCGTCAGCAAAGGTTGGGTTCGTTAAATCTCCATATGGGTTGAATGTTAAATCGTAATACAGTCCATAAGACATGCTATATCCTACTTTCGTGGATGTTTTTACGCTGGCAAAAACATCTGCGTCGTTAATGTCTGACAGATACATTTGGATTTCGTTGTTTTCGAGCATACTTAAGACACGGGACTGATCTGCTTCAGCTTGGAAAGTGATTTGGTCTACCCAAGGTCCATATGGAACTTCTTGAGCATATGTTTTTACTGGAACTAATGCTGCAACGAATAGAACTAATAGAAAAGCTAATGCAATTTTCTTTCCTTTCATTTTATATTCACGTAAAACCCATATCGACTATGTTGAATATAAGATTTTTTATATTATGGAAAACGTTGTTATATCAAATTGAAAATCCTCTTATTTCATTTAAGATAGAAAATTACCTAGAATTTTATAATCTTATATGTAAAATTTCTAATTTTATATATATAATTTAATATATGTAACATGAAAAGCATAATAACTGTAATGAAACCAAAAAAGAAAGAAAAACCATGAAGCCAAACAGTCGCTTCATCCTTATCTCCAAGAATTTCTATTGGTGAAACTATAAACCCAATTATAAAAATTGTAAAAACTATTATGTTGAACAAAAAAATTAATAATAGATGTCTTTTTTCGACGCGAGATATCCATCGAATTTTTCGAATCTTTAATGAATTCAAAAATGAGAAACCAAAACATACGCCTTGTAGAGCATAAACTATCCCCGAAGAACCGTAGACTTTAATCTCCGGATGACAGATTGCCCAAAAAGCATTTAATAATATGGGAATTGAAAAAATCGTAATGATCGAATTCATAATCTGTGATTTGAGTTCATTTTTCGAGTACAATAAATTTAGAGAAAGTAGCAACAAAAGAAAAATGAATAAGACCACCATGTTGTTAATTAAATGGGGAGTGTCTGAATGAACAAAGAGAGATGTTACAATTCCCCAAGGTGTTTTTAATGAGGATGCAAGGTCTTCTTTTAAACTTGGGGCAGTATAAATACTTGCTACGTGCACCATTATATTGATAGTCAATACAATAATGTAAAAAACGAAGATTAATAGAAATGTAGTTTCAAATTTATCAATGAACAATCTCTTTTCCGAGGTCAATATGCCACCGTATTTATACTAATTTCTAAGTTACGCGAATAAAGCATGCTAGAAACACTGATGAAAGATTTTGAATTAAGATTTGCCTATTGAAATTGCCCCGTTTTCTTTGTATTTCTTTCCTACAATTACAGTTGATGTGAATGTGATGCTGGGTATCATACGTATTTTGTCAATTATGAAATCCAGCTGCTGCAAGGTGCTAGCTTTTAAAACAACTATCACATCATATTCGCCATACAATATAGCAGCTTCTGAAACATTAGAATATTGAGTTATCATGTTGCAAACTTCTCTTTCAGTGCCGGAATGAACCTTACATAAGACATAAGCCTTAATTTCCGCCAAACAATCATCTCAATATAGAGAAACTGCCACCAAAGATTTAAAGTATTCCTAAACTCAAATTAATGCATGATTAAAAAATCAATTGAAATATCAATTCGATAGCAGATAGACAAAAAAATTGCTTTACTTGTTCAACAGGATGCAAATTATCATGTCTTGACCAGAAGTGAACTGCTGAATCCCATTTAAATCGGGCAAATTTGTGTAAAGCACCCACCTTTCTTAAACAAAAACCTTGGGCACAGCGATTGCCACAAATTTTTCATTGAATGCACGGTTAGAGAAAAAGCTTTATTGCCGCTATTGCTGCAAGGGCTTGTACGATGACTCTAAATTTCTTTTCAGGTATCCGTCTGAGAAACACTATGCCTAGCAATGCACCTGCGGCAACTGCTGGAAAAACCATAAAGTCTAGTTGTAGTGACTCAGCCGTTATGAGGCCAAGGCTCGAGCTGAATGGTACCTTGAACAAGTTGAGCATAAAAAAGTACCATGCGCTTGTGCCGATGAATTCAGTCTTTGGAATTTTCATAGTTAAGAAGTAGATTGAGACTATTGTTCCAGCAGCGTTAGCCATCATCGTCGTTATACCAGCAGCTACTCCCATTCCAGCAGCAAACCATCGGTTTTGGGGTAAGAATAAGACTCTCTTCTGACCATTATTGAACCAGAAGCTAATCACCAGTATTACTAAAATTATGGTACCTATTATCGGCTTCAATTGAGAGTCACTAATTTTGTCCATTACAAAAAATCCTATTACTATACCATGTGTGGTCCAAGGTAAAAGCCTAAGAAGGTGAGACCAAACGGCATGCCTTCGGTAATAAGCTACTGCGAATACATCAGCAAACATTAGCAATGGAAGAACAATTCCTGTTGAGGCTTTAGCCAGAAAAACCTCAGCCATCAAAGGTATAAACAAGATGCTCAGCCCCGGAATCCCAGTCTTAGTTAATCCAATGGAAAAGGCTGTAGCCACAGCTATCATCCATTGAAGCCAGTTAAGCTCAGACACCAAACGTGCCACCGCTGGTTAGATTGCTTCTCGGACACTATCTTCTTCATAACAGCCATTACCGCCAAATAAAAAAGATTATCGTCAAATCGACTATAATCAGTCACTATAAAGGATTGTAGCGCGTATCAAGGTGCTGGCCAGTATGTCCTTTATGCCTCGTCTACTGATTGAAGATAATCGGGCAACTTTCAGTTGTCGTCGGTCTTATGCCGCGGTTCAAGCTAACTACTTGTAAACCAAACTGCCTGATTTTCTTGACGACAGCATCAGCACTCTTACCAAGTCTTGACGCTGTATATTAGGAGAAGACTTTAAATCAACTGCGACGCACGTAAACCTTGTGCTTGAAACTGTTAACTATAAGATTGGAACAGCGAACCTTGTAAGCCAACTCAGATTTGGATGCAATAAAGACCTTAACGCCTTCTGATTTATTTTGTCTATGTTTCTTTTTATTTGCATCAGTTTGTCCAATATGCTTTTTATGGAATTTTTTGAAAGATCTTGAGACTTAAGCTTAATTAACAACAAAGGTATTTTAGGCTCAATTAAGAGAAATGGTCCCATGAAAAAATGGTCGTGGTCCAGTGAAAAGGGGCTGTGGTCCAGCTTGGTCTAAGATTCGCGCCTGGGGCGCGCGCGGTCCTGGGTTCAAATCCCAGCGGCCCCACCAAATTCCCAGCGGCCCCTATTTATATAGGGTCTACTTGCGTTTTCTGAATAGTTTGACTTCTCCAAAGTCGCAGACGTATTCAAATCCTGCTTCGATTAGCTTCTGAGCATCCTCAACCGTCTTGGCGGTTGCTGAATGAAATTCATCGTTCTTGAAGGTTATTAGCTGAGTGTAGAGCAGCGTGTTTTGAATGTTTTTGTGGCCGAGGATTTTCATTACATGCAAGATGTCTTTGGTTTTGGCGTATTCAGTTGTTGCTTTCCAGTGTCTGAAGGTGTGGAAGTGAATCTTGTTTATGCGGTCATTCTTGAGTTTTAGCGCTAATTTCTTTCTCTGCAAGCGGAAGGTTCTGGCAAAATGTCGGTGGCTACAATCGAATGTTTTCTCTTTGTCTCTGGGTAAACTGTTTAGCATTGCTATCAGCTGTGGTGAGATTTTGAGTTGTCTGGGTTCGCTTCCTTTTTCGGGTGTTACGTCAACTGTTTTGTTCTCGAAGTTGAAGTCAGTCCATTTGAGCATGAATGCTTCTCCGCATCTCATTCCTGTTTCTTTCAGGAGCTGTAGGAATGTAGCTGTTTTTCTGTTGCAGGCGGCGATTAAGCTGTTGATTTCTTCTTCGGTTGGAATGAAGGGTAGTTTCTTGACGCTTTTGTATTTCGGCGGAGTCCAGGTTAAGCCTTGCATCTTTAGGAAGAGTGAATAGGTTTCTACTGCAATTTCTTTGGTTTTTGTTTGCCAGTTTTGTTGTTTAGCTAGTGTTTCTTTGAATGATTCGGGGTCTTGAAGGTTAGCGCCTTTGTTGAGGAGCGTCTTTAGGAAGCGTATTCTGCGTGTGATCGTTGCTTCGGCGTAGCCCTCTTTCTGCATCCAGAAGGCATGTTCGATGATTTTTCCTTTGACTTCTGCTTCGTTTCTACGCAGAACTTCAGTTGTTTGAGGTTCTGCTGCCAAGTTTTTCGTCTCCGTGACGCATATTTGGCGAGTAGACATTATGCCATCTGACCTTTTTAATGACTTCGAATCAACAGTTTCAACGGTTACTTTGAGTTTTTCAACCGCTAGCTTTGCTGCTTTGACGTCGTTTGGATCTGAGAACCGGAATCGACAATCTCGACATAGCCAACGCTGAATGTCAAAACCGTCGGCAGTAAAGCGTTTTGCGTCTCGCCACACCTTTTTGGAGTTGCATCGTGGGCATAGGGGGCTGGAGCCGACATCCCCTTCGCGGGGAGACTTACTGGATGCTTCGGCTTTTTTGCCAAATATGCTGTCTTCTGGTGTAAGTCCAGCCATTCCCTCCCGCCTCATTAGTCTCGGTGGCTCAGTTTCTCAGAAAGCTTTTGACCGCATGGTCCGCAGAGGAAACCCCAGGAATCATCAAATTCTGTGACTTGCCAGTCTGGTCGCCCTTTGGCGCCACAGCACACGCAGGTTTCGATGCCAAAGTCCATGGTTAGCCTATAGACGCTCTTAGCCTTCGAAGCCAACTCTGCCAGTGAGATGTTTGTTCCAGAGTTCCAAAGTTGCGCAACTTTAGTGGGTGTCTCCGTCTCTTTTTCGGTTTCTTGAGTCTCAGAATTGGGTTTATTTTCGGAAAAGGAGGCTTCTTCTTCGATTTCATCTTCAGGTTTTGATGCTGTGTTCTCTCCTAAAGTTGGTACACTTTGGAACTTTGGAACAAGACTGCAACCGTATTTTTTGGCGATGCGCTTGAGCTTCTCTTGTTCGAAACTGTAGACCCATGATGGGCCATCAGGCAGTCGAGCCTTGGTTTTCTTGCCGCTTAAGACTTCGCGAAGCCTGTAGCCTATCTTCTGCTTGGTGACTTCTCCAAACTCTGGAGTGTCCATCTTGTTGGGTTTCCTGTCGTCCAACTTGCCCTCTAAATCTTTGACTAGAGCGTCCC
>Ga0272448_1001742_pt1 | contig 28668 bp, 31 predicted proteins | sample YNPCB0191_FD_202220 | JGI IMG/M metagenome (GOLD analysis project Ga0272448, IMG submission 202220) | Hot spring sediment microbial communities from Yellowstone National Park, WY, United States - YNP-CB-019-1 | ecosystem: Environmental > Aquatic > Thermal springs > Hot (42-90C) > Sediment... | reverse complement strand
ATTTAATTTTTGTAAATTTACTCATAATTAGAGATCTCCTTTGTTTTTAATTTAATTAAGAGAAAATTTTATTTAAAACTTAGGAGTCTCTATTTTTAATTTCAACTAAAAATTAATCAATTTCTAAGCAACTATGTATTTTTGTATTTTAAAAAAACAAAAAAATAATTAAGTTATAATTTTAAAAAATTAACTACTAAAATTATGAGTATTGACTATTTTCTACCATCAAGCAGTTGGGGTAAAAGTATGAGATCACTAATTTTTACACCATCAATTTTTTCAGTTATTTCTGGAGCTGGGGTTTTAGGAATATTAACAGGACCATTCGGACTTTTTATGGCTATAATGGGAGGAGGATTATTATATTATGCTATACTTGCCATTATCATTGCAGTTTTAATTGAATGGAACAGAGATAAAAAAATTAAAGCGATACTTGAAGTTTATGGAATTAGATATACTGAAGATCAATTGAAAAATATGTATAAGGAAGATAGAAAAGAATTTAATAAATTATATAAACTTGCTTCTGATGAATTTTTCAGAAGATATATTGAGGAACAAGCGAATCACAAAAAAGCACAAGAAATGATAGTAACTATGCAGAAAAGAATTAACGATATGTATGAGAAATATAATAATTTAAAAGAAAAAGAAGATAAGCATCAAAAAGAAATTACTGAATTAAAAAATGAAATTGAATTATATGAAGAGATTTTAAGAAACTGGAAAGATATGGGAGGTCAATTATGTCTGACGACATAAAACAAAATTTAATTGCACAAGTTAATCAACTTGAAGATATAAATAAAATTTACAAATCACTTGAAGAAACTATTGATAGCAATGATGCCGAAATCATTGAAATAAAAAAGAGAAGCGAAGCAATCAGAAATGCACTTGGAATTGACAAAGCAGTCATTGAGGAAAAAATTCATCAAGAAAAAAGTAACATTTCTGAAACCAATGAAGAAATTTATACTTCAAAAATTAAAACTTATGAAGAAATAACCAATGAAAATTTATTATATCTTGAATCAAGGAATCTGTTGGATTTTGAATTTGATAGTCTATTCTCCAAAGAAGATTTATTAAGAATTGAAAGAGAATTAAGTTCTCCAATTGCAAGAGAAAAATGGGGAAAATGGGATTACGTTGCTGTTTTGTGTGGAGCGGTTGCTGGGATAGCGGCAGATTTTTTTACGGGGGGAATTGATAAGCAGTTGCAAAATTGGTTGAGTAACATAAAAAATTCGGATAATTATTTTGGGGAAACATTAAAAAAATGGGAAAGAATTGGAGGTGGTTCTCCTATTGATTATCAAGGTCCTGGGTTTGGTGGTGGTTTTCATAGAGGATTATCTGCTGGTCATGATATATTATGCGTTTTGTTTGCTCTGTGGCAGATAAAAAATGGAACTTTTGTTGGTTTAAAACAAACTACAACAGGTTTTGAATGGGTAAAATCCTCTTCAAATCAATTTGGACAACCATTTGAAACATATGAAGGGTTAGAAACATTGCTTTTGTGGTTTAAGCATGTTGCAACTGATTTTTTTGACCCAACATCTTTGCCTGTTCCGGGTATGGGATTTTTGGTAAGTATTCCTAATCATGAAATAAGGAAATTTGCGATGCAAATGTATCAGCATGGATATAATTTAAGATTTCTGCTGGCTCAAGCATTAGCACCAGCATTGGTAGAAATAATTGTAAGGGGTTACATTTTTGGTAGAGAATATAAGGAAACTGGCGAAATTAAATTTCCATCTGCTAAAAGATTAAAAACGACCGAAATGCTATTACTTGCTCATGCTCTTGTAATGGCTGTTAATGTTGGGAAAGTTGCAATTCAATGCAATGCACAAGGGCCTGTGGCATTAAAGAATTTAAACGTTCCTTCTATAATAATGACTATAAGATATTTTATCCCATTTGTTGTTAAAAAAATGAAGTTAAATGACCCAGTAGAAATATTAAAGCGGAACGCCAAGGAAATAATGGAAGGGTATGATAAGATTTTAGCAGATTTGAAAAAAGATTTAGAAAACGACAAAGAATTTATTGCTTTTTTGAACGATGGAAAACAATTGGTAATCTAAATTACAAATATATTTTTTTGGTTTCCATAATCAACATAGAGTTATGGGTATAGATATTTTTTGGTTAAATAATTTTATTGGAAAATTTATAATAACCGTTTTAAAAATATATTATCAACATAACAAAAATAAAGACTGTAATTATTCTGTTTGTTATTATTATAATTCATAATAATACCTATTCTCAAAATTTATACGGATTAAATTCATTTACGTTTGATATGTATTACTCCGATATCGCCGATAATTATAAAAGGATATTACCTGATGAAAATAAAATTGTAAATAAAATTAGAACTGAAATTCCCGATTTAGAATATTCATCATTATCTTACTTGCCCAAAATAAAGGGTTATGCACAAATACTAGTGTATTATAATATACATAAAAATACGGAAGAGGCATACAATCTTCAGTATTATGGAAATGTTGATTTATATGTTCTTAAAGTTATTAAGGATGAAGAATTAAATATCAATATCAGTGCTATTATCTTTTACAATTCGATTTCCTTTATTATGAATAATCCAACATCAGAATTAATAAAAACAGAAATTACTCAAAGTGTAAATTCTTTGATTACTGCTTTGAAAGCAAAATATTATCAAGATAATTATAATGAGAAATGACTAACTTCTTATCTGGGTTATCCTTTACCTGTTTTTCTTCTTCGGATTCTAATGTGTTCATAATTTGAAATTATATCTGTTCCCAATCTTAAACAAACTATATCAACACATATTTTTTTCATTATTATTAACTGCATCAACTCTAAATTCTTTTCAATATTCTATCAACTTGTTTTTTGTAATCTTCTTTGATTATATAAATACTGTAATGTGGGACCTTAACAATTTTATAGTTTATTCCAAAATGTTTGCGAAGAATACTAAATGTGGCGTCTCCAAAAGCGATTATTAATGGATTTTTTGTCTTTAAATCAACCAATTCTTCTTTAAATAATTCAATATTTTATTTTTCAAATTCTTTATCGTTCTGTAAGTATGAAATTTCGTTACCTGAAATTTTCTCTTCAAAATCTTTAATAATATCAGTCATATATGCTCCATAAAAATTGGTATTTTTAAAAGCATATCTGATTTTGTAATCTTGGCTCTGCGGTCTTTTGTCATGGAAGTCCACAAAAATTTCCTTATTAATATTTCTTGAGAAATTTGGTCCAACCATAATAACGTTTGGATTTAATTGTTCAAGTAAGCCTTGATTGTATTCTAAATTAAATATTCTCATGTCACCAATGTTTGATTTTGGTTTATCACCCGCTTCAGTCCATATTGCCCAACTTGCAAAGTTGCCGTATTTTTTTGCGATTGTCAAATAATGTTCTTTTTCTATCATATAATATGTTAATTGAATTTTCTAATACAAAAATAGTAAAGTGAAAAACCAATAATAAGTTTTAAATAAATCGCAAAAAATAGAATGGAAGAATAATGAGCGTTGTAAGATTCAAATAATCTTCTTAAGTTTAAACAAACTTTAAAAGGCATAAACACAAAAAAATTTGATAAGAAACCTATTAGGGTTACTGGTATATTGCCTACCATAAGTCCCTTTTAGGTTTTTTATTTTATAATTTGGGGCAAAAGTTCTTTTAAATATTCGGTTTTGATGTTTGAAATGTGGAAGAAAAAAACGATCACTATTTCGCATACTGTGTTTTCAAATATTTCGGAATTTAACAGGTAGCGCATTTGGTAGAGCAACGACCTGAGCCAAACAAAAGGTTTAAAAGTGGTGTGAAAATGAAAAAGGGAAGCGTTCGCTTCCCTTTTAAGAGTGGACAGGGCCGGAATCGAACCGGCGACACACGGCTTTTCAGGCCGTTGCTCTACCAACTGAGCTACCTGTCCTTTCAATTAACAATATACTAATACTAATATATTTTTTCAACCAAAACTATTATCATAAAGTAAAATTTTTCAAAATCTATTCCTCGATTGAATAGTGTTGTTTCAATATAATTCTTTTTAAATTTAAAATAATCCTGTATGACGTATAAGATACAAAAGGAGCAACAAGGATATCCAGTAAATAATGAGCTTTCTGAAGGTATATCATAATGGCTACTGTTATAGTCAAAAAAAGATAAACTAACTTTAACTTTTTATTTTTCATAACGAGAAATATTATAAACAGAGTTGCTGTGTGTCCTGAAAAAAAGAGATCCTTTGTTATAATTTGTCCTGTTCCAAAAATAAAAACTAATGGATCTTGCAGGTTAATTGAACCAAAAGGAATATCTAAAGGTGTAATATACATTCCTAATATTCGAAAAATCAGCATTAGTGAATAAGTTTGAATTCCTATAAGCAAATTTTCTGGAGACCTCATAAGAATAATTACCCCTGATACTAATGAACCATAAATCACAATAAAAATTGGTACGTTTAAATCTATAGCTGTAAACATTTTCATTAAAGGATCTTCAAGGACAACACCATGTCTGTTTTCTACATATATAAGAAATTTTGAAAAAACAAATAGCAATAGAAAAAGTGAAATTATAGATATAATTAGTATAGTTTTATTTCGCTTGTTATATAAAAAACTCTTCCAGTAGTATAACATAATTTTTTTTGCCAACTGTAAATTAAGTTTGTTTCGTCTAAAGTTCAATTAACTATTCTGGTTCTGAAGAATAAATTATTAAAAAGTACTTTTAATAAATAAAAATTCAAAATTTTTAAACATTGAAATTATTGAAAGAAGCAAGTATCTTAATTAATAAAAAATTGAATATAATAATTAATATGAATTCTTTTAGAAAGTTAGTATTAGTATTTTATTTTTTCATTTTTGTATCTGCTTTTTCTCAAGAAAAACAGCTTGAAACAATAACAATTCTTCCACATACGGAAGTTAAGGATCAAGGCAGAACAGGTACTTGCTGGTGTTTTTCTATACTTTCAATTTTAGAGTCTGAATTGTTAAAAAAGGGGATTGAACATCCGGATTTATCAGAGCTATATGTGGTTAGAAATGTTTACATTGAAAAAGCAAAAAATTATATTTTGAGACAGGGATTCACAAGATTTTCTGAAGGAGCTTTTGGACATGATGTGTTTCCAGCTATTGAAAAATATGGAATTGTTCCACAAGAAGTTTATCCTAATTCAAGCAATGGTAAAATGAATCATACAGGGTTTGATGTAGAACTAAAAGATTTTCTTGACAGTGTTCTTCAAGTAATACCTATTTCTCTTACCTGGCAAAAAGCTTTCGTAAAGAAACTTGATGAAAAATTTGGTGCCCCTCCAGAAAAATTTTTATATCAAGGTAAGGAATATACTCCTATAACTTTTGCTAAAGAGGTATTACAATTTTCTTCAGATGATTTTATCGGTTTAACTTCATTTACCCATCATCCATTTTATAAACCTTTTAATGTAGAAGTTCCAGACAATTATTCCGGTGGATTGTTTTATAATCTACCAATAGAGGAACTAATAGAAACTGTTGAATATGCTATAACAAATGGATATACAGTTGGGTGGGATGCTGATGTTAGCAATAAATTTTTTAATCAGAGACTTGGATTAGCTATGATACCTAAAAATGCGTCAGAAATTACTACCCTTACTGATGTAGATGAAGAAGAAATAGAATACACACAAGAATCAAGACAAGAACTTTTTGAAAATCTTACAACACAGGATGATCATTTGATGCACATTGTTGGTCTAAAGAGAAGCCCAAAGGGCAAGACATTTTTTTACGTTAAAAACTCCTGGGGTCCTCTCGGACCATTAGTAGGCTACTTAAATGTTTCAGAAACATATTTTGGTGTAAATACTATAACAGTTGTTCTGCCAGTTAATGGTTTGCCTACAAATATTAAAGTAAAGTTAGGACTGAGTAAATAATTAACCTACAAGAAAAAGGAAATAATCCAGTAGGAAACTCCTGCAAAAAAAGCAGATAATGGGATAGTTAATACCCATGCCCAAACTATGGTAGTAGCAACTCCCCATTTAACTGCAGATAGTCTTTTTACAGAACCAACTCCCATTATTGCACCTGCTATAGTATGTGTAGTACTAACAGGTATTCCCAAAATGGCAGTTGCAATTAGGACTGAAGCACCCGCTGTCTCAGCGCAAAAACCACCAACAGGTTTCAAATGAGTAAGTTTCATTCCCATAGTTTTAACTACTTTCCATCCCCCGACCAATGTTCCAAGACCTATCACAGTATGAGAAAGAATAACAACCCAAAATGGTACATAAAATTGATCTCCTAAATAACCATTTGTAAATAGAAGAATAGAAATTATACCCATTGTTTTTTGAGCATCATTTGTTCCATGTCCAAGACCGAATGCTGCAGAAGATAATAACTGTCCATAACGAAAGATGTTGTCTACCTTTCTACTTGTAGCATCCTTAAATATCCATAAGACAATAATCATAAATATAACACCAAGAATCAAACCTATAATGGGAGACAAAAATATAAATATAACCACCTTAATTAAACCACTGAAAATAAGAGATGAAAAACCTGCTTTTACAATTGCAGAACCTGCGAGACCCCCAATTAACGCATGAGAAACACTAATAGGTAATCCAAGATGTGTACATAAATAAGTCCAGATAATAGCACCAATTAAGGCAGAAAGTACAAGATATTGATTAACAACAGAAGTGTCAACAATTCCCTTTCCTATAGTTGTTGCAACGTGAACACCAAATCCAAATGCAGCAGCAAAGTTAAAGAATGCTGCCCATGCAACAGCAACTTTAGGAGTTAAAACTCTTGTAGCAACGATTGTAGCTATAGAATTTGCAGCATCATTCATTCCATTAAGAAAATCAAAGGCAAGTGCAATAATAATTATTAGTAATGTAAGTTCAAACATAATATGAGTTGTTATACATTTTTAATTAAAATACTCTCCATTACTATTGCAACACGTTGACAGCGATCAACTGCTTTTTCAAAAGTCTCAAGAATTTCTTTTTCTTTAATCAGTTCAATAGCATCATTCTGTGTTTCGAAAAGATTAATTAAAGCTTCTTTAAAAACACTATCGCCTTCAGTTTCAAGGTTTTTTATCTGAATTAACTTTCTTGAACCTTCTTTAAAATTGTGAAGAGAATTGATCACATCTACAATTAAATAAATTTGAGACAGCAATATTTGTGACATCTGGGGTCCAAAAACACATCCCCTTTTTAACTTATAAATACTCATTCGTCTCATAATTGAGTCGATACTATCCATCACATCATCAAGGGCATTAGTAAGTTGATAAATGTCTTCTTTATCAAAAGGAGTAACAAAAGTCTCATTAAGTTCATTGATGATTTTGTGAGTTATTTCATCACATTCTTTTTCAATTAAATGTACCTTAGATGTGTTTTCAAAAATGCTTCCCTGTTGATTGAAAGTATCATACAGTATTTTTGTACCTTTTTCAATGTGTCTGGCAAGGTTAGTTAACAAAATAAAAAATTTTTCTTTCTTAGGGGTTATTTTTCTAAACATAATTTTACTTTAGTTTATTAATTAAAAAATCCCATATAAATTAATATGGTTTAAGTTATTAATGAAAACTTGTTTTTTTAATACCTAAATCCACAAAAACTTAGAAAGTAATCAATACAATATTAGGTTATTGAATTACATAACTACATTTTTTTATTATTATATATATACTCTTGGAACACGATCTGCAATCGCTGTTAAAATTTCATAAGGAATCGTATTAACCATTTTAGCAATAACATTTGCTCCCATATCAAGACCATTTTGCTTTCCAATTAATAGAACTTCATCTCCAACTTTAACATCAGTTTTTTCTCCAAGGTCAACCATTAACCAATCCATAGTTATTATACCAACTATTGGATATAATTTCCCATTAATTATTACTTTCCCTTTATTTGAAAATGCTCTCCAATAACCGTCACCATAACCAACGGGAATTGAACCGATAAAGGTTTTCTTTTTTGTAAAGTAAGTTCGTCCGTATGAAATACTTGTATTTGCATCGACTCTTTTTATATATGTTACCTTAGAATGAAATGACATTATCGGTTTAATATCTACTTTTTTTTCAATATCATCAGAAGGATAATAACCGTACAAGAGCAATCCAGGCCTTACCATATTGAAATAAGAATCTTTCAGATTTATTATTGCAGCACTATTTGCTGCATGAACAATTGGAAATTCAACACCTTCTTTTGCTAAAGTATATAGCAATTCATTAAATTTATTAAGTTGTACTTTTGCAAAGGTCTTATCTTTCATCTCAGCGGTAGCAAAATGTGTATATATACCTTCTACATTCAGATTTTTATAAGATATAACCTGTAAAACATTTTTATAGGCTCTTTTTACATCAAAACCTATTCTTCTCATTCCGGTATCTATTTTAATGTGTACTTTAAATTTTTTACCTGATTTCCTGCTGTAATAATCAAGAAATCTCGCTGTTTCAAGGGAAGCTACGGTAGCAATCAAATTGTGTTTTAACAATTTTGCTACGTAAGTTGCAGGCTTTAGCTTTGAATGAATTAAAGTACCAAATACAAGAATTTTTGTATCAGGTATAATCGGTCTGAGTTTAATCGCCTCATCATAATTTGCTACTCCAAGATAGTCAACACCTAACGAAACAAGCTTTTCACTAATCTTTTGAATTCCGTGTCCATAAGCATTCGCTTTTACAACTCCGCAAATTTTAATCTTTTGTTTTAAAGAATTTTTATTTACAAATCGTCTAACAGAATGAAAATTGTATTCCAACTTTGTCAGATCAATTTCTGCTCTTGTAGGATTCAAAACAAACTAAATTATATTTTCCAAAAAAACAAAAAAATTATAAAAATAAAAAAGAAAACTATATTACTAAATTTCAGCAAGTATTGCTTATGAGGTCGTATATGATCAAAATGAAATTTCAGTTCCAACATTTAAGCTCTTTGCCTTTTCGTACACAAGCTTTGCTGTAGCTGCATCCTGTATTGCAAGTCCATTGGATTTGAAAAGAGTTATTTCTTTTTCATTTGTTCTACCCTGCTTCTTACCAATTAATATTTCTCCTAATTCTGCATAAAAGTGACCATGTGTAATAGCTTGTTCCTTCAAAGGAATAATAATGTCTCCGGATTCATTAAAACATGCTTCAAGTGAATCGCCTACAAACAATGACCTTTTGATTGTTTCGGTATCAAGCTCTCTTGCATCGGGTGTATGGCTACCTATAGCGTTAATATGAGTACCTTCCAGTAACTTTGAACCATCAAATAAAGGAATAGAAGATGATGTTGCTGTACAAATTATATCAACTTGTAACATTTCATCTATTGAATTTGCAACTTCAACATTTAGATTCAACTTTAGATTCATTTCTTCGGCAAATTTTTTTGCTTTATCAGTGTCTACATCATAGACTAATGCCTTAAAAATTTTTCTAACTTCTTTCATAGCCCAAAGTTGCATTTGTGCTTGTATACCAGCTCCAAAAATAGAAACTTTCACTCCTTCTTTATCTTTAGCAAGATATTTTGTAGCAACTCCACTTGCAGCACCAGTTCTAACCGCAGTTAAATAAGATCCATCCATTATACAAATAACTTCACCGGTTGTAGGATTCTGGAGTAAAACTTTACCTATTGTTGTTGGAAGTTGAAACTTAGTAGGATTGTTTTTATACACTGTAACTACTTTACAAGCAAGAGCCTGGCTTTCTTTTAAATATGCTGGCATATATAGAGAAATACCATCATCTGTTTTAATTGTAGTTCTCAATGGCAAGATTGCAGAACCCTTTGCTAACTCAGCAAAGGCTTTTTCAACCACATTTATACAATCTGCCATATTTAGAACCTTCATTACATCTTCTTTTGTTAATATTAAAGTCATAATATTAAAATTTAAGTTATTGAGAATTAATTTAATTTTATTTTTTCTTCGCTTGCCAAATATAATAAACAGGTATTCCAATCAATACAATAGCAACCCCAGGATATGTATATTGTGGTTTATAAATCAAAAGGATTATAGCAAAAACTAAAGCAATCAAAATATATAAAGCTGGAACAATAGGGTAACCAAAAGCTTTATATGGTCTTGGAATTTCTGGTTTAGTAAATCGAAGTCTGAAAAGACCAAGAATAGTAAGAATATAAAATATCATCACAGCAAAAACTACATAATCCAACAAATCTGAATAAGTACCTGAAAGGCAAAGTATACTTGCCCAAATAGCCTGAAGTACAAGAGCATTACCAGGTACAGCATTGTTATTGAGATGACTCATATTTTTAAAAAATAAATTATCTCTTGACATAGCATATGTAACTCTTGCTCCTGAAAGAATTAAACCGTTATTGCAACCAAAGGTTGAAATCATAATAAGTAAAGCCATAACAATTGCGGCTGTTTCACCAAGAAATACTGAAACTGCCGCTGCTCCTACTCTGTCGTTAAGGGCAAATTGAATGCCCCTTTCAAATGCTGTAGTTCCATTTGGATTTCCTTTTACTGGTAAAACAAAAATGTAACTAAGGTTTGCTAAAAGATAAAGTATTGTTACTATTAAAGTTCCTAAAAACAAACTTCGCGGAATATTTTTTCTTGGGTCTTTAATTTCCGCAGCTGTGAAGGTTATATTATTCCAGGCATCAGCTGAAAACACAGAACCAACCATAGCAACCCCAACTGCTGCAATGATACTTAAACCTGTAAGTGTTTGAACATTAATAATATTATCCCCTTCAATATGTGTCCATGTTGGTGTCCAAAAATCTTTCAAGTTTATGTGATAAGCATAAGAATCAGCACCAAGCAGGAGCCCAAGGATAATTAGGAGAAAGAGTGCTACAGTTTTAGTGCCGGTAAAAATATTCTGCACAACTTTTCCAATTTTGATCCCTTTAAGATTTATCAGTGTCAAAACCCATATACTAACAATAGCAAGTATCTGTGCAGCTGAAATTTTATACTTCAAATAGGATAATATAATATTTTTTTCTGAAAATATTGGTAATATTATGCCTGTAAATTTAGCAAATGCAACTGCAACAGCAGCAATTGTTCCAGTTTGTATAACAAGAAAAAGAGTCCATCCATAAAGAAAACCCATAAGTGGATTCCATGCCTCTTTAAGGTAAACATATTGACCACCTGCCTTAGGCATCATTGCAGCAAGTTCACCATAGGATAAAGCAGCAGCAACTGTTATTACTCCAGTAATTACCCACACAAGAAGTAGCCAGCCAGCTGAACCAACTGTACGAGCAATATCAGCACTAACTATAAAAATTCCTGAGCCAATCATACTTCCAACTACAAGAAGTGTTGAATCAAGAAGTCCAAGTTCTTTTTTAAACTCCTGTGGCTCAGTTATAATAGGAGTTTCCTGCGGCATTGAAAAAGAAATAAGATATTTATAAGATTACTCTTCTTCCAGTGTTACTTTAATCATTTTTACTTCTTCAAGTGGTTTATCACGAGCATCTGTTTTAACTTTTCCTATTTTTTCCACTACATCCATTCCACTTATAACCTTACCGAAGATTGTATACTTTCCATCTAAATGGGGTTGGGGTGCAAGAGTAATGTAAAACTGTGAATCCTGGGAATTCGGTCGACCTGTATTTGCCATAGCAACTACCCCTTTAGAATCATGTTTAAGACCATTGTTAAATTCATCTGGAATTGTTTGCCCTGAGCCTTGTGTACCAGTTCCTGTAGGATCCCCTCCTTGAATCATAAAGCCATCAATAACTCTATGAAAAATTATTCCATTGTAAAAGCCTTTATTGACAAGTTCTTTTATTCGACTTACAGTTTTAGGGGCTTTGTCAGGAAAAAGTTTAATTTTAATTACACCTTTATTGGTTTCAATTTTCATTATATCTCCGTTTGTTATAGATGTTTTCTGTACAGTGTCATTTGATGTTGTTAACTGGGTTTTTGCTGTATCTGTTTTTATTTGCTGACCGGTTTGTTTTTGCTGTTGTCCTTCGTTACAACCAGTAAAAAACCATAGTAAAATAAAAAGTAATGAATAAATTTTAAGATTCAAAGTTTGTGTAATCATTAATAATCTCCTTTTTTACTTTTTGTTTATTTATCTAAATTGCTTTAACAATCTAATATCATTTTCATAAAACATTCTAATATCAGGGATGCCAAACTTAATCATCAGAGTTCTTTCTAATCCCATACCAAAAGCATAACCTGTGTATTTTTCTGAATCATACCCAACTGCGGCAAATACGTTAGGATCAATCATTCCACATCCCAATATTTCTAACCAACCAGTATATTTACAAACTCTGCAACCTTTACTATTGCAAAGATAACACTCAACATCCATTTCAGCAGATGGTTCTGTAAAGGGGAAAAAACTTGGTCTGAGTCTTGTTTTTAAATTTCTTCCAAAAAACTCTCTTGCGAAATAAGATAATGTTGCCTGTAATTCCCTAAATGTTACATTTTTATCCACATAAAATCCTTCTATCTGATGAAACATTGAGAGAGAACGCGAACTAATAGCTTCATTTCTATAACACTTTCCAGGAACAATTACTTTAACCGGGGGAGAAAATTTTTCCATAACACGAATCTGACCCGGTGATGTATGAGTTCTCAAAAGATAATTTTCTGTATCGCTTTCCAAATAAAAAGTATCTTGCATATCTCTGGAAGGGTGATAATCTGGAGTATTTAATGCATCAAAATTATGATATTCATCTTCTATTTCAGGACTATCAAAAACAGAAAATCCTATTCTTCTGAAAATATAAATAATTTCATCTAATGCCTGACTTATAAGGTGTTTACTTCCAACATTATATCTTCTTCCTGGGAGTGTTAAATCCAGATCTTTATAATGAGAACTTACTTTTTTTTCAAACTCTTGTTTTTTGGCTTCATACGAAGACTGTGCAAATTTCTTTAACTCATTAAGGAGTTTGCCTATTTCTGACTTTTCTTGACTTGAGAGGGATTTAAAATTTTCAAAGAGACTGTTAATAACACCTTTTCTACTAAGATACTTTATTCTAAATTCTTCTAATTCAGAAAGGCTTGATATTTTTTTTAGTAGAATCTCAACCTCATTAGTTATGGACTTTATTTTATCTATCATCTTTTATTATAAAATAAAGATAAAGAAATCCTTAAAAATATAAAATAACTAAACTTAGAGTATTTAAATGATAAAAGCGGATACAAAATATCCGCTTTTATTGTTTTATATATATTGAAAATGGTTAGCTGTTTGCTGACTTAACTATTTCCCGAAAGGCATCCATATTATTATAAGCTAAATCTGCAAGTGTTTTCCGGTTTATATCAATATTTTTCTTGTGCAGTGCTCCTATTAACTGAGAATAAGTAGTCCCACATAATCGAGCAGCAGCATTTATTCTTGCAATCCAAAGCTTCCTGAATTCTCTCTTCTTAAGCTTTCTGTCTTTATATGCATGCAGTAAACCTTTTTCGACAGCATTTTTAGCTATGGTATAAACATTACCACGTGCACCCCAGTAACCTTTAGCAGATTTAATAATACGTTTTCTTCTTCTATGTGAAGCAACTTTATTTTTTGCTCTTGGCATTTTTTCTCCTTTCTATTTTTTTTAATTGAGGTAATCCTGATAAGGATTTTTGAACCTCTTCTTAAATAATAATGGTTTTATATAACTACTCAGCTAAAATTAAACGTTTCATTCTTTTAACATCTGCAGGTGATACTAATGTCGCAGTTCTGAGTTTACGTTTTCTTTTAGCAGATTTCTTGGTTAAAATGTGACTTCTGTAGGCTTTTTCTCTCTTTAGTTTTCCGCTTGCTGTAGTTTTAAATCTCTTAACAGCAGCACGATTAGATTTCATTTTGGGCATTTGTATCTATATTCCTTTCTTGCTTATTTTCAGTTGGTACTGTATTAATATTTTGTTTTGTTTGTTTATTTTTTATTGCTGCAATTTTTTTCTTATCAGGAAGAATATAAGCAACCAGCATTTTACCTTCAAGCTTAGGTGGACTTTCAAGTTTACCTATATCCTGAAGTTTTTCAAGTACATCATTCATCAATTTCTCTCCAATCTCAATATGTGTTATCATGCGACCTCTATAAATTACACAAGCTTTAACTTTATGGCCATCTAAAAGGAATTGTCTTAAATGTCTTGTTTTAAATTCTACATCATGAGCATCTGTATTAGCATTAAAGCGTATTTCCTTAACAGTCATTACTGTCTGATGCTTCTTCTGAAGCTTTTCTTTCTTTTGCCTTTCATAATTAAACTTCCCATAGTCAATAATTTTACAGACTGGGGTTTCTGCATTAGGGGATATTTCTACAAGATCAAGAGATCTTGAAGCTGCCAATTGTAAAGCTTCATTCAAAGACATAATACCTAAAGACTTCCCATCTTCATCTACTACCCTAACTCTGTTAGCTCTAATTTCGTTGTTTATTCTTACTTTTTTTTCCTTTTCTTTAATAAATAACCCTTTCTAAAAGTTTCTTAAACTAAAATTTTTTATGATAAATTTCTAATTTAAGCATTTCAATAAACTTTTTCAATGTAAATTTTCCAATATCACCTTTTTTATGTTGTCTTACAGAAATATTACCATCTGTTTTCTCCTTTTCTCCTATAATTACCATATAAGGAATTTTATAATTTTCAGCTTCTCTTATTTTGTAAGAAATTTTCTCATTTCGCACATCCAAATCAACTCTGAAACCTTCTTTTTTTAGGTCTTCATATACTCCAGAAGCATAACTTTCCTGAGCATTGGTAACTGACAAAACAATAACTTGTTTTGGGGCAAGCCAGAGTGGGAAATTACCAGCATAATGTTCTGTTAATATACCAATAAATCTTTCAAAACTACCATAAATGGCTCTATGAATCATTACCGGTCTATACTTTTTTCCATCACTTCCTTGATATGTTAAATTAAATCTTTCAGGCAATTGAAAATCAAGTTGTATAGTAGCAAGTTGCCAGGTTCTACCAAGTGCATCTTTTATGTGAACATCTATTTTAGGTCCATAAAAAGCACCATCTTTTTCATTTACATTATAAGATAAATTATTTGCTTCAAGAGCTTTTCTCAGAGCCTCCTCTGCAGCATCCCATACTTCAACTTCTCCCATTGCTTCATCTGGTCTTGTTGAAAGATAATAACTTGGGGTAAACCCAAAGGCATTATATGTTTCCGTCATTAAGCTAAGAACATTTGTAATTTCCTCAAGAATTTGATCATTACGACAAAATATATGCGCATCATCCATAACAAACCCCCTTACTCTAAACATTCCACCGAGTGCCCCACTTATTTCATTTCTATGATTACGTCCCAATTCACTTAATCGTAAAGGCAAATCTCTATAACTTCTCAGCTTTGATGAATAAACTAATGTTGCCTCTGGGCAATTCATAGGTTTTACATAGAAAACTTCTTCACCAGATATAATTTTAAACATATTTTCTATATAATGCGTAGTGTGTCCAGAGGTTTTAAATAAAGATTCTCTAACTATAATAGGAGTATTAATTTCCTGATATCCGTATTTATCATGAAGCTCCCTTGAAAATTTTTCAAGTTCTCGAAAGATTATCATACCATTAGGTAACCAAAATGGAATTCCAGGACTTACTTCACTAAACATAAAAAGATCAAGGTCTTTACCGAGTTTTCTATGATCACGTTTTTTTGCTTCTTCAAGATACGCAAGATATTCTTTCAGTTCTTTTTGCGAAGGGAAAGAAATACCATAGATACGTTGCAACATTTTGTTTTTTTCATCACCTCTCCAATACGATCCCGAAACCGAAAGAAGTTTAACCGCTTTAACCTTTGCAGTTGTTGGCAAATGAGGACCTCTACATAAATCGGTAAAGTTACCCTGGTGATAAAGGGAAACTACATCTTCATCTTGAGCAATAGTTTCAAGTATTTCTACTTTATAAGGATCTATTCGCTTTGTCTTGAAATAATTAATAGCGTCCAAGCGTGGTAATTCTTCTCTTTGAGGTTTCAAATCTCTTTTTGCAATTTCAAGCATCCTCTCTTCAATTTTTTTCAAGTCTTCTTCAGTAAACTTAACTTCACTATCTACATCATAATAAAAACCATTTTCTATTGCTGGACCAACACCAAACTTAGCACCAGGATAGAGTTCCTCTATTGCTTGAGCCATCATATGTGAAGATGTATGCCAGAAGCATTCTTTTCCTTCCGGAGAATCAAATTTATAAAATATGATTTCACCACTATCGTATATTTTATAGCTTAGATCCCTGAAAATTCCATTAAATTTACAAACAAGAACTTCATTAGCAAACCTATCACCTATAGATTTCGCTATTTCAAAAGCAGAAATTCCAGAAGGAAACTCTTTTGTATTCCCATCAGGGAATTTAATTTTTATGAAAGTATCCATTAAAGTTATTATTAAAAAACATATTTAAAAAAATGTGGGCGGTAATGGACTCGAACCAATGGCCTCCACGATGTCAACGTGGCGCTCTAACCAGCTGAGCTAACCGCCCATGAGAAGTCAATTAAAATATAGAATAATATTTGTATTTTCAATGCAACAAAATCGAACTTGTTATATACAAAAAATTATAAAAGCCATTTTTACTCGAAACCTAAGTCATATAATTTATAAAAGTTGTTAAAAAACTTATCTTGACAATAAAAAACATTTTACATATTTTTGAACATATGTGCAAAAATAGAGGAAGACCAAGAAAATGTCGCTGGATAAATTTCAATCACAAATCTTATTACTATAAGCCTCGTGGTATACCTATGAAGGAACTTGAAGAAATCACTTTATTTGCAGACGAAGTTGAAGCTGTACGTTTAGCAGATTATGAAGGCATGGATCAGGAACCTGCATCTGCATTAATGAAAGTATCGAGGACAACTTTTAGCAGAATTATCAATGATGCTCATCATAAAATAGCAATTGCTTTGATTGAAGGTAAAGCATTGAAGATTAACCTTGAGGTTCCTTATGCTATTAAAGATAAAAACGAAATATTTTTAAATAATCAAAAAACAAAAACTATGCAAACTCAAAACAACAAAACAAAAGTAGCAATAGCTACTGATAATTTTACGACAATTGCTGGTCATGCTGGTAGATGTGCTGGTTTTATAATTATCGAATTAGAAAATGGTAATATTATCAACAAAACAAATGTCCAAAATACCTTTGGAAATCATCCACACAACGGACCTAAAGATGGAGAACATCACCATCACGGGAACCATCAACATGAACACCATAGTCATCAAGGTTTTGTTGACGCATTTAAAGGATGCAGTGCTTTAATATGTCAATCAGCTGGAAGAAGACTTATTCAGGATCTTCACAAAAATGGAATTGAAGTTATTATTACATTAGAACGTGAACCCGAAAGAGCTGCAATTCTATATTCACGTGGAGAACTAACGTCAGATGATATTAATCACTGTCATAGGCACTGAAATGTGACATTCATTAATAACTAACATAATCTACTTTTTTTTACCATAAAATCATGTTCTATTTTATGTTTCAGTGAAAATACAAATGGTCACAAAAAACATAAAAAGTAAAAGATTTTATAATTTCTATTTTAACTTCTATGGTTTTAAAAGTTCTTTCCTGTTTTTAAAGTGAATGTAAAGAACTACTAAAATACAAAATGCTATAAAAACATCAAAAGTCTCCATTGCAAATTCCTACCTCATATTAGAACAGACCACCTGGTTCTTAAACCTATGCCACGAGCAATTTCATTATTAAAGAAAACTTAAGGGCTAAAACTAAATTGTAAATTTTAAGAAAAAAATCGCAATATTATGAAATTTTTGGCTTAAAAATTCTTGATATTCGAGGAAGAAAAATAAAGAAGCCTTAATATAATTTTTTAAAACAATATAATAACGAATGGAGTATTGATTTAATTAAGAGGACAAGACAAAGGAATAAATGTAAAATTTGAACGGTTTTTAATCTTTTATTTTAATTCACTTTTTATTTTAGAGAAGAGAAGTTACTCTCTTTTATTTTTTCTATATTTTAGTATTTTTTTAAAAAACATTTAAACAAAATTCTATATACTTATGAAAGTTGTTGTTAAAAACAGATATTTGTTGGATTTAAACATTGTAAAGAAAATTAAATTTATCTAACTTTTACATTATGCAAAATGAAGAGAAAGCTGTACGAAGTGGAAAATCAGTTGTAATTAAAGAAAAACAGGCATTAAAGGACCTCGAAAAAAGATTTTCTTCAATAACATTCAAAAACAATTTTGCTAAAGCAGTCAACACTATATATTATTGCAAAGGGAAAGTTGTAGTAACGGGTATCGGGAAATCAGGCATAATAGCTCAAAAAATAGTAGCAACTTTTAATTCAACTGGTACATATTCAACCTTTCTTCATTCTGCGGATAGTATTCATGGCGATTTAGGTATTGTTAAAAAAGAAGACGTTGTTATTCTTGTTTCAAAGAGTGGAAGTACACCTGAAATAAAACGACTTATACCAATTCTCAAAGAAATAGGTGTAACTATTATTTCTATCACTGGAAATAACAAGTCTTATCTGGCAATTAATTCTGATATCTTAATAGATAGCACAGTAAAAGAAGAAGCCTGTCCGCTGAATTTGGCACCAACATCATCATCTACAACTGCACTCGTAATTGGAGATGCACTTGCAATAGCATTACTGGACAGACGAGGATTTACAGAAAAGGATTTTGCCGCAGTACACCCTGGTGGAACGCTTGGCAGAAGATTACTTTTAAAAGTTGAAGATATAATGATTAAGGGAAAAGATATTCCAATTGTCAACTCTAAAACACCTTTGAAAGATACAATATATATGATTTCGTCAAAACGTTTAGGTTGTACAATAGTAAAAGACAACTCTAAGATCTTAGGAATAATAACTGATGGAGATATAAGACGACTTCTGGAAAAAGATATAAATATACAAAAAGTAAAAGCACGTGATATTATGACTACCTCACCAAAAATAATCAGTTCAGATACTCTTGCAAAAACCGCCCTTGAAATAATGGAAAAGAATAAAATTACCCAGTTAATAGTTGTTGATAAACATAATAGGTTAGCAGGAATTGTTCACATACATACACTTGTAGAATTAGGTATATAATTTTTTATATGCAACAAATTTTTTTCAGATTAATGATTATAATGAGTGTTTCTATTTTATTATCCTGTGAAAATAAAATGGAACCACCAAAAACTAATCTCAAATCTAATGAAACACCGGATCAGGAAAGCTGGAATTCAACAGTAGTATTTTCAGATTCAGGAGTCATAAAAGCAATATTGTATGCAGGACATATATCTGTTTTTAATTCTAAGTCTATTACAATAATTGATAGTAATGCAACTGTTTATTTCTATAAACAAAATGAAATAGTATCAAAACTTGTAGGAAAAAGGGGCAAAGTATTTGATACTTCAAAAGACATAGAAATTTATGACAGCGTAGTAGTAACAAATAAGGACGGAAACATTCTTCAGACCCAAAAGCTTTATTGGAACAATAAACTTCAAAAGGTATCCTCTGATGTTTATATTAAAATAACAACACCAAAAGAAGTTGTAGAAGGTATTGGATTTGAATCAGATCAAAGTCTTAAAAATTATACAATATTTAAAGTAACCGGGACCTTTACTAAATGATAAAGAAAATGATACGGTATTTTTTTCCGCTTTTTTGTATATGTTTTTACGTAATAATTTCTTCTTCTCTTAACAAGTGTTTACCCCAAGAAAAGATCGAATTAAAAAGTGCTGACAAACTTATAGGTAGTACTATTAATGGTATAAGTGTAAGGGAAGCAATAGGGAATGTTTATCTTACACATAAGAACATCAAAGTTTATTGTAATTCTGCAATACAATTTCTTGATATTAATAAGGTTGAACTTAAAGGTAATGTTCGTATTTTCCAAGATACATTATCACTTTTTGCTTCACGAGCTATATATTATGGTAATGAGGATAAGGCTATATGTGAACGAGGAGTAATACTAAAAGATCCAAATGCGACTTTGAAAGCAGATTATGGAATTTATTATTTTAATGAAAGTAAAGCTGTTTTTACAGGGAATGTAAGTATAGAAAACCCGGAATATAAAATTACAAGCAATAAGTTAACATATTACAGAAACACAGAGGACTCGTTCGCACGTGAAAATGTAACTGTTATTACTGATTCTGCAATTATAAGAGCCGAAAATATTGACTTTTATAAGAGACAAGGAAAAACATTTGCTTTTGAAAAAGTTTCTATTGAAGCGGATTCTTCAGTAATATATTGCGATAGTCTTACAAACTATAAGTTTGAGAGGAAATCAATTGCTACAGGTAATGTAACAATTGTTAATCCAGGAAAGCAAACAACGATAAAAGGCAATTATTTAGAAAATTACGAACAAACGCAGTATTCTTTTGTTAAAGGGAATGCAAACTTAATAAAAATCGAAGCTAACAAAGAAAACACTAACAACCCCGACACACTTTTTATTTACAGTAATATATTAGAATCTTATAGAAACCATCAAGAAAAATATGTTGCAACAGATAATGTAGAAATAATTCGAAAACTATTTTCATCTAAAAGCCAGGTTGCAATGTATGTTAAGTCAGTAGATAATGAATACAGTAATTTTTATTTGCATAAGCAACCCATAGTGTGGTATGATAATTATCAGTTAACTGGAGATTCTATTTTCGCAGATATATATAATAATAAGATTAAAAGAATTTATGCACAGAAGCTGGATATTCCAGGCAGTGAAGAATCATTTTTAATAACAACCAACAAAGACCATCTTTTTAAAGAAAGATTTGACCAAATAAAAGGAAATAATATAACAATTTTTTTCAACGAGGATAAAATCATTTCTATTGAAGTTTTTAAAAATGCATACAGTATCTATTTCCTATACGAAGAAGGAAAAGCAAATGGTGTAAACTTTTCAGAAGGGGAAAGAATAAAGATTATATTCAACGATGACCAAAAAGTCTCAAGGGTAATTGTAGCAAATAACAGCTCAGGTAAATATGTACCTGAAAATCTTCTTAACACTGTTTCCTTAAAGCTTTCGGGTTTCGTGTTGAGAACAGATAGACCTAATAAAAAATAAATTATTTTTGATTTAGAACCTTTTCATAAAAACTTTCATAAAGTGGAACAATTTTCTTTTCATCGTATTTTAATGCTTGTAGCCTTGCATTTTTGCTAAATAAAAAATATTTTTTTTCGTTTGTAAGAAGTTCGATTCCATATCTTGCCATTCTTTCAATATCTCCTATTTCTGCAATATAGCCTGTTTCAGCATGAATATTGATTTCAGGAATCCCACCAATACTTGTTGAGATTACCGGTACTCCACAACTCATAGCCTCAAGGGCAGCAAGACCAAAACTCTCAGTCTGAGAAGGAAGTAAAAACAGATCAGATATTGATAAAAACTCTACAAGTGAATCCTGTTTTCCAACAAACCTTATACTATCAAAGATGTTAAGTTCTAATGCAAGACGCTCACATTCACTTCTCTCGGGTCCGTCACCTATCATTAGCAATCGGCTTGGAACTTGTTTATTAATTTGTTCAAAAATTCTTATTACATCCTTAACTCTTTTAACTGGCCTAAAATTTGAGGTATGAGCTATTATTTTTTCACCTCCAGGAGCGATTTGATTTTTTAACCTAATAGTACAATCATTAGAAATTCTTTTGTATTTTTCAGTATCAACAAAATTTGGTATTACTTCAATATCTTTATTAATTTTATAATTTGAAATAGTTTTTTCTTTCAAATAGTTAGAAACAGCAGTTACACCATCAGATTTTTCTATACTAAACTTTACTGTATGCATAAAACTTGGTTCAAGTCCAACAAGAGTTATATCAGTACCATGAAGAGTCGTAATTATTTTTACATCAATTGGTGACTTGTTATCTGATTTTAAAATTTCTTTTGCAAGATAAGCACTTGTTGCATGTGGTATTGCATAATGTACATGAAACAGATTAACTTCATAATATTTTGCAACTTCAACCATTTTACTTGCAAGAGCAAGACTATAAAGTGGAAAATCAAAGAGAGGATAAGTTCCTACTTCAACCTCGTGATAGAAAATATTACTAAGAAAAGAACTTAGCCTTGTTGGCATTGCATAAGAAATAAAATGAATCTCATGTCCCTCTTCAGCAAGACATTTGCCGAGTTCTGTTGCAACTACACCACTACCTCCGTATGTTGGATAACAAGAAATTCCTATTTTCATAATTTATTTTTTTAATTCAATATTAACTGTTAACGAGAAAGATTCTTCAAATAATGTTTTTTTATTGTTAGCTGCCCATATTTCAAGACTTGCATCACTACCAGCAGAAGTTATAACTGTAATATTAAGGGCATTTCTGCTGAGCTTAAGTTCAATATCTTTTACAACTGAACAATGTCCTCTATCTAAACCATCAGCTATTCTTAAGATCCCAGCAAGTTTTTTTACTTTTTCTTTTGATTGGTAATCAAGTTTATTATAATTTTCATGTTTAATCTTCGGGTGAGATTTACGATGATAACGCGCGATATTAGCAATGATTTCAAGATCGCTGTAATTATAACCAAGTAAATCACTATTAACAATAAGATAATATGAATGCCTGTGATGTTGGAAATGTGAAATATGCGAACCTATATCGTGCATTAAAGCTGCAGCTTCTAAAAATTCTTTATCTTTTGAATCAAGATTATATTTATTAGATAAAAAATCAAAAATTTTTAAAGCAATTTTCGCAACTTGTTCAGAATGCAGTTTATCAAAATTACAAGACTTTCCCAAATTCATTATGCTTCTATACCTAACATTAGCCATATCTGCATTAACAAGCGTGTTGTGCTCTTTATCTATTGTATCAAGTATGATTCCTTCTCTTAGGGCATATGATGATATTACAACTTTATCAATACCAAGTTCTTTTACAATAGTGTCAAATATTAAGGCTCCAGCTCTTATAATATCTCGTCTTTCTTTTTGAATTCCTTTTATCTGTCCTAATTCTGACATCTTACTATTATATATCTTAGATGCTATTTTATTTATAGCTTTTTGCTTAATTACATAACCATTCAAATTAGCAGGCTCTTGGATTGTTTTATTTTCACTCAAAAAAATTACATTAGCAATAGCCATTATCGTACCAGAGGTTCCCACTACCATTTCAACTCTATGGTTAACCAAAAACCTCGTAACATTACTTATCATACCTTTTATATAAAGCTTTGCCTGATCAATTACTTCATAAGATGGTTTCTTATGAAAAAATTTTTCAGTTAGTCTAACAGCACCGATTTTAATACTATTTGCATATATTATATTACCGTGATAACCTATTACAAATTCTGTACTACCTCCTCCTATATCAATGAGAAGAATTTTCTTGTTGTATATTGGAAGAGCCTGTAATGCTCCAAGATAAATTAATCTTGATTCTTCAAACCCTGAAACAACTTCAATTTTTATTCCTGTTTGAGTATATACCCGAGTAATAAACTCATCTCTGTTTAAAGCTTCCCTTGTTGCACTCGTTCCAACAGCTCTAATGAAGCACTTATAATTATCACATACTTTTTTAAAACGTTGTAGTACCTGAATTCCTCTTTGCATAGATTCCTCAGTAATATATTTCATATCTGTTGAACTACGACTTAAGCGGACAACTTCACGGTCACTTGTTAAAACTTTTACAATTCCTTTATTATCAACCTCTGCAATAACAAGATGAAAGGAATTTGTTCCTATATCAATAGCTCCAAGTACTTGATTCATTTTTGTGTTTAAGGAAGTTTATTATAAAATTATAAACGAAGTCTGGTTTTAAATCATTAATGTCATCAGTCGGTGATTGAATAAAAGCCCCTCGTTTATTAAGTGGACCCCACTCGTATCCTTTTGTAGGACCAAATAGCCCTACAACCGGAGCATTAACAAAAGCTGCAGCATGCATAATTCCTGTATCATTGGTAACAAACAAATCACAATATTTGAGAACCGCAGCTATTTCCCTTATGTTATCTCTATCTATTTTAACTACTTCACTGAAAACCGAAGCAACATTGTTAAACAATTCTTCTGTCAGTTCTTTATCTGATTTTCCAATAACTATTAAAATTTGTGAATTAAATTTATTTTGCAACAATAAAATTAATTGCTTAAAGTTTTCAACTTTCCATCTATTAGGAGGTTTTCCAGCTCCACAAAAAAAAGCAAATATTGGGGAAGTTTTACCCGGAAAGTTATCATTTATAAAATTTCGAGCAAAGTTAATTTCTTCGGAACTCAATCTAAGTTCCAGGTTACTTATTTCCTCTCGAGACAAAGTACAACCAATTTGTTCTACAATTTGTATCATTCTTTCAGTTTGATGAAGTTTACGTTTTTCCCATTCAAATTTGTCAGCAATATTTAGATATCTTGAATAAGGATTTTTCTTCCCATCTATTTCTAATACTCCAACTCTAACTTTACTATTTGAAAAAAACGTTATAAGGTGAGAAGTTTGTGAATAAGAAACTGTAGAGGGAACAATTCCAATATCATATGTATTTTTAAATAAAAGTTTTATAAACTCTATAATTTTCCAAATTGAATGTTTATCAAAGGTTATTAAATAATCAACATATTCATCTGTTTCAGGATTAATAATGTAATTGTTATCATGTGAAGCAACTAATGTTAACTTTGCAGCGGGAAATTTTTTTTTCAGTGCTGCCATCATTGGATAGGTACACAACATATCTCCTAACTGATTATGTTGTTTAACAACTAATATGTTACGAACATTAAATGGGTCTAATAGATTACCTATTGCTTTACTTACTTTTGCTGTCATCAGAGTTATTTAATTCTACAAAGTCTGCATCAACAATATTTGTTAAATCAACTTGTTCTTTTTCTCTGTTTTTTTTGTCAAGGATGTTAAAATCAGATTTTAATTTTTTATATATAACAAAAAGTTTCAATAATCCTTTTAATAAGATACTAATCGCAAAAAGCAGCAATAGGAATATTAAAACACGAAGCATTTTTTTTAGTTATAACATTACCCAATTTTTCTTGCTGAAGAGTTGAAGTATTCAAGGGCGGGATGAACAGGTTTTGTTATTTCTTTTACAAGATTTTCAAAGTCTTCGTTGTTATACAATAAATCCACCTCATCTGTGTTAACAACAAGAATTTTGGTGGCTTTGTAACGGAAAAAGAAATAATTATACCCTTCATTTAATTCCCGGATATATTTTTCACTTATAGTTTTCTCAATTTCTCTGTCCCGCTGTTGAATATTTTTCATTAGACGTTCGACACTTGATTGTAAATAAATAACAAGATCCGGGATTCGAATCGATTTTTCAATCAAAGCAGCAATTTTTTCATATAGGTCTAATTCATCATCTTCAAGATTTAAATAAGCAAAAATTTTATCCTTCTCAAATATATAATCTGCAACAATGTAATTATGAAATAAATCTTCCTGGTAAACACGGCTTAGTTGTCTAAATCTACTCAAAAGAAAATATATCTGGGTATGAAAAGCATATCTTGCTCTATTTTTGTAAAACTTTTCAAGGAAGGGATTATCTTCAAAATTTTCCAGAATTAATTTAGCTCCTAGACGTTCAGCTAATTTCCTTGCAAGTGTAGTTTTGCCTGCACCTATTACACCTTCAATAGCAATATATTTTACACTTCTCTCAGTCAACAGTTACATTATTTAATTTAGTAATTTTCAAATAATCTTCACTTAGCAAAATAAGCTCTTGAATACTCTTTTTTAAAAGCGGATGCCTAAAATCAGCACACAAATCCATCATTGGTTGCAATACAAACATCCTTTTATGCATTCTTGGATGCGGAATTATAAGATTTTTCTTGTTCACTATCTTATTCCCATAAAATATAATATCAATATCTATTTCTCTATCCCTGTTTTGTCTGAAATCTTTTCTACCAACTTTTAATTCTATATCCTTTAATAACAAATGTAATTCTTCTGCTTCCAAAGATGTCTTAATCTCTACAATGCAATTAACAAACTCATTGTTGCTGTCAATACCCCAAGGTTGGGTAAGATACAATGATGATATTCTTTGAAACTTAACACCAATAATTTTTTTTATATGTCTTATTGCCTTTGCTATATAATCAACTTTGTCACCAAGATTTGAACCAAGTGACAAATATACAGTAATCATTAAAGCCTTTTCAATTTATTTACCACCTCAATTGAATCTATAATACCCAATGGAGCATTTGGTTTTCTTACTCTTACTTCTACTTCTTTTACCTGTTTAAATTTATCTAGTATTGCTTTACATATTTTACGATTTAAAGTTTCAATCAAATTGAATTTCTCACTACTAAAAATTTCACTTAAGAGATTATATACCGCAAGGTAATCAACAGTCTTACTAAGTTTGTCTGTGTCATTTAGTTCTGATAAATCACATTTAAGTTTTACATCTACCTCAAATTGGTTTCCATACTTCTTTTCATACTCGAGATCTCCATGATATGCATAAAATTTTGCATTATTTATTTTTATTATTGTATATCTCAAATATTACTTTCTTTACTTTTTAGTTTTTTTTATTCGTTTTTCTTTCTTCTTTATAGATTTACTCTTTTTCTGTTTGTTTTTTTGTTTTTCTTTTTCCTTTTTGTTTTGTTTTTTCTTAAACTTTTCAAGAGCGGCTTTAACAGTAATACCGATATTTGCAGGAGAATCTACGACGGTAATTCCACATTTCTTAAATACTTCTATTTTCTCAGCAGCAGTTCCCTTTCCCCCCGATATAATAGCACCTGCATGTCCCATACGCCTACCTGGTGGAGCAGTTTTGCCTGCAATAAAACCTATAACTGGTTTTTTTATATATTTTTTTACATAATAAGCTGCTTCTTCCTCTGCATTACCTCCAATCTCACCTATTAATAAAATTCCTTCTGTGTTTTTATCTTCATTAAATAATTTTATTGCATCAATAAATCGTGTTCCAATAACGGGGTCTCCTCCTATACCAATACAGGTTGATTGACCTATTCCCAGTTTTGTTAACTGATCAACTGCTTCATAGGTAAGAGTCCCACTTCGTGATACAACTCCCATCTTACCTTTTTTATGGATGAATCCTGGCATTATTCCAACTTTACATTCACCTGGTGAAATAATGCCTGGACAATTTGGACCAATTAATCTTACAGGATTGCCATTTTTATTTTGGTTCTGAATGTAATCATAAACTTCCATCATATCCTTTGTAGGGATACCTTCGGTAATACATACAACTAATTTAATTCCGGCATCCACAGCTTCAAGAATAGCATCAGCAGCAAAAGCAGGGGGTACAAAAATTACAGAAACATTCGCGTCAGTTTCAAGTACTGCTTCTCTTACCGTATTATAAATTAGAATCCTATCAAGAAACTTCATACCACCTTTTCCGGGCGTTACACCACCAACAATATTGGTCCCATATTCAAGCATCTGGGTTGTATGAAAAGCTCCTTCCGAGCCAGTAATTCCCTGCACAATTACACGAGATTTTTTGTTTACTAAAATGCTCATTTATTCAACTTTTTTATTTATTTAACAATATTACTTCGGATTTTCCATTTGCCTTTCTCATCTGCAACAAGATTATAAGTAACTGTAATCTCTTTTTCTTCATCCTTTCCATTTTTAGAAATTGTCTGCTTTATCTTAACTGAAACAGTTGCAGTGTTGCCTTTCTGAGAGACAACCTTAGGTTCTGATTCCACAACAAACTTTTTTACACCAGTATAACTTTTCTTAAAACTTTCATATGAACGATTTTCCCATACCTGACTGGCTTTTTTTAGATTAGAATCAAATGTTTTACTGTCGCTTATTGCCCTTTTAATATAATCTAAGTAATCTTCAATAGCTACTTTTGGGTTATCAAGTCTCTTATTTAATTCTTTTTCCTTCTCTTCTAACTTCTGCTTTTTTAAATCTTTGACTTTTACCGTATCTTTCTTTGAAAGTTTTGTTGTATCTTTAATTTCCGTACGTAATGTTTTTCCAGAGTCACGCTGTGCTAACCTCTCTTCCCATTCTTTCAGTTGCTGTTCTTTAATCTTTAGAAGTTCTTCTTTATCTCTTAATTCTTTTTCTTTATCAGAAGAAACTTCTGTTTGAGGAGGAAGTTGTTGTTGTGGTTCTTCTTCTTTTTTATGGCAGGAAAAGAAAAGAAAAGAAAGGGTTAAGAATAAAATAAAATAAAAATATTTTAGTTTCATTTTATTAAAAGTTTTAATTAAAATATATTATTTATCTTATAAATTCAATTGATAATTCGAAATTGATTAATTTTTAGTTGAAATTAAAAATAGAGACTCCTAAGTTTTAAATAAAATTTTCTCTTAATTAAATTAAAAACAAAGGAGATCTCTAATTATGAGTAAATTTACAAAAATTAAATT
>Ga0272448_1001740_pt1 | contig 28681 bp, 26 predicted proteins | sample YNPCB0191_FD_202220 | JGI IMG/M metagenome (GOLD analysis project Ga0272448, IMG submission 202220) | Hot spring sediment microbial communities from Yellowstone National Park, WY, United States - YNP-CB-019-1 | ecosystem: Environmental > Aquatic > Thermal springs > Hot (42-90C) > Sediment... | reverse complement strand
TTCTCCTCTGCATAAAAGAGCGCTTTGATGGCTTGTGCGCCGAATGCGAGCTCCTCCTTTCCAATCTGTATTGGCTTGAGTTCCGCCTTTATCTTTGCTATAAGCTCATCAACCTTTTCCTGCTCTTCAGGGTAAATCCTTATAAGAACTGCAACTTGTGCCATTCCATTTCACCTTGTGTTATTTTTCGGGCCATATCATTTATAAAACTCAAATTCTTCCTCTTCCTCGTGTGGCCAGCGGGTGTGCAGTATTGCCCCTCCCTCAAATAGTTTGGCATACAACCAGCCGAATATCAGGCCACCAAGATGCGCCGCGCTCGCAATCCCGGAGTATGGGTTGAATGTGCCCAAGAACTCCAGTATTACCCAGACTATTGCCGCCATGGACATCCTCATTGGGACAAACCATAAGTAGACGACCAAATCTGGTGTTAGCACCGCAAGTGCGCCAAGTATTGTGTATATCCCCCCGCTTGCACCCAATGCGGGGACTGGTGGTGCAATTCCAACTATAATAGTTAGGTAGTAAAGCAGTGATCCTACTATACCTCCAATGAAGAAAAACATAAGGAATTTTTTCGTGCCAACTCTGCTCTCAAGTATGGGGCCGAACATCAGCAGCGCCAGCATATTGAAGAATATGTGCGTGAAATCCCCGTGCAGGAACATCGAGGTGATGAATCGCCAGGGCTGTGAAAGTGCCAACGCAGGGTCAAAGATGAATGCTTCGGTAAACCCCGGTATGAGCTGGAGAAAAAATACCAAGAACATGACTGCAATAAGATAGAATGAGATCATTGTCTTATTCAGAAGCGCAAAACTTAAAATATGTGGCCTGCAATAAATAACCACGGGCCCGTAGCTCAGTTTGGATAGAGCGGCAGCCTTCTAGCAGCTTTTCTTTCGGTGCGCAGGAGCTGATCAACTGCTCCCTGCTTTCCAAAGAAAACCTGGGAAAAGAAAGTTGCAGCTTTTCTTTCGGTGCGCAGGAGCTGATCAACTGCTCCCTGCTTTCCAAAGAAAACCTGGGAAAAGAAAGTTGCAGCTTTTCTTTCGGTGCGCAGGAGCTGATCAACTGCTCCCTGCTCTCCAAAGAAAACCTGGGAAACGAAAACCAAAAGCAAGCTGAAGGTCGCGGGTTCAAAAGCACTTTCTTTGGGATGCCTAAGAAAGTGCACAAAGAAAGGGAGATATATCCCCTTGGGTTGTATAAAACCCCTCTGAAAAATCAGGGGGTTTGGGAGAGAGTCGAACTAAGGGGGATGTGCCCCCTTGGGTCGACACTTGGGCTGTCACTTGGGTCGACAAGTGAGAATCCCGTCGGGCCCGCTCTTCTTTTTTTTTATTTTTAACAATGGTGGGAGATGCAAACGGCAAGTGGCATACATTACATATAAAAATAATTCTTCCTTTAATTGTTCACTGGTTTTTGTAGGAGATGAGACCAATGGTCGCAAAAAAAACAGATGAAAATGAGCGCAAGATTTCACAGGTTATTGAATTTATGGATATGCTAATGGGTGACAATACCATTCCTAAGAATATCAAGAAAGCAATCAGCGATGCCAAGGAGAAACTGAGCGTACCAGGGGACCCGGTCTTCCGCGCAAGCTCAGCTATTTATATGCTCGAGAATGTCAGCGAGGACATAAACCTTCCAATGCATGCAAGGACGCAGATTTGGAATATTGTGAGCTCGCTTGAAACCATAAAAGGGGAGTGAGCCGGATGCTCCAGAGGTTTGCTGAAGAGAGCTTCCTCGTGGAATCTGGCGTGGACCGCCTCATTACAGAATGTGGTGTTTCCCCCGACGATCTTATTGATTTTGCAAAATCCAGGGATGAGTGGATCATCTCTCGTTCTCTAGTTGAGGAATTCCTCAAGGTGAAGCACGAACAGGAGAAGAAGGATGACCCGCCACAGGCGTGCATTGAGAAGACTGAGGTAAAGGTAGAACGCCCCATATTTCGCGCCATTGCTTCAGAATATCCCGGGTGGGTTGACCATCTCGCGCAGTATGATATAAGCGGCCGTTCAACCTCTAAAGGCACAGTTGAAAATTTCGTCTCGCTATTTGAAAACAGGTACAAGAGGATAGCCGCACTATTGCATGCACAGCCAGCACAGCTGCCCATAGTTGATTTTGCTGGTGCAAGGAAGGGCGATAAGTGCAGGTTCATAGGGATGGTGCGCTCAAAAACAGTTACCAAGAACGGCCATCTCATAATTGAGATTGAAGATGAAAAGGGCGTGATGAAGGGGTTCATAAACAATTCAAAGAAGGATCTTATGTCCCAGGCCGGGTACATTCTCCTTGATGAAGTGCTCGCATTCGACGGCAATTATAAGGACCCATTCTTCTTCATTGATGCAGTTACTTGGCCATCTGTTCCCATCAACAAGCAGAAGAAGCTGATTGATGATAATCTCTCAATCGCATTCACTTCTGACCTTCATGTAGGCAGCAGGCTATTTCTTGAACGCGAGCTCAAACGCATGCTTGAGTGGCTCAAGGGCAACTGTGCAGATGAGCGCGAGCGGGAGATCGCCTCCTCCATCAAGTATCTCTTTCTTGCCGGCGATCTTGTGGATGGTATAGGTGTCTATCCAAATCAAGAGAAGGAGCTAGTGATACAGGATATCTATGAACAGTACCAGACGCTCTTCAATTATCTTGAGCAGGTGCCTGAGTACATAGAAATAATTATGATTCCGGGCAACCACGATGCTGTGCGCAGGGCCGACCCACAGCCCCGCATTCCGGATGAATTCATAAAAAACAAGCGTTCAAACTATCACTTTGGCGCTTCGCCTTCGTGGTTCAGGGTTGAGGGATTAAACTGCCTCCTCTACCACGGCAATTCATTGGATTCAATGATCGCTAATGTTCCGGGCCTTTCATACTATGAACCCGAGAAGGCAGGGATTGAGTACCTTAAGAGAAGGCATCTCTCGCCGATCTATGGGTCAAACCACATCGCACCCGAAGAAGAGGATTATATGGTGATTGAGGAGGTTCCGGATATAATACATATGGGGCACGTCCACAAGAACGGATATACTGAGTACCGCAACATCCCGATAGTAAGCTCCGGTACTTGGCAGGCACAGACGGATTACCAGCGTATGCAAGGGCACATCCCCACTCCTGCTTTACTGCCTGTGTACAACATGAAGACAGGCGCATTAAGAGTAATAGATTTCAATGGTGTGTGAAGTGAGCAACGATATGAACGCAGCAGGGCCAGGAGGCAATACGCCCGTTGTGTCTAATGATATAACTGCATATTACAAGGGAATTGATGAAGAGCTTCACAAATGCCTCCACATAGCGAATGATGCGAGGAAGAAGGGCTATGATTTTGTTGACCATGTTGAGATCACACTTGCACCTGATGTTGCCGGCCGTGTGGAAGGTATTGTGGGCCCGAAAGGGATTGCACAAGTGATCCGCACACTCGTTGCACAGAAGAAATCGCGCGATGAAGTTGCATTTGAAGTGGCTCGGCTCATTGCAACCAATGAGTTTCCCACATCACAAGATGTTGAGGCGCGGCTTGAACAGGCAATACGTACAGGGCTTGCAGTTCTCACGGAAGGCGTGCTGGTAGCGCCAACCGAAGGCATATCAGATGTAAAGATTGAGAAAAATCCTGACGGCTCCACCTATCTTTCAATCTATTTCTCCGGGCCGATCCGCTCCGCAGGAGGTACTGCTGCTGCACAGGCAGTTCTGTTGGGTGATTATGTCCGCAAGTTTACTGATATAGGCGATTTCATCCCGACTGAGACAGAACTGCTCCGCTATGTTGAGGAGATCAACCTCTATGACTCGCGTTGTGCGCGCCTACAGTATATGCCCCCAGATGATGATATCAAATGGATATTCAAGAACTGCAAGGTATGCATAGCAGGCGACCCTACACATGATTATGAGGTCAGCGTGTACAGGAATCTTGAGAGGATGAAGACCAATAGGGTGCGCAGTGGTGTTGCACTGGTGAGCTGTGAGGGCATTGCACAGAAAGCGCGCAAAGTCCTGAAATATGCGAAGAAGTACGGCTTGGATTGGAGTTGGCTTGAACGGCTGATCAAGGAAAAGAAAAAGGAGGATAAAGTTGAGATAAAACCCAATGATACTTTTCTTGAGGGGCTCGTTGCCGGCCGTCCCATATTTGCATACCCATCCGCAAAAGGTGGGTTCCGGCTGAGGTATGGCAGAACAAGGTTTACGGGGATTGCAGCAAAGGCAATACACCCCGCTGCAATGGTTCTGCTTGATTACTTCCCAGCACTGGGCACACAGTTCAAGATTGAACGGCCCGGGAAAGGTGCAGTGATCACTCCATGCGATACCATAATGGGGCCGATAGTACGGCTTAAGAATGGTGATGTTGTTTATGTGTCAACATCTGAACAGGCAAAACTGCTCTATGAAGATGTTGATAAAGTGCTTTTCTTAGGTGATATGCTCATCACGTTCGGCGATTTCCTAAAATCCAATCATGTCCTGCTGCCCTCTCCATTTGTTGAAGAGGTATGGCATCTTATGGCAAAGGAGAAGGGCATAACCACACCACCAAAGAGTGCAAAGGAGGCGTTTGAGCTCTCACGCGCAACTGCCCTCCCGCTTTACCCGGCATTTCTCTATTTCTGGAGTGATCTCTCTCTTGAAGAGCTGCTTAGTTTAGCAGGTGCACTTGATTCAAAAGATGTTTCCATTGAGTTTGACTGGTTTGATGTGAAGAAGGTCACGCTCCCGCTTGGTTTATCCAGTAGCGGTGCAGAAGGTGTGCCGCCCATAACCGTTAAACAGGTGCTTGAAACAATAGGTATACCGCACAAGGTGCGCGAGGGCACAATCATAATAGAAGGCGATGATGCATATGCCTTTTTGGCTACTCTGGGAATGATTGGAAGGGCCAAGGATGATGCCCCGCTCAGGAAGAAAATTGAGGCAATGCTCTCGTCCAACCCGCAGATGGATGTTTGTTCAGTATTATCCGCCCTTTCGGGTATTGAGATACGCAAGAAGTCCACTTATTATATTGGGTGCAGGATGGGCCGACCCGAGAAGGCTGATGACCGCTCAATGGCCGGGCAGGTGCACGGTCTATTCCCCATAGGTACGCTTGGCGGGAAGCTGCGTAGTGTTCATACCGCAATCAAGAGCAATTATGCGGGGTCGCTCAATGTAGACTTGGTAGAATTGAAATGCAGTAAATGCAATGCATTATCTTTCCAGCCCGTTTGCCCATCGTGCGGTGCTCCGATTGTGTATGATCTTGCAAATGCAAATCACAGTGTCCGCCCAATAGATTTCAAGTCATATTATGAGAAGGCGGTGCAGAGATGCAGTGGCGCCCCGGAAGATTTCCGTCTTATCATTGGCCTCACAAACAGCACGAAGATACCAGAAGCGCTGGAGAAGGGGTTGTTGAGGGCGAAGCATGGTGTTTATGTGTTCAAGGATGGCACATGCAGGTTTGATTCTACAGACCTTCCGGCAACGCATTTCAGGCCGCGCGAGATCGGTACCTCCGTTGAGAAGCTGCGTTCGCTCGGATATACTCACGATGCAGTAGGTGCACCGCTTGAATCTGATGATCAGGTTGTTGAACTGTTCCCCCAGGATATTATACTCTCTGAAAACTCAATAGATTTCTTCCTGCGGCTTTCACATTTCATAGATGACCTGCTCATCAATGTCGATGGCATGCATCCCTTCTATAATGCAAAGACTAAAGATGACCTTATAGGCCATTTGTTCATTACACTCTCCCCGCACACATCCGCAGGTGTTGTGGGCCGGCTTGTGGGGTTTGTGAAGGGGCGTGTGGGCATCTCACATCCTTATGTAATCTGTGCAAGGCGTAGGAATGCGGATGGTGATGAGGATACTGCAATGCTCTTGATGGATGCATTCCTCAACTTCTCAAAACTTTATCTGCCGGATTCGCGCGGTTCAACTATGGATGCACCCATCGTTCTGACCACTGTTGTTGATCCATCTGAGGTTGATGATGAGGTTCACGCAATGGAGGTTGTTAAAGAGTATGGCCTTGATTTTTACAAGGCAGCAGAGGCATATTCTGCACCGAGTGCGGTACGATTAGAGCTTGTGGAGAGCAGGTTGGGTACTGATACGGCATTCCGCAACTTATATTATACGCACGAAGTATCTGATATTAATGATTCGCCTATCAGGTCAGAGTATGTTCTTCTGAAATCCATGAAGGATAAGCTTGACAAGCAGTTCTCGCTTTACAGCAGGTTGCGTGCAGTTGATGCGATTGATGGGGCTACACGATTGCTTTCATCGCATTTCATCCCGGATATATACGGAAACCTGCGATCATTTTCGCGGCAATCGTTCCGCTGTGCCAACTGCAACAATGTATACAGACGTGTACCGCTCAGCGGCAAGTGCGAGAAATGCGGTGGGAAGCTTCTTCTCACAATAAACAAGGGTGGCATTGAGAAGTATATCACACTCGCAAAATACCTTATAACTAAGTATGGGCTTCCCGAGTATATGATGCAGCGTCTTGAGCGCGTGGATAAGGAAATCTCATCCATCTTTGAGGATGAAACGAAGAAGCAGGCCTCCTTGGCGCAGTACCTGTAAACTTGCAGTACGCGATTCTGCATATTTTTATCTTTTGTATATCTATACAATCTTATGATAAATGCAATCCTGTTTGATGTGGATAATACGCTCCTTGATTTTATGAAGTATAAGAAGGAAACTGCAAAAGCGGCTGCAAGAGAGATGATTAGAAAAGGATTCCCTGCAACAGAGAAGGAGATTTATGATCGCATTTTTGATGTGTACAATACCAAAGGTATAGAATATCAGAAAACCTTCTATGATGTGGTCCGGCCATACAACCTTGAAGTTCATACTGCTGAGAAGTTCCAGCATATTGGCATAATCGCTTATATGCGCAAGAAGTTTGAAGTTCTCAAGCCATACCCCAAGGTTAAGGAAACACTTGCAAGACTTAGAAAAAAAGGACTGAAGTTAGGTATAGTATCAGATGCACCACGAAATAAGGTATGGGATAGGCTTATAATGGCAGGGTTAGAGGATGCGTTTGATGTTGTGGTATCTGTTTCGGATACGCTCAACTTTAAGCCACATCCCTCCTCTTTCAAGTTGGCCCTGAAAAAGCTCAAAGTCAGCCCGTCTAATGCGCTCTTTGTAGGCGATAGCCCCGAGAGGGATATTAGGGGAGCGAAAAAGCTTGGCATGAAAACCTGTTTTGCTAGGTATGGCGGTGCAAAGCACATAGAAGACAAGGCAGATTATGAAATAAAGCGGTTTGATGAATTGCTGCGCATCATCGAGAGTGAAAACTCTAATCATTAGATTTTTTATGAATAGCAAGTGCAATAAAAACTAAATTCCAATTAATAGCTGTTCTTGATTTCTTGTAATTGCTGAGGAAAACAGAGTCCAATTAATAGCTGTTTTCGAATTCCTTGTAATTGCTGAAGAACCAGTGTTTTACAATCTCTGTTGAGATGCAGTACCCGAATACTATGCCGAATACCATTAGTATGTACTCTGTTGACGGTGGCACGAATTCAAAGTAATTCCCAATTATCGGGAGTGAAACGACTGCAACTGCCACCGCGGTAATGAATAGCGAGGATGTGATGAGAAGTTTTGAGGGTATGCTGGCATAGAAGGGCCCGCGTGTCCTCACAACAAATGTGATAAATATCTCTGAAAGCAGGGATTCAAGGAACCATAATGTTCTGAGCATAACTGCACCCACTCCTAAGAAGTAATAGAATAAGTAGATTGTAATCAGATCAAACAACACACTGATCGCACCAAAGAATACCATAAAGTGCGATATCATTTTTACATTCCATCTTCTCGGTTTTTTGATAAAGTTCTCATCAACATTATCCGTTGATATTGTAAGTAATGGGACATCACTGAGTAGATTATTCAGTAGGATTTGTACAGGTAGAAGTGGAATAAATGGGAGGATAAATGGTGATATTATAACAGTGCTCATATTCCCATAGTTTGCGCTTATTGTGTTTAGTATATACTTCGTAATGTTGCCGAATGTCTTGCGGCCCTCTTTTACACCATCAGCGATCACGTGCAGGCTCTTATGTGTGAGCACAACATCCGCGGCCTCTTTTGCAATATCCTGCGCGGAATCAACTGAAATGCCAACATCTGCCAAACGTAATGCAGGCGCATCATTAATCCCATCACCCATAAACCCTACAATGTGTCCGTTCGCCCTCACGGCCTCAAGTATTCTTACCTTCTGTGAGGGAGTTACGCGCGCAAATACATTATGCATTGCAACAGCTTCACGGAGCTCAGCATCGCTCATCTCGTTTATCTCTTTTCCTGTGATAATTTCATTCCCCTTTATCTCAAGTTTTACATCCTTGCACAGCCGTTCAGTAACGTATGGGTCATCACCAGTTAAGAGCATCAATTCAATCTCCAGCTCTTTGAATTCTGCAATTGCACTTGCAGCAGTCTTCTTAGGTATGCTCTTGAACAATAGGTATCCTACAAGAGTAAGGTCGGTTTCATCCGCAATAGTATATTCTTCTTTTTTGGTAACTTCGCGGTATGCAACTGCAAGCACAGAATATCCATCTTTTGAAAATCTTGCAAGTTCCTTATTTATTTGCGTGCGCTTTCTTGTAATGTCTGCAAGTTTACCATCTATCAGGATGTGCGAGCATGCAGAGATAACAGAAGTCGCCTCACCCTTTGTTGCAAGTATATATTCCCCATTGTGCTTGAACACCTCACTCATTCTCCTTCTATTGTAATCGAAAGGAATGTGATGGATGAGTGCATACGAGCTATCCTTTTCAATATGATGTTTCTCTGCATACTTGATTACAGCAACATCAAACATGTTGCCAGATACATGGTGGCCACGCGTGTGCGTATGGCTGCACAGGAGTGCATACTTAATAGTTCTCTCATCTCTCTCCCCGCCGTCTGTACCCACAGCATTCTCAAGCATAATCTCCGGCTCGGTTAGTGTTCCCGTCTTATCCATTAGCAGTGTGTCCATCAATCCGATATCTTCGATTGTTGCGAGTTTTTTCACTACTGCTTTCTTCTCAGCCATTTTGAGTGCACCGTCGGAAAGAGTAATCGTGGTTATGGCGGGAAGCATCTCAGGTGCAATACCGATTGCAACTGCAAGCGCGAACAGCAACGATTCTAGAATGCCCCTGCCCAAGAATGCGTTTGTAATGAATACTACAATCGTCATTAGTACGATTATTTTCAAGATAAACTCGCTGAACTTCTTGATGTTAATTTGGAAATCAGATTCAGGTACTTTAGCAGTGTAGAGTGTTGCAATCCTGCCGAAGTGTGTATTTGTACCCGTTGTCACTACAATACCTTTAGCCGTTCCATAGGCTACCGTGGTCCCCATAAGAGCATAATTGGAGAGTTCGTGCACTGCGGGGTTTGCAATATTAAGTGGGGTCGCGTGCTTTTCAATCTCCTTGGATTCACCTGTGAGTGCGGATTCATTAACCCGCAGGGTCTCGCATTCAATCAATCGTATATCCGCAGGAACAATATTACCGATCTCTAATAACACAACATCTCCCGGTACAAGGTCCTCTGCATTTATCTCCTCGCGTTTTCCCTCTCTTATAACTACGGCCTTATGCGAGAGATACTTCTTGAGAACACTGAGCGAATGTTCTGATTTCATCTCCTGATAGTACCCTAACAGCGTGCTTATGATTAGTATTGCGATTATTGTGAGTGCCTCGGTTGTATCCCCCATGAATAGGGCAATAACCGATGCAGCAACGAGTATGAACAGGAATGCATTGTTAAATTGTGATAGGAGTATTTCAAGCCACGTGCGCCTGTCTTTCTCTGGGATTGCATTCTTCCCGTAAATGCCTTTTCTGTGTGCTACCTCTTTTAGTGTGAGCCCCTCCTCTATAGATGTGTGCAATTCTGCAATGAGCTGATTCTCACTCATATTCCAGTAGTCAGGTGCATTCTCACCCACATTTTGCGTATAACTATTTATCTTACATTTAGGTCTCATCATATTTTGCTTATGATTATTCTTGCACTTGGATCTCATACGAAATAAGAATGCGCATTAAACTATATTAAGTTAAAGCAATCCGTGGTTTAATTGTTAGATTCCCCCCAGGATATATGCAAGAATACCTAGAGCTAGCCCGTATAAAGAGATTCTCCTGCCACGTTCTTGCTCTCTTTCCCCACCGTATGCCAAGAATGAGGCATACGCAAATGCTAGGATTGAGCCAATTGCCGGGATCACGTATGCAATATTTCCTTTAAGCGGAGGGAGTGAGAAATAAAGGTAGAGCGCAAGCACTGACCCGATTACTATCAGGAATTGTGCTAGGATGAGTGAATTTCGTTTGCCTATTAGCACGGGGAGGGTGCGCGACCCCCGTGCTTTAATATCCCCCTCTACATCCTGCACCGTTTTGAGTATTTCTCTTGCAAGCCCAAACACGAATGAGATCAGGGCGATCATCATAGTAATCAGGGAGATATTATTGCTCAATGCTACATCTGTGAAAATGAATACTATGGCCATGGATGCGGCAATGATTGAATTGCCTACCAGTGCTATATCCTTGAGTTTCCAATCGTATGCCACAGAGAGCAGGGCAAATAACACTGCAATTGCAAATGCCGGAACCCCGAGAGGGTATGCGATCGCAATGCCCATAGCAAGTAGTCCGATTGCAAGCCATAGTGCTTGATGAGTACTTATCTCCCCGTTAATAATGGGCGTGTTTTTCTTGTTTATTCTATCGCTTTCTACATCAAAATAGTCGTTCAGCGCAAATGCGCCCGAGGATATGAAAAAGGGACAAAGGAATAGGGAGATGATTTGTAAGTAGGTAAATTTGAGGTCAAGCAGTAGGATTGCTGCAATAACCCCAAAGACGAGCATAAATGAATGCTCAACCCGCGTTAGCTTTGCAATGGCTTTTAGGTTCATAGCACCCCTCGAAAAAAGTGGTTTCAACAATAGATTGCATTCATTATATTTATAAAATATCTCCTATTCAATAATTCACACTATCAGAGGGAGATATTTATGGCAAGGTTTCCAGAAGCCGAAGCGGCTCTTATGAATGTCAAAATATGCAAGAAGTGCAAGGCGAGAAATGCGAAGACCGCAGAAAAGTGCAGGAAGTGCGGGTACAAAGCACTCCGCCCAAGAAAGAAAGGAAAGGCAGCAAAAGGCGGTGGTGCAGCGGCCAAGTAATCTTACTGATTTTTTATTCATTTTTTGCAGGGGTGGCGGAGCCTGGCCAAACGCGCGGGACTTAAGGCATTATGGGAAATTGGGATATCCATTTTCCCTTGTGGCCTGCCATTAATTTGGTGGCAGGAGTTATGTCTTAAGTTATGACCTCTCTCTTGAGAGAGGGATGATCTAAACAAGAAATCCCGTGGTCTAGCGCCTGCGTGAGTTCAAATCTCACCCCCTGCACTGTACTTTCTTTTTCTTTAGGAAAGAAAAAGAACCTACACTAAGAAAAAGAAAACGATTTTGAAGACCTACACTGTACTTCTTTTCTTTTAGAAAAAGAAAAGACCTACACTAGAAAAGAAAACTTATTTTGCAGATGTGTATCTGATTTTCTTTGGGAAAAGAAAGTTTTGCATTGATAGAAAGGTTTTTTAATCCTGAAATTGCTGAAATTATTGATGCCTATTCAAAATACGATGTATAACAAGATTGTGTGGAGGACAGAGGGCGCCCGTGCTAGCGAGAAGGAGAGGGTAAAGCATTTCGAACGTGTAGCCAATAGATACCTCTCCTTGTGGTATGACATTGTGCAGAAGAGCGATGAGATCTCCCAGCTCTCATCAGAAATAGAGCATAGGGAATTTTATGAGAAAGATGCAAGCAGGCAGATCGTGTGCAGGAAGTTTCTTGAGGCCCTGCTTGCAAGGTCCAGAGACAAGAAGAACCTGCAAGAGAAAACGTTTGAGCGCACATTTAGTTCGGTGAGCGATGTATATCTGCTTGAAGAAAAGATCAATGCGGCCTATTATAAAAAAGATGGAATGCTATTCTTCCAATCTTTGAAGCGAACCTTATATGATGGTGTTCTATGGGGGACCCTATTATGGAGTGTAAATGTTCTCATAAATTTCACCGATATTACGTTTGAGCGTATCCTGCATTCCTGGCCCGTAGCATCTCTGCTTGCCTTAGGGTTTGCATTCATCTATAATATGCAGAAAAATGATGTTGCCACATCTAAGCTTGGTGAGGCATATGAAAAGGCAATAGCCTTTGCAAAAAGCCTGAGGGTAAAAGTGGGCAATAATCAGAGATGGAATTAGCTTTTCACGTTTTTTATCATTTTTATTAATTATGCGAGAATCTCATATGTATGTGTCCTGAAGCGTATGCACGGAAGGAAGAGGAAAGCGAGGAAAAGAAAGAGAAGAAGAGACGTGCTCAAGAGAAGATATTTGAACGAGAGAAGGAATTTTCCTCCCCAGAGATTAAGATAGAGAAACCCCCGCAGGTTGAAGTGAAAGCGCCGCAGGAGGAACGCAAGCCAACAGTCCAGGCAGAAATAAAAACAACCGTACAAGTTAAGGATATAGTAATCGATGACCGTGGCACGCTTTCAAAGGATTACTCTGCTAAGGATGATCTTAAGTTCCAGAGAACGGAAACGCTTGAGCGCGACCAGAAGATGATGGAGGAGCATAGGAGGGAGGAGGCCCGAAAAGCAGAGGAGGTTAAACACGCTGAGGAGACAAGGCGCATAAAAGAGGAGAGAGAGCAGAAGCGCGTTGAGGAGAAGAAACAAAGGGAAGCACAGAGGCAGATTGAGGAGAAGAAACAAAAGGAAGAGCAGAAGAAGATTGTTATCTCGCATAAGGAGCGGGTTGAAGAGCAGAGGAAGGCGGTTGAGGAACATATTAAGAGGCAGAAGCGGGAGGCCGAGCAGAGGATTCGTGAGGTGCAGCAGCTTAAAGAAAACCTCGGCAAGAAAAGAAAAAATATTTCAAAAGAGATTGAAACACTTCAGAAAATCCTATTGGGCGGTGCATTCAAGGACAGAAAGCGGGGCACCTTGGGCAAGTTTGCAAAATCCCTTGATGAATTTGTTAAATCCCTAACCGCAAAGAAACAAAAATAATCTATTTATCCAGAGATGAGAGGATTAATTTCAGCTCGCGAATATCCCGCTCAATTTCTAATAACCTTGTTTTTGTTTCTTCTGTACCTTTCATCTTAATATCCTTTGCACGTTCAATGGCCAGATGAATCCCATCAACTGCTGTATTAATCTTCTCATCAAGTGTCCATTCAAAGTCGATAGCACTCTTTTGCATTCTTTCAAGGAAATCATACCTTATTCTTCCGCAATTTCTGTCTATATCTTCTTTGATCTCATCCGGTAGTTTTGATATGATCCTCTTTTTGAATATCCCCCTCGGGAGCAAGATATCAAACGCAGTGAATATTGCGGTTTCATCCTCTTTACTAAGTTTGAAATAGAATGTACTCTCCAGAGTCAGCTGTTCCTTGGTTTTCTTACTAATGATCTTAACATCGAACAACCCAGATGCGATCCTCTCTATTTCAGACACAATTTCCTCCACATTCTCTGAGTATTTCCTCATCTTCTCTGCAAAGATTTTTGATATCTTCTCTTGCTCTTGAGTTCGCCAGATCTCTAAGGTTTCAAGTATACGCCTCTGGCGGTAATCATCAACCAGAGAGGCATATTCATTATTGTTCTTGTTCTCCAATGAAGATGCATACCCAACAATTTCTTTGATTAGCGGTTCTGTCACTTCTTGCTTCAGCGCTGCAAGGTCTTCATCTATAATCTCAAGTATCTTCCTTTGTTCAACTGCAACGAGTTCTTTGCTGTAATCCTTTTGTGATAGAATGCGCTGGAGCTCCTCCTCAAATTTATTTGAGCGTTCATCAAGCTCTTTAGCAGAGATCTTAAGATTGCTCTTTTCTATGAGGCGATGATTTAGTAACTCTTCAGCGATCCTCCTTATTTTTGATTCTGAAACTGATATAACAAAATCCCCTTTCTGCGAGACGATGAACTCTTCAAGCACCCTTTCAAAATCATCAATACCCCATTTATGCCTTTTATTAAGCAATTTTGATTCAAGTGCATTTTTTGCTGAAAGTGGGAATATTCGGATTTTGCTAGGTTGAATGCCCATATTTGAGGCAATTACTTTCTTGTTGAAGGTTATCAGTTCTCTTATCTCCTTTTCGTTTAAATAATCAATCTTATTCAGCACGAAAAAGAACTTTGATGCGTATTTTGAACTATCCTTAAGGAATTGGCATTCCACTTCACTTATCGGCGGGTCTGATGATAGTAAGAATATTACTGCATCTGCATTCGGCAAGAACTTATATGTAACATTAGTGTTGTGGCGGTATACGGATCCAATCCCAGGTGTATCCACAAGAACAACACCGTGTTTAAGGAATTCAGATGGCGTCTCAATCTCAACCCTCTCAACACCTTTGATATTATCTGGGTTGAGTTTCTCCGTTACATATTCCTCAATCTTTTCCTTTCTTATTTCAACTTGTCTGCTATCTTGGAATATTACGAGAACCCTCAACCTGGGCCCATATCTAATAATTGTTATTATGGATGTGAGTGGAAGCACTGCCGTTGGAAGCAATCTCTGCCCCAGCATCGCATTTATTAGAGTGGTCTTACCGCGCTTGAACTGGCCGACAACAGCTAATGTAAACGATCCTGTCTCAAGGTTTTTTGTTATTCTATCAAGTGTCTCATTTGCACTGCTGTCAATATTGCTAAGCTTCTGTATGATATCAAGAAATTTTGCTTCCTTACGGTTGAATTTCTCAGCGGTTGCTTTCATGCGCTTCACTCATACCTGGCAGTGTTCTAGGAGTTGTTATTTCTTAATCAATTCGAGAAAACCCTCTTTGTCAATTCTAAACCTGTGCGTTTGGTTCAATTTGCAAACCAGCTCCCCACTTTCTTTATCTTTGAGGAGTTGCGATGTCACCCCATTCTCCATATTACACAGCGGACAGAAGTTTGCCATAGTTTCACCTCATAAAAGTAGAAGCTATCAGCCGTGAGGCAGTTCGCAAGTTGCTGGCGAGCTTCATCGCCCCAGTATAATTATAGGATGAAATATATTAAAATTAGATCTCCCCCTGCTTTTATTATTTGCTTATCAGAATTATCTCTGTATGGATGGGCTCTCTACTATTACAATCTTCCTGATAGTTGCTGCTGTTTTTGGAGCATTGTTATGGCTCTCCATATTTCTTACCACCTACATTCATTTTCCGAGGATGGAACCAAAGAAACGGATTAGACTCTCCCTTCTCAATGCTACTACAATTTTAGGCATTCTCCTTATTTCTTCGCTGGCATTCTTCCTAATCCTTAAACTCCTGCTTAATATAGATGTTTAATGTTTCATTGCAGAGCGACCTGATTTAATCAGTTTTTATGAATATCATTTTCTCTTTATTATCCAGTATGAAGTAGCCCATTCTTTCTAATTGCACAACCTCTTTCTCTTGAATATTCTTGGCAGCAGCGGCTTCGCACATCCCCTTAACCTCAATAAGGCTTTTTTCGTTCTTCTCCTCACCGTTAAACGGCTTGTCAAGATACCAGAACGTGCAAGGGACACATGTACGTGAATCTACCCATTGAAGTTTCTTGGAATCCTTGACAACATCCTGAACCAGTGCAACCTTACACTCTGCATATCCTTTACTTTTATCTATCCGCACAACATTGATGTTTCTCAGATCTTTTAAGCGTACAAGCTCGAGTTCGTGAAGTTCATCGAAATCCTCAGCGCTTATGTACACCTCATCAGAGAACGGAACGGGTCTCGTTCCCATATCGAGTGTTGAATGCAACCGCACTGCAAGTACACCGCTCCCAAGCCCTTCTATCTTGAGTTTCCTTGGCTCTTTAGCCGCATAATAATGCTTGGCAATGGGTTCATAATACTTTCTCGTCTCAGCAAGCAGCTTTTTCAGGTCTGTTTCCACCTCAACCTTGCTCAGGCCGAATGAGAGCACATACTCTGCAATTGCTTGAGGCGGGATCCCTCTCCTGCGCAGGCCCGCAAGTGTTACAAGACGCGGGTCATCAAACCCAGTGAAGAACCCCCTCTCCACATGCGGCCTGATTAACCTCTTGCTTACAGGATATCCCTCAATTGCCAATCTCGCAAATTCATAGTATTTTGGTGGTGTGAACCCAGCCCATCTAACAATAGTCTCTTGGAGTTCAGCGCGGAGCTCAAACTCCTTTGAACGCAGGATGTGCGTAACCCCAAATATTACATCGCTTAATGGATTTTCAAAATCATACGCAGGATATACACGGTACTTATTCCCGAGACGGTAATGCTTGGCTTCAAGCACACGGAACAGTACAGGGTCGCGCATAGTAGTATTGAGCGATTCCATATCCCCCTTGAGCCGCATGACCGCTTTTCCTTCGGGCATTGTCGTTTTCATCTTCTCCCACAACTCAAGGTTCTCTTCAATGCTCCTGCCCCTGCATTCGCATTCCTCGCCTTTCGCCCGCCTTTCTTTCATCTCATCCTGTGTGCATGTGCATATATACGCGTGCTGTTCGCGAAGGAATTTCTCTCCTATCTGTACAATCTGGTCAAATATATCAGAAACAAACAGTATCTTTGATGGCGTGATCCCCATCCATTTCACATCATTTATGATTGCATCAACATACTCCTGCTTGCACGTCTCAGGATTTGTATCATCAAACTTTACATAGAATTCTCCGCCATGCGCCTCAGAAACCTTATAATTGATCAGCATCGCTTTTGCATGGCCGATATGCAGGTACCCATTAGGTTCTGGTGAGAATCGTGCCACCACCTTCCCGCTTACATCATCAAGCTTCCACTCTCTCTTTTCCTCTTTCTTAACCTCAACTATACAGTATGAATTATACTCCTTTTCTATTTGAGATTTATCAAGTGCATTAACTTCATTGCAGGTATTTCGGATGACCTCCATCAGCGTTTTCATATCATTTTTTGCTTCCGGTGCCTCAGCAATCACCTTCCCTACAACAGCCTTAACATCTGCCTTGCCATAATCATATGCATTCTTGATTGCAATCTTCCGTACAAGCGCTCCTAAATCAGCCATGAAAATTCCACCTCATACCTTGCATAACAATTTATCCAGTTTTTTGTTCTTGCGAAGTTTGTAGTTTACCCGTATGATGGGTATTTTTATATTGAGTAAACCAATTAAATCTGTTGGTGTTGCCGAGATAATGGCAGAGGGGTTTGCCTTTTTAATAAGAGCGCTCAACTCCCGGATCTGCCCTTTTGAATAGCCGACTGCGGGTACAACCTGTTTTATGTGCGTATACTTTTCATAGATCCGCTTGTATTCACCCACTGCATACTTGGCGCCATCGAGTACGCTGCATCTCTTTTTCTTTGCAGTGATATATCCTATCCCATACGGCATCCCGCCGTGTGTAATGGTGGGCCCATCCTCAATAACAAGCACGCGCTTCTTTTCATCCTCACTAATCTCCCTGTCCATGAACGCATCCATCTCAATCTTTATGACCTCTGCATGCGGGTTCATCTCTTTCGCATTCTGCATAATTACCTGCGCGCCTTTTCTATTCCATTTGTTGATCGCGATGATATCCGCCATCCTGAAATTTACCTCGCCGGGATGGTATGCTTTCTCATGCCCTGCACGCATTGCATCTGCAACCGTAATGATCAAATCCGGCTTGAAGAATGGGAAGTCATTATTCCCCCCGTCCCATATGATTACATCCGCCTCTAGCTCAGCAGACCGCAGGATTTTTTCATAATCAATGCCAGCAAATACCGTAAACCCGTTGCGTATATGCCTCTCGTAATCCTCCCTCTCTTCAATGGTGCACTCTTGCTTATCCAAATCGTGGAGTGAATTAAACCTCTGAACCGCCTTCTTCTCAAGGTCCCCATATGGCATTGGGTGCCTCACGATTACCGCACGTTTCCCCCGGCTCCTTAGCCACAAGCTTATGTATTCAGTGAGCGGGCTCTTGCCAGCACCAGTTCGTGTGGCGCATACTGCAATGATCTTCTTTGTGCTTTTGAGCATTGTAGCATCGGGCCCGAGCAGTATGAACGATGCGCCGGAAGCAAGCGCCCGCGATGCCAGGTGCATTACATCCACATGCGCCAGATCCGAGTATGCAAGACACACATATTCAATGCGTTTCCTCTTGATTATCTTCTCAAGATCTTTCTCGCAGAATATTGGCACGCCACTAGGATAGAGTTTGCCCGCAAGTGCCGGCGGGTACAACTCAAGTTTTACTGGGAGCTGTTCTGCAAAAGTAAACCCTACCACCTCATATTCCGGGTTATCCCTGAAGAACACATTGAAATTATGAAAATCCCTTCCAGCCGCGCCGAGTATAAGAACACGTTTTCTTTTTTGTGGATGTGTCATGCTTTTTAACTTTCACCTAAAACTTATAATCATGTATGATTTGGGCCGGCCGGTAACCGATAACTTTTATATGTCTGAGGGGATTACACGATACTCGCTTATTAGAGGGCACGCAATACCCTCAGTTTCCCCGTCCGTGCATTATGCAAGTGCATTATTTGAGGGGATGAGCATTATTGCAGTACGGGAAGGTGCTAAGTTAAGGCTAGGCCTATTCCACCCCGCCCTGAATTTTGAACGTCTGAGGCATAATATCAAATCATTGGGTTATAACTGGGAGCTTTACAGCGATGAGCAAATCATTGAGAGCATTTTCACGATATGTGCACTTAACAATTGGAATAATGCAATTGAACTCGAAGGTGCAAATACTTCGGTCAAGTGCGATGGGCGCGAGTACAAGAGAATCTATGTACGGCCTTTGGTCTACTCAAATTACAACGGGATCGGCCTTGCCGAACCTCATAACATTGAGTTAATGCTTAATCTTGTACCTATGGGCGAGTATATCTCACCGCCAGACCCTGCAGGGGTAACTGCACTGCTCTATCCGAAATCGCGAGACCTTCCTTTTGCACAATATAAGGTATCAAGCAATTATCAGTTATCAATACACGCAAAAACCGTCCTTACTGCTTATAATAAATCAAACAACCCACCACATTGTGATGAGGTTATTTTCCAGAATAGCAGGGGGATTATTACAGAAGGGTCCGGCGAGAATGTTGTAATGCTTAGGGATAACGAGTTAATAACACCTCCTCCAAGTGAAGGCGCACTCCCGGGGATTACATACAGGATCCTATTCATGATCGCGCAGGAGTTGGGGCTCAAGACACGGTTTGCCACATTCAAGTACAGTGATGTTGAATCCGCAGATGCGCTTCTGTTCACCGGGAATGCTGCTGGTGCAGTGCCAATAAAACGGATTGTGCGTGTGGATGAGGATTACAATTTCCTTGATCAGAATGCGTGCAAGGAAGGCGGGACGAATCCCATGGTACAAAAACTTAAGGAGGAGTATAACCGCATTCTTCTCGGGGATACTGCTTACGGCAATTTCTTCACCTATCTAGATGAGTGGATAGATGAGAAGCGGCTCAGCGAACTTAATGTTCTGGGCGCAGAGTTCAAGCGGTTGCTTGCAGAGGAAAACAGAAGGTATGATGGTACAAACAGTACCGTGCTTTCTTTTATGGAAATCCCTCCTGCACTATCAGTTTCAAGGAATTATTTTGATGATAAGAAGTGGATGCTTGAGAAGTTCAGCATACAGAATTACTTGAAATAAAAAAGAGAATGCGGCTGCCGGGATTTTCCCTTTCTTAGTGCAGGTTCTTTGTGCGCTAGCACAAAGAAAGTGCCATGGGTTTCCCCTTTCTTAGTGCAGGTTCTTTGTGCGCTAGCACAAAGAAAGTGCAGTGCTTTGAACCCGGATCATAAGCTCTCCTCTTTCTTTTCTTTATGCGTGAGCATAAAGAAAGTGCCAAGGGTTTCCCCTTTCTTTGTGCACTTTCTTAGGCATCCCAAAGAAAGTGCCATGGAGGGCTCATGTCCTAACCAGGTTAGACTACAGCCGCACGTTATTTGTTTTAACTGATAAAGTATTAAAAAACAGAAGTATGGGGCTGCCCAGATTTTCTCACTTCCCCTAAATTCAAGGGAAATGCTTTGAACTGGGGTCTCGAAGTTTTTCTCTATGAAGAACCTCCTATTCCCAAACTCCCCTCCGTAAATAGAGGGGGTTGGGTCTCATGGGAGGGGGATACTTCCCCCGCCCATGTGAGGAGGGTCTTATGGGCGAGGGGAAACCTCCCCTTGCCCCCAAATACCCCTCTGTAAATAGAGGGGAGTAGGGTCTTATGGGCGAGGGGAAACCTCCCCTTGCCCATACCCGAACCTCGAAGCATACCAGGCTAGCCCACAGCCCCATTAATTATCCAGCAATTCACTTACTGGAATCCATAGGATTCAATATCCTTTTGGATATTCTTACTTTTAGCGAATATAGCTTTTAAATAGTTTGACCTTCGTGCAATCTCCTCGTATATCTTGCTTTCCGCCCATCCATTTGCAAATGCAATCTCCTCAATTACACGCGATTTGGCAGGTGTACGAACCACAGTATCTTTCTTAGGATCATACTGGAACAAGTGATGGATAGTAATCCCGCCTCTGCTTTCAGCAAGCTCGCACACTTCAACAACCTTTCGTGTCTCCTTCACCTTACCCCCGCTAAACTTAAGGAATCTTCTCTGCACAATCACAAGGTCTATTGCACTGAAATCTGACGGCATAACCTCATTATAACGCAGGCGTGACACAAGCTCCTTTGCACTGTGTGCGTGCATCGTTGCATAGCACCCGCGGGCCTGCCCTGCATTCATACTCTCAATCATTGCAAGTATTTCCTCCTTTGAGCGCACCTCACCTATTATAACCCTATCCGGCCGCATTCTCAGGCTATCCTCAATCAGGTCTTTCATCCGAATGCCCAGCGATGGGTTGGTTTTCATTTTAACCTGATGCTTATGCGGTATCACTATTTCGGGCGTTTCCTCAAGCAGGACTATACGCTCAGTTATGGGAACGAAAGAGAACAGTGCATTAAGTGTAGTCGTCTTGCCAGCAGCAGTATTGCCGCATACGATAATATTCTTGTCATTCTGAAAAATCAACCATAGAAATGCCAGCAGGTCCGCATTATACCCAGTTTTAACGAGGTCGCGCACTGTAAGCGGAACCTTCTTGAATTTCCTGATCGTAAGCTCTAAATCCGAAACCGGCTCAATAGTAGCATGCAACCTTGAACCATCCGGGAGCACCGCATTAAGCCGCGGGTTCTGCAGCGTGATACGCCTGCCAATCTTGCGGGACATCTTGTTTATTATGTCTATCAGTGCATCCCTCTCAGTGAACATCACATTAGTGTCCAGCCATCCTTTCTCGCGATGGAATACATATATTGGCGTTCCCAGCCCCACAACCGCAATCTCCTCAAGCATATCATCTTCCAGAAGGTATGTGAGCGGGCCATAGGCATAAGTGGCAAGGAATATAGCATCTGTGAGATACTTGATCTGCTCTTCATCTGCACTTATCCTGTTCTTGTTAAGATGCTGCACAAGCAATTTATTGATAATCTCGCGTGCAACTGTACCATTCTCTATCACTTCATCCTTAACTGTATCGCTGAACTCTTTGCACACCCCTTCAATAACATCCTTTTCATCACTGCTGAGCTTCTGCATAGGAATCTTGTACTGCCCTTCGTTTATGACCTCCCAGCCGATCCAACCCATTCAACCACTTTTTATGCAATATGCTATCTCCCAAACCTTCGCTCTCTTGATGCATACTCTTTCAATACAGCCTCAAAATCCTCTTTTGAGAAATCCGGCCAGTACTTGTTAACAAAAAACAACTCACTGTACGTGCTCTGCAACGGGAGAAGGCCTGAGAGCCGATATTCACCCGATGTGCGCACAATAATATCCGGGGGCGTTATATCCCCTGTCCATAGCCGCTCAAGGATTTCTTTCTCACCAATCTCATTTATCTTCCCATCCCTGTAATCCTCTGCAACCTTTTTAATGCACTCAAGAAGCTCAACCTTCCCGCCATAATTGAGCAGGAAGTTCACGCGGTACTCATCATTCTTTGCAGATTCCTTCTCCACTTTTCTTATGTATTCCTGCAATCTTTCAGGAAGCTCCTCAATCCTTCCGTAAAACCTCACGCGCACTTTCGGGTATTTGCTCTCATTGCCCGCATTTTTCTCCTCCTGCGCTTTATGCAAAATATCTGCAAGCTTGGTTTCAAAAAGCAGCATGAGACCGCGGACCTCCTCCTCAGTCCTGCTCCTATTCTCCGTTGAGAACCCCCAAAAAGTTACGGTATGTATCTCCTTCTCTTTGCACCACTTGAGCACTTCACCGATCAGTTCAATACCTGCCTCATGGCCTTTAAGCACATCCAACCCTCTCTGCTTTGCCCACCTGCGGTTCCCGTCAGGTATGAATGCTATATGTGTAGGTACCCGTACCTGAGCATCTTCAGCGGGGCTATGGGAGGAGTGAGCTGATGTAATCCATATCACCTTTTTTCTCTATATAATGAGGCACACCCAAGAGGTTGCCTATACGCATAACTGCACCTATTGCAGTATCATTAAGCATATTATACATATATCTTACATCCTTATGTCTTTTTAACTCTTTGACATGCCTGCTCATACGCATATCATATTCGTGAATCTTCTGATGCAGGATACATTCAGCAGCGGTCTTCGCGGAGATCGTTGAGAAATATACGCCTCCCCCGCTTGTCGCCTTTGAATACCCACCTGCGCCTCCAATCAGCACTGTCTTGTTATGTGCATTTTTCTTTCTTGGTTCAAGCGGGATAACCCCGCCAAACCTCCTCACACTTCTCTGTGCACGAATGCCTGCGCGTTCAAGGAATTTTTTCATCCTTCCATTGACCATATAGCCGCCTGATATGCCGAACCCGCAGATCGCTCTCCCATCCTCAATTGGCACCACCCACCCGAAAAATCCTGGGAACAATCTCTGCGATAGGTATACGGAAACCATATTATCGTTAGTAATGTCTTTTGATTCTATGATCTCCTGATATCCAATTGCATACCTGGTTATGGGTGGGAACCCCTCTATCCGAGCAACAGTTGAGTTGGCGCCATCCGCACCCACAATAGTATCCGCAAGATAATCCTCTTTTGATGCTACCTTTTTTCCAAGGATGAGTTCCGCACCCGCCCTCTCGGCCATGCCCACATATATTCTATCCAGCAAAATGCGGTCCACAATGTATGCCTGCACATCCTTTTTTCTTATTGTAATTCTCTCATTGCGAGGCCCATATATGTGAACGCCGTATGCCTTATTCAGAATGGCTTTACTGTAATTGAAACCGCTCTCCTCAAGCCCTTTCACTGAGATTATACCGGTGCAGTGCTGAGGTATCCCAATAGAGCGGTCCTCCTCCGTTATGACCACATCTAACCCTCCTTCTGCAAGCAGGTATGCGGCCACCCCACCGCTTACACCTGCACCGACTATATGGATATCAGCGTTCATTCGTATCCCATTGCAATAATTTTACTTAAACAATGGCACAAGGATAGGTATAGCACTCTAGTTTTGTTTAACTGGTTCTCCCATTAGCATATCACAGCCAGCAGGCAGTGCCAGCTGTCCTGATCCTACAAGCTTTACATACCCTATGAACGGGAGTGTAAGCCAGGACCTGCCTAATACCTGGGTTGAATTAACAAGCGAATTTGTCTTCTTGAATGATGGGTCAAACGCCTGTGTATCAAACATAGGATTATTGTCCCCTTTTATAAGATAGTATGATTCATTTTCCACTCGTATTCTTACAATGGCCCTGTGTATGATATCCCCGATAGATGAGAACAGGTCCTCTCTCTTGGGCCTGTACACGATTATATCTCCTGAACGATTTGTGGCATCAAAGTACTTTCCATTTATTGATACACCCAGAGTGCATATTGCCTGTGCATCTTTTCCTGAGATCTTCACATTGCAAACACCGCACTTGTACTCAAGCACCTTGCCGTGCACTTCCTGCCCAGTCCGCGGGTCAAGCAGGCACGGCCTTACAGTTATCCCATCATCAGTGCACTTGGTGCATATGTAGTGCTCCTCACCATTCTCTATTATTGTGTTGAACTGCTCTCTCGTTATCTCAACCTCCTGCGTGTTGACCGGTGCATTCTGCAGGAGTACCACATCCCCCCTCTGCAGTGTGTTCAGCATACTGCACGATACAACTGCATTGAATGGTGATGATGTACCAAAGATCATTGAAGCGGCAAACAATACTGCGAGCGCAACAGCAATCGCAATCACTATCTCTTTTATCTCGTGCATAACCCCATTCTTTTTAGCGCTTTCAACACTCTCAGCAATAACACCAATTATGAAAAGCGCAGCGGATATGACTGCAATCATATCCATCCGCGTGATTATGAAAATAACCGCAAATGCCACAGCGGCAATGTAAAGCCATTTCTCCTTGTTAATCTTGGCAAGCAGTGCCATATCACTTTTTTGTTCTGCCATTGGAATCACACCTGATTTTTTTCTGAAAAACATCGGGCGATCATGTCTGCGAGGCGGATGGGTTCATACTCGTACCTGCGTACAAGCCCCACAACATCGCTGTAATTTATGCCCGAGTAAGAAATATAATACCTGCCAACTTTATGGATCGGCTTCACCATGCTTACCCGTCTTGGGAATTTTCGTTTCAGAACCTCCACAAGATTATCACCGTGCACCTTCCTGTTGGTTATGCAGATTACACCGCAGTTCAATGCCCTGCTCAATCTGTCAATATCTACAATGTTCAGCCCGCCAACAGTTATGCTGTGGAGAAATAGTATCTTCCCCTGCCCGCCGTACTTCTTGCGCAGGAGTGAGATGATCTTTTGCGTTGAGTCCGCACCGTCAACCTCAACCCTTGTGATAAGGATATCCTCAAGCTTTCGGAACCGCATCACAGCGGCAACGAGTGCAGTGCTCTTATCCCCCCGCTTGAATGGTGCATCATCAATGCCAATAATGCGTATCCCGCGCTTCATTTTGCGAATGCATCCTTAATGTTATCAAGCTCTTTTATCGCTTCCTTGACTGCTTCTTTAAGCATCTTTTTTGCATTGCCCTTCTTGGTTTTCAGAACAAGTGTAGGCGGGTCCCTGCTCGGGTGGCCTATAACATAAGTTACAAACTCAACATCCTTATTCTCGCTTAGTATGTGCTTGAGTATCCCGGGGATGCTGTAATCCTCGCCTATAAACTGCACTTCCAAGTGGTTCTCCTCGTCAACCAAAAAATTTAGTTTCATCCCATCACCTCTAAATATGAGGACGCGATTTTCCTTGTCTCGGTCCTGTTGCAATTCCTGCAAAATAATTTATTATCCTTCCTGAGCACGAGCGGGTGCCTGCATGCTGAGCAGAATGCCTTCACCACACCAAGGTCCGCGCCTTTCATTGACACATCTATACCACCACGCACAACCTTGGATACCACAACCTTGACAACATCTCCTGTGCGCACTGCTTCTGCCATATTTTTGAGGTAGACGCCAGGCGATTTCACGCCTTCTATGCGCATCATTGCAAAATCATTAGAGAGGTTGAGCCGGTCCTTTCCCATCTTGTCATAATCAAACAATGTCATCATGGCGTGCGTTTCCCCGATACTGTCAATAACCGCATATACCTTCTGACCTACCTTTACATTAATCACAGTGCCAAACGCCGGTGCTATTTGTATTGTCCGTTTTGCTTCATCAACTTTCTTTTCACCGCATAAGCTTGCCTTAACCTTATCATCTTCTGAGTATGTCCCGTCGCCAGCGGCAAACTCGATTTCGTCGCCGAGCACATTTCCCGGAGTTTCCATGGCTAGTTTAAACATTATTAGGTTTAAATACTTTCTAAAACAATTTTAGAGACAATGCCAAGAAAAACACTTATCTTATGCGTTGACAGGGATGCCGACTTAAAGGAGAAGGTTAATATTGCTGGCCCAATAGTAGGCAGGGCCAGGAATATGGATGCCGCAAACAGGATACTGCTTATAGACCCGGAGGAAGTGGACGGGAATACGATATTTGAGGCAATCAAGCTGTTTGACTCTATGAAAGCCAATGGAGAGGATGTTGAGGTTGCAACACTCACCGGGGATGCATCACGCGGGTATACTGCGGATAGGGAGATATCCGAACAGCTTGATAGGGTGCTCTCGGAGTTTCCGGCCGAGTCATGCATATTCGTAAGTGATGGCGCGGATGATGAGCAGATTATGCCTATCATCAGTTCAAGGATGAAGGTTGATGGTATACGGCAGGTGTCAATGAAACAGTCAAAAGAGCTTGAGAGGACATATTTCCTCATATTGGACAAGCTCAAGGAGCCATATTTTGCGCGGATGTTTATCGGTTTGCCGGCGCTCGTGCTGCTTGCTCTTGTGGCAAGCTATTCACTTGGGTTTGAGTGGAAGCCCGTTGCCGCACTGGTGGGCATCTATTTGTTAGCGAAGGGGTTCGGCATTGAGGACCGGGTCATCTACATGCTATCGCATTTCAGGGTGAGTGCAGATGAGGTGGGCACTATTGCTTATGTAATCGCACTCCCGCTTTTTGCGCTTGCGTTATGGCTCTCAATTGATGATTACATCAAGATGGCCGCATCTGTTAACAATCTCACAGCGCTTGCATACGGTGTGCGCTCCCTTGTCATGTTCCTTATTCCTCCAATAATACTTGTGTATTTGGGGAAGTTTTACGATAATCTCCGTGATAGCAATAACCTTGGGATGCTGCGTATGATGTTCTATATTGTTATGACTGGCATCATACTGTACATTGTCTGGATGTTTGCCGGCTGGGTTACTGCGGATGTGTATTTCAGCGAGTTTGTCAATGCGATCCTTGCCAGCGTTATCTTCGGTGCAATTGCAATGGAAACGGTGCAGTACTTGAAGAGGGATTCCATCAAGGGCGTTGACCTGCTCGGAAAAGAGGTGTACTCCGCTTCCGGCAATTATCTTGGCCGCGTTGTTAGTGTGAGCGATGAGGAGAAGGAGTTTGTTTATGTAAACCCGTGGAAGAGAAAGGAGGTATGCCAGTACGACCAGGTCAGGGATATTGATGCAAGGATTAGTCTTGTTTAAGCAGGGAGTTTTATGATACCGGAATCGCAATACATTGAATCCGCGATAATTGTGCGCGATATGCGGTTGCCGCAAGAGGTTACACTCACGCGCGCATCGTTGATCAGGTGGCTTGCACTGGCGCTTGGCCTTATCAACCCGAATGAATCCCGGAAGTCTCTCATTGATCTTGTTGAGATTATGCTGAATAACCAGCTTAAAGCGCGGAAGGGGATGAGTGTTGAGGAGATAATGGAGAAGATGCGTGTTGCCGGGAAGGCGTGCAGTGAGAAGACTGTCCGCTACCACTTGCTCAGGATGGAGAAGAAGGGCGTGGTGCGCAGGAAAAATAAGGAGTACTCATTCGTAATATCTGATTTGGATGATGCGGGTATAGAATCCATTGCTGATTCGTATGATGCCAGGTATAGGAATGCAATGGAGAAGGTGCGGATGGCACTGTCAGCGCTTAAAGGGATGTATTGATGGTACGTGTTTTTGTTACTGGTGGAGGGGGCCGACTCGGCAGATATGTCGTTAATCTCCTGTTGCAGAATGGGTATGAGGTGTCCGTGCTGAGCCGAGACAAGAATATCCACGGATGCAAGACCGTTAGAGGCACATTGTTTGATTTTGATGTTTCGGATATTGAGGGGTGCAGATATGCAATACACCTTGCCGGCACCACAGATATGTCTTTATCATCCAGTGAGATTTACAGGGTTAATGTTGAGGGAACAAAGAGCGTGGTTGAACACTGTGCACAGGCAGGCATCCCCCATTTCACCTTCATAAGCTCAATCTCCGTATACGGAAAAAAGAATAATTCTAATATTACTGAGAAAACTGCATTAGCACCTGATACGCCTTATGCTAAAAGCAAGTTTCAGGCGGAGCTTGTTGTGCGGGGGTATGCAGGTGATGTATGCATTCTAAGGCCTTCCATTTTATATGGGCGCAGGTTTGATACTGGGTTTAAGATGGCTTATGAGCGTATAAAGAATGGAAAGATGTTCATTTTTGGCAATGGGCAGAATCATGTGCCCCTTGTGCATGCTGCAGATGTGGCCAATGCAATACTCCTGGCAGTGAATGGGAATGCAACAGGCGTGTACAATGTCAATGATGAACAAGAAATGACGCAGAGGGAGCTTATTGATTTTGTTTCAGAGCTTACAGGTGCAAAGAAGAGGTATACGCATATCCCATTGTTCTTGGCAAGGCCCCTGCTTTCAGTTTATAATGTTGTACAAAAGTCGCGTGGTAAGAGTATCATTCCCTCGGAATTTGTAGATATGCTGGCGATAGACCGAGTTGTTAAAACAGATAAGATCCGTGCAGAACTCGGGTTCAGGAATGCATTTCCACTGCGTGAAGGATTAAGAGAGTTTGTAGAGTATCTCTCTAAGAGTTAAAAATAGAGTTACTTTTCCTA
>Ga0272448_1001739_pt1 | contig 28683 bp, 26 predicted proteins | sample YNPCB0191_FD_202220 | JGI IMG/M metagenome (GOLD analysis project Ga0272448, IMG submission 202220) | Hot spring sediment microbial communities from Yellowstone National Park, WY, United States - YNP-CB-019-1 | ecosystem: Environmental > Aquatic > Thermal springs > Hot (42-90C) > Sediment... | reverse complement strand
CGTCCCGGATCCGCAGGCGCGCCGGCGCCTTTACCGGCTGTTCCCGCCGCAAGGAGAAGCGGCGGGCACACCCGATTCGCTCGAGCTCGGCGAGTGGCTCGCCTGGCTTGATCGGATCCGCGCCCGGGAGTGAGTGCGCGCGGACCCGGCAGATGGCGCCTTCACACCGTTTTCGGCGGTGCGGCCGGTATGTTCTCGAGCCTCTTCCCTTGACCCGGCCCGTGCAGCTTGGCGCAGGGCTTGCGGCGGCGCGCCAGGTGCAGGTAGTCGAGCACCAGCTGGCGCTTGAGGTGCTGGATGGCCTTGGCCGGATCCACGCCCTTGGGACAGACGCGCGAGCACTCGCCGGCGTAATGGCAGCGGAAAGCCCCATGCGCGCTGCCGGTCACCTGATTGCGTTCGCGGCGGCCGCCGTCGCGCGTATCCGTGTTGTAGCGCTGGGCGGCGGCCAGCGGCATCGGTCCGAGATAGCGCGTGTCGGTGGCCAGCGTGGGGCAGGCGGCCATGCAGCAGCCGCACTTGATGCAGTAGGTGAACTGCAGATAGGCCTCGAGCTCCTCGGGGGTCTGGTAGAACTCCCCCTCGGGATCGTCGATCTCGGCGGCATCGGCGCGCACGATGAAGGGCCGGATGGCGCGGTGTTTGTCGAACATGCTCGCCAGATCGGGGACCAGATCGCGCACCACGTGGAAATTGGGCAGCGGGCCGACCGTGAGATCGGTGCCCGCGACATGGAGGATCTGGGTATTGCACGCGAGCGTGGGCCTGCCGTTGAGCAGCATGCCGCACGAGCCGCACACCCCCATGCGGCACGAGTAACGCCAGGCCAGCGACGCATCCAGGTTCTCCCGGATGTAGTGCAGGCCGTCGAGCACGGTCATTCCCTCGCGCACCGGAACGTCGTAGACCTTGACGTAAGGCGCGCGGTCCTTCTCCGGATTGTAGCGCGTGATGTGAAAGCGCACCGTACGCACCGCTTCTTTCTTCTCCGCCATGGCTACCCCCTTGTCCCGGCAACGGCGATGGCGTGCGCCGCGATGGCGGCCCATGTCCCCAGGCCGAACAGCCCGAGCCCCAGAATGAGCAGGATGACGCTCAGGGCTTTCTCGACCGCGGGCTTCAGGGTCACCTCGAACAAGATGGTTCGCAGTCCGTAGAGGCCGTGGTACAAGGCCACTCCGAGCAGCACGATATAGCCCACGGTGAAAAACAGCCTGCCGTCCCGGTAGAGGCTGTTCTCCTTGGAGACGCTCGCGCCGCCGGCGGGGGCGAACAGGTGGGTGATGCCGCCGGTGTGCATGATGAGCATGTGCAGGCCGAGCAGGAAGAGGATCACGACTCCTGCGGCCATGTGCCAGGTCCAGTATTTCGTCTCGCGCATCTTGCCTCCTACTCGGTCAATCCCAGGAACTCGTAGCCTCCGGCCAGCAGCAGCACGGCCGCCAGCACCATCATGACGACGAGCAAGGGCCGTTGCACGCCCAGCGAGGTCTTGTAGGGATAGACGGGCTCGATGGGCCTGCCGACGGCGAAGCCGAGCTCGACGAGCACCAGGCGGATGCCGTTGAAGGCGTGGTAGGCGAAGGCCGCAAACACCAGGAACTCGCCGAACTTGAAGATCGGCCGGTCGAGAAGGCCGTTCTCCACCCACAGGTAAATGCCCGCGGCGCGCAGGCTCGTCACCACGATGTGCATCAGGAAATAGAGCAGAATGCCCAGGCCGGTGAGCCGGTGCAGGATGTAGGCGTAGCGTTCCACGCCCCAGCGCCCCCCGCCGAGCCAGCCCCACAGCCCGATCCGATTGTCGTACCTCTTGATTTCGGCCATGACGGTCTCCTTGGCAACTTGGAACATTCCGGCACTCCCGCTTCCTGCGCGGCCGTGCCGCCCGTCAGTATTTGCGTTCCACCGGCTTCCAGGTCGTGATGGTCACCGGTTTGTATTCCAGCCTGGGGACGCCGCCGGTGAAGAACACCATCGAATGCGCCAGGAATTTCTCGTCGTCGCGCTTGGGGAAGTCCGTGCGTGCGTGGGCCCCGCGCGATTCCTCGCGGGCCACCCCGGCGAAGAGCAGGACTTCGGCCAGCTCGAGCATGTTTTCCGTTTCCAGAACCTGAATCAGGTTGGTGTTGTACACCCGGCTCTTGTCCTGCACCGCGATCCGCTGGAAGCGCTGCTTGAGCTCGGCGATCCGGGCCAGGCCCTCCTTCATGGACTCGCCCGTGCGGTAGACGCCGGCATGCTTGTCCATGAGCGCGCGCAGCTCGCGCCGGATCTGGAACGGGTTTTCGCCGCCCGATTTCTGCAGCAGGTCCTGGTAGATGCGTTTCTCCTCCTCGCGCGCCTTGGCCTCGGGCACGTCGCTCAGCGCGGGGCCTTGGGCGAGATACTTGGCGATTTCCCCTCCCGTGATGCCGCCCCAGACGAGGCATTCGGCCGTGGAGTTGCAGCCCAGCCGGTTGGCGCCGTGCATGGAGTGGCAGGCGACCTCGCCCGCCGCCCAGACGTTCTCGATGCGCGTGCGGCCGTCGATGTCGGCCTCGATGCCGCCCATGGAGTAATGGGCCACGGGGCGGATGGGGATGGGCGTGGTGATGGGATCGATCCCGAGGAACTTCATGCAGACTTCGCGGATCAGGGGCAGCCGCTTGTTGATGCGCTCCGCGCCCAGGTGCGTCAGGTCGAGCTGGATGTAGTCGAGCCCGTCCGGACCCGGGAACCCGCGGCCCTCGAGGATCTCGGTCATCTCGGAGCGCGAAACGATGTCGCGCGGCGCCAGCTCCATCATCTTGGGCGCGTACTTCTCCATGAAGCGTTCGCCCTTGTTGTTGCGCAAGTAGCCGCCTTCGCCGCGGCACCCCTCGGTCATCAGGATTCCCGACGGCACCAGGCCGGTCGGGTGGAATTGCAGGAACTCCGGATCCTCCAGGGGCAGGCCGGCGCGATAGGCGATCGCCTGGCCGTCGCCCGTGACCGTCTGGGAGTAGGTCGTGAAGCCGTAAAGGTTCCCCAGCCCGCCGGAAGCGATGAGCAGCGCCTTGCCGCGCAACACGTAGAACTCGCCCGTCGGGGCGTCGATCAGCGTCAACCCGGCAAAGCGGCCGCCGTCGAGCAGCATCGAGGTGACGAAGCACTCGTCGTAGCGCTTGAAGTTGCCGTACTTGAGCAGGGTGTCGTACAGGGTCTGCATCTCGAAGAAGCCCGTCTTGTCGGCGGCCATGCAGGCGCGCGGGAAGGAGTGGCCGCCGAAGGGCCGCTGCATGATGCGCCCGTCTTCGCGGCGCGACCACGGGCAACCCCAATGCTCGAGCAGCCGGATCTCGTCGGGCGAAGTCCGCACGAAGCGCTCCACGGTGTCCTGGTCGGCGAGAAAATCGGCGCCCTTCACCGTGTCCCAGGCGTGCAGCTCGAAGCTGTCCCCCTCCTCGGGCCGCAGGACCGCTCCGGTGCCGCCCTCGGCACACACGGAATGCGAGCGCATGACCTGCACTTTCGAAATGATCGCGATGTCCGCCCTGCCGCCGGTCTTGATGCAGAGCTCCACGGCAGCGCGCAAACCGGCCAGGCCGGTTCCCAGGATCAAGACGTCATGAGTTATCTGCTGCATGCTTCCCATCCCCCTGCCTGTCGCGTTGAGAAACGCGGACGCCATGCCGCCATCGTGTTACCCGTCCTCCGCGGCCCTGATGCGAACGGCGCGGCCTCGCACCGCGAAGCCCGCCGACATCGGCGCCCCAAGATAATCCTCGTGCCCGGGCCTGTCAATCGGGATCTTGCCCGGTCGCCGGCCGCCGCTTTCGCATTGATTTTCTCGCAGAAAATGAATAGTCTCGTCCTGCAATTTTGCAAACTGAACTTCATGGAGGAAAGAGCATGGACCAAGCGGCTATCGATCGGGCCAAGGAACACTTCGGCAGACTACTTCAGGATCAGATGAAGCGCATGGAGCGGGTCAAAGCATCCCCGGACTGGATCGATTACAGAACCGTCGAACCGATCCGAATCGGCATCCTGGCGGGCGACGGCATCGGCCCGTACATTGCGGCCGAGTCCAGGCGTGTCCTCGAGCACCTGCTCGGCGATCAGGTCCGCAGCGGCAAGGTGGAAATCCGGGATATCGAAGGGCTGACCATCGAGAACCGCGCCGCCCACGGCAAGGCCATCCCCGACGATGTCCTGGCCGAAATCAAGAAGTACCACGTCACGCTCAAGGGCCCCACGACCACGCCGCGCAAGGGGGATCCCTGGCCGAACATCGAAAGCTGCAACGTGGCCTTGCGCAAGGAACTCGACCTGTTCGCCAACGTCCGGCCGGTGCGGGTTCCCCGGCTCGGGATCGACTGGATCTTCTTCCGCGAAAATACCGAGGACATGTACGCCCTCGGCCCTTACGGGATCGAGGTCGACGACGACATCGCCATCGACTTCCGGCTGATTTCGCGTCCGGGCGCCGACCGCATCTGCCGCCTGGCCTTCGAGCATGCGCGCAAGAACGGGCGCACCCGCGTCACCTGCGTGACCAAGGCCAACGTGGTCAAGACCACGGACGGGCGCTTCCTCGAGAACTTCTACCGCATCGCCAAGGAATACCCCGAAATCCAGGTGGACGACTGGTACATCGACATCATGACCGCGAAGCTGGTGGACGAGAAGCGCCGCCGGGACTTCCAGGTGATGGTCCTGCCCAACCTGTACGGCGACATCCTCACGGACGAGGCCGCCGAGTTCCAGGGCGGGGTGGGCACCGCCGGCAGCGCCAACATCGGCAAGGTTTACGCCATGTTCGAAGCCATCCACGGATCCGCTCCGCGCATGGTGAAGGAAGGCCGGGCACAGTACGCCGATCCCGCTTCCATGATGCGCGCCGCGGCCATGCTTCTCGGCCATATCGGATTCCCCGACAAGGCCAGGAATCTCGAGATGGCGCTGGATATCTGCGGCCAGTACGAAAAGAAGATGGTGATCACCGGACGGGCCGACGGCGCCACGGGCAAGGCCTTCACGGATTACGTGCTGGACTGGCTGAACAACCCGAAGCTGGCTTCGACCTGGGAGGGCTACGTCAAGGGCTGAAGCCTCAGGCGCAGCCTCGGAGAAAAACCCGGGCTCCCCGGCGAGCACGCCGGGGACCCTTTGCTGAAAGGAGTTTCCATGCGCAAGAAGATAGCTGTCGTCGGCGGCGGGCAGATCGGGCAGATCGTGGCCATGCTCGCCTCCCAGAAGGAACTCGGGGACATCGTGATCCTGGACGTCCCCGCCTACGTCAACGTGGTCAAGGGCAAGGCGCTGGACTTGATGGAGATGGCGCCGCACGGCAACTACGACGCCAACATCACCGCCACCACCGACTACGCCGACATCGCCGGCGCCGATGTGGTGATCATCACCGCGGGCAAGCCGCGCGAGGCAGGGATGACCCGGGAAGACCTCCTTGCCGTCAACCTCCAGATCATCACCGACGTGGCCGCCGGTGTGAAGAAGTACGCCCCCAAGGCTTTTTGCATCGTCCTGACGAATCCGCTGGATGCCATGGTCTATTCTTTTTACAAGCTCACGGGCTTTCCGAAGAACCAGGTCGTGGGAATGGCCGGAGCTCTGGACACGGCCCGGTGGCGTGCCTTCATCGCCATGGAGCTGGGCGTCTCGGTGGTCGATGTGGCCGGTACCGTGCTGGGCGGCCATGGGCCCGACATGGTGCCGCTGCCGAGGCTGACCACCGTGGGAGGCGTGCCTCTGGCGGAAATCGCCACCAAGGAGCAGATCGACCGGCTGGTCACGCGCACGCGCGAGGCCGGCACCGAGATCGTGAAGCTCTTCGGCAAAGGCTCGGCCTTCTTCAGCCCCGCCTGGAGCGCCATCGCCATGGCGGAATCGTTCCTGCGCGACAAGCGGCGCATCATCGCCTGCGCCGCCCTGTGCGAGGGCGAGTACGGCGTCCAAGGCCTCTTCATCGGTGTCCCCTGCCTGATCGGCGCCAAGGGTCTGGAAAAGATCTTCGAGATCCGGCTCACCGACGACGAAAAGGCCATGCTCCAGAAAACGATCGCCTCGGTGCGCAAGACCACGGAAGAAACCAAGCTTTGAGGCGGCCGACAAAGCAAAGGGCCGGCGGCCCCAAAGAGGTCGCCGGCCCTGCCCGCATTCCGATTCCCCGCCCGCGCCGCGGCTTGGCGGGCGTGTCTACATTATTTTTCCGGCCTGGGTTCCTGCCTTCTCGAGCTTGTCCAGCAGATCGGCGGGGAAGTTCAAGGAGAGATGGATCCGGTTCTTTTCCTGGCTGATCTGCATGCCCTTGAGCACGTCGCCCAGGGCCGAAAGCTCCGGCCTGCTCTCGCTCGCCAGCTGTCCGAGCGCCACGAAGCCCTTGACCACGTCCACGAGCTTCGCCGCGGATTCCTCGTCGCGCGCCGTCGCCGTCACCCGCCCCGAAACCGCGTCGGTCAGGTTCAACCCGCCGAAGACGCTCTGGATGGAGGAGACTTTCTCTCCGATCGGCGTGCGCACCGGCGAGTGCGCGAGGATATCGGCGGCATCGCCGGCAAACCAGAACATCAGGCTCGGGTCGAGCTCGCGCAGCATGAGCGCCAGGGAGGGATTGTGCTCGATCCCCTCCTTGCCCGGCTTGCGCGCGCGCACATCCAGGACGGCCTTGAGGGATTCCAGGTCCCCAAACACGACTTCGGAGGAACCCAGGAACGCAATCCCCTTCTCCAGCTGCGTCCCGGAGTTCTCCGGAATCATGTACACGACGGCGTCATCCACGCGCACCTCGATCGGCGCGCACCGGCTGCGGATGAAGGCCATGATGGACTGCTCGTTGAAGCGCCCGATCGCGATCGCCGCGCCGCTGCCCTTGCCCGCGCCGTCGCTGCGGCCCCCCATCACGAGATAATCCAGGTCGGTGCGCGGATCCACGCCGGTTTTCTCGATGAACTCGGCCAGGCCGCTGCCGATCTCCCGGCTGTGCCTGGCTTCCGCCCTGGCATAGAAGGGCGATGAGACAAAGGCACGGACGTTGACGCCGATGACGGCCTGGGTGTCGGCGGGCAAGTACCGGACCGCCGGGGGCAGATCCCCGATCGCAGCCTTGGCCGAAAAACTGGAGTACCAGCTCAGGCCGGCAACCAGGGCGGCCATCGCCAGCATCGAGACCGTTGAGACGACGACGAATTTTCGACGATTCATGGGATGCTCCCGCGTTCGTGTGTCGGACTGATACTTTTCACCAAAGGGCCTTCCGGCTCCCTTCGCCTGTTCATACGAGGGCGCTGCAGGAAAAGTTCACCTTCAATGATAGCCCCGCCGCGCCCCGGCACAAACAGGGTTTTTGCGCGCACTCGAACATTCCGCTTCGGCGGCAAGCCCGGAAGCGCTTTTCGGTTGGCCTCGGCAGCCCGGGGGTCTAAGATACTCGGCGTACGCCATGCGATTTCCGCTCAAGGCACGGCCGGGGCACGAGGAATTGCAGCGCCGGTGCAGGGTGCGCCGCCGCGTCCGGGGTTTCGACTGCGGGAATCGCGACCCATACATGGAGGATCTATGAAAAGGAGAATAATGGCCGGTGCACTCCTCTGCCTGGTGGCCGTCCTTTCGCTCGCGACGGCGCAGGACAGGGCGGATCTTGCCGCGATCTACAAGATCAAGGACGAAGGATTGAACCGCTCCCAGGTCATGATGCTCGAGAGCTACCTGTCGGACGTATACGCTCCCCGGCTGGCGGGCAGCTCGCCTTACACCCGCAAGGCCGAGCAGTGGGTGATGGACAAGCTCAAGGAATGGGGATTGGTGAACGTCCACGTGGAACCTTACGAGTTCGGGCGCGGGTGGGAATTGAAGAAATTCGCCGCGCACATGACGGCGCCGGTTTACGCGCCGCTCATCGCTTTTCCGAAAGCATGGACCCCGGGAACGAACGGCGCCGTGCGGGGCGAGGCCGTGCGCGTCGACATCGCGGCGGAATCCGACATGGACAAATACCGGGGCAAACTCAAGGGAGCCTTCGTGCTCACCCAGGGTCCCGGGCAGGTCGAGGCGCATTTCCAGCCGCAGGCGCATCGCTATACCGACCAGGAGCTCGAAGAGATCGCCCGCATGCCCGAGCCGGGTGCGCGGGCACGGGCAGGCCGACCGCCGGCATTGGGGGCGCCGAGAGTATCGCCGAACAAGCTGATGGCCTTCTACCTGGCCGAGGGCGTCGCAGCGCTCCTGGAGCCCGGCCGGGGCGACGGGGGGACGATGTTCGTCGGCAGGGGCGGGGACCGCGCGCGCGGCGCCCAGCCGGTGCCGCCCCAGGTGGTGGTGGCCACGGAACATTACAACCGGATCTGCAGGATCCTGGAAAAGAACATCAAGGTCGAACTGGAGATGGAAATCCAGACCGCCTTCTATGAAGAGGACCTCTTCGACCACAATCTGATCGGCGAGATCCCGGGGACCGACAAGAAGGACGAGATCGTCATGCTCGGCGGCCACTTCGACACGTGGCACTCGGGCACCGGCGCCACCGACAACAGCGCCGGCTGCGCCGTCGCCATGGAGGCCGTGCGCATCCTGCAGGCCGCCGGCCTGAAGCCGCGCCGCACCGTGCGCATCGCGCTCTGGGGCGGGGAGGAGAGCGGGCTTCTCGGGTCGCGCGCCTACGTCAACGAGCATTTCGCTGCGCGCCCCGCCCCGCCGGCCGGGGCGGAACGGGGGAGCCCGGAATTCATGAAAACGATGCAGCAGCCGCCCGTGCTCAAACCCGAGCACGCCAAGCTGTCCGCCTACTGGAACTTCGACAACGGGGGCGGGAAGATCCGCGGCATCTACCTCCAGGGGAACGAACAGGTGCGGCCGATATTCGAGGCGTGGCTCGCGCCCTTCCGCGACATGGGCGCCACGACGCTCTCCATCCGCAACACCGGCGGCACGGACCACCTTTCGTTCGACAGCGCCGGCTTGCCGGGCTTCCAGTTCATCCAGGACCCGCTCGAGTACGATACGCGCACGCACCACTCCAACATGGATGTGTACGACCGCATCCAGCCCGGGGACCTGATGCAGGCGGCCGTGATCATGGCGTCCATGGTGTACCACACGGCCATGCGCGACGAGCTGCTGCCGCGCAAGCCCCTGCCCGCGCCGCGGCGGCCGGCGACCGGCAGCCCGTAGGCGGCAACCGGGTGCAGACCCCGCCGGGCCGGGGTTTGCACCCGGATCGCCATCCTGGTACCATAACCAAGTGAAGCCGGCGGAGAGGGCAATGCTCTGGACTTCCTTGGCGCTCGGCGTCGCGATCGGCCTGCAGGCGGCGGCTCCCCCGCCCGCAGGCCAGGAAGCCACCATCTCGGTCTCCGTCGACCTTATCAAGATCCCCCTGTCGGTCTTCGATCCCGACGGCGCCTTGATACGCGACCTGCGGCCCGGGGACTTCCGCATATTCGAAGACGGAGTGCGCCAGGAAATCCGCAGCATCGGCCTCGATCGGAATCCCGTTTCGGCGGTGCTCGTCCTGGATACCAGCGCGACGGTCGAAAGAGAACTGAAAGCGATCAAGAAAGCCGCGGAAGACTTCGCCGCCGCGCTCTCCGCCGAAGACAGAATCTCGATCATTTCCTTCGACGACGAAGTGAAGCTGATCCTGGACTGGACCAGCGACAAGAATCAGGTCCGCAAGTCGCTGCGCAAGCTGGATTCCGGGCTGAGAACCGCCCTGTACGATGCGATGTTCATAGCGGCCACGCGACAATTGAAGGATGTCGAGGGCCGCAAGGCGATCATCCTGCTGACCGACGGTCTGAACAACCAGAGCAGCGTCGGCTTCCACGAGGCGAGCCTCGCGATCGTGCACTCGCAGGCCGCCCTCTATGTCGTTTCCAAGACGGCCATCGTGCGCCAGGAGGCGGGCAAGCAACGAAGGGTGATGTGGCTCAACGAGATTTACCGGCGCATGTTCGGCGAAACCAATTACATCGACGAGTTCTTCAGCAAGATCGAAAAACAGATGAGCGACCTTGCCGAGAGCACCGGCGGCCGCTGCTTCTTTCCCTCCGGATACGATCGCATCCCGGAAGCCTACGCCGACGTCGCCCACGACCTCAAGAGCAAGTACTTCCTGACCTACATCTCCAACCAGCAAAAGACGCGCAACTCCTACCACCGGATCGAACTGGATTACCTCCAGCCGTTCAGCAAGCTGAACTACCGCCAGGGTTACTACCACCAGCCGAACCTCAGCGGACTGCCGATCCGCTACCCCACGATGCGCACGCCGCACAAATGAACGCACGAACGGGCACAGGGGACTTCGGGGGAAAGCCCTCGAGGGGTCCCGGGTTGCGGCCGCCCGCCGTTCTCCGCCCGCCGGGAAGCGCCGACGGCTGCGCGTCCGGCACGCGGCCCGCTAGCCTTGGAAAACGAGCGAGCAGCAGGTAAGGGCTCCCTCGGCTTTCGCAAGCTCCGAGACATCGATCAGCCGGGGATGAATCCCTGCCGCCTCCAGGCGCTCCAGCGTCCTCGGATAAGCAGGCTGATAGACGGCATGCTCCCCGACGAGCAGGATATTGGCGGCGTAAGGCTCGCGCGGGTCGACCTCGACGAAGTCCATCCCGGGGAAATCCGACTTGCGCACCCAGTCCGGGTTGATAAGCAAAGTGTTTTCCGCCGCGCGCGTCACGGCCGACTTGAGATGCAGGCAGCCGGCGACCGGCACCGCTCGCACGGTGATGCCGAAGGGCCGCAGCAAGGCCTGCAGCTGTGCGACGGCGGACGGGTTCGAGCGCGTCGTCAATCCCACCCAGACGTTTCTGCCGACGGCCAGAACATCGCCGCCGTCCAACGTACCGGGAGCTTCGATCCGGTAAAGCGTCCGGTACGGAGCAAGCGCCCGGGCGACGGATTCCACTTCCGGCCTGCGCGAAGCGGCGCCGGGCCGGGTCAGCACGGCGCATTCGTCCAGCACGACGGCCGTGTCCTCCACAAAGACCGCGTCCGGCAGATCCGGCTCCTCGGGCAGAGGCAGCACGCGCACCCCCAGGGAACGCAGCGCTTCTTCGTAGGCGCGATGCTGGCGGCGCGCCCGCTCCAGGTCGATGGGAACTCGCTCCAGATGGGTCAACTCGCAGCGGGCGATGGAGCGGCTGACGGATCGCGTGACGGCAATGAGCATCATCTCCTCTCCACGGCGATCCGGCGCGCGGGGAACCTCGGACGCCTCGAAAATGCTCGGGCGACGCGCGGGCGGGGCATTCGATAAGATCGGAAGTCCGTTCGGGCGGGATGGGTGCAGCGGCCACGGGCCGCACAAAACGAAATGCCCCTCCCGCCCGGCGGGCGGGAGGGGCATCGAGCAGTTCCTTATTCGACCCGCGTCACATTTTCCGCCTGCAGCCCCTTGGGGCCGCGGGTGACGGTGAAGGCCACCTTTTCTCCCTCCGATAATGTGCGAAACCCGTTCATCTGGATGGCGGTGTGATGCACGAACACATCATCGCCGGTCGATCTCTCGATGAATCCGTATCCCTTCGCGTTATTGAACCACTTCACCTTCCCAATTTCCTTTTCCATGGGAACACTGCTCCTTGCCTTGTTTCTGTCGATACCCTTGCTGCCTGTCCTCTTCCTTGCCGCAGCCTTCCAATGAAAAAGCCGCCAAGCTGAGCTCTGGCGGCCGTCACCCGAAGTACCGGCGGTTCAGGGAGCACAAACACGTTTTCATGCTAAAGCAAATAAAATTCCAATGTCAACAAATTATTGTTGCTTAGACTATTGGCGGTGAAATCCTACGTGTTTCAGGCATGAACTCCGAAAAGGCGCAGGATCGGCAACGATGGTGCGTTCAGCCTTCAGCATCCAGCAATCAGCTTTCAGGTTTCGGCGAGGGCGGGATCGAGGTTGGCAGCCGAGCGCCCGGGCCTGACCGCGCCGCGCGGCAGTCGGTCTTCGTTGCTTCAGCTTCGTCCGAGGCGGGCGGTTAGGCCCGGCACCGCGCCGGGGTGCGCCGGGACGGCAGCGTCAATTGACGCGCGAACCTTGAGCGTCGACGAACGGCAGGAAATTCCGGGCCAGCGCGGCCCAGTATCGCCGGAACATCTTCCGATTTTTCAGCATCTTGCGCAGAATCTTGACAAAGCGGAACCGGCTCATGAAAAAAAGCAGATATGCCTTGCGCTGCAGGCGCCTGAGCTTGCGGTAGTCCCACTCTGCGGACTTGACGCGCAGCACGCCCTCCCACGACTCCTGCGGGCCGCCGACTTCTTCGTAGGATCCGGTGGCGCGCACCAGCTCGTTCAGCTCGGTTCCGGCGTAGGGCGTGGCGATGGAAAACAGTGCTTCATCGAAGCCGGAATCGCGCGCGAACTCGATGGTGCGCTCGATCTCCTCGATCGACTCGCCGGGAAACCCCAGCATGAAGAATCCCAGGGTTTCGATGCCGTATCGCCGCGCCCAAGCGAGCACCTGGTCGAGGCGGTCGAGCTTGAGATTCTTCTTGATCAACCGCTGCACCCGCGGGCTGGCCGATTCGACGGCGATCGCCATGTGGTGTGTTCCCGCCTGGGCCAGCTTGCGCACCAGCTCCTCGTCGAAACGCTCCAGGCGTACGCCGTTGCCGAATTGGAAGCCCAGCTTCAGGCCTCCGGCTATGACGAGGTCGCAGATGCGCTTGGCGCGCTCAAGATCCATATTGAAGATATCGTCCTCGACCATGAACTCCCGGATCCCGTACCGGTCATGAAGGAACCGGATTTCCTCCCAGACGAGCTCCGGCTTCCGCCCGCGGAACCTCTTGCCGAAAAGATCGTGGCAATAGATGCAGCGATAAGGGCATCCGCGGCTCGTGAAGATCTGTATTGCGCGCGAGTCGGCGGTGGGGAAGCGGACGAAATCCAGGTCGAAGTAGCGCTCGATCTCGAGCAGGTGATACGCGGGCATGGGCAGGGCGTCGATGTCGACATAGTCGCTGCGCAGCGGGTTGCGCACTACCCCGCCCTCCCGGCGGAACCAGATTCCGGCCACTCCGGCGGGGTCCCCGCCATGGGCCAGGCGCTCGAGGAATTCCCCCCAGGTCGCCTCCCCTTCGCCGATGCAGACCGAGTCGACGCAATCGAGCTGCATCACCTTTTCCGGCATGATGGTCGGATGCTGGCCGCCGAATATGATATGGGTGGCCGGGGAAAGCTCCCTGATGGCACGCGCGGCGCGCACGGCGCCCAGGAATTCGACCGACATGCAGGTCAGGCCGGCGATGTCGTACCGGGCGGAGGCGAGCGCCCCGGCCACCGCCTGAAGCGGATCCTTCTCCAGGCCGGCATCCAGGATCCTGACGCGGTGCCCCATGTTTTCGGCGACCGCACCCAGCAGAGCGAGCGATATCGGAATGCCGGCCACGACATCGCCGTAAGTGGATTTCGGCCGGATCAAAAGGATGTTCAGGCTCTTGCCCAATTCCCGCCTCGCCCTACCCGTCCGCCGGCGCTACTTTCGGCGCGCGATCCTGTCGAGGCTGACAGTACCGCCCCCGGCGGCGAAAATGTAGAAGAAGACGAAACAGTATACGACGGCAAGTTCACCGCCGTTGGCGATGGGCCAGAAGCCCCGAGGCGCGTGCGCATAGAAATAAGCCACAGCCATCTGGCCGCTCAGGATAAAGGCGACCGGACGGGTCAAAAGGCCGAGGCAGAGCAGAGCGCCTCCCAACAGCTCGAGCGCGCCCGCCACCCCTACGAGCGACGCCAGCTGCACGACCTTGCCCGAGGGAAACCCGAGCAGCTTCTGCGTGCCGTGCAGCATGAAGGTCAAACTCAATACGATGCGCATCAGCGACAGCGCCAGACCCTGAAATGTCGACCATCCCCGTTCCTTCATAAGCCTTCACCCCTTTGCAGTTTGCCCGATGCGTTGCACTCGCGGCGCAGTTCGCATATCATATTGCCGGCGACAGCTGCTCCGATAAGTGAAATGATATAAGCATCCGGCGACGCGAATCGCAAGAGGCAATATGGACGACAAGGACTCGATGGAATCCTATCTGATAGGGCGCAAGACCGAGCCGCCGGCCGCTGCACAGCCGCGCGGTTCCGTCATCCCCGAGTGGCTCAAGACCGCCCTGCTGCTGGTGCTGGTGCTTCTGGCGGGATATTTGCTGTATGACAGCTACAGCTACCAGAAGGCCAATCGGGAGCAGATGACCCTCCTCGAACAGCGGCTGCTATCGCTCGAAAGGCAGACGCAGGAAGGAGCCAGGGCCTTGTCCGACCTGCGCGGGGAGATCACCGAAGCCCAGCAGGCGGTCGGCAGCACCAAGGCCGAGTTGAAGAAGACCGCCCAGCAGATTCAGCTCGAAGGCGAAAGGACGCGCACCGAGCTCGGCCAGGCGATCGCCTCCAAGGCCGACCAGCGCATGGTCCAGGCGATCAAGCAGGAAACCGAAACCAAGATCGGGCAGGTGACCAGCGAAGTGGGCGGCGTCAAGACCGAGGTCGGGGCGGTCAAGAGCGACCTGGCCAGCACCAAGAGAGACCTGGAGGGCACGCAGCGCCAGCTGATCGACGTCAAGGAGAGCCTGACGGCCGCGGTGGCGAAAAACGCTGCGGAACTCGAAGCGCTGCGCCGCAAGGGCGAGCGGGACTACATCGAATTCACCATCCCCAAGCGTAACGTCCTCACCAAGGTCGAGGATATCCGCCTGATACTGACCAAGACCGATCCCAAGAAGGGAAAATACACGGTCCAGATCGTCGTCGACGACAACAAGCTCGAAAAAAAGGACCGCACGATCAACGAGCCCATCCAGTTCCTCGTCGGGCGCAACCGGGTGCGCTACGAACTGGTGTTCAACTGGGTGCAGAAGGACAGTGCCGGCGGCTATCTCGCCATCCCCAAAGAGAAGACCGCAGCGGCCGAGCGCGCCAATCCCTAGCCTGACGGGGCCGCCCATTCTGCGCCGGGAAACGCCGGGCACGACCGATGGCCTGCAGTTCTGCTTCGCCCGGGCCGGAGGGCTGCCTCCGTGCACCCATCGCATCCCCGCCGTGACCGGACAGCCGGCACCTCGGGCGTCCGGGTGCATGCGGCCCCCTTGCCGGAGCGGGCCGCTGCGGCGCAGCACCCTGCATGCCGCACCGTCGGCGGGAGGTTGTAACCCGGGCGGCAGCGGGGTATGATCTTTCCGGCTTGGATTTCGATGGGCGGCGCGGCTTGCCGGCCGCGGATGCGGGCATCATAAGGCTTGGTGGCAGCTTGTTGCGCAATCATATCGAGGAATCAAAGGACGAAATGAAATCGCCGGCATGCGGCCTTGCGGCCGACAGGCCCGCCGGATAGGGGGCCGAACGCGACCGCGCTCGGGCGCGGCGGCCGCAAGGACGGAAGCCCGCCTGCCGGGCAAAGCACGGGATTCCGCAGCGCAAGGCCCGCCTGCAGCGTCGCCGGGGAGGCGGGCGGCCCTTCCAGCGTCCCACCGAGATCCGTGCAGCCTGCGCTCGCAGTTCCGGAAGCGCGGCCGCATACGCTCCTTGACGCGAGCCGCGCTGCGGGTGCAGACTGAGCGGTTTCTTCGCGGCCGCGGCGCGGCCGGGCAGGAGATGAGGGAATGACGAAAAGCAAGGGGATCATCGAAATCAAGAAGGAGTGGTGCAAGGGCTGCGGCATCTGCGTCGACGCCTGCTCGTTCGGCGTCCTCAAGATGAAAGGGGAGTATCCGGAGGTCGTCCTTCTCGACAAGTGCACCGCCTGCGGGATGTGCGAGCTCTTGTGCCCCGACTTCGCCATCAAGGTGCAAAAGGTCGAGGCCGCGGTAAGCAAATGAAAGGAATGATCGCCATGGAATCCATGAAAGGCGCGACACACCAGGAAAGCGGGCACGCGCGGGTGCGGGTCATCACCGGCAACGAGGCCTGCGCCGAAGGCGCCCTGGCCGCCGGGTTGCGCTTCTTTGCGGGTTACCCCATCACCCCCTCTTCGGAGATTGCCGAGATCCTGGCCGAACGGCTGCCGGAGGTGGGCGGGCATTTCATCCAGATGGAGGACGAAATCGGCGCCATGGGCGCCATCATCGGCGCCTCGCTGGCCGGCGCCAAGTCCATGACGGCGACCAGCGGCCCCGGATTTTCCCTCAAGCAGGAAAACATCGGCTACGCCGTCATGGCCGAAGTGCCGTGCGTGGTCGTGAACGTGCAGCGCGGCGGTCCCAGCACCGGCCTGCCGACGCTCCCCTCGCAGGGGGACGTCATGCAGGCGCGCTGGGGAACCCACGGGGATCATCCGGCCGTCGTCCTGGCCCCCAACAGCGTGCGCGAGACCTTCGAGCTGACCGTGCGCGCCTTCAATCTTTCGGAAACGTACCGCATTCCGGTGATCCTGCTGCTCGACGAGATCATCGGCCACGTCAACGAGAAGGTGATCCTGCCGCAGCCGGGAGAATACGAGGTCGTCGAGCGCCGGCGGCCGGCTGTTCCGCCGGAGCAGTATCGTGCATACCAGCACACCGAGTCGGGCGTGCCGCCCATGGTGAGCTTCGGCGAGGGCTACCGTTACCACGTCACCGGATTGAGCCATGACGAGTACGGCTTCCCCACCAACAACCCGGTCGAGATCGACCGGCTGATACGCAGGCTGCATCGCAAGATCGACGACCACCGGCGCGACATCGTGCGCGTGCAGGAAGATCAGCTCGACGACGCGCGCATCGCCATTTTCGCCTACGGATCCACATCCCGTTCGGCGCGCCAGGCCCTCGCGCAGGCGCGGGCGCAAGGGGTGCGGGTCGGAATGCTGCGGCCTACGGTTCTCTGGCCGTTTCCCGAAGAGGAGGTGGCGGCGCTGAGCGAGCGCGTGAGCCACATCATCGTTCCCGAAATGAACCTGGGCCAGATGGCGCACGAGGTCGAGTGGGCCTGCGGCCGCCGCGTCCCGGTGGTGCGCATCAACCGCGTCGACGGCGAGCCCATCAGCCCGCAGCAGATACTGGACGAGATTCTGAGATGCGCCGGCTGATCCCGGCGCCGAGGCGGAGGAAAGAACGATGTTCGAGTACGAAAAATATCTCCGGTTGAACCGCTTCCCCTTGATCTGGTGCGCCGGCTGCGGTGACGGCATCGTGCTCAAGTCCCTGCTGCGGGCGATCGACCGCATCGGCCTCACCAAGGACGAGATCACGATGGTTTCGGGCATCGGATGCTCGAGCCGCCTCACGGGCTATGTCGATTTCAACACCCTGCACACCACGCACGGTCGGCCGATCGCTTTCGCCACCGGAGTGAAGCTGGCGCGCCCCGACATGACGGTGATCGTCATCACCGGCGACGGCGACGGCACCGCCATCGGCGGCAATCACTTCATCCATGCGGCGCGCCGCAATATCGACCTGACCGTGATCCTGTTCAACAACTACATCTACGGCATGACCGGCGGGCAGGCCTCGCCCACCACGCCGCCGGGGGCCAAGGCGAGCACGGCACCCTACGGCAATCTCGAGCCCCCCTTCAACATCAGCGGCCTGGCCCAGGCGGCCGGCGCCAGCTTCGTCGCCCGCAGCACCGTCTACACGCCGCTGAAGCTGGAAAAGATGATCGAGCGCGCCATCCGCAAGAAGGGCTTCTCGCTCGTCGAAGTCTACACGCCCTGCCCGACGACCTTCGGGCGCCGCAACCGCATGGGCTCCGGCGCCGAGATGCTGCGGCAGCTCAAGGATCAGGCCGTACCCAGCGAAAAGGCCGCCGGCCTGTCGCCGGAAGAGCTGGAAAAGAAGATCGTCACCGGCGTGTTCGTCGACATCGATAGGCCGGAATACACGGAACAGTACCGGATGCTCCGGGAACGCTTGACAGCCAAGGTTGTAAGCTAGAGCCGGGAGAAGCTGCGATGAGTTTTCGATACGACATTCGTCTCAGCGGTGAAGGGGGACAGGGACTGGTTCTGGCCGGCAGGATTCTGGCCGAAGCCGCCGCGATCTACGACGACAAGAACGCCACCCAGAGCCAATCCTACGGGCCCGAGGCGCGCGGCGGCGCCAGCCGCTCCGAGGTCATCATATCCGACGAGGACATCGACTACCCCAAGGCGGTGCGCATCGACCTGCTGTTGGCCTTGACGCAGGAATCGGTCGACAAGTACACCAAGGATCTGAAGGAGAACGGCATCCTGCTCGTCGATTCGGGCGCGGTCACCCGGATCCCGCAGGGGAATTTCCGGGTTTATCGCGTGCCCATCACCGAGATCGCCCGCGAGCGCGTGGGCAAGGCGGTCGTGGCCAACATCGTGGCCCTCGGGATCATCGTGGAACTCACCAAGGTGGTTTCCGTGCGGGCGCTGGAGGCCGCCGTCCTCTCGCGCGTGCCCAAGGGTACCGAGGAACTCAACCTCAAGGCTTTCAAGACCGGCATGGAAGTGGCCCAGGAGCTCGTCCACGCCGGCAGGTAGAACATGCCGGACGCATACAAGCGCCTCTGGGAGCGCGTCTCCCTCCTCGGCAACCACCATCATAAGTACCTGCGCAGCATCGAGACCTGGAAGGATCGGTTGATCGAGGGCCTCGAGGCCCGGGGCAAGATCGACCAGGTGCACCTGTGGAAGTCCGCCCGGGACCCGCACGCGGAGATGAGCGTGGTCCTGGAGCTGGGCGAGGGGCTCGAGGAAAAGCTATCCCTCCTCGGCTGCTACTTCAGCCTGCAGTTCCTCCACATGAACCTGCGCCAGGTCGACATCCTCACCCTCAACCTGGCCTCGCCGCGCGACCGCCTGGGCGTCTACCGCGACTTCATGATCCAGTCCGGCCTCGCCTTCCGCTCCCTGACCGCCGCCTACATGCAACGGCTGCTCGACCTGTTCCTGCCCGCGCCCGAGCGCCCCGAGTTCACCATCTGCGGCGTCGGCAGCCGTTCCGACCAGGACGACATCGACGTCTGCATCCTGGACCAGGGCCCGCAGGGACGCGAGGAGTTCAACCATGCCATCGCCCGCCTGACGCGCGAGATGCTCAAGCATTCGAGTTGCCTGCACTTCTATCTCTCGGAGCACGTGGGCACGCGCGCCTATTCGGCCTCCATCCCCGAATACCGCCAGTTGCTGGACCGGGAAATGCACGACTTCATCATCATCACCGAGCTGCTGGGCGCGGCGCGCATCCTGGGGAGCGAGCGGCTCTTCGACCAGTTCAAGCGCGAGATCACCTGGCGCTACCACTACGCCCCGCACCAGGACAACCGCTACCATGAAGCCTACCTGCGCGGCATCCTGGGCGAGGTGCGCTCGCTGCTGCTGCGCCACATGGAACCCGACAGCATCCACCTCAAGGACGATGCCCTGCGCATGCTCAAGAGCATGATCTACGTGCAGAAGACCGTGCACCGGATCGACCGCGTGAATCCCTGGGAGATTCTCGAGCTTTTGCGCACGCGCGATCCCGCCCGCAGGGATGTCTACGAAAAGATCGACCGCTCCCTGACCTTCATCGAGATCTTCAGGCACCTGTACCAGCTGCTGGTCGTCCAGGAGGAGGAGATCTTTCTCGAGGATCCCGAAGCCCGGCGGAATCTGGGCCGCGTGGCGCGCTGCATGGGATACAAGGACGTGGGCGCCATCGAGGCCTGGAATCACCTTCTGATCCATTACTACGAACATGTCCAGCTGGCCAAGGATATGGCGGCCATTCTGCTCGACGACGCCACCGCTCACCTCAAGTCGATCAGCGTCTTCAATGTTCTGGCCCAGGCGCGCCGAGCCGCCGTGCCGTCGGGCCGCACGCGGGACAACCTCGCGGTCGACTTCCTCAAGGCGTCCCGCTTCTTCCGGGGCACGCGCTTCTGGGACGACATGCTCGAGCGCCTCGAAGCCGACGGCGGCCGCCTGCTGCATCGCCTGGTGACCGATTTCGACGCCCTCGAGGGGCGCTTGCGCGACAAGGCCGTCCGCCTGTATGCCGCCTCGGGCAGCAACTCGTTCTACGCCTTCATCTCCTTGATGGTCCTGCTCGCGCGCCACCGGCAGCAGGCGCCTTTCCGCCGGCTGTTCGCCGAACTCAACGCGGCGTTTCTCTGCGAGGCCGAAAAGACCGAGGCGCGCATCACCAAGCTTTCCAAGGTGTACGCCCAGTACCCGCAGCTGATCAACCAGTACCTCGCGGCCCTCAACGAGAAAGAGCTCCTGCAGTTCGAGGCGCTGCTCGAGGGTTACGTCTGGCGATCCGAGGTGGCGCGCGCCACCGGCAAGCTGCGCCAGCTGATCCAGCTGCACCTGAGCCGGAGCCAGTACTTCAAGCGGTTCTTCGAGCGCGTGATCGAGAAGTATCCCGCCTACCTGCACTGCCTGGACGACACGGCCCAGCTGCGCCAGATCGCCAAGGGCCTGCTCGGCATGGTGGAAAACATGCCGAGCTTCGAGGAAAAGCGCAGGACCCTGGCCGATTACTACGATCTCGAATACCTGCGCGTCGGGCTCAATACCCTGCAGGGGACGCCCATCGGCGTCACCAACGCCGAATTCACCGAATTTTCCGACAGCTACCTGCAGACGCTCTTCGAGATCTGCAAGGAGCGCGTCGACGAAGAGATCGGCCGCCGGGTCGCCACGCGGGATCTTCTGGCCATCTTCGTCGCCGGCGGCCATGCGCGCGAACAGGCCTACGATGACGATTACGACCTGCTGATCGTGCTCGACTCCACCGACGAGGTGATGCGCGCCTACTGCGACCGCATCGTCATGCGCATGAACGCCGACCTGCTCAAGCGCGGCACGCTGCCGCACTACCGCTTCGCCGACCACTTCGGGCACTACGTCACCATGATGCGGGAGCTGGAAGAGTACTTCTCGCGCGATCACCCCGAGTGCTTCATCGACAAGTCCCAGATCCTGGGCTCGCGCATGATCATCGGCAGCAGCAAGTTCGACAAGGAATTCGAAGAGCGCATCATCCGCCCCTTCATTTTCGAGGACGCCGGCCGCTACATCGCCCGCATGATCGCCGAGGTGGAATCGCGGCACGCCGATCAGGCCCTCGCGCGCTCCGGCACCCTCGACCTGAAGGAGGGGATCGGCTGCCTGCGCGACATCGAGATGATCCTGTTGATGTACAAGGCCAGGCACCGGCTGCGGGAGCCGATCAACGTCCGGCTGATCCGCACCCTGAGCGAGCTCGAGCCGCAGCATCGGGAAGACTTCGAGGTGCTGCGCGAGGCGCTCGACTTTTTCAAGAGCGTACGCGACCTCTACCGCCTCACGGTGTCGGCCGAAGATCAGTTGCGCCCCGAGTTCCTGGAAAGAACCGCCGTCATCCTGGGCTTCCAGGGCACGGAAACGGCCTCGGCCGCCGACGCGCTCCTCGCCGCCTGTCGCGCCCGAGCCGCCAGAACGGCCGCGATCGTCCGGCAGCTCGTCGACGAGCTGCGCGTACAGCCGCGGGTGGCCGCGCTGTGAAACCGCCGGCCGCCGCAGGCGCGTCCGCCGCCGGCAGGCCCCCTTGTCCCGCGGGCAGGCCCGGCGTTATAGTCATTCGCGTGTTTCGGCCCCATAAGGAGAACCTATGAAACAGCAGCGTTGGTGCGTGTCGTTGATCGCAGCCCTCGTGGCGTTCCTGCCGGCCTTCGCGAGGGCCGACGTCAAGACCCAGCAGAAAACCCAGATGAAGTTCGAAGGTATGATGGGCAGGATGATGGGCATGTTCGGCGGCAAGGCGATGAAGGAAGGAATGATCGAGACCGTCGCCGTCAAAGGCAACCGCAAGGCCACCATCGGCCAGGACGCCGGCGAGATCATCGACCTCGACGAGGAGGTCGTTTACCGCCTCGACATGCGCAGAAAAACCTACCGGCGGGTCACCTTCGCCGAACTGCGCCGCGAGTTGGAGGAAGCCCAAGCCAAAGCCGCCGAAGCCATGAAGGGCGAAAGGCCGGCCGGGCAAGCGCAGCCGGACCAGAGTCTCATGCAGATCGATTTCGATCTGAAAGAGTCGGGACAGAAGCGGCAGATCAACGGTTACGATTGCCGCGAGGTCATCATGACCGTCACCATGCACGAAAAGGGCAAGCCGATCGAACAGGCCGGGGGATCGATCATGACCGCCAACATCTGGCTGGCTCCTGAAATCCCCTACCTCAAGGAGATCCGGGAATTCGACAGGCGCTACGCCGAGAAGCTGCGCGGTCCCGTGGGGCTGAGCGCCGCCGACGCCCAGCAGCTGGCGGCTGCGATGGCGATCTATCCGGGCATGCAGGAGATGATGGCCAAGCTGGAGGCCCACAAGGTCAACATGAACGGGACCGAGATCCTCACAGTATTGACCATGGCATCGGTGAAATCGGCCGCGGAGATGCAGCGCGAACAGAGCGAAACGGAAAAGGAGACCGCCCCCACGACCGGCGGCGGGATCGGGGGACTGATCGGCAGGCGGCTTCTGAAAAAGAAAGCGGAGCAGCCGGCGGAAGCCGGACAAGCCGCCAACCGCGCGACGATCCTGACCATCCAGCATGAACTGCTGAGCGCCGAGCCCGCGGCCGGGGACGCCGACGTAGCACTGCCGGCGGGGTTCAAGGCGGCGAAGTAGCTCGCGGTAGGTCCCGCGCGCCGCGCGGGACCGGTAACTTGGAGCAATAAGCTCACGGTCCGCCGCGGCGCGGCGGACCTACTTGCGCGGCGGACCTACCCGCCCCGGAAGGGGCCCTGGGCCGGGCGGGTCTGCTACTGGACATTGTTCCGCAGCAAAACGCGCATGCCTCTCTGCCGGCCCTCCGGGGCTTGCCCACCTCGGATCCGCTTTTCTCCGGATTCGCCTTCGGCTCACCCGGAGCTACTTTCTTGCGTGCCTCCGGCACGCCCGTAATATGTCCCGCGCGCCGCGCGGGACCGGTAACTTGGAGCAATAAGCTCGCGGTCCGCCGCGGCGCGGCGGACCTACTCGCGCCGCTCAGCGTTCGAAACGCCGCAGCACTTCGGGCTGGAAGCGGTGCTTCTCGAAGCCCAGCCGGTCGTAGGGCATTCCCTGGGCGAAGGCCAGCAGCTGAAGGTAATAAACGGGCGGTGCGTGAAAATCCTCCCCGAATTGCCGGGCCACCTTGAGCTGGCCGTGATCGAACTGGCCGAAACAGGTGGGGCAGATCAGGCAGAGAAGATCGGCTTCCTCGTCGTGCACGGTCTTCAGCAGATCGCGCATCATGTTCGACGGAATGTCGTCCGACTGGCAGGCCTTGCCGCAGCAGAGGTACCAGTTGCGGTGGCGCACGGGCGTGGCACCCAGGGCTTTCACCAGCTCCTCGAGCACGTGCGGATCGTTGGGATCGTCGACCTGCATGATCCGGCTGGGCTTCAGCAGGTGGCAGCCGTAATGGATCGCGACCTTCAGGCCGTCCAGCGGCCGTACCACCGACTGCCGGATCGCCTCGTACCCCGCCACGTCGCGCAGGAGCGTGACGATATGCCGCACTCGGCTGGTGCCGGAGTACTGCCGGCCGATGCGCGCCAGCCTGCCGTTGACCTTGCGCCGCAGCTCCTCGTCCTCCAGGAGGTGGAAGGTCTCCGACAACGTGGCCGTGCATCCCGAGCAGTTGGTCACCACATCCAGCCCCTGCTCCTCGGCCAGGGCCAGGTTGCGCGCCGCCACCGCCAGCCAGGACAGCTTGTCCTTGGACTTGAAGTAGATCGGATCGGGGCAGCACGACGACCCTTCGAGGTCGGCCAGTTCGATCCCCAGTTTGGGAAGAACGGCGCGAATGGCGAATTCCATCGCCGGGTGGCGCGTCGGGATCAGGCAGCCGGGAAAGAAAGCGAACCGCCGGGCGTCGGGCCGGCGCGCGGCCGCCGGCCTCACGGCTGCCGGCGCCTCGGCCTCTCCGGGCGCCGAGGGCTCGATAATGGTCCGGATTTCCTCCATGGGCACGGGCGCCAGCGGCGGCAGGTCGAATTTCGCGCGCTGCTTGTCCACCACCGGGCCGACCGGGGTCGTGCGCCCGGTCGTCTCGAAGCTCTGGATGACGCGAGCGACCGCATCGGGATAGATCCCGCGGTCGGCCAGCATGTTCTTGAGCGAGATGATGACCTCGACCGGCTTGACCTCCTGCGGGCAGCGCTCGTGGCAGTTGTAGCAGTTCGTGCACAGCCACAGCACGGAATCCTTGGTGAGCAGCTCCTCGCCCAGGCCGTAGAGAACCTTGAGCATGATCTCGCGCGGATTGAACCGGTCGCTGTAGGTCGTGGCCGGACAGTCCCCGGCGCACGCGCCGCACTGGTAGCAGTAGCTTGCCAGGTTCCCCTCGATCTTCCCGGCCAGCTCGCGGCGGAAGCGAAAATCGACGCGTATGATTTCTTCCTTTTCGGCGCCTGCCTTGGCCATCGGCCTTACTCCTTGCTGGGTGGGGCCTTTTTCTTCATGTGCCGGATGCTGTTGGAGCGGCACTTGGGGCACGAGCGCTCCTTGTCCTCGTCCTTCTCGACCTTCTCCTGGAACTCGTGCCCGCACATCATGCAGCGAAAGGTCTCTATGGTCGCCGGCATACCGACCTCCTTGGATACCGGATTACTGGGCCGTCATGGCCTGTTCCATCTCCTTCTTGGGCGCCTTCTTCTTGGGCTTCGGCTGCAGAGCCTTGCGCGTGAACTCGATCTCTTCCATGGTGACCGTCTTGCGCAGCTCCTCCATCCGGCGCATCACCTTGGCGAACTTCTGTCCCTCGGCCGCGCTGATCCATTCCAGCTGCAGCCGCTCGGGGCGCACGCCCGCCTTCTCCAGTTGATCCCAGAGCTTCTGCACGCGCTTGACGGTCTGCCGGTTGGCGTTGATGTAGTGGCAGTCGGCGTAATGGCACCCGGAAACGAGCACCACCGGAGCGCCGCAGCGGAAGGCCTCGAGCACCATCTCCGGCGCAACGCGCGCCGAACACATGGTGCGCACGACGCGGTTGGTCGCAGGATACTGGATGCGCGAGATGCCCGCCATGTCGCCGCCCGCGTAGGAGCACCAGTTGCAGGCGAAGACGAAGACCTTCTCTTCGGGCTTGTTCGCCAGGATCGCGCGTATCTGCGCCATGATCTGGTCGTCGGTGAAGTGCCGCATGGTGATGGCGCCGTACTGGCAGGTGGCGCCGCAGGCGCCGCAGCCGGCGCAGGCGGCCTCCACGACCACGGCCACTTCCCCCTTCTTCCACTGAATCGCCCCGTAGGGGCACACGGCGGCGCACTGGCCGCACTTCATGCAGGCGGCCTCGTCGATGCGGCTCGTGAGCGCCTCGATCTTGATCCGGCCGGCGTTGAGCAGCGCGCCGGCGCGCGACGCGGCGGCGCCCGCCTGGCAGACCGAGTCCTTGATGTCCTTGGGCGCTTCGCAGAACCCGGCGAAGAAGACGCCGCGCGTGGGTGCGTCGACCGGCTTGAGCTTGGGATGCGACTCCATGAAAAAGCCGTCCGAGGTTTTCGACAGCGTGAGCATCGATGAGATCTTCGCCAGGTCCTTGGGGGGCACCACGCCGACGGAAAGCACGACCATGTCGAGTTCGTGGCGCTCGATCCTGCCGCTGGTCGTGTTTTCGACCGTCACGATCAGGTTGCGCGTCCGGGGATCCTCCTCGATGTCGCCCGGCAGGCCGCGGATGAACCGGGTGCCCGCCTGCTTGGAGCGCTGGAACATGTCCTCGAAGGACTTGCCGAAGGCGCGGATGTCCTGGTAGAAGACGAAGTTCTCGGTGTCGGGGTAGTGATCCGCGAGCAGCAGCGTGTCCTTGATGGTGTTCATGCAGCAGATGTTGGAGCAGTAAGGCCTCCCGACCTTGGGATTGCGCGATCCCACGCACTGGATGAAGCCGATGCGCTTCGGCCGCCTGTGGTCGCTCGGGCGCACGAAATGCCCGCCCGTAGGCCCGCCGGCGCAGATGAGCCGCTCGAACTCCATCGAGGTGATCACGTTCTCGAAACGGGTGTAGCCGTACTCGTCCATCTCGGTGGGGTCGTAGACGTCGAGCCCGATGGCGACGATCACGGCCCCGACCTCGCGCGTGACGATGACATCGCGGTCGTCGTAATCGATCGCGTGCTTCTCGCACACTTCGGCGCACTTCCCGCACGCGATGGGGTTGTTCCCCAGGCAATCGTCCATGTTGAGGATGTAGGAACACGGGACCGCCTGCGGGAAAGGTATGTAGATCGCCTTGCGCGAGGAGAAGCCCATCTGGTACTCGTCCGGCTTGACCACCGGGCACACCTTGGCGCATTCGCCGCAGGCGTTGCACAGCTTCGGGTTCACGTAGCGCGCCTTCTTGCGGATCCGGACCGTGAAGTTACCGATGAAACCGGAGACCGATTCCACCTCGCTGTAGGTCATCAGCTCGACGTTGGGATGCCGACCGGCATCGATGGCCTTGGGCCCGAGTATTCATATGCTGCAGTCCATCGTGGGATAGGTCTTGTCGAGCTGCGCCATGATCCCGCCGATGGAGGGTTGCTTTTCGACCAGGACCACCTTGTGCCCCGCGTCGCCGAGCTGGATGGCGGCCTCGATGCCGGTGACGCCGCCGCCGATCACCAGGACGGCCTTGGTCACGGGCACGCTCAGCTCCTCCTGCGGCTGCAGGAAGCACGCGCGCGCCACGGCGCTCGCCACCAGGTCCTTGGCCTTTTCGGTGGCGCCCGCCCTGTCGCCCACGTGCACCCAGGAGCAGTGCTCGCGCAGGTTCGCCATCTCCATCAGGTACGGGTTGAGGCCGGCCTCGTGGACGCACTGCCGGAAGGTCGGTTCGTGCTGCCTGGGAGTGCACGAGGCCACCACCACCCGGTTCAGGCGGTATTGCTGGATGGCGGCCTTGATCTCATTCTGCCCGGGGTCGGCGCAGGTGTACTTGTTGCGCACGACGCACACCACGTTGGGGAGCGTGCGCGCAAACTCGGCCACCGCCGCCGTGTCCACCGAGCCGGCGATGTTCAGGCCGCAGTCGCAGACGAATACTCCGACGCGAATCTCACCGTTGGTCGAACCCGATGTCATTCGTACCTTCCATTTCCGGGGAACATCCGCTTCCCCCGCTGTGATTCCCTATGCAACGGCCTCGGCCAGAACCTCGGCCAGGTCTTTCATGGGCAGGACGATCGCGTCCGCAAGCTTGGGATCCTTCATCGCGCACGCGAAATGGATCCGGCACTTGGGGCACGCGGTCACCATCATCTCGGCACCGGTCGCCCGCGCCTCGCGCAGGCGTTCCACCTGGATCTGCTTGGCATAGCGGTCGCAGTTCGTCCACGTGCCGCCGGCGCAGCAGATCGCATTCCTGCGGTTGCGCCGCATCTCGACGACTTCCAGGCCGGGGATGGCCGACAGGATGCTCCTGGGGGGGTCGTATATCCCGAGATGCCTCCCCAGGCGGCAGGGGTCCTGGAACGTGACTTTGCGGCGCGCCCCCTCCCTCGGCTTGAGATCGCCCAGACGTCCGGCCAGAAACTCGCTCAGATGCATGATTCGGGGCGGCGGGCCCGCAAGGTACGGGCCGTAGTCCAACTTCCACGTGCGGTAGCACTCGGCGCAGGAAATCACCAGGGTCTTGGCGCCGCTTTCCGCCACGACTTTGGCGTTGTGCCGCGCCAGGGCCTCGAAGGGCGCGCGCTCGCCGTTCCACAGGAGGTCATGGCCGCAGCAGCGTTCGTGCGGCGAAACCACCGGCACGATGCCCAGCAGGTTGAGCAGGCGCACCGATGCGCGACCGATCTGGACCATGGGCGACGGCAGATCGGGGAAGAAGGCGTCGTAATACATGGTGCAGCCCGTCCAGTAGAAGACTTCCCCCTTGGCCGGGTCGGTGGCCAGCCCGTCGGCCAGCCAGCCGAGACGATCCTGCTGGGTGCCCCCCTTGGCCATCATGCGCATCACCGACTGCAGCGCGCCCCCGTGCGGGCACTCGGGCTCGACCCCCGCCCCGTGCGTCAGCTGCCGCAGCATCTGCACCAGGCCGGTGAAGTCGACGCGCGTGGGGCAGCGCTCGTCGCACAGGCTGCAGGTCAGGCAGCTGTACAGGCTGCCGTTGCGGATGATCTCCTGCTGATCGCCGAGGTTGGCGGCCAGCACGTGGCGACGCGGGCTGTAGCGCGACCCCGCGCGCGCCACCGGGCAGGTCGCCGTGCACTTGCCGCAATCGTAGCAGGCCCATGCGTTGGTCTTCCTGACAGCCTCTGCAAGTTCCACCATCGGCATCGCCTCCCCCGGCCGCCTCAGGCGGCCTTCCCGCGGTTCGAGAACGGACTGGGCCCGAGCCGGCGGACCTGGTCGGTGAATTCGTTGATGACCTTGGCGAAGCGCACGCCCTCGGCGGCGCTGATCCATTCCAGGCGCAGGCGCTCTTCTTCCAGGCCCAGCAGGCGCACGATCTTGCGCGTCTTTTCGAACTGCTCCACGGCGCGGTGGTTGCCGAACACGTAGTGGCAGTCGCCGAAATGGCAGCCCGACACCAGCACGCCGTCCGCGCCGCGCTCGAAGGCCCGCAGCACAAAGCCGGGGTGGATGCGGCCGGAGCACATGACGCGGATGATGCGGAAGTGCGGCGCGTACTGCAGGCGCGACACCCCGGCGGTATCCGCGCCCGCGTAGGAGCACCAGTTACAGGCGAACACCACCAGGTTCGGATTCCACGACGACTCGGCCGCGGGCCGCGTGTCCTTCTCCTCTTTCGCCGCCGTACTCATGGCGCCACCTCCTCGGCAAAGACCGCGTCGATCATGGCGTGCACCTGCCGGTCGGTGAAATGC
>Ga0272448_1001738_pt1 | contig 28684 bp, 27 predicted proteins | sample YNPCB0191_FD_202220 | JGI IMG/M metagenome (GOLD analysis project Ga0272448, IMG submission 202220) | Hot spring sediment microbial communities from Yellowstone National Park, WY, United States - YNP-CB-019-1 | ecosystem: Environmental > Aquatic > Thermal springs > Hot (42-90C) > Sediment... | reverse complement strand
CTTGATCAGGTGGAGATATACCTTATGACAGCGGAAGAATTTTCTCACAGTGCCATTTTTCTTCATCCTAACCCCGGTACCCTGGAAGAAACTATTCGTCTGATTGACCTCATCCGGGAGAAGAGTGGAAATCGTTTCTTTTTGATGTTACATGGAGACGCGACGATGGGCATACCCGGGGGACAACAGATGATGGAGTTCTGTCAAAGACTGGCTGATGAACCGGAGAAAGTGAAGCAGGAAGCACTCTGGAAAGTAGAAGAAGCACTGAAACGAGCAGAACAATTGAAGAAAAGAACATCCCTGGATGGTTTTGCTCTCTGCGCGGACTACTGTCTTAACTCCGGCCCCTTTTTAAGTCCCAGCATGTTTGGTGAGTTTGTCACCCCGTACCTGACAAAATTGATAGAAGGATACCGGCAGATGAATTTTTATACAATCAAGCATACTGATGGCAATATTATGCCGATTTTAGACCAGCTGGTACAGGCTAATCCACACGCACTTCACTCTCTTGACCCTCAGGCCGGCGTGGATATTGCTGAAGTGAAAAAAAAGGTAGGAAACCGGGTTTGTCTTATCGGTAATGTAAACTGTGGACTCTTACAGACAGGAACCGAGCAGCAGGTTGTGGATTCTGTTCGTTACGCCTTAAGATATGGGATGCCAGGATACGGATACATTTTTTCCACCTCCAATTGCATTTATACAGGACTTCCCCTTTCCCGGTATTTGCTGATGTTAAAAATCTGGCGGCAGGAAGGTCTCTATGACTGAACAAAAGTTGAAACTGTCAGCTGCGACACTTAATCTGCTGAAGGAATGTCCCAGGTGTTTTTATCTTGCCTTGAAGAAAAACTTAAGGCGACCGGCAGGCCCGATGCCTTCCATTGCCACCGGGTTAGATTCTCTGGTAACCAGGTATTTTCATTATTACCGGCAGAAAGGTGAAGTTCCACCAATGATAAGAGAAAAGGTTGCCGGTCATTTAGCCAGCGAAGAGCTTTTTGACCTGCAGAAGGGTATCAAAGCGAAATGGTTGATTTACGAAGATAAACAGTTTCCTTTCGTTTTGATAGGTAAACTTGACGACTGTATAGTGGAAAAAGATGGTTACTCACCCCTGGATTATAAGACCAGGGCTTCTTTTCCCCGGGAAATTCACCAGTCTTATCAATTGCAGATGGACATCTATACCTTTCTTCTGAGCGGAAACAAAGGGAGAAAATTTCCGGTGACCGGACGTGCCTACCTGCTATATTTTTTCCCGGTGGAGGCAACCAGTGTTATAGAACCGGAAAACAGGGGAAAAATTCTTCTGCCTTTCCAGGTGGAACTAAAAACGTTGGAAACTAAACCGGAATCAATACCGTCTTTGCTGCAGGAGGCAGCTGAAATCCTGAAAGGAGAACAGCCACCAGCATCCAGTGAGTGTGAGTACTGCCGGTGGGCGGCAGAATGGAGCAAAGATACCTGCCCGGATGATTTACCCGGAGAAGTGGAAAAGCAGGAAGAAGACCATCATGACAGAGAGACCCTTTTCTGAAAAATTATTTTTTCCCCTGACGCAGTGTTAAATACAAACACCAGGCAAAGAAGATGAGTAGCAAAGTCCATATTATCCCCAGAAAGACCCAACCAGAAGTTTTCATCTAATTTTCCCCTTTTGGCTCCAGGCTTGCCGAATCAAAAGCCCTAAACCAGCAAGAAGAAGTAATAAGATTATTCTGGTAACTACAAGGTAAGGGACATTTTCCGGAGCTACTCCTTTAAGCAGTAAGACAGAAGGAGCCTGCTGAGTGAGCCAGGAGATAAGGATGACGATTAGGAAACAGGGAGTTACGTACTTGATAACAGGCCGGTAAATCCGTGGTAGTTTTATCTGGGCACCAGCATGCATTTCCTTCCAGGCTTTATCCATGCCCAGAACCCAGCCGAAAAGGATAGCTTCTGTAGTGGCAAAAACAACCAGACTGAAGGTTCCACCCCAGAAGTCAAGTTCATCCACGACACCCCTGGATAAGTAAAAAATGGGGAAATGGCAAAGTATAAAACAGGCAAGACCAAAGAGAACCACTGCCCGCTGCCGCGGGAGCTGGACTTCATCTTCCAGAAAGGAGATCGCTGGTTGCACCAAAGATATAGAAGAAGTCAGACCAGCCAGAAAAAGGAGAGCAAACCAGAGAAAGCCAAAAAATTCTCCCAGAGGTAGTGGCTTCAGTACCAGGGGCATGGTAACGAAAGCTAAGTCAAAAGCCCCGCCCTTAGCAATATCCTGGATACCTACCGGTCCAAAAAAGACGAAAGCTGCCGGGATAGCGATACTGCTGCCTAAAATTACCTCCGCCAGCTCGTTGGAGGCAGCTGCTGTCAGACCAGAAAGAATAATGTCACTGTTTTCTGTAAGGTAACTGGCGTAGGTAAGAATAACACCGATGCCCACACTAAGGGTAAAAAAAATCTGGCCTGCAGCAGCCAGCCACACCCGGGTATCCTTCAGAGCAGAAAAATCCGGGTTCCATAAGAAGGCCAATCCCTGTGCTGGTGTCCATGCCTGGTTGACCGCTGGTTGAAGAGTTAAAACTCTAACCATCATGGCTATCCCCAGCAGTAGCAGAAGCGGTACAGCCCAGAGACAGACCTTTTCAATACCTTTACTTACTCCCCGGTAGATAATCCACACGTTGGTAAAGAAAGTTAACAAAAAGAAGAAGTAAGCCGGTCCTAAACTGGAAAAAAACTGGTTTTTCTCCAGTCCCTGATATCCACGTAAGAAAGAAGCCATGGATTGCTGGTCAGGGCAGGCATGGTAGGTGCCCAAAAGAGAAAAAATACTGTAGCCTAAAAGCCAGGATTCAATATAGACGTAATAAAGAAAAATTACCACCGGTCCGAAAACACCTAAAACGCCAATATACTTCAGGCAGTTATTTTTACTGTTAATGGACTGAAAGATTCCCGGGGCACTGCCATGACCATAATTTCCACCCCGGCGTCCCAGTGTCCATTCTATCCACATCAGTGGTATTCCCATTAATACCAGACTTATCAGATAAGGAATGAGAAAGGCGCCTCCACCATTTCTCACTGCCTGAACCGGAAAACGCAAAAAATTTCCTAACCCGATGGCGCTACCGGCTACTGCCAGCACAACTCCTAATTTACTGCTCCATTTTTCTCTGACCATCTCTGAGGTATTCAGATATTTTTTCTCAGCCACTGGACACAGCGGCTGTAACCAGATTCCTTATCTGGTCCCTCATATTCAATACACCACACACCTTTATAGTGGTTATTCTGAAGAGCAGAAATAGCGTCTTTCAAAGGAATTTCACCCTCACCCAGTACCTTTCCCCTGTAATTTGATCTTGTTCCTGTTCCGTCCTTCAAATGGGTGTGTCTGGTAAATGGTGCCATTGTTTCATAGATAATTGGCAGATGGTCCACAGAGTAGCCATACCAGGCATAGTTCATAGTATCCAGGTTGACGCCAAGTCTTGAAGAATTAACCTTGATAATAAGTTCCAGCTGGAACTGATAGTCATTTGTGATAACGCCGTGGTTGTCAAGCGCCAGGTAAAGATTCTCTTTTTCAGCCAGTGATACAGTCCGCAGAAGTCCATCAAGGATAAGCTGGCCGTATTTGTCTGCTTCTACTCCTTCTTTCGGCCAGCCACCGTCAATTCTTAACTGGTCAGTCTGGAGAAGATGAGCCAGCCGGCAAACAAGTTTTAGTTTTTCCATCTGTACTTCCATATCCTGGCTGGTTTTCTGGACAAAATCATTTCCGGCTGATAATTGCGATACACGGATTTTATTCTTAGACAGAAGGGTACTCAGTTTTTCTGCTTCCTTTTCCGGCTGACTATCAGGACGGATAAGTGTACTGCTTTGAATCTCTACATAAAAAACCTGGTTCTGGCAGCACCAATCCACAAATTCAGCAAATTCCTTAAAGGAAAAGTTGTAATGAATAACTCCTATCTTCTTTTCTTCCATTCTCTTCTCCTTGTTATGGGGTTATATTTTATCATATTATTATTTTCTGTATCTGCAAAAGTTATGTCAGGTACCTGGCTAACCAGGATTTTTTCAGATAGATAGCCTGGTGCGGACAAACTTCAAAACAGCATAAACACGAAATACATTTGTCTCTCCGGATTTTCACCCCGGGTGTAATAGCTGCCACCGGGCATACTTTCACACATGCCAGGCACTGCTGGCAGGAGTCTTGTCTTATTTCCGGTTTGAGCTGAAAAAAAGGCTTCAAAACGGAAAGTAATGTTGCCGTGGCTGGCAATCGTAATAAACCAGAAGAAACAGAAATCCCGGGTAGAACCACCCCGCGCAGAGGTAAAATGGTATCTCCAACAAGGTTAAGTTCAGGTAACCCATAGACTTGCTGATAAATCCGGAGGGTGGGAATATGCCAGGGCTCTATACTCAGCAGTTTTGCACAGGCTAAATCTACAGCCACATCACTGTAACCAGCGATAAGATAACCACAGTTGCGCACCCTGCCGTTAGAGGGACCATTTCCATCCATAATAGTTATGGCATCCACCAGATGAAAAAGAATATTGGGTTTCAACGCCCGGGAAAGCTCCGTCAGGAAAGAAGAAAGGTCTTCTGGAGAAAGGAAGTCACGGTGGAGAAGGCTTTTTTGAAAACCAGGAATGCAGCCAAAAAGGTTTTTCGTTGCCCCTGTGATAATGGTCAGGGTATGTGTTTTCAATTTAGGAAGGTTGATGAGGGGCATCTGCTGGCAGTAATTAGCCACTGGAATCTGGAACTTTTTCCCCTTCACCTGAAGAGAGACAAACACCGGCCGGTCAAAACGAACCAGGTTAGCTTTCTTGCGGGTAGCTATTTTGCTGAAACCGCATTTTTCCCAGTATTCTTCCACAGGTCTGGCAGTATTGGCCGGGCTATCCCCTATGAGGATGGACGAAGGAATGATTTCAGCCAAAGCCTCAAGTATCAGGGGATGGGTGGTAACTGCCTCTTCTGGTTTTCTGGGAGAGAGCATATTGGGTTTAAAAAGGACCCGGGAAGGCCAGGCTGTCCGGCTAAGTCCAAGTAAATCCAGTAACCTGGTGATTGCTTCTCTCAAGCTGGTTATCTGGTAGTCAGGACATCTGACAATAGCCACTTTTTCCTTCATAGAAAAAGTATAACATATCATCCTTTTTTCTCCCTGCTGCCTGAGGTAAGACATTTTTTGACTCAGATGCTAATTTAAGATAAACTAAAAACTTAGTGAGAGGCCGAGCAGATGAAACCTTTTATCTGTAACCGGCATCAAAAAATTTGAAAGTTTAAGCTGGAACCTATTAACCAAGGAGGTGGTAAGATGGCTAAATTCAAAGTAAGGCCATTGGGTGATCGCGTGGTAGTGGAGCCTCTGGAAGCAGAGGAAAAGTCTAAAGGTGGTATTATCTTACCGGACACGGCTAAGGAAAAGCCGCAGGAAGGAAAAGTAGTGGCAGTAGGTAAAGGAAAGGTTGATGATGACGGGAAAACCATCCCCATGGAGGTCAAAGTTGGGGACAAGGTCCTGTACGGCAAGTATGCCGGAACAGAAATTACCATTGAAGGTAAAGAATATATGATTTTGAAGGAAGAGGATATCCTGGCGGTTGTGGAAGAGAAGTAAAACAAGGAGGAGATAATGGCAAAACAGATACTCTTAGGAGAGGATGCCCGGCGTAGAATCCTGGAAGGGATGGAAATAATGGCTGAAGCGTTGAAACCAACGTTGGGGCCGAAGGGTCGGTGTGCGGTTCTGGAAAAGAAGTTTGGTTCGCCCAGTGTCATCAATGACGGGGTAACCATTGCCAAAGAGATAGAACTGGAAGACCCTTACCGTAATATGGGTGCGCAACTTTTGCGGGAAGTTGCTTCCAAAACAAACGATGTCGCTGGTGATGGTACCACTACAGCCTCTATTTTAGCGCTGGCTGTGGCGAAAGAGGGATTCAAAAATGTGGCGGCTGGTGCTAACCCGGTACACCTGAGAAGGGGGATTGAAAAGGCAGTAAAGGCAGTAGTGGATAAACTGAAGCTGATGAGCAAGCCAGTGAAAGACAAGCAAGAAATCCAGCAGGTGGCTACCATCGCTGCTGCCAATGATGTGGAAATTGGTAAGACCATAGCTGATGCTATGGACAAGGTAGGGAAGGAAGGAGTTATCACGGTAGAGGAAGCCAAGGGAACAGAGACTGAGTTGAAAGTTGTAGAGGGTATGCAGTTTGACCGTGGTTACCTCTCACCTTACTTTATTACTGACCCGGAAAGGATGGAGTGTGTACTTCAGGATGCATATATCCTGATTCATGATAAGAAAATATCAGCCGTAAAAGACATTCTGCCGCTTCTGGAAAAGGTGGCGCAAAGCGGAAAACCTTTCCTGGTCATTGCTGAGGAAGTAGAAGGGGAAGCGCTAGCCACTTTGGTGGTGAATAAACTCCGGGGGACACTCTCCTGTTGTGCAGTAAAAGCACCTGGTTTTGGTGACCGGAGAAAGGCGATGCTTGAGGATATCGCGATTCTCACCGGTGGGCAGGCTATTATGGAAGAACTGGGGCTGAAACTGGAAAATGTGGATTTAAGTATGCTGGGACGGGCGAAAAGAATCATTGTTGATAAAGAGAACACCACCATTGTGGAAGGTGCAGGTTCAGCCTCCAAGATTCAGGGAAGAATTAACCAGATAAGAGCGGAAAAGGAAAAAACAACCTCTGACTATGACCGGGAGAAACTGGAAGAGCGTCTGGCTAAACTGGCTGGTGGTGTAGCGGTAATCAACGTCGGTGCACCAACAGAGACAGATATGAAGGAGCGGAAAGCAAGAGTGGAAGATGCTCTCAGTGCTACCCGGGCAGCAGTAGAGGAAGGGGTAGTTCCAGGCGGCGGTGTAGCTTTGTTAAGATGTCAGGAGGAAATTGATAAACTCAATCTTACTGACCCTGACGAAGCCACCGGTGCCAAGATTGTAAGGATGGCTCTGGAAGCGCCCTTACGGCAGATTGCGGAAAATTCAGGTCTGGACGGTGCGGTGGCAGCAGAAAAAGTACGTGCCAATGACAACCCCAATTTTGGGTTTAACGCTGAGGGAGACAAGTTTGAGGACCTGGTCAAGGCTGGTATTGTGGACCCGACCAAGGTGGTACGCTCAGCGTTGGAGAATGGATGCAGCATGGCCGCACTTCTCCTTACCACAGAAACTCTTATTACCGAGATTCCGGAGAAGAAGGAGAAGGCAGCACCGCAAACACCGCCTTACCCTGAGTATTAACAGGAAAAGGCCCCGCCGAGCAAGGCGGGGCCTTTCTTTTTGCCTGGATGAAAAGATATCATTTGCTGGTAAGTGGCAGGGTGCAGGGTGTAGGATTCAGGTGGTATGTAAAAGATTTAGCGAGAAGGCAGAATCTGGTGGGCTGGGTGCGGAACCTCTCCAGCGGACAGGTAGAGGTTGTGGCGGAAGGAGAGGAGAAAGACTGGGTGTCATTCCTTCAAAGGTTAAAGAAAGGTTACCTTGGTGGGAATATTCAGGATATGCAGATAAAAGAAGAGACACCCACTGGTGAGTTTGCAGACTTTGAAATCAAATTTTTCTAAATGGCAAAAAAATACTCGCAGCTGGCGGAGGCAGGGCTAAAAGAGAAACTTCCCTGTCTGGAGACATTTCCTAATCAGTTCTCAGGTTATAAGATTACCAATATAATTCCGGAGTTTACCTCTGTTTGCCCGAAGACCGGACAGCCTGATTTTGGTACCATCACTATTGAATACATACCGGATAAGCTGGTGGTGGAACTTAAGTCTCTCAAGTTTTATATCCAGAGTTATCGCCATTTAGGCATTTTCTATGAGAACGCAGTCAACCGCATTTTGAAGGATTTTGTCGCGGCCTGCAGGCCAATCTGGGCTAAAATAACAGGAGAATTTGCTCCCCGTGGTGGCATCCGTACGGTGGTAGAAGCCAGCTACGGTCAGGTGCCCAGCCTGGAAAAAAAACTTGACGGAAAAGGGTAAAAAAGTTAGCCTGTAATATCTATGTATGCTGAGCAACTTGAAAAACTGATAGCCTTACAGGAGCTTGACCTGGAGATAGCGGATTTACAGGAAAAGCTTGCTGTTTTTCCTGAGAAGATGAAAAAATGGCAGCAGGAACTGAGCAAACAAGAAGAACAGTTGAATCTTATGAGAAAGGAGCATCAAAGATTAAAAGTAACCAGAAGGGAGCGAGAGGGAGAATTGCGGGCTATTGAGGAAGAAATCAGCCGCCTCCAGAAGATCCTTGACCAGGTAAAGACCAACCGGGAGTATACTTCTGTGCTAAACGAAATCCAGGCTGTGAAAGATAAGCAGTCAGTTATGGAGAACACTGTTTTAGAGCTGATGGAAAAGGATGACCAGCTTACTTCTGAGGAAAAAGAATATCTTTCTTCTCTGGAAAAATTGAAAAAGGAAATTCAGGAAAAGGAAGAAGATGACCAGAAACAGGCAGCTAAACTTAAAAGTTTACTGGAGGAAAAACAGTCTCTCCGGAAAATGAAGATTCAGGAAATAGAATCAGGTTTGCTGGCTCTGTATGAACGTATTCGTAAAAGGAAAAAGGATGGTATAGCTGTTTGTCGTCTGGTGGTAGATGGAGAAAGTGCCAGTTGCAGTGGTTGTTCTGTTTTTGTCCCTGTCTATGTAGTGGAGAAGGTGAAAAGGAAGGCAGAGGTGGCGCACTGTGAAAACTGTAGCCGTATTCTCTATTGATTGCCAGGCGTAATAAAATTAAAATGGGTGAAATTTCTATTTATGTTGACGGTGTTTCCAAGGGCAATCCCGGTATTTCTGCGTGTGCTGGTCTGGTTTACCGGGATGGGCAACTGGAGAGTCAGTTTGCCTACCCTCTGGGGATAACAACCAATAATGTAGCGGAATACTGCGCTCTGATTCTGGCTTTAGTGGAAGCCAGGCGGCTGGGAAATTACCCGGTAAATATTTACACTGATAGTCTGCTTTTAGTCAAGCAGATAGAGGGTAGTTATCAGGTGAAGGACGAATGGCTGAAAAGGCTTCATTTGATAGCCACCAGGCTACTGGTTCTTTTCCCTGATGTTAAGGTAAGGTACATAAATCGTCAGGGCAACAAAGAGGCTGACAAACTGGCTAATGCCTGTCTGAAGAAACAATACCAGGTTAAAGGCAGTCAGGAAAAAAAAGAAGGGAATTCAGCCCAGACGGTGCGGTTACCGCCCCGGGAGCTTTTCGGGGAGGAAAGTCCGGACTCCAGCAGGGAAGGTGGCTCCTAACAGGAGCAGCCTGTGAAGGCTGGAAAGTGCCACAGAAAAAAAACCGCTTCCCTGATAGGGTAAGCAAGGGTGAAAAGGCGAGGTAAGAGCTCACCGGTCCGGTGGCAACACCGGAGCCTGGTAAACCCCACCTGGAGCAAGGTCAAGCAGAACCGGGTCCCTGCCCACGCTGTGTTTACCACAGCTTAAGGTTCGGGTAGACCGCACGAGCTTCAGAGTAATCTGAAGCCCAGATGAATGGTAACCCCTGACAGAATCCGGCTTACAGCCGTCTGGGCTAAGAAAGAGAAAAAATGGTCAGAAAAAGTGAGATAAAAAAAGGCCTGGATTTACTGAAGAAAAGGTTTGGTGAACAGGCTGTGGAGACAGCGGTAACGGCAGTGGAAAACTGGAAACTGGAATTACCTACCTGGTCCTTTGGCAGTTTTGGCGGAGGTCGTTTTTCCGGTTATACACCACCAGCAGCAGCCAGAACAATTGAAGAAAAATTGGAAGATATTGCTTTTATTCATACCCTGACTTCTGCTGTGAAGGCTGTGGCTACCCATGTTTTGTGGGATTTTTCTGCTGATGGTTTAACGGTGGATTTTTCTCTGGTGAAACATGTTGTTCAGGAGGCAAAAAGCCGGGGATTAAAGCTGGGCTGTGTCAGTCCCACCTATTTCTTAAAAGGTTTCCATCAAGGCAGTTTTACAGCGCTTTCTGAATCCACCCGCAGGAACGCTGTGGAACAGACAAAATTAGCAGCAAAAATTGCCAGGCAGGCAGGTTCCGGAGTATTAACACTCTGGTTTCCGGATGGTTCCCTTTACCCTGGACAGATTCAATTACGTCAGGCATACGAAAGAATGCGCGCAACTCTGCTGGAATCCTTGGTTGGCATGACAAAGGAAATTGTTGTCTTGATTGAGTATAAGGTCTTTGAACCTGGGACTTACAGTACAGTGATTCCGGACTGGGGAACCGCTTTTTTGTTAGCCCGACATCTCGGCCCTGGTGCCGGGGTACTGGTGGATTTGGGTCATCACCATCACAGTACCAACGTGGAACAGATTGTGGCGGTATTACTGTCAGAAGAAATACCCTTAGGTTTTCATTTTAATACTCGTTACGCTGCAGATGATGACCAGGCAGTAGAACCTAATCCCCAGCTGGCAAGGATTTTCTATGAACTGGTTAACAGTAAAGAGGAAGGGATTTTCCCCCAGGGTTGTCTTTTTATGCTTGACCAGGCCTGCAGCCGGGAAAATCGTATAGCGGCAGTGCTTCACTCCATTGATTCTTTACAAACTGCTTTAGCCCGGGCGTGTCTGGTAGATACCAGAAGGCTCAACCGTCTGCAAATGGAAGATGATATTATCGGCGCTAATCGTCTTTTCAACGAGGCACTGATGCAGGCGGATGTTTCACCAATTCTCTGGTTAGTAAGAAAGAATAAAGAGCTACCTGCTGACCCGGTGGCTGCCTATATGAGCAGTGGCTATAGAAAGAAGATAGAAACTACCCGCGGCAGCTGATTTTTCCAATCCCGGAGGATTTCCATCTCAGGCAAGCACCACTACTGATACCAGCTATATTTATAAGAAATGCGGATGTGACGCCAGTTTTTCTCCTTTCTCCATGTCTTGTCATGTTATCCAGCTTTTTAGTTTTTTCCTGTACGGAGACTTCCTTCCTGTGGTAAGAAAAAAAATGTTTTTCAGGTTACCAGCAGCAAACCTTCTCCTGTGTTCCGACAGGTACTTGACAAAAGTTTGTGGGTGTTTTATAGTCTCAGGTAGAAAATGGTATATTTTGGTGAATACAGGGGAAAATTAGATAGCCAGGGTAGACTGGTCATTCCAGCAAAATTGAGAAGTGTGTTGTGTGCTGGTAAAAACCGGGCTGTTTATATTGTCCGTGGTTTTGAAAAATGTTTTTTCCTTTTTTCTGAGAAAACCTGGCAGCAGGAAAGTGAAAAACTCGGTCAGCTGCCCCTGACCAGAAGTAAGGCAAGAGCTTTCAGCCGCTTCTTTTTTTCAGGAGTGTATCAGTCAAAGATAGACCGACAGGGAAGAGTTCTCATCCCGGAACTTTTGTTAAACCACGCCGGGATTCAGGATAAAGTGGTGGTAGTGGGAGTGGGGAACAAAATTGAGGTCTGGAGCGAAGAAGCCTGGGATGGTTACTTTACTGAGACAGCACCAATGGCCAGCGAAATCGCAGACCAGCTGGACCTGTGAGCAACGAAGTCATCAGCCGGTATTGGCGCAGCAGTCTATTTACTGGTTGAATGGGAAACCAGGTGGTATCTATGTTGACGCAACTGCAGGTAGTGGAGGTCATACGGCGCTTCTTCTTCAGGTGCAGGGAGTAAAAGTTATTGGTCTGGATAAGGATGAGGAAGCTATCAGGTATCTTTCTCAGAGATTTGCAGGATATGAAAACTTTAAGGCTATTCACGGCGGGTTTGAAGAAATGATAAAACTACTGGCAGAAATTGGTATCCACCAGGTAGATGGGGTTCTTTTTGACCTTGGGTTATCCCGTGACCAGGTCAAGGATGCGGAACGTGGTTTCAGCTTTCAAATAGATGGGCCTCTGGATATGCGTTATGACAGAAGCAGGGGATATACCGCAGCGGATATCCTGAATACCTGGAAGAGAGACCAACTGGTGGCATTGTTCCGGAATTACGGGGAAATAAAGCATCCGGAGAAGGTTGTCCAGGAAATTATGCAACAAAGAAAAAAAGTGCCCTTTAGCCGGACAGGACAGCTTTCTTCTTTAATCTGCTCGCTGGTGCGACGGCGTGGTCACAGACATCCAGCGACACTTTTTTTCCAGGCCCTGCGTCTGGCAGTGAACAATGAACTGGAATGTCTTTCCGCAGGTTTGGAACAAGCCAGACAGTTGCTGAGAAAATCAGGACGGATAGTGGTTATCAGTTTTCACTCCCTGGAGGACAGGATAGTTAAGCATTTTTTCGCCGGATGTGCAGATTTTTCTATTCTTACCAAAAAACCAGTAGTGCCAGACTTTAATTTAATAAAAACACATCCGGAAAGTCGGAGTGCCAGGCTGCGAGCAGCGGAAAAGATATGAAACGGAGAAAAATTGTTGAGCCGGCAGATTCTTCTGTTTTTTTTGCTGTTCTGGCAATGTTTTTGATTGTTTTTGTTTTACTTTTTTCAGAATTGATTGACTGTGGTTATGAGATTGAACGGGCGAGAAAGCGTTACCAGGAACTTCTTACTATGAATCAGTTTTATCAGGCAGAAATATTGCGGCTGTCATCCTTGCCCTCGTTATGCCAGAGAATGCAGCAGTATGGATTATCACTTTGTATCCCGGAAAAATGGTCCTGGTGGAAATTCAGTATCAGTCCGCAGGCTAAGACTGGGGCAGTTAATGGAAAAAACGTGGTCCAGCAATAACCAGCAAATTTTTGTGCACAGGATGAGGTTTGTTCAACTCGGTTTCTTAATTTTATTTATCATCATTTTTCTGGGACTGGTTTACCGTCAGATTCTTCGTCCCATGGCTGCGCCCGGGAAAATTGTCAAGGTGGAAATCCCTGTAGCAAGAGGACGAATCCTGGACAGGGCAGGTACTGTCCTGGCTACCAGTGTACCCAGTTACGGAGTGTATTTGAACTACTGGGAGATTCGGGAAAGAGAAAAAAAAGAGCCAGGATATCTGGAGAGACTGAAATCCACCCTTGCGAAAGTATTGAATATGAGCAGCCAGGAAATAGAAGAACGGACTCGCCCTCCATATCCTCTGGTGCGGAAAATTCTTACTCCTGGTGAATACCAGGAATTAAAAAGCCAGGATTTGACCGGGCTGGATTTTGTAAGAACCTACCAACGTGTCTACCCGTTCGGAATTGTAGCCGCGCATGTCCTTGGTTTTGTGGGCAGTGATGGAGATGGACTGGAAGGTGTGGAACTTTTTTATGATGCTATGTTGAAAGGGAAAGATGGTTTATCTCTGGTGGTGAGGGACGGATGTGGCCGTCTCATTCCCTCACTGGAAAAAGTCTTATGCCGTCCGGAACAAGGTGCAGATTTGATTTTGACCATTGATTTCACTATCCAGAGTATTGTAGAAGAGGAAATTGACAGAGGTCAGAAAATTTTTCAGCCAGCAGGTATCACTGCTATAGTGATGGAGGCTAACACCGGAGAAATTTTAGCCCTGGCTAATCGGCCGGTATATGACCCTAACTGTTTCCAGAAAGTACCGGCTGATTGGCGCAGAAACAGAGCAGTCACTGATTATTATGAACCTGGTTCCATCTTCAAGATTGTCACTGCTGCAGCCTGTCTGGAGGAAGGCAAGGTTAAATTGGGACAGGAATTTTTCTGTGAGAATGGCCGCTGGTATGTACGTAACCATTGGTTACATGATGTTCATCCTTATGGCACGCTCACATTTGAACAGATTATTATTAAGTCCAGCAATATTGGCACGGTGAAGCTGGCTTTTTTGCTGGGTGAGGAAACCCTTTATCATTACTGCAAACTCTTTGGTTTTGGAGAAGTGACGGGGATAGATATTCCCGGGGAGATTCCCGGGATATTGAGGCCTCTGGAGTCCTGGTCAAGTTATTCCATCACAGCAGTCCCCATCGGACAGGAAGTCGGAATCAATGCTGTTCAGGGTGCCAGGGCAATGGCAGCTTTAGCCAACGGTGGTAGACTTGTAAAACCATATCTGGTGAAAGGATTTTGTTCCGGAGCAAATGTCACCTATCTGCACAGGGAAGACAACTGCCCCAGTATACTTTCCAGGAACACCTGTCAGATTATCAGTAACATCTTGGAAAAGGTAGTCTCCTCTGAAGGGACAGCTCAGAAAGCCAGTATTGAGGGCTATCCTATTTGCGGTAAGACAGGTACTGCCCAGAAGTGTATTGGTGGCAGATATTCTTCCAGGGTGGTAGCCTCTTTTGTTGGGTATCTGGACCAGCCTGAAACCAATCTGGTTGTCCTGGTGAGTGTTGACGAGCCCAAAGGGGCACAGTTTGGTGGTTCGGTAGCAGCTCCCATCTTCAGGAATATTTTGTGGAGAATACTCCAGTACAAAAAAATTGCCCCTGTCCAGCACGAGCAGTTTCAGGCTGATAATTCTCCCGGAGTTTCAGTCTCTCAAAAGAAAGATAACCATGAAACTAAAAGAGCTGATTAAAGATATTCCGGTCCGCCGACTTGTTAACTTCAATAATGTGGAGATTGCTGGTCTGGCATATGATTCCCGTAAGGTAAGGCAAAATTTTCTTTTTGTGGCAATTCCTGGAACCCATGATGATGGACATGCCTATATTCACGATGCTATAGACCGGGGGGCGTCTGCGGTACTGATGCAACGGAAGGATATAGTTATTCCTTCCACTGTTGCAGGACTGGTTGTGGATAACACCAGGCAAACCCTGGCGCAACTGGCAGCAGTTTTTTTTGGCCATCCTTCAAAACGGCTGCAGGTTACTGGTATTACTGGCACCAAGGGCAAAACCACAACTGCCTATTTACTGCAGGCCCTTCACCAGCAGGCAGGAGAAAATTGTGGTCTCATCAGTACCATTAACTACCAGATAGGAAAGCGGGCTATTAATTCCTTCAATACTACTCCAGAAAGTCTGGATTTACAGGAGATGATGGCGGAAATAGAAAGGTCTGATTGTCGCTCTGTGGTGATGGAGGTCTCTTCTCATGGAAGTGACCAGGGCCGTGTTGCAGAGATACATTTTGATACCGGACTCCTTACCAATGTAGCCTCCCACGAACATCTTGATTATCATGGGACCTTTAAAAACTACCTTCAGGCAAAGATAAAATTTTTCAGCCAGTATCTTGTTTCCAGTGAAAAGAAGAATAAGGTTGCAGTTATTAGCCTGGATGAGCCGGTAGCCAGACATTTTCTTTCTGCACTGGCAGGAAAAGATGTGCGGGTGGTGACCTGCGGGAAAACTCGGAAAGCACAGGTGAGGCTGGTTTCCTTCACGCTTGACCGTAAAGGGAACAATCTTAAGGTACTGATAGATGGTCAGAGGCAGGAGTTTTTTTCGCCTCTTTTAGGTCTGGGAAATGTTTATAATGCTTTGTTGACCATAGCTTATGGCTGGGCGAGAAATTTTCACCTGGACATTATCCGTGCAGCTTTATCTAAACAGGTATCTGTGCCTGGACGGTTTGAGATTGTAGACGCCAAGCAGCCTTTTTCTGTGGTGGTGGATTATGCCCATACTGCTGATTCTCTGAAGTCCTTATTACTCTCTGTTCGGGCTTTACGGCCGGAACGGATCATTGTAGTTTTCGGTTGTGGTGGAGACAGAGACAGGAGCAAACGTCCACTGATGGGTGCTGTTGCCGCCAGCTTAGCAGATTTAGTCATTATTACTTCAGATAATCCGCGGAGTGAAAATCCCTTACAGATTATCCAAGATATTATGAAAGGGATATCTTTTCTGCGGCGGCGGCGCTGTGTGGCAATTGTAGACCGTAGAGAAGCAATCCGTCAGGCCATCAGTTTTGCCAGACCGGGAGATTTTGTTGTCATCGCCGGCAAAGGACACGAAACTTACCAGATTTTTCAGAAAACAGTAATTCCTTTTGATGACAGATTAGAAGTCAGGAAAGCCTTAGAAGATTTAGCCCTGAAAACAGGTAGAGAAAAGGAGTGAAGTTGGTTCCCGTCAGGCTGGGACAAGTGAAAGAATGGTGTAAGGGACAGCTGGAGCGTGGAGACCCGCAGCAGCTTGTCACCGGTATAAGCACTGATTCCCGGACTATTAAACCGGGCTACGTTTTCGTAGCCTTAAAAGGCCCAAGATTTGACGGGCATGATTTTGTGGCAGAAGTGTTTAAGAAAAAAGCAGTGGCTGCTATAGTCAGGAAAGATTTCCCTTTTCCGGATGGCAGTCTAATCAGGGTTTCGGATACCACCAGGGCTCTGGGTGAGATTGCTGAAGCCTATCGCAAACAGTTTCATGTGGAACTGCTGGGTATAACAGGAAGTTCTGGCAAAACTACCACCAGAGAAATAGTCACGAAAATTCTTTCCGGAAGATACAACGTACTGGCCAGCCAGGGTAATTTTAATAATGAGATCGGTTTACCTTTAACTCTGTTGCAGCTGGAGCCATGCCATAAATTCTGTATTGCAGAAATGGGTATAAATCATCCTGATGAAATGCAGCAGCTGTGCCGGATAGCTCACCCGACCTCTGGTTTAATTACTGCCATAGGCTGGGCACATGCAGGATTTTTCAAAAGTTTGAAACAGATTGCTTTATCCAAGGGGCGGCTTCTGGTAAACCTGGAAGGAAGCCGGCTTTCCTTTCTCAATGCCGACGCACCTTATTATCCTCTTCTGAAAGACCTGGCCAGGGGTTCTGTATTTTCTTTTGGAGTGAAAAACCCTGCTCACTTACAGGGCTATGTGATAAAAGAGGATTTGTTTTCCTTTGCGTTCAAAGTAAAAAATAGCCCGGCCTGCTTTCAGATGAGCTTCTGGAATCCACAATGGATTTATGCTGGTCTGGCAGGTTTAGCAGTTGGGCAGGCTTTCGGTATCCCGGAGAAAGTTACAGGTGAAGTCCTGGCAGAAATTCAACCTTTACCAGGCCGCGGTCAGGTATGGAAACTTGATGGTATTACTGTCATTGATGAAAGCTACAATTCTAATCCTGATGCTTTGCTGCAGTCTTTGGTTGCCCTGACAAAAAAAAGGGTGCCAAGAACTGTAGCTATCCTGGGTGATATGGCAGAACTTGGAAGACGCTCGGCTTATTTTCATAGGAGGACTGGCAGAATATTAAAACGTCTTTCACCGGGGATGGTTTTTCTGATAGGAGAAAACATGCTTTATGCCCATTGGACAGCTGAAGAAAAGTCTCGTTTCCATTTCTTCAGAGTAGAAGATTGTCTGGAGATTCTGCCGGGATATCTTCAGAAAGGAGATTTAGTTTTAATTAAAGGTTCGCGGATGATGGGGATGGAAAGAATTGTTTCTTTCCTGAAAAATTATTACGGGGGAAATTATGCTGGCTGACTGGCTTTACAGCTGGAATAAGTTGTGGTCCGGGTTTAATGTTTTCCGGTATATCACTGTACGTACAGCCCTGGCAACCTTTACTTCCCTTTTCTTTTCTGTACTACTGGGTCCCGTCCTCATTAAAAAACTGAAGAACTTTTGCCATCCGTCATTACTTACCTTCCGAGAAAATAAAAGCACCACTCCCACAATGGGTGGCTGGCTCATCATTGGGACATGTTTTCTTTCTGTCTTTTTATGGGCAAACATGAGAAATATTTACATTCTGTTGCTGGTTCTGGTAATGGCCTGGCTGGCTATCTTTGGTTTCTGGGATGACTACCTGAAACTGACACTAAAAAATCCCAAAGGTTTAAGACCGGCAGTGAAAGTAATCGGGCAGGCTGGAGTTGGTTTTCTCACAGGCTTGATTCTTTACTACCATCCTGCTCTGGGATTTAACACTGACGTAGCGCTTCCCTTTTTGAAAAAGATTCTTCTTCCTTTAGGCAGTTACTATATTCTTTTTTCCACCTTCATCATTGTGGCTACTTCCAATGCCGTAAACCTCACCGATGGTATGGATGGTCTGGCGATTGGACTGGTTTTAATGGTGGTTCTGGCTTACGGGGGGATTGCCTATCTGGCTGGTAATATCAATTTTGCAAACTACCTGAATATCATTTATGTCCGGGGGGCAGGGGAAATATGCGTGTTTTGTGGGGCACTAATTGGTTCCAGTCTGGGGTTTCTCTGGTATAACTGTTATCCTGCGGAAATTTTCATGGGCGATGTAGGTTCTCTGCCCCTGGGTGGAGTAATCGGACTGCTTTCCATTTTTGTCAAACAGGAAATCTCCTTAATCTTTGTGGCAGGGATTTTTGTCCTGGAAGCACTTTCTGTAGTCTTACAGGTCATTTCGTTTCGTACCAGGGGCCGACGTATTTTCCGCATGACACCAATTCATCACCATTTTGAGCTGGCTGGCTGGCCGGAGACAAAGGTGGTGGTCAGATTCTGGATAATTGGTTTGATTCTGGCTTTGTTTACTGCCATCACACTTAAAATCAGGTGAAAAATAAAAATGGAATGGAAAGGTAAACGCGTGCTGGTGGTAGGACTGGGTGAGACCGGCTGGGCAGTGGCTAAATGTCTGAAAAATAAAGGAGCACAGGTTACAATCACAGAAAAAAACTCCAGTCCGCTTATGCAGGAAAAAGCCAGGTGTTTAAGGGAAGAGGGAGTGGAAGTAGAGCTTGGCTGCCATAAAGAGTCATCCGTGAAAAATTGTGACCTTGTAGTTCCCAGCCCGGGAGTACCTGCGGATAGCTTGCCACTGAAACTGGCTAAAACTCTGAAAAAACCTGTTCTGAGTGAAATTGAGGTAGCCTTCCGGCTTTCCCCCAGTAAAAAAATCATTGCCGTAACAGGAACCAACGGTAAAACAACTACAAGCAGTCTTCTTGGTTTTCTTCTGCATAAGGCTAAACTACCTTACCTGGTTTGCGGGAATATCGGAAATCCCTTCATTGGCGAACTGAATAATTTAACTTCTGCCACCTGGGTAGTTTTAGAAGTAAGTAGTTTTCAGCTGGAGTATGTAGAAGAATTTAAGCCCCAAATCGGGATTTTGCTTAATGTCACCGCAGACCATCTTGACCGTTACTCCACAATGGAAGAATATTTTCAGGCAAAGGCGCGGCTTTTTTTCAGGCAGCAAATGGATGACTGGGCAGTATTAAATTATGATGATTTTTTCTGCCAGTCACTGAGAGAAAGAATCAGTGCCAGGAAAATCTTTTTCAGTCTGGAGACGAGAAATGAAGGGCTCTGGTATCAGGACCAGGAAGTCCGGTCCAGCCTGAAAGGGAAGGAAGAAAAAGTTTGTAGTCTGAAGGACGCAGTTTTGTTTGGAAAGGGCAATCTTCAGAATATGCTGGCAGTAACAGCAGTGGGTACAATTCTAAATCTCGGTCGTGGTATCCTGGAAGAAACATTCCAGCAGTTTCAACCCCTGCCTCACCGGATGGAAAAGGTTGCCCAGATAGACGGTATCTGTTTTGTTAATGATTCCAAAGCGACAAATGTGGATTCTGTGAAGAAAGCACTGGAAACATTTCCTGACAGAAGTGTCATCCTTATCATGGGTGGTAAGGATAAAGGATTTTCTTTTAGCGAACTGCAAGACCTGATAAGAAAGAAGGTTTCTTATCTCCTTGTTCTGGGAGAAACGGCAAAAAAGATTAGCGAGCAACTGGGAGACTGCGGGGTACCTATTGCTTTTGTTTCCAGTCTGGTGGAAGCAGTCAAAACAGGATATCAGAAAGCCAGAGCCGGACAAACTGTACTTCTGTCTCCTGGTTGTTCTTCTTTTGACATGTTTACCAATTACAAGGAGCGAGGCGATGTCTTTAAGAACGCGGTCAAGGCTCTACGATAGAATCTGTATGGCCAGCGGGATTTTGCTGATTTTAGGCACAGTGGTTGTTCTCAGTTCCTCCACAGGGTCAGCAATTGAAAGAACAGGTAATCCGCTTTACTACTTCCAGAGGCATCTTCTCTGGCTGGCGATTGGCGGGCTGGCTATGGTAGGAGTTAACAAGTTTGGTATCAACAGGCTGGAAAGAAGCAGCTTTTTTCTTCTCTGGATTTTTATCGGTTCTGTTCTGCTTCTTCTGGTTCCCGTATTCACGAGAAGTTTACGCTGGATTATTATAGGTCCTTTCAGTTTTCAGCCAGCAGAACTGGTGAAGCTTACCTTTATTCTTTTCCTTTCCGACTATCTGAGAAAACACAGGCATCTAAGTTATAAGGCAAAAAATCTTTTCTGGCCTGTATTTTCCTTTCTGGTTGTCACAGGAATTCTCCAGCTGCAGAAAGACCTGGGAACATTTGTCATTATCTTTCTCTCCCTGGGTCTTCTTCTTCTTCTGGCCGGACAACCAAAAAAACATTTAATTTTCCTCGGTTCTTGTGGGCTTGTTCTTTTTATTCTTTTGATTTTCCTTTTTCCGTACCGGCTGGTACGGGTAGTCTCTGTTTTCGGTGGAGCAAAGGATGTTATGGGGAAGGATTATCAACCGTTTCAGTCCAAGGTAACATTAGGAACAGGTCGACTTGTTGGACGGGGGATAGGTGCTGGCCTGGCGAAACTCCTTTATTTACCAGAAGCGCACAAAGACTATGTTTACGCTGTTGTAGGAGAAGAAATGGGGCTGGTGGGAACTTCTATGGTTCTCTTATTTTTTGTTATTTTGACTTTTTCCGGGTTAGAACTGGCACTGAGAGCCAGGAGTGATTTTCAACGTTTCCTGGCTGCCGGGATTGGCGGTTTATTCGGTTTTCAATTTCTGCTTCATGCCAGTGTAGTGCTGTGTATAGTCCCGGCTAAAGGTACCACCTTACCTTTTTTCAGCGTTGGTGGTTCCTCTTTACTGGTTAATCTGCTTGGTCTGGGAATTCTTCTGAGTATTGCCAGGGAGACATGTTTTCCAGCATCTCTGGATGACTTACAGGAATCTTCTCTTCTGGAGTATGAAAGGGCCAGGCATTTTACCTGGCGCCGTTATAGGCCACTTCGTTTGAGACTTCCATTTTTCTCCAGGTGAGAAGTCTTCTCTAAGACAAGGCTGAAACGACCGGTAGTATTAATGGGCAGGGTTGGTTTCTCGCCTGTTTTCTGTTCCGGACCCGGCGGCATATGGAATACAGTCTGGAGAGAAAAACTGAAATTTCCAGTAAACTTAATTAGCTCACCTGTGGCCCGGTCAAAGGTAAATATTCCGTCGGCAAGGTTTTTCCCCTGGAGGCAGACGCTAATGTCCTTCTCGCTTTTCGTTTTCCTGATATTCTGATGAGCAGCCAACCTGATGAAAGCCTGACCATTTTTTTCCCCAGTGTAAGTATAAGTGAACTCAAATTCAGCCAGGGGTAAGCCGGGAAAATTTAGTGAGCCAATACTCTGTTTCCAGGATGACCCGGGGTTTACAGAAGAAGAAAATTTCGGCAACAAGTTCAGCAGCTGAAAAAGGTTGATGGCTGCCGGGGTAATCTCCTCTGACCTGGTTATGTTACCCTGATTGTCCATGGTAAACCGTAAAACCCCGAATAAAGGTGAGCTCTGTGTTTCAGAAGAACTTAAGTCCTCCAGGATATTGGCTCCAGTTTTTACCAGACTCCTGCGGGTTTCCAGACGCAGACAGCTAAGCCCCTGATTTACTTCCTCCGGGATAATTAAAAGATGGGTACTTAGGGAAAGATTACTTTTCTCCTCAGTTTTTCGCTGGTAGGAGTAACTGGTAGTTCCTTGCAGTTGCAGTTTGTATTCCAGAATCTGTCCGACTCTAAATCTGTACCAGACAGTCTCCTGGGCTAAAAGAAGTGCCGGGGAGAGTAAGCAAAGAAAAATTTCTTTCATGAAATTTTCTGCACTGCCAAATGGAGTTTTTCCACTGCCTTTTGCAGATTCTCCATACTGGTGGCAAACGATATCCTGATATAGTAATCAGCGCCGAATTCTTTGCCTGGTACTACAGCGAGAAGATATTCTTCCAGGAGCCGGCTGGCTAACTCTGTGGAAGAAAAATGTCCCCAGGAGAGGAAAATATAAAATGCACCCTCCGGCCTGGGATAAGAGATCTGTGCTGGAAGGTTCTGAAGAAGAAACAACCGGCGACGTGAGAATTCCTCAACCATTTTTTCGTAAAGACTATTCTTTGCCTGTAAAGCTACTATGGCTGCCTTCTGGACAAAGGAAACTGGATTGGAGGTTGTCTGACTCTGGATATTGGCTATAGCAAGAGCAATTTCTCCTGGGGCGGCGACATAACCTAACCGCCATCCGGTCATGGAAAAAGTCTTGGAAAACCCATTGACGACAATACACCGGTTTTGTATCTCCTTATCTAAAGAGGCAATACTTACGGCTCTGTTACCATCAAAAACAATTTTTTCATAAATTTCATCAGAGATACACAAAATGTTATTTGCCAGAAGAATTTCTGCCAGCTTCTCTAATTCTTTTCTCGTATAAACCACGCCTGTAGGATTACAGGGAGAATTCAAAATAAATGCTTTCGTTCTGGGGTTTATCAATTCCTTTAGGTGGTCAAGGTCTGCTGTAAAGCGTTCATTGCGCGAACAGATGACCGGTTTGCCGCCAGCCAGCTTCACCATTTCCGGATAGCTAACCCAGTACGGTGCCGGGATAATCACCTCGTCTCCCTGGTCCAGGATAGCCAGCATCACATTAAAGAGGGAATGTTTGGCTCCATTGGAAACGATAATCTGCTCCGGTTGATACCGCAAGCCATTTTCCCGGAAAAGTTTTTCACAGATAGCCTCACGTAGCTGGCTGATGCCGCTGGAATCAGTGTATTTGGTGAATCCCTGTTTCACTGCCTCTATACAGGCCTGCTTGATTTCTAAAGGAGTATCAAAGTCTGGTTCTCCAGCGGAAAGGTTAATTACCTCCACCCCATTTTGCTGCAGCTGACGGGCTTTACGGTTAATGGTAAGCGTGGCGGAAGGTTGAATTTCCTGTGCCCTGAAAGAAACAAATTTTCTCATTTTTCCCTCCTGTTACTCCACCGGGAAACACTCCGGATGGGCTCGGGAACCAAATTTTTGTTCAGCTTCCTGCAATCTTTTTCTTTGCTGCGCGAGAATCTCAGATACTTCTTCTGGTGCGTCGGTAACATTTTCTTGGTGAAACCTCTCAGCCCTGGCAAGTTTTTCCAGATTTTCCGGCACCCGCAGGGTAAACTGGCTGGTGTAATCCTGGTGACTGTACTCTTTATTCAGAACCTGGTGAAAGAGCGCACGCAAATCTTCAAAACAGGGAATGTAACCTGTGGGTGTACGTCTTGCTTTCACCTCACCGTGGATGCGCAGCTCCATCCATTTAATCCAGACATGTTTATCTTTTACTTCGTTAACAAAGTTTCCTTTTTCATCACGCAGAAAATAGTTGACTGCGAAAATAAGAGGGGGTTTTTTGAGTTTATTGCCAAAAACAAGATTATTCCGAATGTATTTCCCCAGAGGAATGGAAATAAAATCCTGAATGGACATAAGGTTAATTTCCTGGATACCTTCCTGTCCAATGATGGCAAAGGTGGTTTCAGTTTCCAGGCAGGCACCATAAGCAACTATCCCGTGCTGCCAGTTAAAACTTTGCTGACAGGGGAACCAGGCATAAGCGTCACGGCCTCCATAGATGATACCGGAAAGTTCCACCCCTTCAGGATTATGGAGATTTTCATCGCAGTTTTCCAGATTCTTCAACGCTACAGTGTAACGAGCATTCTTGTGAGCAAAAGGTATTTCGTTTCCCCGGTCATCTTTTTTACCGGAAAACCATTCTCCGGAAAAATTGTAGCCGCTATCAGGTATAGGAACACCCATACCCAGCCAGTAAGGACGTCCCTCTTTAATCAAAACATTGGAGAAAATAACTTCTCCAGGACTGGTTAGGACTTTCCAGATAACCGGGTCATCCTTGGCATTGACATTTTGAATGATACCAAAGATACCGGATTCTGCATTCACCGCCCGACATTTGCCATCTATGGCTCGGAAATAGGCGATATCATCTCCCAGGATAGTCTCACCTGGCAACATAGCAGTGGAAGTTTTTCCGCAGGCACTGGGAAAAGCACCAGCCAGATAAGTTTTCCTCTGGTGCGGACCTTTGACTCCCATGAGAAACATATGTTCTGCCAGCCACCCTTCCTTATCAGCTTTCCTTATAGTTAACCGGAGAGCCAATTTTTTTAAGCCTACGGTATTTCCTGCATACTGAGTGTTCACGCTATAAACTGTGTTGGTGAGATAATCTATGTATATACGTTTCTTTTCCGGCTCAGCACTTGTCATTCTGCTGTTCAATTTTCCCGCAGAATGTAAGGTTGCCAGAAAATCAGCCTTCTCTCCCAGCCGTTTAAATTCTTCATAACCCGGCCGGTAGAGCAGATTCAGAGAGTGGGAGACATAATAGGAATCAGTACATTCCACACACGGAATACTGAAGACAGAATTAACTGGTCCTAATGTCAGAAAACGGACAATCATGGTGCGACCCTTCATAGAACTGCGGAGTAGATTCTTTATTTCTGCCAGCCCGGTTTCTCTTTCTATCTGGTTTAAAGCCGGGCTCAGTTTGTCTGAAGCAGGCACAAGATATCTTGTTACTTCCCTGTCTCTTCCCTGGTCCTGGAACCCGTCAAAATGGACGGTGTGTCCAGGGATAGCTAAAGGTGTCTCCTCGCCCAGAGAGATGGCTTGCTGGCGGCTGTATTCTATATCTTCCGGGGAATCTGTGCTCACCCAGACATTTTCAGGTTGGCACAGTTTTATTGCTTCTGCGATGAAGGAATGAAGTTTTTGATTCTCAATGGCAGCTAAAACCCGGTAATCCCTGAGAGAAACCCTGTCTCTCACACTGTTTAAAGCATCTGACATCTTTTCTCCTTGTGATAGCACCAAAAAGTATTTCAGCTTTCTCTGAGTTCAAAGGGCACGACTCAGCTGATAAAAAAATTAAGCACCACCGTAGTCATAATAACATATTTGTTGTTGCCCGGGCAAACTGCGTACTAAACAAAAATTTATTCCTGGCGTCAAAATTATGTTAAACTGTACTTTTTACAATGACACGCATATCTGGTCTGCTTGTCTGTTCTGTCATTGCTATTGTTTTTGCCCGGGAGCAAATTTCTGCTGAGGTTGTCCGGGTGAGATACAATAAGAATTCTCCCACCCTCGGGATTCAGGAGGCAGTGGATTCTTTATCTGGTAAAGGCGGAACAGTTTTTATCCCAGCTGGTCATTACATTCTAAGATGCCCGGTTTTTCTGAATGAGAGTCACAACAATCTGACCATTACCGGTGAAGGGGAAGCTACTATTTTGCAGACAGAATCCTATGAGTACAGTTTAAACCTGGTTGTTGATGGTAGAACCGGGCACAACTTTATTTCGGTGGATGATTCTTCTCTTGTCAGGGTTGGTGATGGTCTTTATATTTATGAAAATGGTAATGATTTTGGTACCGGTACCGTAGTTAGGGTTACTGGTATCCATGGAAAACTGCTTACTCTTAACAGACCCCTTATTGATACCTACACTGTTAAAAACCAGGCTATTGCCCGACACATTTTTAATATCTTTTTCTCTCATGGTGTGGCTAATCTGACTATCCGGAATTTGAAATGTATTGGCAATCTCAGGAAGGTGGCTGGTACCTCTAGCTGGGTAGGCAATTCCGTATTTTTTCTTGATGGGGCAAACATTAATGTCAGGGAAGTAACCGTCCAGGACAGTCCGGCTGATGGTATTTACATTGGTGCCCATAATGGTGTTAAGGTTGTTGACTGTCGGTTAGAAAATATTGCTCAGCGAGGCATTCATCTGGCTGGACACCGTGGTCAACAAAGAATGGGCGGGACAGTTTCTGGAAATACCATCAGCAAGGTAGGAGATTACGGAATTTACTTTTGTGACAACTGTCGGGGTCTGGTGTTGAAGGGAAACAGGATTTTTGATGTTGGCTTTTATGAAGGTCCGGCTGGAATGACTACCTGCACCATTAGTCCAGTGGATATGGCCAGAACCGGATTGCTGAAAAATTTGTTTCCTGCCTATACCAAACCTGCGGGAATTGGTGGTCTGGGTGCTGGTGGTGATGCTGATAATGTTATCGCCGAAAACATCATTTATCGCATTAAAGGTAGCGGTATTGCCTTCCAACGTTGGACTGAAGAGAACCAGCCCGGTCGCAATATGGTTATCACCGGTAACAACATTTTTAATGTTGCCGGACCGGGTATTTTTGTTCATGGAGGTTATGGAATTCTTGTTTCAGGAAACAGTATCTCCCGGAGCGGGACAGGGTTAGCACTAAAAGCAAGCAGTTACTGTTACATCCAGGGAAATTTCATCAATCAGGCAGAAGCTGGTCTGCAAATGTTTTCCTTTAACTGCTGGGTGGAAAAAAATATTATTTCTCACAATAGCATCGTAAACTGCCCCAGAGCAATAATCAAGGCCGGTCTGGTTCGGAATAACATAGTGAAGAATAATTATTTTCTTCCGGAGTGAATAGTTCTCCAGGTTATCTGCTGTTGCTTTTTCTCCTCTCTGAGGGTAGAATTAAATACAAAGGGAGGCACTATGTCTTACGACGCAGTAATAAGATTTTGCTGGATAGTAATAACCATCTGCATTGCTTCTCTAACAGTTTATCTTTTCTCCACTCTCCGGCGTCTGAACAGGATTTTGAAAGATGTGGAAGAAGTAACAGGGAGAATAAGACCGGTGGTGAGATTTCTCAGCCAGGCATTACAGGCAGGAAAAAATTTAATGAAAGTCTTATCTTTTTTCCAGGCAAGAAGAACAAAAGACAGAAAGGGGGATAAAAATGGCTGAAAACGGAAATGAAGTTAAAGGGTTGGTGGTTGGCATGGTCATCGGAATGGCTCTCGGGGCAATTTTGGGCATTCTTTTTGCTCCTGTGAGCGGACAGGAAGCGAGAAATCGGCTGAAAGGTTTTCTGGAAGAACTACCTGACAAGGCGAAAGATTTAGGGGAGAAAGCCAGACAGGTTTTTAAGAAGAAAGAGGAGGAGCAGGTTTAAACTAACCTGTTCTAAAAAAATCTCTGATTTGTCTTCCGCCAAACCTGGAAGTCAGGAAGAGACAAAGCGCCAGAAGTATCATACCCAGGACGCCGAGGGCACTGGCAATGCCAGGACCATCGGTCAGTCTTCCTGCTAAACTGTAAATCACCTTTGCCAGAGGAAAGAATTTTTCCTGGAAAGCAAGAACCAGGCTACTGCTAACTTCCAGCATAGAAAAAGCAAAAACCATAATACCACCACTTATCAACCCAGGGGTAATCAGAGGTAAAACAATCTGGCGGAAGGTTGTCCGCGGTTTAGCTCCCAGGCTGGCTGATGCTTCTTCCAGTTGCTCATTTAGCTGCTGGAAACTGGCGCAGGCACTCCTTACCAGATAAGGTAAGCGTCTGACTGCATATGCTGCTACCAGCAGCACCACAGGATTCTTTCTCGGGTCCACCCAGGTTCTGGAGAAGGCAGTACAGTAAGAGAAACCAAGAGCAATCCCGGGAATAGCTAAGGGTGTCATAGCTAAGGTGTCCAGGAGAGATTTTGACCGGAACTGATGTCTTATCAACAGAAAACCGATGGTAAGTCCGAAAATAATATCTACCCCGGTAGCCAGAATACTGAAAAAAAGGCTGTTGATAATACCTGTTCTTGTAAGGGGATGGTTCAGTACCTTGAGATAATGACGGAAAGAATAATCCGAGGGCAAAATAGAGAAAAACCAGCGCTGGGCAAAAGAACTGAGGATAACACTGAGATGGGGGAGAAGGCTAACTGCTGCTAAGAAAAACAAAACAAAACAGACAGCTAATCTTTTGGTGCCAGAAAGAACTTCTTTTGTCAGGGGAAAAGGAGTACGGCCGGTAGTGTAGATTGACCTTTCCACTGTCTTTTTGGTAAGAAGGAAAAGCACAGAACTCAAAAGTAAAACTATCAACACCAGTGAGTATCCAGCAGGGTTGATGTTAACATCCTTCAACGCGTTGAAAATCTGTACCGGTAAAAGTTGGGTATATTCAAAAACTAAAGGTGTTCCTAAATCGGTCAGTGACCAGATAAAGATAATGGCAGAGGCTGCAAAATAACCTGGCCGGAGCAGAGGGAAAGAAATATGCCGAAAAGTCTGCCAGGGAGAAGCACCCAGACTGGCACTGGCTTCTTCACACGAGCGGTCAAAGTTAGCCATGGCTGCGGAAATATTCAGGTACATAATGGGGTACAGATGAAGAATCTGCAGGATGGCAATACCCAGAAGACCACTTCCCAGCCAGGGGATAGGCGTATGCATAATTCTTAACCGGAGAAGGAGTAAATTGAGAGAACCAAACCTTGCCAGAAACTGCTGCATACCGATAGCACCCACAAAAGGACTAATAATCACAGGCAGAATAAAGACCAGCCGATAAAAGTTGGCGCCAGGGAAACTATATCTGGTAAGAAGCAAAGCTAAGGGAATTCCCACAAGAGTTGTCCCTGCTAAAGTAAAAACTGCCAGCAACAAACTGTTAAAGAGGGAACGCAATACTAAGGAGTTACAAAGGACTGAGGAAAAAATACTTAAGGAAAACCGGCCGTTAACCAGTAAACCCTGTGGCAAAAGCCATAGCAATGGATAAACCAGAAAAAGTGCCAGAAAAAGGTAAGAAACAAAAATTAACAAATTTTTCATTGCTGCTGCGGTCCTATTCTTTTTCCTCACAGAAAAGTAAGAATCTATCAGCTGGCACTGAGAA
>Ga0272448_1001735_pt1 | contig 28739 bp, 28 predicted proteins | sample YNPCB0191_FD_202220 | JGI IMG/M metagenome (GOLD analysis project Ga0272448, IMG submission 202220) | Hot spring sediment microbial communities from Yellowstone National Park, WY, United States - YNP-CB-019-1 | ecosystem: Environmental > Aquatic > Thermal springs > Hot (42-90C) > Sediment... | reverse complement strand
CATGGTCATCTTTCGTCGTCCAAAGTGCTATTGCTTCATCTTTTCCAATGTCATTTTGAGCGGAGCGAAAAATCTTTAATGCAAAATCATCGCTATTCCCAAGATCAATCCTTTCAACGATAGAATATCCATTAAGGATTTTTGATAGAGCCTTTACTGCTAAATAGGCTTTCTTAGGATTTAGATCATGCGTCATTGTGCCGAAGTGATGTTCCCTTTCGTTTGGATCAGTTCCGTCATTTTTCCAATCATACCAAATATTAACGGGAATGCCTTGATAATGGTTGATAAGAAACATTCGGACAAGATATTGTGCTTGTTGTTCCTCTGTGATGGGATTTCTATCCCAATTTATATTGGAATAACCCCATTCGCCTGATATTATCGGGATATTCTTTTTGGTATATTTACTGATTAACTCTCGCAGTTTTGCATAATCGCTTATTACGGTTTCGGGATTTTGTGCTCTATACGGATGGACAGTCAATGCGTCAATCCAATCAAGTAATCCCTTCTTAAAACATCCTTCCAACCATTCCATAGGTATTCCAGAAGTCGCAGGGGCAACTATTATCGCCGATGGCACGGACTTTTTCACTCGTGATGATGTCTCTTCAACAAGGGCGCAATAATCATCTATGCTTGGTTGCGGATTCCAAAAATGACCGAGGTTTGGTTCATTCCAGATTTCCCATAATATATCCTTGCCCTCATATCTTTTAACTGCGGTCTCAGCGAACTTGGCAAAGGCAGAACGTCCTTCTGATGTCCTGACGGAGTTGCTTTCTTCATATAGTTTATTGCTATAATCTAATATATATAATGGGCGAATGCCACGACTGAGACATCCTTCGGTCAATGCGTCATAGCCCGTATTTTCAAAGTTATATACGCCTTTTTCTCTTTCAACTGCTCCCCATACAAAATCCATTCTGATAAACTTGAATCCTGCTTCTGCAATCAGATCAAGGTCATGTGGATTGCCTGTGAAGTGGATATTTACGCCAAATCCGTTGGGTATAGTAAGCAGAGTTGCTAATAAAAACGCGCCTGTTTCAAACATGATTTTTTCCTCCAACGTTATAATTTTTAATCGCTTGGAATATAGCGTTTAACCAACGCACTCGTATCAAAGAGGAAATAGTTCATCAAAAATTACTCCTCTCGCATTTCAATAATGCCTTTACTCGCGATGTTGTCTTCGGGACAGATACCCTCCTTTAACATCATCTCTTGTAGTTTTTCAGCTCCAATGGGTTGGATGTTAATGCCCATTTGTTTGAACCATTCATCAAACCATTTCTTTAGTTTTTCCCGATCTACACATTGGAGCTTGGAACACAGATCAGCCTCTATTTTAGAACTGACGGCAAAGGTTATTTGATCTAAGTTTTTTCGCACTTCAACCAAATCATGCTCAATTTGGTCAATCTTTCTTTTCAAATCTTCTAAATCTTCAACGGTAACTTCCATATCCATCTATCCTTTCTAACATGGTTTTCCAGTAACATATTCTCAGACCATTTAGGAGATATTCCTGCGGTAAAAATAGGATCGCCCGCTCCATTTTTGTTGGATTTTTTACGATTTTTCAGGTGATAGATTCTTAATCAACCTTGCCCGCAGTCCTATTATGGTAAGACCTACTAACTCATTATCTGCTTCATCATAGCGTAATATAACTCCGTCACCAACATCTACACCTAAAGCTGGTCGTGGTTCATCAATGGACAAATAAAGCACGTCAGCATCCTCATCATAATCCCAACTAATTTTTGTTGCTTTCTCAAGAATTTTTAACGCTTCCATAAGATTACCCTCTTGCTTGATGGTTCATTGGTTAGGTATGCTGTTATAATAAAACCGTCACATAGACTTATCTCTCGGTAAGCTACGACTAAAAATTTACTGGTTAATGATGTCTTATGATAAAAGCGGATAGCCAGTAACTCTCCAAAATCTCCCTTTTGTATTATCTCTGGTTCTGTTACAGTTTCTATAACTTGCTTCCTTAGATCGTCCATTTCTGGATGGCGAGCTACTATATGTTGCTACCTTTCATCAGTTAATCTAATAGGTATGTTATTAAAAGAGTTCACTACCAGCATCCTAAATATACTTTGCTCCCTCTGCTAATGCCAATAATTGAAATGTAAAATAATTGTTAATCTATTTTACTCTTTTCCAATGATCTCTCTTATATGATAAATAGGCTTTTTCTGAGATTCGTAATAAGTCCTAATCATAATTTCCGCTAATAATCCCATCGTCAGCAGTTGTATACCAACAAGTATCAAAAGAACACCTAAAAGCAATAACGGCATACGTTTTATAAGCGATGTATCTTCCGACGGGAAAAATAGCTTGCCAATTGACAAGTAAAGACAGATGATAAATCCGATAAATCCAGAGCTTAACCCCATATAACCGAAGAATCTAATGGGCTTTGTAGAATATGAAAGCAAAAATTTAACCGTTATAAGATCAAGGATAACCTTTGTCGTTCTTGATATGCCATATTTTGACTTGCCGTATTTTCTCGGATGATGCTGGACTTTAATCTCAGTTATATTTGCACCTGCCCACTTAGCTAATGCAGGAAGAAATCTATGCATCTCTCCATAAAGATTTATGTTATCAATGATTTCTTTTTTATATGCTTTTAAGCTACAACCGAAATCGTGAATCTTGACCCCAGTCATTTTTACTATGAGTTTATTAGCGATAATTGATGGCAATCTGCGAGAGAAAAATTTATCTTTTCTATCTGCACGCCAACCACTGACAACATCATAGCCCTCATCTATCTTTTCCAGTAGTCTTGGTATATCCGCAGGATCATTTTGCAGATCGCTGTCCATAGTGATAATCACATCGCCTTTTGCATGATGAAATCCTGCACTCATTGCCGCTGTTTGACCGAAATTGGTTCGGAATCTTATAACTTTAAGCTTTGGATCAGACTGGGCAAGCTCTTTTAGCACATTAAAACTGTTATCCTTGCTTCCATCGTCAACAGCTATTATTTCATATTCCAATCCAAGTTTAGTTAGGCTTTCGGTTAGCTTTGAATGAAGTTCTTTCAGATTCCCTTCTTCATTATAGATTGGTAAAACAATAGAAATATCTAATTTTTCAGGCATTTTCACCTCGCATTCGGGGCATGGTCCACTATTAGAGTAACAAATAAGGGTGAATGATGGATTTTTAATCGTTTCAAGAAGAGTTACCTAAATTAAAATGGAAAATGGATTATCTCTCATTCTGCACATTTATTTTTTGCTTTATATATTGATCTATCGCCTTTGCAGCCTTTTTCCCTGCTCCCATTGCACTTATGACAGTAGCAGCACCACTGACAATATCTCCACCAGCCCAAACATCGTCAATGGAAGTTAAGCCTGAGTCGTCTTTTGTAACAATTCCGCCCCATACCTGCACTTCTAATCCGGGAGTAGTTTTTGTTATGACAGGATTTGGCGTTGTCCCTATAGCGACGATGAGGTTATCTATCTCAATTTCAAACTCAGATCCGGGAATTGGGACAGGTCTTCGCCTTCCTTTCATATCTGGTTCACCGAGCTTGTTTTTTATACATCTAAGCCCTCTCACTTGTAGTTTGTCATTGCCAAGCACTTCTATTGGATCAGTAAGTAAAAAGAATTTAATGCCTTCTTCTTTTGCATGTTCAATTTCCTCATGTCTTGCGGGCATTTCAACTTCGGAGCGTCTATAAATAATCATAACTTCTTCGGCGCCAAGACGTTTAGCCACTCTTGCAGCGTCCATAGCGACATTTCCGCCTCCGACAACTGCGACACGTTTTCCAACTTTTATCGGAGTATCATATTCTGGAAACCGATATGCCTTCATAAGATTAACTCTTGTCAAAAACTCGTTTGCGGAATAGACGCCAGCAAGATTTTCACCGGGAATTCTCAAAAAAACAGGCAATCCCGCACCAGTAGATAGGAAAAATGCTTTAAATCCTTCCTCTCTTAGATCGTCAATAGTAACGGTTTTCCCTACGATAACGTTTGTCTCTATTTTCACACCTAAATTTTGGACATATTCAACCTCTTTTTTGACTATATCCTTTGGCATTCTGAATTCTGGTATCCCATAGACTAAAACTCCTCCGGGAGTATGGAAAGCCTCAAATATAGTGACATCATATCCCATTTTTGCGAGGTCAGCAGCTGCTGTCAATCCTGCGGGTCCACTGCCAATGACAGCTATTTTTGTGCCGTTTTTTTCCACTGATGGCTTGACTTTTTCTGGTTGATGTTTTAATTCCCAATCAGATGCAAATCGTTCAAGCCGACCAATTGCGACAGGCTCATATCGCCTTCCCATTACGCACATTTCCTCGCATTGTGTCTCTTGTGGACATACGCGACCACAGATAGCTGGAAGATTATTCCTCTCTTTAATAATATCTATGGCAGATTTATAATCCCTTTCTTTTATTTTGGCGATGAAAGCTGGTATATTTATCCCTACTGGACAACCTTCAACACAAGCTGGCTTTTTGCATTGGAGGCATCTTGACGCTTCCAAAATTGCTTGTTCCTCTGTATATCCCTGAGCTACCTCGTCAAAGTTGCATATACGTTCTTCTGGTGGTTGTTCAGGCATTTTCGTCTTTTTCTCAAGCATTCTGATTCCCTCCTAATTGCAATTTGCAGGCATGTTTTTCTTTTGACACTTTTTCCTCATCAAGATAATATCTTTGCCTCATCATAAGTTCATTGAAATCTACTTTATGAGCGTCAAATTCAGGTCCATCAACGCATGTAAATTTTACTTCTCCCCCTACTGTTACTCTACATCCTCCGCACATGCCCGTTCCATCAACCATTATAGGATTAAGGCTTATCATCGTTTTAACGCCATATTCTCTTGTCACATCAGCCAAAACTTTCATCATCATTAAAGGACCTATCGCAATGACAAGGTCAGGTCTTTCGCCAGCATCAAGCAACCTTCTTAAAACATCGGATACAAATCCTTTTTCTCCATAAGACCCATCGTCAGTGCAGATAATAAGCCTGCTGGCATATTTCCGAAAATCTTCTTCTAATAAGACTAATTCTTTTGTCCTTGCCCCAATTATCGCGGTGACATAACTACCGCGTTTTGAAAGTTCTTTGACTTGCGGATACATGCAAGCAGTGCCAACCCCTCCGCCGACGCAGATAACATTTGATTTTCCCTCAGGCAGTTCTGTTGGATTTCCTAATGGACCGACAAGGTCAAGTATGCTATCACCGACGTTCAATGTAGATAATTGAGTTGTAGTTTTCCCTACAACCTGAAAAACTATGGTTATCGTGCCTTTTTCAGGATCGCTATCTTTGATCGTTAAAGGTATACGTTCGCCATACTCGTCAATTCTTATTATGATAAATTGTCCCGGCAGTGCCTTCTTTGCTACTCTCGGGGCAGATACTTCCATCTGATAAATGATAGGCGCAAGCTGTTCTTTTTTCTTTATCTCAAACATGAGTAATCTCCAAAATATAAAGTATACAAGATATAAATTATAATAAGCACAAAAAAATTCCTCACTTTGCTTAGAATAACTATTTTGATGACTTGTCATACTAAGCAAAGTGAAGCATCTCGTAGATTTCCCAAAATTAATTTGACGATTATAATTTATCGTTTTTCTGATAATAAAATTTACTCGGCTTTCTCTATTATAACTTTAGTTCCATTTGCAACTTTACGGAAATCTTTTGGGTCTCCAAGTAGTTTTCCAACTACATTGACAGGACTTGCTGCCCTACATTCATCGCCCCTACTGGCAGGCGTAGGTCCGAAAAATATACAGAAAGCTGAACCAGGGGGCCAATATGCAATATCGCCTAAATCAACGACTTCTCTTGCGTTTTCCTCTTTGGCTTTAACTGGGATAGAGAAATATATCTCATATCCCCAAGTATTGCCCCTTTGTTCAATAGGCAAAGCATCCCAGATTTTTTGTGCTGTTGCGGTATCATTTAGTTCTGCTTCCATACTGACATTTCCAGCAGTTATTTTAATCTTTTTCCCCATTGTCTTTATCTCCTTTTTTTATTTATCAAATTTTGCTTCTATTTAACGCTCTATATCCAATATCGTTACGATAATAAGCACCGTCAAAAGATATTTTCTTCACTGCGTCATAAGCCTTATCTATGGCATCTTTAATTGTGTCACCCAAAGCGGTAACTCCCAATACTCTGCCTCCAGACGTAACGATCTCGCCATCTTTTTTAGCTGTTCCCGCATGAAAGACCATTACATCTGTCATTTTAGAGACGTCATTTAGTCCAGAGATAACCTTGCCTTTCTCATAGCTTCCGGGATAACCTTTTGAAGCCATAACAACACAGACCGCGGGTCGCTCTGTCCATTCTATTTCCATTTTATCAAGCGTGCCATCAATGCAAGCCATTATAATAGGCACAATATCGCTTTTCATTCTTGGCAAAACCGCTTGGCTTTCGGGGTCACCGAAACGTGCGTTAAATTCAACAACTCTTGGTTTGCCATCTGAGATCATCAATCCCGCATATAACGCGCCTTTATATGGTCTTCCTTCGGCAAGCATGCCTTTAATAGTCGGTTTCATTATAGTTTCCATTATAAGTTCATGAACTTCATCAGTGACAACAGGGGCAGGAGAATATGCACCCATTCCACCAGTATTTGGTCCTTTGTCCCCGTCAAAAATAGGCTTGTGGTCCTGAGATGAAGCCGTTGGCAGGACGGTTTTTCCGTCTGTAAAGGCGATAAAAGAGGCTTCTTCGCCTTCCATAAATTCCTCAACAACGATCTTGTTTCCTGCATCGCCGAATTCTCTGTTTATCATTATTAAATCAACAGCATCAATGGCTTTTTGTAACTCTCTACAAGGGAAAACACCTTTGCCTTTTGCCAAACCATCAGCTTTGACGACTATCGGCGCTCCAACCTTTTTTATGTATGATTTAGCTTTATCTGGATCGTCAAAAATTTCGGCTTTGGCAGTAGGAATATTATGGCGGATCATAAACTCTTTTGAAAATACCTTGCTAGATTCAATCTCTGTCGCTGATTTTGTGGGTCCGAAAATTTTAAGACCGAACTTCTGGAAGTGATCAACGATCCCATTTGCTAACGGGTCTTCTGGTCCTACAACAGTGAGGTTTATATTTTTTTCTTTTGCAAACTCTGCTAATTGATCAAAATTGCCTTCTATGTCCATTTTTAGACATTCAGCCAATTTGTCAATTCCTGCATTGCCTGGTATACAGTATATTTTTTTAACAAGCGGACTTTGAGCAATTTTCCAAACTAATGTATGTTCTCTACCGCCACCGCCAATAACAAGCACATTCATTTTTGCCTCCATAGATACACTTTACCTGATATTGATATTACTTGATTTTGCTTTTTAACTTTTTTCTATTAGATTCGCTTATATTGCAATAAATTTCATTAAATCTGAATAGTCTGAAATATGTCAATTGTTTCCTTGATTGCTTCTTGAGTTATAATGTCAATGTTATTAACATCATTATCGTAATCGCACTTTTTTCGCCATTGATATATAACTTCTAATTTATTCGCTACTCTAATCAATCCATTTTTCTTGAGTTCATCTCTTATGGATTTATGATCTTTACCCGTTCCTGTAGGGATAAAGTTATATTTAGCGCGAGCATATTCTCTTGAATGACAAAATGCAGCATAATAAGCCCTGCTGACAGCCGATCTATATGCAGATTCCCTTGTAATTTGATGAAAGTTATTACTATTTGAAAAAAGAAATTGGGCTAGATCAAGATATTCAGACCATTTAAAAGCCATGAAACTACCTCGGATAGTCAAAATCTGTGGTTACGAGAAAATCCCCGGATCTTAATACAAGTTCATCACTATAGATTAGCCATATGTCTTCAATAATATCCATAATGTTATCATCATACTCCTTCTGCCTAATATAGAGAGTTAAATACTCGTCATCAATCTCAGGGTCTCTATAAAGTTCTAACGATAGTTGCGTAGATGGTTTAAAACGGTTTCTGGTTTCTATGCAAGCAGATTCAACTACGTCAGCAATGTCGGGATAATGATAGAGATAATTTTTTACTTCCTCTGGGTTAGGAATATATATTCCTTTCAAAACAAGATTTTTTAACATTTTTTCTATAGAACTTGTAATATCAACATTTGCACTTAAAGATTCTTTTATCCATACCTTTGCAACTTCATATATGTTTGAGTTGCGATCTTCATTCAAATTTACATTTTGATTGACAACCTGTTTATTCATCGACGGTATGGAGAGGAGCTCGAAATATTTGGTTGACATCATTCTATCTCCTTGTTGAAATATTCTCTAAGCTGATCTGTTATACACGCCTCAAATATTTTTTCAATATTCTGATGAGCTAATTCTACCCAATCCAAAACCTCATTTATAGGGATAGCTAATGGCTGATTCAAGTAATAATAAAGATCCAAAAGAAATGACTTATTCCCTTCTTTATTTGGCATAGCATCTGATATTTCAAGTTTGCATAAATCACGACTGTCAGAGGAAGGAATTAGACAACCAACTATAAAGCTAATGATATTTTTAGGCAATTCACCTCCAAGAAAAGGTCTAAAATTAAAATAATCTTCTAATTTTATTTGCTTGCCTATAATTTCAACATGATTTATATACCTTAGACCTATTCTTTGTAATCCTTTTATCTCGGTTGAATTACAAAAGGCGTTGAAAGCACATTCAATTTTAGTTTTAAATTCACTCCATGAAGTATAAGGTTTTAAATGATTTATGGATAAGAGCCTGTTCCCTATTTGAACAAATGTTTTCCTATCATCTGAAAAAAATATAGCCCTTTCGTCCAATCGAATTATCTGCTGCATGTTGTTAGGAGGTTGCCTTTGCATTTCAACTTCTTGAACAATACGCTGTTCCTTATTTGGAAATTCATTTCGTAATTTTTCAAAGACTAGACCCGGAATTGTAATGTCCCACTTTGAATCAGGTGATATATAAAATTCACAGATAGCCTCGACTATCGGCGGATTAGCATATTTCTTCCCCATTTTCTATTCTCCATCATATTTAATACCTGCTGCTAATTCAAAAGTTACATTGGTAATCGCATCTTTTATAGTCGTGTTTTTATAGACATAGGGCTTTCAACCATTTCTATGTAATATTTCAATCGGCAACAACACTCTTTAAATTAGTATAACCATTATAAAATAAAAGAAAATTTCTCTCATCTTAACTATAAGAGAGTATAACACAGCACTTTTTAAATGGCAATAAATAAACCGAATATCAGCCGAAAAATGGGGGGAATGGAGGCTTTTGGCTTTGATTTTTTGACGCCTTAAATGCTGCTCTAAGTCTTTTGATCCTTTTGTATGTGATATATCCCATTATGCACAATATTATAAAAAGATAAAATAGATAAGGTTTCTGCTGTGGGAGATTGCCTTTATGCCACCATACGAGGACAGGCATAAGCGAAATGAGTGCGATATATATGATTATTGTCTCTATTAATTCAGCGGTTTTCTTCATTATTTTTACCTTCCCCAATTGATTGAATAATGCTTATTGTTCTATCAAGTTTTAACCTTAATAATAAAACATAAATTGTGGATAAAAAAAGGGCTTGTCCTACTGGTTGAGTTTCATCACCTACGATAAAATTTAAAAGGAAATCCATCTTTTCTCCAATCTCAATAGCCTTAGCCAGATCGATCTGATCCCCGTCTTTTGGCATATCATCTAATAACTTCCAAATCTCCAAACGCAGCTTTCTAACATGATTTTTGATTGGTGCATAATGGTCTATCTTTGCAACATCAACCCAAATAGTATCGGACTTCCATCCCAAATATGTTGCTATTGATTCTAACACAAAATCTCTAAATGATTCTTCCCCTGATGTTGTTTCCTCATATTGCCCGATCAAGTTGGCGAAAAAATCAAGCCTTCTGATCTTATACATTTCTCTTAAATACATAAAAGTGCTGGTATTTGAATCAAGGAGTTCCCATAATCCCTGACAAGTCTCAATTATGTCATCAAGTCTATTAATCAAGCCAAAATCCAAGGACCTTTGGGAACAATAATATCTTAAAACATAAATGTTGTTGATCAACTTATCCACATTTTCAGGAATAAGTTGATCTATTTCAGAAGGGATTTTAGCTATAATATCATCTTTGATATATTTAGCTATTTCTGATGTTATTTGTAAGTTAAGATTTGTCATTTTAAGACTTTCTAATAAAAGCCAGTGAATATAGTTCTCCCATAAAAAGCGGAAAAACTTTAATTGTATCCAATTTATCAATCAGCGCCGGGGATAAGGACAGCAGCAGCAATGACAGTTGTCCAAAGTCCATTTTTATCGCCAATCGCTGTTTGAGTTATATTAGCTGTTTTAACTATCTTATCGGAGATTCTATAATATTCTTTTTGTTCGTCCCAACTTGCGTTTTCATCAAATTCAACGCCAAGAGTTGTAGCTAACATTTGTGCAGCAAGCGATTCTGCGTAATCCCCAGCATCCTCCTCTTTTTGACCAAAACTATGATGTTCTGACAAATAACCATAAGATTCTTTTTCTTTCGGAATTGCTATTCCGATAGATGAAGCTAATAGCCTATGCGGTTCATTTGTGCTATTTTCGCTCATAACACAAAAGACCACTTCTCCGGGTGATAGATATTTCAGTCCTCTTTCTCTTGAAACTATTTTACATGCCGGAGGAAGTATACTGGATACTTTAACAATGTTGTATTGTGCTATTCCAGCTGATCTGAGTGCCATCTCAAAACTGGTTAATTTCTCTTTGTGTTTACCCATACCTTTGGTCAGAAACATCATTTTAGGGATCATCTATTCTCCTTCCTTTCTCGTATAAACGAGTTGTTAATTGTTAAAATGTGAGTTTTCCTTGTCGCCACGATGAGATGTAATTCAAACAATATTCGTCTTGACCGAGTAAAGCTAATGATGCTAATACAGATGCCATAAGCATTTTGTCTGTTGGGTCCATTATAGCTGAATCAAGCCCCGCGTTGATAGCCATTGGCAAGAAAGTTCTATTTAGGAGTTTTCTTTCTGGTAAGCCATAGGATATGTTGCTTAATCCACAAACGATATGTGCCTCAGGGAAAGCCTGCCTTATCAATTTTATCCCTTCAAGAACAGCCAACCCTTGATCAGGATTTGAGCCAACAGGCTGTATCAAAGCGTCAAAGTAAATATCATCCATAGGAACATTATAGTCTTTTATCAGGTCTATTATCTTGGTTGCTATTCTAAGCCTATCTTCACCAGTTTTTGGCATTCCTGCTTCGTCCATAGTCAATGCTACTACACTGGTGCCATATTCTACGACCATAGGCATTATGGCATCAATTCGGTCTTTCTCGCCAGTTATTGAATTGACAATAGGTTTTTGCTTGCACAGTTCAAGACCTGCTTTTATCGCCGATGGGTTAGGACTATCAATACATAAACGACAATCTGTTGATTCCTGAATAGTAGTAACGAGCCATTGCATATCATCTACTTCGGTCTTTATTCTTGTTCCAGTGTTTACGTCTATGACGTCTGCGCCAGCAGAAAGTTGATTAATGGCTTCATTTTTTATTAATTCAGCATTTCTTGTAGAAACAGCAGCGTCAATTGACTTCTTCGTAGTATTGATTTTCTCACCAATTATTAGCATTATCTCTTTCTCCCCAGGTTTTTATGATTTTTAGTTATTGCCAATAAGAATCTTTAAACTAAAACAATATTATTATCATATAAAATGAAAATAATGTCAATTATAATATATCTTGCTGATTCACCCTCAGTTTTTAAAGGATATAAAAATGATATATGTTTAAATGATAAATATGTAAGAAACTCTTGAAAAATAAACAAAAAATAGCATATCTTTGTAAGGACTTTCTTTTATATTCGTTAAAATTAAAATGCTTCACATTTGTCATTCCCGCGCAAGCGGGAATCCAGAGAAGTTGTAACAAAGGAATGGATTCCTGCTTCCGCAGGAATGACGTTTTGCTTTATCCAATGAGTATTTATTGGTTTCATATAGCTCTTGGAATTGTCGGGTATATTTTTACGATGTGTAAAAAAACTGAGGGTGAATCAGTAATATATCTTGATATTTAGTTAAAGATTTGCTATTCTTTAGTTTAATAAGTAACATATTGAATATATTTATATTTAGTAAACCAAGGGAACTATTATGGATTTCAAATGGATTTCAACAAAAATATTAGATGAAATAAATTCTATTCTAATCCAAGTTGACGAGAAAAAAGTAGAAAAACTTGTTGATACAATCTTGTCATCGGAACGTGTTTTCGTGACAGGACTTGGTAGGTCTGGTCTCGTTGCGCGCTCATTTGCTATAAGGTTAATGCACTTAGGTCTTAAATCACTTATTGTAGGTGATATAACAACCCCTGCTATAAAAAAAGGTGATCTCCTTATTGCAATTTCTGGTTCTGGTGAAACGCCGATAATTCATCATATAGTTACTAAAGCCAAAGAAGCAGAAGCAACTGTTTATCTTATAACTGCAAAGGGTGAAGCAAGCATTAGCAAAATCTGTGATAATTTAGTATTATTGCCTGAATCTGATAAGCGGGTTTTACCACTTAAATCAGCATTTGAAGCTTCCGCATATATACTTCTTGATACAGTTGTTATTATGATAATGAATAAAACTGGTGTAACTCAACAAGAGATGATGGAACGACATAGTAATCTTGAATAGGGTAGATACTGGATACTGGATTTAAGCCCTGTTGATTGATGTTTAATGTTTGAAATCTGAATATGGAATATTTGATACAGCAGTTAATAAATGGAATTCAGTTAGGCACAGTCTACGCCCTTATTGCATTAGGTTATACCATGGTTTATGGCATAATAAGGCTAATAAACTTCGCCCATGCAGATATATTTATGATCGGCGTATATGTTGCACTTTTTACCTCAAACGCATATCAAATCCCCTTCCCAATAGTTGTCCTAATATCAATGATTGTGTGTTCTGCTCTTGGAGTTATCGTTGAAAAGCTCGCTTATAAACCATTGAGAAACCGACCGCGACTTTCCGCGTTAATCACTGCGATCGGAGTATCGCTCTTTTTAGAAAACTTTTGTGCCTTGCCTTATGTCTTCGGACCTGATTATAGAAGCTTTCCAGAACTTATACCGCTAAAAACATACACCATATCGGACTATTACAACATAACTGTTAGCAATATTTTTCTGATCAATCTTTTAGTTGTATCAGTATTATTGACAGGTTTATTTTATATGGTTCACTACACGTCAATTGGCAGAAAAATGCGGGCTGTCTCTTATGATAAGGCAACAGCAAGCTTGATGGGCATAAATGTTGATCGTGTGATTAGTTTTACCTTTTTGGTTGGTGCTGGACTTGCAGGTGCATCAGGGGTGCTTTATGGTCTAACTTATACCACAGTTCAATCTCCATATATGGGCATATGGCCCGGATGGAAAGCGTTTATTGCTGCGGTGATCGGCGGTATTGGCAATCTTCCCGGCGCAGTAATTGGCTCTTACCTTATGGGAATATCAGAAGTATATGCAAACTCCATTAGCTCCGATCTTGGATTTGGTATAGCTTTTGCCATTCTTATATTAGTCCTCATCATTAAACCCACAGGATTATTGGGCAAGAAAACTTACGAAAAAGTGTAAAAAAGATATTGTATCTAATTTTGACGTCTAATGTCGGGAGTCAATTCTTATGACTCATGTCCTAAAAAAACATAAATTTTTGCTTTGTCTGATCTCTGTTTATCTTTTAATTCAAATACTCAGTTTAAGACAAATAGATATACTATCATCATACATTATTCAAATAATAATGTTCATAGGAATCAATATAGTTATGACGGTAAGCCTTGGCATGGTAAACGGATTTACTGGACAATTCTCAATAGGTCATGGCGGATTTATGGCTGTTGGTGCTTATACATCAATATTTTTCACAACAATTATCTTTCAGTTGCTTGGAATGGAGCCAATTGGACGGACAATTGGTGGATATGCTATCTTCTTTTTATCAGTTCTAATTGGCGGATGTCTTGCTGGTGTTGCAGGGCTACTCATAGGTTTGCCAACATTGCATTTAAAAGGCGACTACCTTGCTATTGTGACGATGGCATTTGGCGAGGTGATAAGAACTATTATAAGGGTCTCAGATCCTTTGGGCGGACCAAGAGGTGTAAGTGGAGTGCCTGCGATGACAAATTTCCCAATAATATTTATTTGGACGGTTGTCTCTGTATGGTTGATGCGAAATTTTCTCTGGTCAACTTATGGGCGTGCCTCTCGTGCTATCCGAGACAGTGAAATCGCAGCGGAGATGATAGGCATTAATACAACTAAACAAAAGATGATTGTTTTCACTATATCAGCAATGTTTGCAGGATTTTCTGGTGGTTTTTATGCCCATATATTGCAGTTCGTCCATCCCGATAGCTTCACATTTATGAAATCGCTTGAATATCTTATATATTTATACATCGGAGGGGCAAACAGTATAAGCGGAGCAATGACAGGGGCTATTATCTTTACCATAGTCCCAGAATTATTCCGAGAATTCCAAAATTGGCGAATGGTTTTATATTCGTTAATACTGATTATTATTATGCTGTTTAGACCAAACGGCATAATGGGAGAGCGTGAGTTTGGATTTATAAAAAGGAGATAATCTCTGGTTTGTAAAATCATCTATGCTATTAAAGTCTTGACTTACTTGGACAAATTGAATAATATAATCTTTGGACATAAAGCATAAGCAATATGACACTGTAAAAAAATAAAAGGAGGATTTTATTATGGCGAAAAAATTGAGAGCAGGTGCTTTTGGATCAGGCGGGGTTTTCATGAATTTCCATTGGCCAGTTTATGCCACTCATCCTGATGTTGAATTTGTCGGAGTTTATGATCCCTCTGAGGTAGCAAGAAAAAGATGCTTGGCAACGCTTGGTCCTTCGGGTTTTTCAGAGAAACAGCTTTTTGATGACGAAAAAGCCTTAATGGATAAAGGGCTTGACCTTGTTTCTGTCTGTGTTCCAAATGTCCAACATCATCCAGTAGTTATCGCATGTGCCGAGAAAAAGATCAATGTCCTCTGTGAGAAACCGCCAGCTATAAATGCAAAACAAGTTGAAGAGATGATTGATGCAGCGAAATTGGCGAAGATCATGCTTGTATGGCAGTTCAATAACCGTTTTCGTCCAGAGGCACAATGGCTATGGAAAAGCATATTACCAAGCAAAGGTGCAGATGAAGGAGACTTGGGGAAAATAGTCACTGCACAAGTAGAATGGGTTAGAAGAAACGGCATCCCGGGAAGAGGGAGTTGGTTTACTCAAAAAGCTATGAGTGGCGGTGGACCGATTATTGACTTGTCTATCCATGTTATGGACCTTGCACTCTTCGGTATGGGGTATCCAAATCCTAAATATGTCTTGGCAACCGCTAACAATTTATTCAGTGAAGACATGGACGTCTGCGGACCTTGGGGATTCTCTGATCCGAATGGCATTATGGACGTAGAAACCGCTAGCCAAGGAATGGTATTGTTTGAAAGTGGACAAAGTATGCAATATCGTGCATCATGGGCAGAAAGGATCGTCAGAGAAAGAGTTGCTTGTGTGATGCAGGGATCAAAAGGCGGTGTCCTATTAGAGAGAACATTCGGAAAAGATGGCATTGATGATACCGCAATAGATAAATGTATCATAGTGCGTCAAAATCACGGGCAACCAAGCAATGATGAATTTGTCGGATTGTTAGACCCATATATGGGACGTCGTGCCTCCGTTAAAGCATTCATTGACAGTGTTGTCTCTGGAAAGAAAGACCCTCTACTGCCAGAACCAGAACATGGCTTGATTATGATGAAGATGATAGATGCCATGTATAAATCAGCCAAAACTGGCAAACCAGTAGAGGTTAAGTAATTAATTTTTATAAGTGATGTAGGATTATAGAGATAAACAATTCTATAATCCTATATACTTTTGAGGATTGAAAAATGAGACGCAATATTCTTATTTCTATTCTACTTATAATAACCTTTGCGGTGTGTTCGGTCTTCGCTCAACGCGGATATGCCCCAAGAGGTGAAAATATTGCCAATCCCCCAATTCCTAAAACTGCAGAGGAAAAGCAAATACTCAATGTGATCAACGAATTAGAAAAAACAAAAGGTGAAATGCAGAATGTGCCTACTGAAGATGGTAGGTTACTAAGGCTCTTAACAGAGGCATCAAATGCTAAACATGTCGTTGAGATCGGCACTTCAAATGGTTATTCTGGTCTATGGTTTTGTCTTGCGTTGAAAACTACTGGCGGGAAACTGACGACTTTTGAGATTGATCACGAGAGAGTTCTACTTGCACAAGCAAATTTTAAGAAAGCTGGCGTTGACAATATAGTCACGATCATAGAAGGCGACGCACATAAGGAAGTCGCAAAATTAAAAGAGCCAATTGATATAGTCTTTATTGATGCGGATAAAAGCGGTTATTTAGATTATCTTAACAAATTATTGCCTATGGTTAAATCTGGTGGGCTTATCATTGCCCATAACATGCGATCTCCTGCACCAGACCCTGCATATATCAAAGCTATCACTACAAACCCTGATTTAGAGACTATTTTTCTGAATATGCAATCTGCTGGCGTCGGGGTAACACTTAAAAAACGCGGGTAATGTATTTCCTTTTTTAGTCAATCTATAAGTGGTTTTCGCTATGGATTCCTAATACAGTTTACCCTAAGCGAAAACTGGGACAGGAATTACATCCCTTCGCTAAGGTTCTCTTGAAATTTTCCTCAATGGTTTGTATCATTCTATCGTGATTAACTTTATTTGTTTATTCTTTTTCATGGCATACCTCATTGTATTTTCATTTTAATAAACACAGAGATACAGAAAATACTTATAAAGGTATGCCATTTTTTTGCTTATTTTTCAAGAGTTTCTTATACCATTTCTTAATTCAATTAAGTCATTTTGAGCGAAAAGAAGATTCTTCACTTCGTTCAGAACGACATTATTAATGATGTTTTTCAATTGGAAAACGATATTACATATTTATCATTCAAACATATATCATTTTTGTATCCTTTAAAAACTGAGGGTGAGTCAGAGAGTTTGATCTTGATTATTCCCATAAATTATTATAAAATCTTTATTTGAGAAAGGTGATGATTTATAATGTCAGAATTTAAACTTGTATCGGACTTTAAACCAAGCGGTGATCAACCCAAAGCAATTGAGCAACTTACTGAGGGCATTAGATCGGGATACAAATATCAAACTTTGCTTGGTATAACTGGGTCTGGAAAAACGTTCACAATGGCTAATGTGATAGCTAATGTCCAAAAACCAACATTAGTTATATCACACAATAAAACTCTCGCAGCACAGTTATATAGCGAATTTAAGGAATTTTTTCCTAATAACGCAGTCCATTACTTCGTCAGTTTTTATGATTATTATCAACCAGAGGCTTATATACCGCAGACAGATACATATATAGAGAAAGATGTCGTTACAAATGAGGAGATCAATAGACTGAGATTAGCATCAACAAGTGCATTGATGTCAAGACGTGATGTGATAATCGTTGCGAGTGTCTCTTGTATATATAATCTTGGTTCACCAGAAGAATATGAAGGCAAAGCTATAAGGCTGAAATTAGGCGATCGGGTCAAGCGAAATAGCTTGCTTCGTTCCCTTGTTGACATAAGGTATGAGCGCACTAATGCTGATCTGATGAGGGGAGTTTTCCGCGCTAGAGGTGATGTTATAGAGGTTTTCCCATCTTATATGGATAACGCTTATAGAATAGAGCTTTTTGGCGATGAAATAGATAAAATTACGGAGATAAACACATTAACAGGCGAAATAATAGACAAACCTGAGGAGATATTCATATTTCCCGCAAGGCATTTTATGACTTCTGATGAAAAAATAGAATCTGCACTGATAAACATTGAAAAGGAACTTCAAGAACGTATAGAATATTTTAACAGCAGAAATAAGCTATTAGAAGCTCAACGGATTGAGATGAGAACCAGATTTGATCTTGAAATGATCCGTGAGATCGGATTTTGTAATGGCATTGAGAATTATTCAAGACATCTTGCTGGTCTTGAACCGGGCAGTCCACCATATACTCTCATCGGATACTTTCCAGAGGATTATCTTATGTTCATTGACGAGTCGCATGTCACTATCCCGCAGATACGAGGCATGTATTACGGCGATCGATCGCGAAAAGAGACACTCGTTGAGTATGGGTTTAGGCTTCCCTCTGCATTGGATAACCGTCCATTAAGATATGATGAATTCCTTGAACGTATCAACCAAGTGATCTTTGTATCTGCAACTCCCGATGAGTATGAGATCGGCATAAGCCAGCAGGTTGTTGAACAAATTGTCAGACCTACGGGACTTGTTGATCCTCAGATAATCGTCAGACCTTTGCAGGGGCAGGTTGACGACCTTATTGCCGAGATCAGAAAGCGTGTTGAAAGAAATCAGCGTGTCCTTGTGACTACTTTGACTAAACGTATGGCTGAGGATTTAGCAGAGTATCTGACTGAAATGGGTATAAAAGCCCGATATATGCACTCCGAAATACATACTATTGATAGAGCGGATATACTCAAAGAGCTTAGAGAGGCGAAATTTGATGTCCTTGTCGGCATAAACTTGCTTAGAGAAGGTCTTGACCTGCCAGAGGTCTCTTTGGTGGCTATACTCAATGCGGATAGTCAAGGATTTTTACGTTCTTCTACTGCGATGATCCAAATATCAGGCAGAGCAGCGAGAAATGTTGATGGTGCTGTGATCATGTATGCAGATGAGATCACACCTGCTATGGACAAAGTTATTAAAGAGACAGAGAGACGCCGTTCCGCACAATTGGAATACAACCGCATTCATAATATAACGCCAGCGACTATTGAAAAAGCCATAAGAGACCTCATAGAAAGCTCCCATAAAGAAGATGGTAAAAAGGAAGAAGAATCAAGCGGAATAGAAACTTTGATGTCAAAAGATGACATAATGCGGATAATTGCCGAACTTGAACAAGAAATGCGAGAAGCTGCATCAAATCTTGAATTTGAGAAAGCTGCTGCTATTCGTGACCAGATAGCCGATATGAAATCTTCATTATAAAATTAATGTAAATATTTAGAAAAGGCTTTACACTTACCATTTCTTTTATTTGTTTTGTTTTTTTACTTTATGAGAAAACCAATTTATGAAAGGAGAAAATTAAGTGAAAATTGAAGCGTTATTGAAAGAAAAAGGCATAGAACTTCCAGAACCGACAAAACCTGTCGCTAACTATGTTACATGGGTGAAGACTGGAAATCTCATATTCACATCTGGTCACGGACCACAAAAACATATCCCTTTGGGCAAGGTTGGAAAGGACTTGACGCTTGAACAGGGCTATGAAGCAGCAAGAAATGTTGCTCTATGTCTAATAAGCACATTGAAAGACGCATTGGGCAATTTAGACAGGGTTAAAAGAATAGTCAAGTTGGTCGGTTTTGTCAACTGTGCGGAAGATTTTAAAGATCAGCCAAAAGTAGTCAATGGTGCATCAGACCTGTTTGTGGAAGTCTTCGGTGATAAAGGCAGACATGCTCGTTCTGCTGTCGGTATGTATCAACTACCCGGGAATATCCCAGTTGAAATTGAAATAATAGCAGAGGTGGAAGATTAAAATGAAAAAAATTAAGGCGGTAGCACTCTCTGATCTGCATCTTGGCGATACAGAGAGTTTATTATATCAAGACAATAAAAACAAAGAAAACATTATTGACATAACAACAGACAAAATTGCTCAACTTCCTGATCCCAAAGATGGTGAAAAAGGACAAATAGATGAACTAATACTTATGGGAGATATAGCTGATCTATCAGAAGCTAAACCTAAAATTGCTTATGATAACCTAAAAGTATTTCTAAATAAACTATTAGACAAGGTTAATATAAGCAAAATCATCTATGTCATAGGAAACCACGATCACCATCTTTGGGTTGAACTCATTGAATATAATCAGAAAAAAAAGTATATGGATTGCGTTAAAACTAACATCCTTATACACAAAGAAAATGACGATTTCTTCAAGGAACGTTTTGGCAATATTGATGTTGATATGCTCTTCACATATCCTAACTATATAATACAAAGCGACGACCCTTGTGCTACATTCTTTTTTCATCATGGTCACTTTCTGTCTGAAACCGTCATTGAAGGCATGGTTAATAAGGAAAAGGTGAAAGATTTAGAAGACCTTGAAAACAGGGCAACTCGGGATATGGAATTCGTCTGGTGGAATCTTAAAAAGATCGATCCGATAAAAGAGAGGTTTTATGATCTCATCGTCAGAAAAGCAGAATATTTTTTCCAAAAAAGAAGCTCAAGGGGAACAACATTTGTAGAGGATTCAAAGCCTATTGCAGATGATTATATGTTAAAAAGCATGGCATGGTATCTAAACAAAATTTGTAAGATAAATTTACGTCTCAATGAAGACTTCCATCTGATCTTTGGTCATACACATCAAGGCGGACGTCTACTCAGAGACGACAGAACACTGAGAATACAAGGAAGATTTATCACTGTTTGGAACACTGGCGGTTGGATAGTCCCTACTGATCTATGGTCACCAGATGCTTATATTTTCTATATTGAAGAGAAAAAAGAAAACGGCAAAATAACCTTAATCCCTAATGCCTTCAAAATAGTAGCATTCCCAGAGGAAACCAATTATCCTAACGCAGAAGGCGATTATGATAGATCTATATTATATAAGTGTCTAAGTAGAATAGGTAAATAAATGATTAAAAAAGCATTATTAGCGTTATCAATATGTGTCCTTATTGGCTTGATAGGCTGTTCTATGCGATCAGAACAGTCGTCAACGCCAATTGATACAAAAATTGATGAAACAAGATTAAAACAACTCGCGGATCAATCTGCGGACTCTCACTATGATAAAAGCCTTTCTGAATGGACTCCTCCTCGTAGAAGCATGGATTTACACAGTGCAGTAGAGAAAAAGCAAACTCCAAGCGAAAAAACATTGCTCGGCAAACAGTTCACGTCAACTCAATCTAAACTTTATGAAGAGGGGCGTTTCCATTTTGAAGAGGGCAATTACAATATGGCGATTGAGAATTGGGAAGAGCTTGTCCGACTTAAACCTGACTCATCTGCGATGTTCTACAATCTCGGTCTTGCATATTATCAGAAAGGCTTATTAGATAAAGCTGAGGCGTGTTTTAAAAGATCAATTGAACTTTATCCTAACAATGCAGATGCGCATGTCAACCTTAGCTTAGTCTATTCAGATAAAGGATTGACAGAAAAAGCTATTGAAGAATTGGATACTGTCATCAGATCAAATCCAGAAAATCCCGATTTAAGAATAAACTTAGCCTCTGCATACTTTTCCGCAGGTATGATTGACACCGCTTTAATAGAATTCCAAAGAGCAGTTGATGCTGGAAATGTCAGTTGGGATGTCAGAAATATTATGGGTGTTATCTATTATAAAAAAGGCATGATTGATAAAGCCATAGATGAATTTAAAGAGGCACTGAGGCTAAATCCAAAAGAAGGCAGTATCCATTACAATCTCGGTATAGCATATTCTAAATTAGGTGATATAGATAAAGCATTGGATCATCTTGAAAAAGCATCTAAATTAAGCCCTACCAACTCAGGTGTCCATTTTAATCTCGGATATATCTATTACAGCAAAGGCATGATAGATGAGGCTATAAAAGAATACAATAATGCGATCATTTTAGCAGGAAAAGACGCGGAAGCACATTATAACCTTGGGATAGCATATCTCCACAAAAATATGTTTGATGAAGCTATAAGGGAATTTAAAACATCAATATCATTAAAGCCTACATCGCAAGCATACATAAATTTAGGGCTATGTTACGGCAATAAGAATATGATTGATGATGAAATAAATGCGTTAAAATCCGCTATTGAAATTGATCCAAAATCATATTTAGCATATTACAATCTCGGGCTTGCGTATTGCGAAAAAAAGGATTTTGGAAATGCTATCGTCCATTTGGAAAAAGCGATTGAACTCCGACCAGATAGCGTAGATGCACATAATAATCTTGGCTTTGCTTATGCAGGTATTGGTGAATTTGAAAAAGCTATAGTTGAATTTAAGCGAACCCTTGAACTAAGACCAAGGCTTGTTGAGGCACTTATAAATCTCGGTTATGCCTATTCAAAGGTCGGTATGAATGAACAAGCGATAGAAACATTAAAACAAGCCATAACTATAAGCCCATATTCATCTATGGCTCATTATAATTTAGGATCGGTATATGCGGTTATAGGTGATTATACAGAAGCTCGTAAGGAATTCTTAAAGGTAATTGAGATTGAACCAGGGAATTCTGTCGCGAGGCAAATGCTTGATAAGCTTTCCAACAGGTAATTTAGGAATTTTTTCTTTGATAGACTTAAAAAAGGAATTTATTATGAAGAGGCAAAATTGTATTGATTATATAATGATTAAATAAGATATCACAATACAAGATATTAAAAAGGGAAATGTCCAATTGAATTAATAGTAACGGAGGGAAAAGATGGATGAAATTAAAATAGAATCTAAATTAGCTAAGCGAAAATTTGTTCCATTACCATTGGGAAGTATAAAACCCCGAGGATGGCTATTAAATCAACTCCGTATTCAAGCAAATGGTCTCAGTGGTCATTTGGACGAATTCTGGGCGGATATTGCAAGAAGCGGTTGGATCGGAGGCGATGCAGAAGGCTGGGAACGAGCCCCTTATTGGTTAGATGGCGTTGTCCCGTTAGCGTTTCTGCTTGATGATGCGAAGCTAAAAGATAAAGTCCATAAGTGGATGGATTATATATTGACACATCAAAATCCTGATGGTTGGCTTGGTCCAATAAAAGATACACGATATAAAGAATATGATCCATGGCCTATTTTTATAATAATGAAGGCAATGACACAATATTACGAGGCAACAAAAGATGAAAGAGTTGTCTCTGCGTTAAGAAAAGTGCTTATTCGCTTAGATAAACTGTTGGACGAAAGACCTTTATTTGATTGGGGAAAATCAAGATGGGCAGATGGAGTTCTAAGTGTCCATTGGTTTTATGAACGCACTGGTGAGGAATGGCTTTTAAACTTAGCGAAAAAATTACATGATCAGGGATACAATTGGAGCGAACATTTTGCAGATTTCAAATATAAAGAAAGGCTTACAAGCGGATTTGATCAAACGACACATGTTGTCAACAACGCTATGGCGATCAAGTCACCGGGCGTTTGGTTTCGTCAATCACACAATGAGGCAGATAAAAAATCTGTTTATCAAATCTTAGAGATGCTTGACAAATATCACGGTCAAGTTACAGGAATATTCACTGGTGATGAGCATTACGCGGGGTTAAACCCATCTCAGGGGACTGAGCTTTGTGCTGTCGTTGAATATATGTTCTCTTTGGAGAATCTCATCAGTTTCTTTGGAGATGTAGCTTTTTCAGATAGGCTTGAGAAAATAACGTTTAACGCTTTGCCCGCAACATTTAAGCCTGATATGTGGGCGCATCAGTATGATCAGCAAGCTAATCAAGTCATCTGCAAGCATTCTGAGGACAAGGTCTATGCTACGAATGGCCCTGACTCAAATATATTCGGTCTTGAACCTAACTACGGGTGTTGCACAGCTAATATGCATCAAGGCTTCCCAAAATTTGCATCGCATTTATGGATGAAATCAGAGGACGGCGGATTGGCAATTGTCGCTTATGCCCCAAGTGAGGCAAACATTAATCTATCAGGTAGTTCTGTCAAAGCTATTTTAGAAACTGATTATCCGTTTGATGATAAATTGAATTTTACCATAAAGACTGATAAAGCTATAGAATTTCCGTTATATTTGCGTATTCCGAATTGGACGGAAGGTGCAGAGATAAAGATCGGTGACGATGTAATTAAAGCAAAATCTGGCACTTTTCATAAGATCGTCCGAGAGTGGTCAGGGACTACATCATTGACGGTTCATCTACCAATGAGAGTGATAATAAGCAGACGGTATCATAATAGTGTAGCCATAGAGCGAGGGGCGTTAGTTTATTCGTTGAAAATAGGTGAGGAATGGAAAAAAGTTAAAGGCGAAGAACCCCATGCAGATTGGGAAGTTTATCCAACGACAGATTGGAATTATGCCCTTGAGATCAACGAAGCAAATCCAGAAGAGTCAATAAAATTTGAATTAAAAACAGTCAGTGATTGTCCGTTTTCGCCAGAAGGAGCTCCAATTATTGCAAAAGTCAAGGGAAGAAAAGTTCCAGAATGGACGATTGAACATAACGCAGCAGGACCTTTGCCAGAAAGTCCTGTAAAATCATCTGAATCATTAGAAGAACTAACCTTGATCCCTTATGGATGCACAAATCTACGCGTCACAGAATTCCCAAAACTATAATAAATTTTTAGGAGGAAAGATAATGGATAAATTAAACGTTGCTGTCGTTGGTGCGGGGAGAAGATCAGCAGGGGCTTGGCTTCCAACTATTGATCTATTAAAAGATCAACTCAACTTAGTTGCGATCTGCAATACAGGCGCACCTCGTGGTGAAGAACAGGCGAACAAATATGGCGTTAAGTGGTATAAAAACGTTGAGGAAATGTTAGACAAAGAAAAAATAGATTTCGTTGCGGTTATCATCAATCCTTCACAAAATCATATAGTCTCAAAGGCAGTCCTTGAAAGAGGGATAAGCGTTATAACAGAAACACCTTTGGCTATAACTGTTGAGGACTGCGACATGTTGATCAATCTTGCAAAGGAGAAAAACGCCTATATAGAAGTTGCAGAGAACCTCTATCGTATGCCATCAGAACGTATCAAACGAGAGCTTATTCTTAACGGCATATTCGGCAAGATATGGCGAGGACATAATAATAGCCTAACACATGACTATCATGCTGTTAGCCTTGTCAGAAGCTATATAGGCTTTGATGTCCCAATAAAACGTGTAATAGGCATTGAAACGAGCTTTCCTGTTGCAAAACACGAATATAGGGGAGCTATGGTTGAAAACGAATATACCTGCCATGACGTCTATTTCTTTGAAAATGGAGCTTTGGGATTTTCACATTTTACAAATTTGACATGGGGATCGCCATTGCGAGGTATAAGTTCAACAGAATTTTACGGCGAAAAAGGTATGGCTGTCGGTGATAAGATATTCATCTTGTTGGACGAAAAAACGAAAAAGCAGATAAACATCAATCGTTTAACTTGTAATGTTGATGGTATGGATGTATTAGATAAATTCGTCGCTGATACCGATCCAGAGATAATATGGGATAATCCATTTAAGAATTACAAAATAAGCGATGGTCTGATAACTATCGCTTCTGAGTTAGCAAGTATTATGAAGTCTGTAAGAGAAGGAGTAGAACCTGAATATGGCGCCTATAATGGACGCATTGACAGACAAATTGACCTTGCGGTAAGCGAATCAAATAAAAAAGGGAATATTCCAATAGATATTAGTTAAAGTTTGAAAATTCAAAATTCGGAGTTTTTAACTCTTTAACTTTTTGTGGCTGAGGTAATTTGGGAGATGATATAGACCAATAAAGAATTTTTTAATGCCTCTAAACATGCGGACAAAATAGTAAAGATAGAATAAGTTTTCGTTCTTTATTTCATATTTTTCTACCATGTATGCCTTGCATGGAAAGATGTTCCTGAAAATTATGAATGCCCTATTTTTTAATGACGCATTTCTAGGTCCTGATACCTCAGCCATAAGTGCAAAGAAATGCTTAATTGGATTGCTTACGTGATTGAAAACTTTTTCTATGCTAAGATCGCTTTTATCAGCAGTAAATCTATTGATGATATGATCGGGAATTGAGCCATTAAAACTCTGATTAATTTCACGCAGAATACTATGAATAATCCCGTCAAATTTAGATTCCGAAGATATTTTTGCGACATAATCCCAATTGATGTCGTCTTGATAGCGTTGAAGAAAATTTGCGATGTCAATGTACCAGATCAGATTAGTTTCTAAACCTGTTCTATAATGGTCTTCCAAGTGAATACAGAGATGCAAGAAGAAATCCTCTTTTCCAAGGATAAATGTGTTATTAGAGCAAATCTTAGCACTTACAGCATTAGCCCATGGATCAAGTTTGGGAAACTCATATAATTTAGGATGTATTTCCATAAGGACTCTACCAGTGACATAACTTATATGTTTAGAGAATTCCTTATGAAATCCAGAGGTGCTTAGATGTTCCTGATTTTCCCAGTTCAATTCCAAGAGAATATCGTTAATCCTTTTAATATCATCGCCTTTAGCTATTAGGTCAATGTCCTGCATAGGTCTTATGGCAATATTTTCATAGAGCAATTCAGCGAGTGCTGCACCTTTTAGAACAATAACGGGAATTTCCTCATCATTTAGCCTTTCTAATAATTTTGCTAACTCTCCGTATATTTTCATATTTTTGGATAGCACTGCAAGATACGATTTTCTTAAAGCTAATTGCGATTCCTTTGTAAGAAGGTCAATCTTTCTGCTTTGACTGAGACTGTAAAACAGCATTGATGCGACTTTTCTTTCCTTCGCTTTTTCAATCAACTTTTCCCAATCAGACGGGGTAATCTGTTCAATATCTGGGATTTCGTCGTCTTTTTTCCCTATTCCTAAATAATAAAGGAGCATCTTTTCTTTTACTATTAATCCATCTTTTTTGCTTAAAATGTTTTGCATAGATAAATTTCTCTAATTTTGTAAAAAAGTATTAAAGTTTTTTCAGTATTATGACGATATATAATATGTAAAACTATTCAACAGAAATCATAGGGGGATCAGAAATATGCAAATATATGGAATTATATATATAGCGGTCTTATTTTTACTAACCTCCTTGCTTGCGATAGGAGGATATTTTATACAGCGAGAAAGATATTGGATACGCATTTGGAAGGAACTCGGAAAACCTGATGTCAAAAGTATTAAAGAATTAAAGACTTATATTCAAAATCAACCAAACCCTATTCCTTATGTAAAGGTCAAAAACAGCAATTTAAGTATCAATAATAAATAAAGATTATTAAATTTAAAGAGGGATTTCATCTGCTTCAGAATGAAGTTCTAAATTATCCTGACATTGATAATCAATTGGTGATTTTTTGCCCAAAAATATAACTATAAATAATGCAACTATTAGCATTGATCCGCATAAGATAACTGACAAAATCTCACTTTTTAGGAAAACGATAGCCAGACCTGCTGAAATGCTTAAAATGCTTATCAATACAAGAATCAATAATGCCTTACCCTGACTTAGACCAAGATTGACGAGTCTGTGGTGCAAATGACCTAAATCTGCGGAAAATGGCGATCTTCCTTTACGAAACCTTCTCAAAATTCCCCAAGTTGCATCAACAATTGGCAATCCAAATATCAAAACAGGAACAGCAGAACCAGCGACAATATTCGGATTTTGGAACAAAACTTTTATTGTAACTGTCGCAGTGACAAACCCTAAAAGCATTGAACCACAATCGCCCATAAATATGCTCGCTTTATGTATGTTATATCTTAAAAACCCTAAAATTGCACCTGCTAAAACTAAACATATTATAACCATTTGGATTTGACCAGCTATATATGAAATAACAGATAAGGCGACCAAAATAAATAAAGTGGCTGTCCCTGCTAAACCATCTATCCCATCTATAAAGTTAATCGCATTCATAATGCCGACAACCCAAAAAATAGCTAATAATGCCCCTAATGGACTTCCTATGTCCACAACTCCTAAAAATGGGACATTTATTTGATTTATAATAAAACCAAAAGGGAGTATTGAAAGGGCAGAGGCAAATTGACCCATAAATTTTTTTGTGGCATTTAATCCGCGAATATCATCCCATATACCTATAAAGGCTATTATAGATGCCCCAATGCTAATGCCAGCTAAAGCCTCAATTCCGCCATTTTTTTCTGGTCTGACCAGTATATAGCCGACGCTTAAAGAAAAGAAAAATGATATGGCAATGGCAATTCCACCTAAACGTGGTAAAGGAATTTTATGTATCTTACGATCACATGGATTATCTAATATATTGCTATTTATGGCTGTATTCCGAATCACAGGTGTTATCAAAAAAGTAATCAGAAACGCAAGAATTCCCAAAATTATATAGTTTATTATCATAAAAAACACTTCCTATTAAGCTGAACTTAGGACATTAGTTCGGACATTTTCTAGAATAAGTGAAAATAATACTTTCTGCTAAAATTAAATTTTTCCAAACATTTCAAAAATCCCCCTTTATCCCCCTTTTTCAAAGGGGGAAAGATAAGGAAGATGCCTTTTTCAAAGGGGGAAACTAATAGAGTTACTTTTTTCAAAGAGGGAAGCCATAAAAGTCTCCCTTTGGAAAAGATCATTAAAGTCTCCCTTTGGAAAAGGGAGATTTAGAGGGATTTCCCTAGATAATTTAATTAGATAATAAATTGTCCGAACTCATGTCCGATCTTCAGATTAAGCAATGAATTGAATAAAAATTTGCTAAATT